>FWPU01008330.1_pt1 | contig 17801 bp, 15 predicted proteins | sample 2228361 | NCBI WGS metagenome assembly FWPU01 (sample SAMEA103939777, study PRJEB20133) | metagenome
ATGTCGGCCAAACACGCAACTTCGCGCTGGCCACCCCAGCCGAACCTTGCCCTGGCGATCCGTCAAGTTATTCTATTATTAAACAAGCTCTAAGACAACCGTCTTCAACGCGCTGACGCGGGGCCAGGCCGAAACCAGCGCGTTCAGCACAGGCCAGTTCGAAGTCCACACCGCAATCGTGGACGTGCCCGACCCGCGCATTGACCGGCTCTCGGCCATGTTCCGGCCGCGCAAAACGACCTATGCCAAAGTCACCTATGCCGACATCGCCGGCCTGGCCAAAGGAGTCAGCGCCGGCGGACTGAGCGGCCCGCTGCTCAACACCATCAGCCAGAGCGATGCACTGCTCCACGTGGTACGCGCCTTCGAGGATCCCGATGTGCCCCACGTCGAGGGATCGGTCAACCCGCGCCGCGACATCGAGATCGTAGACGCCGAGCTGCTGCTCTCCGATCTGATCATCGTCGAGCGGCGCATCGAACGGCTGGAAGCGCAACTGAAAAAAGGCGGCGACCGCCAGGCGCGGGCCACCAACGAAGCTGAACGGGCCCTGATGCAACGGCTGTACGATCAGCTCGACGCGGGCCAGCCGCTGCGCGACCTCGACCTGACCCCGGCCGAGCTCAAGGCGCTGCGCAACTTCGGCCTCCTCACCCTCAAGCCGCTGCTGATCGTGCTCAACGTGGGCGAACAGAGCGCCGACTGCGCCCTGGATGCCCTGGCCGACTACCAGCACCGCCGCACCTCCATCACCTGCCTGCAGGGCCGGCTGGAGATGGAGCTGGCGCAACTGCCGCCAGAAGAAGTGGGCGAGTTCCTGGCCGAGTATCAGATCGCCGAGCTGGGGCTGCATCGCGTCATCCGCCTCTCCTATGACTTGCTGGGCATCCACAGCTTCTTCACGGTCGGCGAGGACGAAGTGCGCGCCTGGACAATCCCCGTGGGCGCGACCGCCGTGGAGGCGGCCGGCGTCATCCACAGCGACCTGGCGCGCGGCTTCATTCGCGCCGAAGTGATCGCCTATGACGATCTGATCGCCGCCGGCAGTCTGGCAGCAGCCCGCCAACGCGGCCTGTTACGACTGGAGGGCAGGGACTACGTGGTGCAGAACGGGGATATCCTGAGCATCCGCTTCAACGTTTAGGCCGGCGGATTCAAGCCGGCGATGAGCTCGCGTTCACGTGCCAGGCACCTTCCCAGATGCCTGGCACGTTCACATCCGGCAGCTGCCGTAGGCCCCCTGGGCCTGCCGCCGACGACCGGTACTGCCCATCGGCGACAAACCCGCAGGGTCCTATTCTGGGGAGAGGCCGGGGATCGGGCCTGCATCACGGATCAGGCGGGATGCACAGCCGCTGTCCGGCGTAGATCAGGTTTGCATTCTTGATATTGTTCAGTTTGACGAGCTGTGCGACCGTCACGCGGTAGCGGGCCGCGATAGCGCCGAGCGTGTCGCCCTTCTTCACGGTGTACCAGGTGGCGCAGGCTCCGCCGTTCGTCGGCGGAATGATCACCACGGCCGGCGGCTGCGGACAGCCCTGTACCTGGATCACGTCCAGGTTGACATCCAGCTCGCGATACGGCGTGCCCCACTTCTTGAGCGCCTGCACGGCCAGGATGATCTTGTCGCTGGGTGCCACAAAGCGAGCGCTGTAAGCGCTCATCGGTCCCGGCGCCGTGCGGAGATAGATGTTGTCCCACGAAATCTCGGTCCAGTTGGTGATGGCCGACGGGGTGATCCCGGGCGTCGCTGCCGCGTAACCCCACTGTACGCGGTAGCGGAACTTGTCCTCGGCCGGATGTGCCGCCTCCTCGCGCATCTGGCCCCACACCGAGAACTGATAGGTGTGGCCCGGAATCAGGCCAGACACGATCTGGTAGATGCCGGCCACCCGATTCGGGTCGGCCAGCGCCATCTCCTTCGTGTGGATCTCGATCAGCTGGCTGTGCGCGCCGTCTTTGACCACCGGTGACCACATGTCGTCGTAGAAGCCATAGCTGGCACGGCCGCCATTGGTGTAGCTGGTCCAGTAGTTGGCGACTCCGCCGGTGAAGCCGGCCTCAAAGCTGCCGTTCACCACCAGATTCGGTCCGGCGCAGACGGCCGGCGCGGGCGGCGGCACGACGACCGGCGGGGTTGTGGGCTTCGGCGGGACGGGTGGTTTCTGGTCGGCCGGCGGTGGGATGACGATCACACCGTCGGGTCTCGGCGCGGCCACAGCCGGTCCCCACAGGCTGACGGCGTCCACGTTGAAGTCTATCTCCCGGTAAACCGTCCCCCACTTCTTCCACAGGCGAATGAACAACGTGATCCGATCACTGGGCGCGACGAAGGTCGTGGAGAAGTGCTGCAGGCCGGTGGGCGCCGTGCGGGGATCAATCTTGTCCCAGGGGAGCTCGACCCAGTTGGTCACTTTGGTCCAATCGGTAGAGCCGTCGGCAGTATAGCCCCACTGCACCCGATAGCGATAGCGGTCATCCTTGGGATCGGGCTTGTTGCCATCCTTCAGCGCCTCGCGCACCAGGCCGCTGAGCTTGAGCTGATAGCTGCTGCCCTTGACCACGTTGACGGTCTGATAGATGCCGGCATACCGATCAGGCTCCGAGGCGGCCGGCTGCATCGTGTTCATCTCGATCAGCTGGCTATGCAGGCCATCGGCGCGTACCGGCGCCCACTGGTCGTCATAAAAGCCGTAGACGACCGAACCGCCGTTCGTGAAGCATCCCCATCCCTTGCCGACCATGCCGCAGCCGGCGATGTAGGAGAAGCCTCCCTCGAAATTCCCGTTGAAGAGCACTTCCTGCTGTGTCACTGCCAGGCCGGCAGCGCTCCCCAACATGAGGCTGGCAACCAGTGCCAGCATGGCCGCGACGGCTGTAATGCGCTGCTTGCGCCCCGCTATCTTCATGGCATCCCTCCTCATGGCTGAACCCGGGCCAGCAACGCGCCTGGCACCCGGCATGTTTGCTCCGTTGGCAAGCACGGCGATTCGTGGCAGTTTGACGTTCACACTATAGCATAGAATCAGCGCAAATGCAACAGGCCAACAAATCTGGTTTGCGGCGAGCGAAGAGCGGCGCTGTGGCAGCGCAATGCAACTGTTCGTGCTGTCTGCTCACGCAGTGGCCAGCGCGACCGCCAGATCGGTCAGCGCACGCGCGGCCAGGGCGGCATGGCGCAGGCGCTTGTCGCGGATCGGCGTGGCCAGCTCGGGCAGCAGGCCGAAATTCGCCTTCATCGGCTGAAAGGTGCCCGGCTCGGCATGGGTGATGTAGTGGATGAGCGCACCGACCATCGTTGTGACGGGCAACACGAGAGGTGGCCGACCGGCGGCCACGCGTGCCGCGTTGAGGCCGGCCAGCAGTCCGCTCGCGGTCGAACCGACATACCCCTCGGTGCCGGTAATCTGACCGGCGAAGAACAGATCGTCCCGGTCATGCCATTGCAGCGTGGGCCGCAGCAGCGCCGGGCTGTTGATGAAGGTATTGCGGTGCATCTGGCCGAACCGGACGAATTCGGCATGGGCCAGGCCGGGGATCATGCGCAGCACGCGCTCCTGCTCGCTCCACTTCAGGTTGGTCTGAAAGCCGACCAGATTGTAGAGCGTGCCGGCGACATTATCCTGACGCAGTTGCACGACCGCGTAGGGCCGCCGGCCGGTGCGCGGATCGCGCAGGCCCACCGGCGTCATCGGGCCGAACGCCAACGCCCGTGGATCGCGCGCGGCCAGCACCTCGATGGGCAGGCACGCCTCGAAGTAGCGCCGCGCCTCGGCATCCTGTTCGAACTCGCGCAGGGGGATCTTCTCGGCCGCATTGACCGCAGCGACGAAGGCGAAATATTCGTCGCGCGAGAGCGGACAGTTGATGTAATCGCCGGACGAGGGCAGAGAAGTAGACAGGAGAGTCGGAGAGTCGGGCGGTTTGGCGGTTCGCCGATTTTCCTCTTGCTCCCACCGATTGCCGCGCCAGGCGATCGTCATGTCAATGCTCTCGGCGGTGACGATGGGGGCCATGGCGTCGTAGAACGCGAGATAATCCTGGCCGGCCAGCTGGCGGATCGCTTCGGCCAGGGCCGGCGAGGTGAGCGGCCCGGTCGCCACGACCGTGCAACTGCCGGGCTCCGGGCCGAACAATTCCGTGACCTCGACGCGGCGCACTTCGATGTTGGGGTGACCGGCAATGGCCTCGGTGACCGCCCGGCTGAACGCCTCGCGGTCCACGGCCAGCGCATCACCGGCGGGCACAGCCGTGCGATCGGCGCAAGCGATGATGAGCGAACCCAGGCGTCGCAGCTCCTCCTTCAGCAGGCCGAGCGCGCGATCCGGCAGGGCCGAGCCGAGGCTGTTAGAGCAGACCAGCTCGGCCATCTCGCCGGTGCGATGCGCAGGCGTCATGCGGCCAGGCCGCATCTCGTACAGGATGACACGCCGGCCTGCCTGCGCGATCTGCCACGCGGCCTCGCTACCCGCCAGGCCCGCACCGATCACCCGCAGCGGCGCCGTGGATTCTGCGCGGCAGCGAGGCCGGAGTTCGTCACGATTCACCCTGCCCTCTGCCATATCCGGATTCGGCAGCCTCTTCGCCCTGAAACACGGCCAGCGCCGGGCCTACTGCCAGGATCAGGATAAGCGCCATGATCACGGCTGAGGTCAGACACCAGATGCACACGGCCAGGATCACGGCCAGCTCGATATAGGTCAGGTAAAGAGAAAAGAGCACGCCGAAGAGGGCCATCGCCAACACGGCAATGGCGGCGTAGGCAGCAAGCGCTCCCAAGCTACGGCGACCGACCAGCCAGGCCGCCACGATGGCGACATACCCCGCCAGCCCCAGCAGGCCCACCGGCACGACGCCGAACAATTTCGCGTATGGGCTGGCCTGCACCGCGTTGCAGTCGCCCACCGGGCCGCAGATGGCCCGCACATTCTGCGTCTCGACGAAGGTCAAATAGCCCGCGACGCCCAGACCGATGACGCCCAGCACCGGGATCAACCAGTTGAGCGACTCCGGCAGCATGGGCAACGACCGGCCACTGCCCACGGCGACCAGCGCGGCCAACGCGTACAGGAGCGCAAGCACCAGCAGCACAGCGACCGCAGTGGCCAGCTCAAAGCCCTGCGAGCGCGGCGCCTCGGCCGTGCCGACCTCTTCGGCCGGCCCGAATGCAGCCGCTACCATGCCGACACCCGACGGCGCAACCGCCGGTACGGGCGTGGCCGCGCTGAGGGTCGCCAGATCCACGGCCGTTTGCGCCAGGCGCTCGGCCAGGCCGGGCAACGCGGGATAGTCCACGCCGCCCGCGGCCAGATAACGTTGAATCAGGCCGGGCAATTCGGCCGGAATCTCCTGGCTGCCCACCAGGATGCGGTCGGCAATAAAAAGCGCCGGGACGCCCCGACGTTCAGCCGGCAGCCTGGCCGCCTCCTCGACCTGGCGGAAATAAGCATAGTTTTCGCCCGAGACCTCGATCATGGCGATCTGAAGCTGGCTGCCGTACTGTCGTTGCAGCGGCGCCAGCGATTTCTCGATCACCACATGGCAATGCCCGCACCCGTCTGCCCAGAAAAGCACAGCCCGCACGACCGGCTGCGGTGTCGCGGCCAGCGTCGCGGTGACCGTCAGGATCAAACTCAATCCCACCGACAACACAAGCATCCGTATTCGCATGCCCATCTCGTCCTTCACGCGCTGGCCGGTCTGCGACCGTGCCCGCCCTGCACGTTTTTCGGAACAAGCAGCCGGCCGGGCGACCGTTGTCGGCCCCGGCGTTCAGACATCAGCCACTGGCTCAGGCCGAGGCCTGCCACCAGGCTGAATCCCGCGGCGTACATGGCCAGGAAGGGAATCGCGCCGTAGCTGCCACGCCACGCGGCGATGATCATCCCCACGGCCGCATACAGGGCCAGCGCCACCTCGCCGATGATCGTCCAATCGGGTCGCAGCCGATAGATGCTGTCGGCCCAGCGACCCTGACGGCCTTCCAGGCGAAACTTGGGCGTGCGCGCGAACGCGCCGCCCCAGCGGATCAGCCCCTGCCATACCGCCCGGCTGGTGCTCCAGGCGATGCCGGTGCCGATCAGGACGATCACCGGCAGATAGAGCATCCGCCGTGGCCAGTCCGCGTGCAAAGCACTCTGTGCCACCGCATAGAGCACCGGTGGCGCCAGGCTGATGAACACCAGTATCGCGAGCGGGATCTGCAGCGACCGGTTCGACCAGATCAGCGGCACCGACAACAACAGCACGCCGAGCATCAGCGGATGGGTGAAATAGGACCCGATGTGCAAGAGCGCGGCCAGCTTCTGGGAGAGGCGCAGGTCACTGCGCAGGAGCCGCGGGCCGAGTTTGCGCAGGCACTGCGTGGAACCCTGCGCCCAGCGCGCCTGCTGGCGCTTGAACGCATCCACTTGCGGCGGCAATTCGGCCGGAGCCTCCACATCGGGCAGATACAGAGATTTCCAACCCGCCAGCTGCGCCCGATAGCTCAGGTCCATATCCTCGGTCATGGTATCGGCCTGCCAGCCGCCGGCCGCAATCACGGCCGCGCGGCGCCACACACCGCCGGAGCCGTTGAAGTTGATCAGCAGGCCCGACCGGTTGCGGCCGGTCTGTTCGACGACGAAATGCGCATCCAACGCCAACGATTGCGCGCGCGTGAACGCCGAATATTGTTCGTTCAAATGGGCCCAGCGCGTCTGAAGCATGCCCACATCGGGCCGAGCCATCAGATGCGGGATCACCCGGCGCAGAAAGTGCGGCGGTGGCACGAAATCCGCGTCGAAGACGGCCAGAAACTCGGCCCTGGTCTGCGCCAGACCGGCAGCCAATGCGCCGGCCTTGAAGCCGCTGCGCTCGACGCGATGCAGCACCCGCACATTCACCCCACGCGCTCGGTGATAGGCCGCGCGAGCCTCGGCCAGGGCTGTGGTGTCGTCGGTCGAATCGTCCAGCACCTGGATTTCCAGCCGATCGCGCGGATAATCCAGGGCGGCCGCCGCATCCATCAGGCGCTCGACCACATGGCGCTCGTTGAAAATCGGCAGTTGGACCGCCACCGTCGGCCAGTCGCGGCCGGTCATATCGGCCGCCGCCGGCTGGTCGGAGCGGTGGCGCAAATACAAGAACGTCAAGATGAACGCCTGCACGCCATAAAGCGCCAGCCAAAGGGCCATGACGGCGTTCATCACCTGTAGCAGCGTCAAAAGGGCACCCTCCCCACCGGCTTAATGCGCGTGCAGCAAGCGGTCGAGGGCGCCGAGCAACGTCATTACGTTCTCGGGGCGGGCGGAATAGCCCATCAATCCGACGCGCCACAGCTTGCCCCGCAGCGCGCCCAGCCCGCCGGCGATCTCGATGTTGTACTCTTCCAGCAAACGGCGCCGGATCGTCAGATCATCCACGCCTTCGGGCACCATCACCGTGGTCAACGTGGCCAGACGATCGGCCGCCGGAACGAACAGGCGCAGATCCAACCCGGCCAGGCCCTCCCACAGCAGTTGCGCCACAGCTGCATGACGTGCGAAACGTGCCGGCAGCCCCTCTTCGACCACCATGCGCAGGGCCTCCAGCATGGCATACTGCAGGCTGATCGGCCCGGTATGGTGATAGACCCGCTCCGTGCCCCAGTACTTCTGGATCAACGTCAGGTCAAGGTACCAGCTCTGGACTTTGGTCTTGCGCGTCTTCAGCACCTCTTCGGCGCGCGGCCCGATGGTGATCGGCGCCATGCCAGGCGGCACGCTCAGACACTTCTGTGAGCCGGTGTAGCAGATGTCAATGCCGAGCCGATCCACCGGCAAGTCTACGCCGGCCAGCGAAGCCACCGAATCCACCAGCAGTAGACCGCCGTAGCGGTGGACGATCTCGGCGATCTCGGCCAGGGGCTGACAGACGCCGGTGGAGGTCTCGCCGTGAACGATGGCGACCACCCTGGCCGGCCGCGTGCGCAGCGCCTCCTCGACCTGGGACGGCCGGATGGGCTGACCCCACGTCGCGTCGACGCGACGCACATCCGACGTGACGCGGCTCGCGATCTCCACCATGCGTTCGCCGAAGAAACCGGCCACACAGATCAGGATCGGATCGCCTGGCTCCAGAAAGTTGAAGAGTGCAGCCTCCATGCCGGCGCTGCCGGTGCCGGGCAACGTGAACGTCAGGCGATTCTCGGTCTGAAAAACCTGGCGCAGCAAGGCTTGAGTCTCATCCATGATGGCGAAGAACTGCGGGTCCATATGGCCGACAACCGGCGTCGCCATCGCCCGCAGCACGCGCGGATGCACCATGCTGGGGCCAGGACCGAGCAGTAGCCGGGGCGCGCTGATCAGATCGGCATTGTAGGCGTGGCTCATTTTCGCTCCTTCATAGAGAAAGTATGGCTCGCAAAACATACCCATTGTAGTCGTGCCGATGCGAGTTGTCAAAGACCCGCCAGGGCATTCCGTAACCACCGCTGGCTGCACCGCCGGGTTTGCGTAAATCGGCGACAACCGTTACACTGGCAACCGCCATCATGTCCGGCCGAGCTCCGGCCGGTGAACGGCTCGGACGAAACTCACAACGCCGCTGTGGAAAGGGAATGCTGCGATGCGCGATGATTTGCGTGGTATCCTGCGCTTGACCCGCTGTCGGGAATACATCTGGTTCGTGGTGGTGACCACTTCGTTGGGCGTGATCGCCGCATATGGCCCGGTGGACTGGCGGCTGGCGGTCATTTTGCTGGCCAATGAGCTGGCCGTCGGCTTTGCGTTCATGATCAACGACGTGGAGGATGCCGCCGACGACGCGCTCGATCCGAACAAATGCCAGCGGAATCCGGTCTCGGCCGGCCTGCTCACCCGGCGCACGGCGTACGCGGCCTCGCTCGCGGTGGCGATCCTCTCCGCCATGCTCTTCGCCCTGCTTGGCCGGGGGCCGTTCCTGGTGGGTGCGGCCACCCTGGCGATCGCGTTCCTCTATTCGTGGCGTCCCGTCCGCCTGAAGGCCATCCCTTTCGTGGACCTGATCTCGCACGCGCTGATGCTGGCCGGCCTGCAATTCATTGCGAGTTATGTCACCTTCGGCGCCGCATTCGGGCCGCGTTTCTATTGGCCGCTGGCGATGGTGCTGGCGATCAGTGCCTACGGCGAGTTGTACAACGAATTGCGCGACCTGGAGGGGGATGAACGAGCAGGCGTGACGCACACGGCCAGCTGGCTGGGCGCCGACATGGCGCGGCGGCTGGCAACAGGATGCGCGCTGGGTGGCGTGGGCGCGGGGTTCGGATCGCTCTTCTTCGTCCAGCTGGTGCCTCTCTGGGTGATCGGCCTCCTGGCGCTTGCGGCCGCCGTCCTGCTGGCACGGCCGGTCTGGCTGCTCCAACGGCAGGGCGGCCTCAGCCGCAAGACCACCTTCGTGGCCGCGCAGGCGCCCCTGCACAAACCGGTCGAAATCGCCGCAGCGTTCGCGCTGAGCATGCGTGTGATCGGCCCCTGGTTGAACACCCTGACCCACACCATGACCACCGCGCTGCTCCAGACGCCGCTCGGCGTCCTGCTGACCTCTTCACCATGGAGCCAACAGCTTCAACGCATCTGGCAACTTCAAACCGAACAACTACTTCGCCTCTTCTAGCCATCCCGTTCTGATCTGGCGCCTGCTATGGTCCGCTCTGCTCAATCACTCTCGCGCGCCAGCAAGCGCACTACCCGACTGAGCGCCACGATGGCCACGAGGCCCAGGACCAACATCACCGTCAGGCTCAACTTGAGATGAATGGCCTGCCCGGCCCAGGCGAGGCCCAGGCCGAGGCCGACAACGACCGCCAGCCGCAACAGGTGACGGCGTTCCAGATCGGCCGTCTCGGCATCGGCCGTCGCATTGTTGCCGGCCCTGACGGAGCCAGACCCCGGCGTGACCGCGGCCAGCCGACCTGCGAACCGATCCAAATCCCAGGCCGCCAGGGCGGCCGCCAGGCAAAGCGGTGCCCAGAGCGCGCCGCCCGGCAGCGTGACGCCGAGCGCCGCCAGCAAAATGAAGCCCAGAAACAGCAGCGAAGGCAGGCCGTGCCAGCCTCGACGTCGGGCCACCAGCCAGAGGCCGGCCAGTCCGGCGCCGATCACCCCGATCTGCCATCCGCCGACCGCCGCGTAGCCGGCCGTCGCCGCTGCGCCGGCAAGCAAAACAGATCCAATAATGGCACGTGATAGCATGAATTCCTGCCATTAGCGCACGGGGCGGGCCTGCTTCGGCAGGCGCCCCAGCGACGTGAGCACGACTTGATCCAGCGGCCGTTCCACCGCCCAGTCCACCACCTGGATGCCGGCCTGACGCAGCCGGCGCAACAAAATCGTCCGTTCCAGGCGGGCCAGCCGCGTGGCGATCGCCACATGCGCTGCATCGGCCCGCAATCCCCTGGTCTCGAAAGCGATCGGATCGGGGCTGATGATCAACACCTCGTAGCCGTGGGCACGCAAGCGGATCAGCGTGCCCAGGTCCTCTTTGCACAGCGGGCTCACCAGCACGATCTGCGAGCGGGGCGGAAAGAGACGCGTCGGCAGGTAATCGAGGGTCTCGAAGATGTCGCTTTCGCCGGTCTGTGCGCGCGCCAGCGCCTGGAAGATGTGCTCGCGCTGCAGACGCCCATACCCTGGCACGACCCAGGTGAGCCCGGCGCCGTAGGTCAACAGCGCCACGCGATTGTTGTCGCGCAGAAATGTATCGGCCAGCGAGGCCGTGGCCCGCACTGCGTGCTCGAAAAGAGACTCCTCGCCCACCCACAGGTCATGGCGCTGCCGCGCGTCGAGGATCAAGCCGACATCGGCGATGCGCTCTTGCTCGAACTCGTTCGTGAAGATGCGCCGGGGATGCCGGGCCGTCGCGTGCCAGTTCACCCAGCGCAGCGAGTCGCCGTATTGATATTCGCGCACGCCGTAGAAATTCACGCCGGGGCCGGCAATACGCGCCGGGATCAACCCGGCACTGGCGCGCGTGCGCAGCGGCCGGATGGCCACCTGGCGCATGCGAGGCGCTTCGGGCAGGACGATGAAGCTGCCCGGCGCCGCCAGCAACGCCTGTCGCCGAAACAGCCCCAGATGATCGGCGGCAGTCACCCGCACCCGCTGAAATTGATAGAGGCCGCGCGGCCCGACGACCGTATAGTTCAGCTCCAGCGTCCGTCCCGGCGGCAACAACACCACCCGACTCGTCTGGCCATCGCGCAACGTCAGCCGTGGGGGGAGAAGGTCTTCCACCAACACCTCTTCGAGGTGGGCGCTGTCGTTGCACAGGGTAAGTCTGATCTCGACCGGCGTCCCTGGAAGGACACGCTCAGCGCTCAAGGCACGTGTTGCCTGCAGCCGGGGCGGATCGGGCGCATAGAGCAGGGCAGCACCCAGATAGACGATGAGGGGCAGGCTCAAGGCCACCATGCCGCCGTTCAGGGTGGCCAGCCCGATCAGCAGCAGACAATAGACGACGCCGGCCAGAAGGAAAAACCGCCCCACGGTCATGCCCCGGCGACAACCGGCACCGCAACCGACCGCATCACGTCAGCGATAATGTCGTCGGCTGCCTGCCGGGTGAGCCACAGATCGGGCTCCAGGATCAACCGGTGGATGAGCACCGGCTTGACGAAAAGCTTGACATCGTCGGGCAACACATAGTCGCGGCCCTGCATGGCCGCCCAGGCGCGCGCCAGCTTGAGCAGCGCCAGCGAGCCACGCGGACTGGCGCCCACCGCTACCTGACGGCGCTTGCGCGTGGCCGTCACCAGCTCGATCATGTAGCGCTCGATGTCGTCGTCCACGTGCACCTGCTCGACCGCTTCGCGCAAGGCGAGCAGTTCGGCCGCATCGGTGATCTGATGCAGCTCCACCTCGTCGCGTTGCCGCGCGCGACGACGACGCAAGATCTCCTGCTCCTCCTCCGGCGAGGGATAGCCGACCGACAACTTCATGAGGAAGCGGTCGAGCTGGGCCTCGGGTAGGGGAAACGTGCCTTCGTACTCGATGGGATTCTGCGTCGCCAGCACGATAAACGGCTCAGGCAGACGCATGGTCTCCCCCTCCAGCGTCACCTGATATTCCTGCATCGCCTCCAGGAGCGCCGACTGCGTCTTGGGCGAGGCACGGTTGATCTCGTCGGCCAGGATGATGTTGGCGAAGATCGGCCCCGGCCGCAAGACGAAACGATTCCGGTCGCGGTCGAAGACATAGCCGCCGGTGATGTCGCCCGGCAGCAGGTCGGGAGTAAACTGAATGCGCTTGAACTCCAGGCCCAGCGCGGCCGCAAAGCTCTTGGCGATCATCGTCTTCGCCAGGCCGGGATAGTCCTCCAACAGGACGTGGCCGCCGGAGACCAGCGCCGCGGCCATCAGCTTCTCCAGGAGCGGTCGCTTGCCGACGATGGCCCGTTCTACCTCGCGGATCACCTGTTCGCTCTTGGCTGCCACTTGCCGAATGCTAACTGTCATGCTCTTTCTCCAGTTGCCCCTCGAGGAATCGAGCAATGGTGGCCGGCTCGACGCTCAGAGGGGAGGGATTGCGGGCAGGATGTCGCAACTGCGCCAACCTGGAGCGCAGGTCGTGCGGTTGCCAGGGGGGTGCAGTCAGGCCCGACCGCAGATATTCGGCGATGGGGGCCGGCGCTTCGAGCAGCTCGATGGACTGGCTGCGGTCCCGCGGAGCCACCTCGCCCCGATTGCGATAGGCCAGAAATTGCAGGGCCAGCTCGGCCAGATCGCGCGCCAGGCGCCAGCGGAAATACTCGCCATGCTCGCTCGCCTCGATTCGCCCCATCCACGAGCGAACGGCGCCCGTGGTGAAATGGAAGTCGCGGCGCTCGCTCGGTTCGGGCCTGGTTCGCACGCGCAGGCTGCGGCCGGCGATGACCAGGGCGATGATCAAAAACCACGCCCACCACAGCCAGCCGGGCACACTGCGGAACATCAGATCGGCCAGCCAGGCCAGATAGAGCAGCGGCATGACGATCGAGGTGCGCGCCACGCTTTGCAACGCCAGCCCCAGGCCGATCACCAGGATCAGCCCCAGCACAAACAGGCCGACGAGCAGCAGCCGGCTGGAAGGCGGAAGCCCCTGGGGCTCTGAGCCGGGCAGTTCGACCGGAGGGCGATGATTCATGGCCGGCCGGCTCCGACCGGCAGGGACACCGCCCGGCCGGTGGTCTCGGCCGCCAGGCTGCGACAGGCATCGGCGATAGTCGTCAGACAGGCGACCGCCCGACGCCCCTCCCACGGCCCCAGCTCTTTGGCGCCGTAGCGCACCTCCTCGAAGAGTTGCGTCAGATCATGGACCGGTTCGCCCGGCAGGCCGGCGCGACGGAGTTGCTCCTCGAACTCGTGGGGGGTTGCCCCGCGCTCACGTTGCACCCCGCGCGATTCACGCACGATGCGGCTCATCTCCACGTAGCAGCGAATTACCGTGTGCCGCAGGTCGCCGCCCGCCTCGATCTCTTCGCGCGCCTCTTCGGCTTTCTCCGCCAGCTCTACGAGCAGATCTGGCGGTTCGGGTTGCCGCCGACGGTTCAGGAACGCCCAGATCAGGCCGAGGGACAGCGCTGCAACGAAAGCCGCCAGCACGAAGCTGACCAGGATGACCAACCACTGCGGGGCAACGGCGTTGAATTCGGCAGGCGTTCGGGCCGCGGCACCCTCGGCCAGATCCCGCATGCCCAGGCCGGCCAGGAAATCGTTCTCCTGTTCGCCGAAACGCATCTGTTGGCGCAGCAGATAGATGAGGCCGAGAAAGACGCCGAAGACGATCACGTTCTGCAGCACCCGACGTCGCGCCTCCGGCGAAATGATCAGATAGAAGATCGAAAAAGGCAGCAGCGCCAGCGTCAGCAGGAGCAGGCCACGCAGCAGCAGCCTGACGAGCGGGGGCAGGTCAGGCGACATCCCGGCCGGCGGAGGACGCATGGTCATCCCTGTACCGAAAGCGAACGGTTCGCCCGGCGAAAACTCCACCTGGGCCAGGCTGGCCGCCAGGGCCAGGATCGCCGCAACGGCGATTCCGAGCGCGACGAGGATCCACAACTGGCGCCGGCGCATCGCAGACAGCTCGCTCCTATTCATCGTTCTGCCGGAACAGATCGCCCAACTCCCGCTCCCACACGTCATCCAGCGGCATGAAGGGGTTCTCCTGGAACTGCTCGGCAACCTTCGCCATATATTCGCGCACGTGGAGTTGCGGCGCAGTGCGTGCCAGGTCATCCAGCCGCGCCTTCACCTGCGCGGTGAGCTCGTCGCTGCGGTGGTGCAGATCGGAGAGGCTGAGCCCCAGGTCGAACATGTAGTTGATCCGCCGCATCAACTCCCACCAGGCGCGATGATCGGTGTCCAGGCGCACTGTCTGGTTGAAAGGAGATGACTCGGAGAAGTCGTAGGCCGGCACAAAGGCGTAGAACACCACGACCTCGATCCCGCGGCGCTCGGCGCGATGGGCCAGGTAGGTACAGATGGTGACACCTCCCTCATAGTCCGAGAAGGAGACCGCGTACTTTTCCAGCTCGGCCTTCATGCGGGGCAGGCTGTAGACACACGACACCTGCCGATCTTTGTCGTAGGGTGTGGCACCGAAGACACCGCCCACCATGACCACGCGACGCACGCCGAAGGCCTGCACGGCGTCGAAGAAGGCATCGGCATAGCGGTCCACGTCCATGTGCGGCTCTTCGCCTTTGAAGATGACCAGTCCCTTGCCGCCGACTTCCGCGTAGAAGAAGTCGTTCTGTTTGGTCTCCATAGATCGGCGATAGCCGCCTTCCAGCTTCACCACCGGCCGCAGGTAGTGATGCGTGCCGGGCGCCTGGAAAAGATAAAAGCCATCCGGTCGGATATGCGCGATTTTGACCGCATCGGTCTTCCGGATCACATAGTCGGGCAACTCCGACGAGATGGAGCCGGCGTCGGCCCACTGGTTCCAGCCAGCGAGCATGTAGACCGGGCTGGCAGCCGGCTTCTGCCAGATTTCAAGCGCTTGTTGCATCGTGTCCATCCTCTCCACCCCACAGGAATGCAACGTGTCCATTCTCCGCGATCGGCCAGAGGTGTTGCCTACTTCGACTCGATCGCCACCGAAGCCGTCATGTTCCAACGCAAACGGCTGTCCATTTGATCGGGCTGGATCACCACCAGATAGATGATGTCACCCTGCTTGTTTTCGCCGAACGGTTTGATGCGCGTCACCCTGCCGGTCAGGCGCAGATCAGGCAGCGCGTCGATGGAGATGACGGCCGCTGCGCCTTCGGCCACGCGCACCACGTTGATCTCCGTCAGATCAGCGGTCTCAATCTGCCAGGCCGAGAAGTCGGCCAGGCGGGCGAGCACGGCACCCGGCGTTACCTGCTCGCCGAGGTGCGCGTCGAGCGAGGCGACCGTGCCGGCGAACGGCGCCTTGAGCTCGGTCTCGGCGAGGGCAGCCTGTGCCTGCGCCAGTGTCGCCCTGGCTGCGGCGAGATCGGCCTCAGCGACGGCGATGGCCTCCGCGCGCGCGCCAGCCTTCAGCAGGTCGAGCTGCGCCTGGGCCCGGCGAACCTCGGCCTCGGCGGCTGCCAGGTCGGTCGGATTCACGGCCGTCAGCAGGTCGAGCTGTGCCTGGGCCCGCTGCACGCGCGCGCGACCGGCTGCGATATCGGCGGCGCCGGCCCCCTGTTTGAGCTGGGCCAGCCGGGCCTGGGCGGCATGATACAGGTTCGTGGCCTGTTCCAGCTGCAGGGCCTCAGGCCGCGCGCCGATGTTCGGATCCCCCTTCACGCGATCGTAAGCAGCCTGAGCCTGGCGGAGCGCCGCGCCGGCGTTCATGAAGTCGGCTTCAGCAGCGATCAGCTGCTGTTCGTCGGGGCCCTCCAGGATCTTCTGAAGGGCAGCCTGCGCCTCGGCCAGGCCGGCGCGCGCGGCCGCCACCTCGGCGGCCGAAGCGCCCTCGCGCACGCGCGTCAGCCGTGCCTGAGCTGCATCCACCGCGGCCTGCGCCGCGGCGACCTCTTCGGGTCGCGAGCCGGCCTTCAGCTGGGCCAGAGCCGCTTCAGCGCGCTGCACCTGTGCCGCAGCCTGCGCCACAGCCGCGCGCTGTCGGCCAGCCTCCAGCCGCACCAACACCTGGCCTGCGCTCACCTGGTCGCCTTCCGCGACCAGCACTTCGGCCACAATGCCCGCCACCGGCAGGCTGAGCCGGGCGCTGCGCACAGGCACCACTCTTGCTTCGGCAAGGATGCGACCATCACTCCGCACCACCGCGGCCACGGTCGTCGGTGTAGCCGCCGTTGCGCCAGACGCAGCCGGCGCGGGCGTTGCCGGCGCCGGCCGACAGCCGACCAGGCCGCCGACGACGATCAGGGCCATGCCGAGCAACGCAAACCTTTGCGACATTGTATCGTGCTCCAATGCAAAAACGTGCTATGTCGGGCCGAGCGCCCGACCTGAAAATGGGCCATGTACCACGGGATGATGGGTTTCAACAGATCAATCCGGTCAGGATTACCAAAGCGGCACCGGGCCACCGCAGACCAATTTGGATTGCGGCGCTGTAGCGCCGCTTTGCGCTCATCGCGCAGCCAAAGCGGCGTCGGGCCGCCGCAAGTCAAGATGCGCGGCGCATGAGCGGCGCATGCGCAACTGATAGATGTGATAATCTTACCACAAAGCTGCAGAGACGCAAAGGCTACCGACGGATAGCCTGCGCCGCGGCTGTTTTCAGCCCGATCGGCGCCTCAAACCGGCCACGGATGCGTTCGCCCCGTGCCCGACCGATGAGGTCGCTGCGTGCTCACGGCTGCAGGCCCAGGCCACGCAACAGCACGCCGACCCCATAGGCGACTGCAGCCGCCAGCCCGCCTACGATCAGCATCTCCAGGCCGCTGCGCAACGGCCGACGACCGGTCACCAGGACTTTGGCCGCGCCCAGGCCAAAGAGCGCCAGCGCCGACAGGCTCAACGAGACCGGAAAGGCCACAGCGGGGGCTATCGGAAAGAGCAGGCCGGCCAGGTAGACCAGAAGCGGAACGCTGCCGGCCACAATGAAGGCGATGAGGGTCGCCAGGCCATTCTTGAGAGGGTTGCCCTCGTTGCGGAGCATTTGCAATTCGTCAATCATCATCGCATCCACCCAACGCGTCTTGTCGCGGCTGTGAATGGCCACCAGTTGCTCGGCCTCGGCGTCCGAATAGCCGCGCGCCCGATACAGCTCGACCAGCTCGGCGCGCTCGCCTTCGGGGAAATGCTCCACCTCCCACATCTCTCGCGCGCGCTCCTGATCATAGTACTCCTGCTCGCTCTTCGCCGACAAATAGGCGCCGGTGGCCATGGAGAAGCCATCTGCAAACAGATTGGCCAGGCCCAGGATCAGGATGACCCCTGAGCCCAGGCTGGCGCCGGCTGCGCCGCTGACCACCGCAAAGGTGGTGATGATCCCGTCCAGGGCTCCGTACACCAGGTCGCCGATGTACTGGGCGCTGCCGCCTGCGTGTCGTTCGCGCGCCGCGTGGGCAATCCGCCGTGGGTCATGCGCGGCCGCCGAAGCCGCCATGTCGCCCCGGAGGAAGGCTACGCGCGCCTCTTCCAGTCGCTTGCTGACGCTCATGTGTCCACTCCATCCGTTTTTAGTGGTGCCAACATACCAGAAATTCGCTTTCCCGCCAAACGGCCGATGCGCGTGTTTGCGCCGACGACGCGGTGGGAGTTTGCCCGGCCTGCTCATTTGTGCTAGACTGTGACGGGAGGTCAGCCTCGTCCTGTCTGCCCTGAAAAATGGTCTAACCGGCGCGGTGGCGGGGGCCGTTCGCAGGCAACACGAAACAACCCCGAG
>FWPU01008331.1_pt1 | contig 17801 bp, 16 predicted proteins | sample 2228361 | NCBI WGS metagenome assembly FWPU01 (sample SAMEA103939777, study PRJEB20133) | metagenome
CGCTCCTTCGGATGCCGTCCCTGAGAACCGGCACGTTGAAATTGATCAGCAGACCCAGCTTCCAGCCGCCTGACCGCAGGTAGGTCAGCAGTTGGGCTTCATGGATGGGTTCGATGGCCCCCACCGCCCTGATCTCGACGACAACGGCTTCGGCCACCAGCAGATCAAGCCGATTACCACAATCCAATATCACGCCTTTGTATTCGATGCGCAGAGGACGCTGACGGGCGAACAACAACGCCCGGCGCAGGCCGTTTATCGGTCTCGCCCAGGTTGCAGTTTGGCGCTTCGCCCAGGCGCTTCGCGGCTTCAGCCTTAACGGCTTCGGGACACAGCGGATCGCACCGATCCGGCCAGAACAGCGCCAACAGCAGCGCCCGGCTCGACGCCGACGGCCGCCGTGCCCAACAAATGTGTAAGCGTACAGGCGTGCCCGCCCTGGATCGACTTCTCCCAGGCCGCGCGCCTGGACACGGCGGCAACCGGAAAGTCCACCTCGGCCATACGCCAGCGGTCCTTCGGGATCACCGTCACTCTCCGTGCCAGATGTCGCGGATGTCGCGGCACGGCTTCTGGAGCCCGAAACCCACCGTGTGCCGCTCATAGGCGATCTTGAGGAACAGGCCGGCAGGGATTCGTGGAAGCTCATCCTTGTCGCGTCCCAGTTCGTCGCACCACCAGTCCAGAAGGTTCTTGTCGGCCTTGGAGGCTGCGCAGTCGCGACAGGCGTGGACAAGGTTGTGGATGCCGACAGGACCGCCAAGTCGGCGCGGGACGACCTCCACCGGGACCGTTGTGCACCGCTTTTCGCAGAACACGCACATGCCCGGCTGCTGGGCCAGCTTCTGGAGTTCGCGGTCATAGTCGGACATTCTTATCTCCCCACTCTTGAGCCGCTTGTAGCGGTCGATGATGAACCGGTAGTTGCCCGATTCGCCAGCCGAAGCAGCAATCACCAGTTTGGCGTAATAGTAAAGGATGTAGTCGCCAACCGTTCCGGGGACCGCACGAGATGGCATGGTTCAAGCCTCCGCAAACAGGTCCGCCCAGAGCTCCTTGAGGAGACTCTCCAGGTCGGATACGCCGATGATCTCGACCAGTTCGCCGACGGTGGGCCCGCGGTTGTCGGGACGCATGTTGCCAAGCAGCTTTGCACACTCGCCCGAGATGTAGAGCCTCTTGATGTGGCCCTTCTTCGGTCCGGTCAGCAGAGTTGCCAGGGCTGCCAGGTACGTACTCTCGGGGGGCCGGATTCGGCGCGTCAGGTCGAGCTCGCCGACGAAAAGCGCTTTTTCGGGGACAGCTCGCTGGAGGTAGGAACCCAGCAGGGCCACGGCGATTGGAAGGTCAAGTTCCTCCCGGTAGCGCTGCTGGCGAGGCACGTAACAATTGATCTCGTAGGATAGGTCCGTCAGGTCAACTTCCTTGATGGTGCTGAGGATGCTGAGCAGCTGCTTGACCTTCTTGCCGGGCAGGAATGGGGCGTTGAGCTCGGGCCGGGAGCCGTATCGCGGAAGGGTGACGGAGGCCTGGCCTTCAGCCAACTCCTCCCCGATGCCGGCATACCCAAGAACGGCGGTGCTCTTCGCCGCCATGTGAGGGGATTCCGTAAGCCGGCCACGGTCGTCCATCATGAGAACCAGCGGGTCCAGGACTGCCGGCCCGAAACGGTTCTTCGGGACAAAGAATGGGCGAAGCCGGAACGCCCTGCGGATGTACATGACGCAATCCACGTTGTGTTCCAGGTCCTTGGGGCCGGCGATCTGCCCCTTCTTGGTGACGTGGCCAATGAGGATGGAGACCAAACCCTGCGCCTTCGCGTTTTCGGCAAACTCATAGAGCGCCCGGTATTTCTGGGACGCTGTAGGCGCCAGACCCCGGCCCTGCACTGAGTCTACGACGATCGCCTGGATGCCATGGTATTCCTCGCCCTCAGTCAGCACGCGCCGGGCAAGGAAGCGGGGCAGCGCGTCGATGTCCTCAATGGTGTCGTCGAAGAAGAAGTTCTCGCGCAAGGGTTTCGGGAGTTGGCCGCTGCCTGCACCGTGAATCCGCGTGACAGCGCGTTTGAGGTCGCCGAGACCCTGCTCCGTGGTAAGGTAGAGCACCTTGATACCTTGGGTTGCCAGATCGCCGAGCACCTGGATCGCGAGCGTCGTCTTGCCAATGCCGGGTTCCCCCGCGACAAGGTAGACCCCACCGCGAATGAAACCTGGGGTGATCGCCTTGCCCAGCCAAGGCAAGGAAGGCACGGGCATAAGGTCAGGCCCCTTTTCCGTTATGTCGTCAATCTTTGGCATGGCAATCCTCCGTTGCTGAAGCGAACTTCACTGACTCCGCCCGGGGTTTGGCGCGAGTGCGGTGCGGACGGATGCCCGTACCGGATGGACTTCTCCCAAGCCTTTGCCATCCGCTGGCCGTTTCCGGGTCTTCGGGTTCATCGACGGCTCCGGCGATCGAGAAGTTTGGGCGCCTTTTTGGGCGGGCCCGTATCGTTCTTGGGGTCGTCCATCTCTTTGGGCGGAAGTCCATAAGACGTCCCCTTTTCGCTGGCCCTGTTGCCTGAGCTCGCCCCGATCCACCCGCCTCGCCTGCAGACTCTTGGCCTGATCGGGCGAGTTGGCACAACTCCGCAACCTCACGCCGGGTGATGCGCCCGTGCGTCTGGACGTATTGGAGCACCATCTGTTCCTGCTGGATCGGTTCGAAGCCATGCTGGCGGATATACGCTGCACTCTCCCCGATCCTGCGGGATGTTGCCGCCGACAGGTGCCAGGTCCTTTCTCTCACCGCGAGACTCGATCAGACCTGTTTCGACCAGCCGCTGAAGGCAGACGCCTGCATCCGCCTGGGTCTCCTGGATGATGGCGCTGACTACTTCAGTCATCAGGCGCCGCTCGAGCCGCAAGTGATTCAACACAAGCAACTCCCCGAGCCCAGGTGTCGCCCTGTGGAGCTCTACTCGGTGATTGTCGGCAATGCCCGGAAAATGACCCAAGGGCAACGTCTTGCTTCTGACCCACCCCGGCCGATTATGGAGTTTAAGAAGAACTTCCGAATTTGACTACTCCCTTCCTGGAGAAGAAGAGAAACCAGCGGGGCAGAAAGCAGCGGAGGTGTTGCCGGAACGGAGTCTGCGCCGCGTCGCGCCCACTGGCTGCGCGACCAGCCGGTGGGACCGGAGGTCCAACCCGCCGGTGAACCGTGGAGGAAAGAATGGCTCCGCGAATCAACCTCGCCGAGGATGCGGATTTGCCTCGCTAGAGCCTACCCCGGCTTCAAGGAACACGCAGTCGGGCCATTCACCCGTAACGTCAACGGCCGAATCGACGCCCCCGCCGACCAGGACAACCCACGGTCTCCTGAGCTGTGAGGCCGCTGTCGTGCTTCTTTCCGAGCGGTCGCGGGAACTGCCCGACGAACCTTGGGCTCATTCCTCGATCTGGAATGTCAGTCCGAGCTGCCGCGCGGCCTCCTTCATCGCCTTGAGCGCGGGGTCGTTCTCGCTCAATCTCCGGTCGTCGGGGAGGACCATCTCGAACTGCACGCCGAGCCCGAGCTTCTTCAGATTCATCCGAGCCGCGGGCCCCACGAAGCAACGGAAAAGCTCGGCCCAGTTCTCGACCAGAACGTCGCCGCGGACGACGAACCTCCGTACGGTGCCCTTAGCCCCGGGCTTTGTTACAGTGCCGGTTCCCGAGGTCTCGCCGTCCATTGCGGAGGTGTGGACCTGCCCCGCACCACGGAAGCCGCGGCCGTCAGGTTGCACACTCGCGGGGTTTGGGCTATATTGTCGGCTTCGTTCGAGGCCAGTGCTCCTCAGTAGCTCAACTGGCAGAGCATCCGGCTGTTAACCGGAGGGTTGTTGGTTCGAGTCCAACCTGAGGAGCCAGAACTCAATCCACTGATTTCAGCCCTTCTTGTTTAACGCAAGGCCCCGCCAGGTGATCCCCTCGGCGTTTCGTCGTTCCCGGCGTGCCCGTGGCGGTTTCCGCCCCGGCACGTTACCCTGATCGCCTGCCGGACCGATCCGAGTAGAACCACGGATGGACACGGATAAACACAGATTGATCCATGGGGAGGAAACGCGGCTGATCATGGAGGGAGGAGTAGAACCACGGATGGACACGGATAAACGCAGATTGATCCATGGGGAGGAAACGCGGCTGATCATGGAGGGAGGAGTAGAACCACGGATGGACACGGATAAACACAGATTGATCCATGGGGAGGAAACGCGGCTGATCATGGAGGGAGGAGTAGAACCACGGATGGACACGGATAAACACAGATTGATCCATGAGGATGAAACGCGGCTGATCATTGGCTCGGCCATCGAGGTTCTGAATACACTCGGGCACGGGTTGCTGGAAAAACCCTATGAGAATGCATTGGTCGTCGAGTTCCAGCGACAAGGAATTCCATATCAACAGCAACCTCGGTTCGATGTAGTCTACAAGGGTGTCAAGGTAGGCGAGTACATCCCAGACCTGATCGTATTCGAGAAGGTCGTCGTGGATGCCAAAGTGATTGAAAAGATCACCGATCACGAGATCGGCCAGGTGCTCAATTACCTGAAAATCACCAGACTGAACCTTGGGCTGATTCTGAATTTTCGGCGTGCGCGGCTCGAATGGAAGAGGGTGGTTCTATGATTTCATCCGAGTCCATCCGAGTTCATCGGTGGTTCTATCACGGATGGACACGGATAAACGCAGATTGATCCATGAGGAGGAAACGCGTGCGCGGCTCGAATGGAAGAGGGTGGTTCTATGATTTCATCCGAGTCCATCCGAGTTCATCGGTGGTTCTATCATCACTCACACCGCCACCCGCCCGGCGGTCCGCTGCCGCGTTTGCCATTCCCCCGAATCTGTGGAACAGTGGAAACCCACCGAGAGGAAGACGCACCGTGCAACTCAAAGAGGTCCTCAAACTGGTGGGCGCCGGACTCACGGGAGTCTACCTCGCCCTGCAGATCCGCAAGCCCCGCCGTCCCTTCGATGAATTCCTCCAGATCTACGGCGCCATCAGCATCGAACTCCGCCACCAGCTCGAAACCGTCCTGCTGCAAACCCTCCTGCCCGCCGTCTCCCAGCAGGACCGGGATGCCCTGTGCCGCCTCCTGGACCGCCAATCCAGCTTCCTCGACCAGATGCGTTTCTTCTCCCTCCACCTGTCGGAATTCCCCACGCTCATCCGCAAGGGCCTCGAGCGCCTCTACCGCCTGCGTTCCGAAGGCCTGGTCGCCCCCACCACCCGCCGCCGCCTCAACTGCGATCCGGAAACCTTCCGATTGGCCGTGGCCGAGGCCTTTTTCGATCTCGAACGGTCCTTCCTCGCCACCCTGCGGGCCCATCTCCCCGCCGAACGGCGGGCCAACCTCAACTGGGAAGGAAGACCCTTGCCGGAACTGCTCGAAGAGCTGGAATCCGTGTCCCCGCCTCCACCCCAAGCCCTGGTGGAAGCCATCATCCTGTTCGAGGAAACCGTGGCCCGGCCCGATCTCAACCGACGGTGAGCGGGTTGCAGGGATCCTGTGACCCCTCAGTTGGAACGGGGATCGCGCGGCTTCAGGTGGGCGAAAGACTCCACGAACTCCTTCTGCGACAGCAGCTGGCGAGCCACGGCGTAAGCCGCCTCCGCCCGCTGCCGGACATGGTCCAGCTCCAGCAGCGTCTGCTTGTCCTCCGGACGGATCTGCAGCACCGCACACGTCCAGTTCACCACGGTGGGGAAGTCCGCCTGCATCAGCGCGCTCTGCGGAAAATCCTCGGCGTCCAGCAGGCGACCCAGGACCCGGACCAGTTCCGCCGCGAACTCGCCATCGTCCTCCCGTGACTCGTACACGTCATCCACGAGCTGCACCTGGGCCTGGCGATAGGGTTCTTCCCGGGTGAAACGCACGATCCGGAAACGGTCCATCCCGCTGAGCACGATGTCGTAGTTGCCGTCTTCCGCCTCCCACACGCCGCTGATGTGGCCCACCACCCCCAGCTCACAGATCTCGCCCTGCCGGTCGGCGGCGCCCGGACGGGCCAACACCATGCCGATGCGCCGGGAACCTGCCAGGGCGTCCGCCAGCATCCGCAGGTAACCGGGTTCGAAGATGTGCAGGGGGAGCTGGGTGCCCGGGAACAGCACCACACCGGGCAGCGGGAAAATGGGAATTTCGATCAGACCGGCACTGTCCTCCCGGCGGTTCACTGGGCCTCCTGAGCCCATTGTATTCCCGGCCGGGACCCTACGTCAGGGGGAAGACCCAGGACACCAGCCTGACCCATAGAAAGCCGCTCAGGGCGACCACGGTGAGCAGAACGGTCCACGTCTTCAGCGTCTCCGACTCCGACAGCCCGGCCATCTTGCAGACAATCCAGAAACCGCTGTCGTTCATCCAGGAGGTGGTGGTGGCCCCGTAGCCGATGACCGCCACCAGGTAGACGGGGTGGAATCCAGGGTCGGCCACCGCCAGAGTTGGTGCCACAATCCCCGCCGTGGTGACCATGGCCACCGTCGCCGACCCCTGGGCCACCCGGATCAGGGCGGCGCACAGAAAGGACAGCAGCATCAGCGAAAGACCCCAGTCCTGGGCGGCAGAGGCGATCAGCCCCCCCACCCCGGAGTCGGTGAGCACCCGGCCGAAACTTCCGCCGGCACAAGTGATGAAGGCGATGCCGGTACCGCTCACCACTGCCGGCTCCAGCGACGAGGTTACCTCCCGCAGCCGCACTCCGGGCCGGGAGGCCACCAGCCAGATGCCCAGCCCGGCACCCAGCAGGAACGCCAGGTCCTTGTCACCCACCAGCGTCAGGGTCCGGGCCAAAGGGCTGTCCTGTCCCAGCAGCAACGGGCCCGCGGTGGACAGTGCGATGAGTCCCACCGGAATCACCACCGGGGCCAACGACGCCGCCAGGGAAGGGAGCTCGCTTTCGGGGCGGCGCACCTGACGCTCCAGGTGCTCGATGGACTCGCCGTACACCTCACGGGGCACGATGTTGAGCCGGCGGTTGATGAAATTGGCGTAAAACACACCGCCGATGACCGCCGGCACCAGGGCCAGCAGCGTTCCCATCCCCACGGTCAGGCCGATGGGGACATCCAGCGCCTCCGAGACCAGGATCGGCCCGGGAGTCGGGGGCACCAGGGCATGGGTGATGGCGCCGCCCGCGGCGGCGGCACAGATCATCAGAGCATAGTCCCGGCGCCGTCGTGCGTACGCCGCCCGCACCAGCGGCGCCAGCAGGTAGAAGACCATGTCGAAGAAGACCGGCATGGAAAGCACGAAGCCGCTGGCCAGGAAGGAATAGTGCTCCCGTCCTTCCCCGAACAGGCGGACGAACGAACGGATGATCTTGTCGGCCGCACCGCTGTCCACCAGGCAGCGCCCGACGATGGAGGCCAGCACCAGCAGGATCCCGATGCGGCCCATGAGGTCGGCGAACCCGCCTGAAACGGTGGGCAGCACCCTCTCCCAGGGGATGTTGCCGGAAGCGGCGGCGCAGGCCAGAGCCGAGACCAGCAATGCCAGAAAGGGATGCAGCCGGAAATACAGCAACAGTCCCAGGATCAGAACCACGCCCAGAATGAGAACACCCAGCGGCCCCATGCTCCCTCCCGCAACCCCATTTCCGTGGCATTCCGGAGCCGTGCTCCGGCGACTCGCACTCCGCCGCTGAGGACGCCGTCAGGACGCCATCAGGGACCGCAGTACGTAATGGAGGATTCCTCCGTGGCGGTAATACTGAACTTCATTGGGGGTGTCCAGCCGCGCCAGCACCTGAAACTCGCGGATCGCGCCGCCGGACGAGGCCCTGACCGTCAGCTCCATCCCTGTCTCCAGCCGTTCAGACAGGCCGAGGACGTCATAAATCTCCTCGCCGGTCAGGCCCAGGCTGTCCACACTGTCGCCGGGCTTGAACTGCAGGGGCAGGACTCCCATGCCGATGAGATTGCTGCGGTGGATCCGCTCGTAGCTCTCCGCCAGCACCGCACGGACGCCCAGCAGGCGGGTGCCCTTGGCCGCCCAGTCCCGGGATGAACCGGAACCGTACTCCTTGCCGGCCAGGATCAGCAACGGGATCCGTTGCTCGGCGTATTTCATGGCGGCGTCGTAGATCGGCACCGGACCCGGCAGGTCGGGGTGGCGGGTGTAGCCGCCCTCCACGTCCACCAGGCGATTGCGCAGCCGGATGTTGGCGAAAGTCCCCCGCACCATGACTTCGTGATTGCCCCGGCGCGAACCGTAGGAATTGAAGTCCTTGGGCTGGACGCCGTGCTCGATCAGATACCGTCCGGCCGGACTGTCCGCCGGGATCGACCCGGCGGGCGAGATGTGATCCGTGGTAACCGAATCCCCCAGTACCGCCAGCACGCGCATGCCCCGAAGGTCGCCCACCGGTCCGGGCTGGGGTTCCATGCCGTCGAAGAAGGTCGGTTTGCGGATGTAGGTGGATTCGGGGTCCCAGTGGTAACGCTCGCCGGTGGGCACCGGCAGGGAGCGCCAGGCGTCGTCGCCGGTGAAGACGTCGGCGTATTTCTCGGCGAACATCTCGCGCCGGACCGAGCGCTGGACGGTGGTCCGGATCTCTTCCTGGGACGGCCAGATGTCGCGCAGGAAGACCTCCCTGCCGTCGCGATCCCGCCCCAGCGGCTCCCGCAGCAGGTCGATGTCCATGGTCCCGGCCAACGCGTAAGCCACCACCAGGGGGGGCGAAGCCAGGTAGTTGGCGCGGACATCCGGGCTGATCCTGCCCTCGAAGTTCCGGTTTCCGGACAGGACGGAGCAGACGAGCAGGTTGTGTTCCTTGACAGCCTTCGAGATGGGGGCCGGCAGGGGTCCGCTGTTGCCGATACAGGTCGTACAGCCGTAGCCGACCAGGGTGAAGCCCAAGGCGTCCAGGTAACGGTCCAGACCCGCGTCTTCCAGGTAGCGGGTGACCACCTGGGAACCCGGCGCCAGACTGGTCTTGACCCAAGGCTTGCGGGTCAGTCCCTTCTCCACCGCTTTCTTGGCCACCAGGCCCGCCGCCACCATGACGGAGGGGTTCGAGGTGTTGGTGCAGCTGGTGATGGCGGCGATCACCACCGCGCCGTCCTGGAGGTCGAACTCCTCGACCCTGCCGGTTTCCTCATCGGGGACCGCCACCCGCACCCGCAGGGGCGCCGGGGCCAGCGCCACGCCGCCGCCGGAGTCGGTCCGCCGGGCGGCGGGCAGCATCTTCTCGAAAGCGGACTGAAAGGCGCTGCGGGATTCCCGCAGGGGAATCCGGTCCTGGGGCCGGCGCGGACCGGCCAGGGACGGCTCCACCTCTCCCAGATCCAGCTCCAGGGTGTCCGAGTAGAGAGGCTCGGGAGAGTCGGGGGTGTGGAACCAGCCCTGTGCCCGGGCATAGGCCTCCACCAGCCGGACCTGGGCTTCGGGGCGGGCTGTGAAACGCAGGTAGTCCAGGGTCACACTGTCCACCGGAAACATGGCGCAGGTGGCCCCGTATTCGGGGGCCATGTTGCCCAGGGTGGCGCGATCCGCCAGGGAGAGGCTGGAGACGCCGGGCCCGTAAAACTCCACGAACTTCCCCACCACGCCCTTCTTGCGCAGCCGTTCGGTGATGGTGAGGACCAGATCGGTGGCGGTGGCGCCCTCCCGCAGCGCGCCGGACAGCCGGAAGCCGATCACCTCGGGGATGAGCAGGCTGATGGGTTGGCCCAGCATGGCCGCTTCCGCCTCGATGCCGCCCACTCCCCAGCCCAGCACCGCCAGTCCGTTGATCATGGTGGTGTGGCTGTCGGTTCCCACCAGGGTGTCGGGGTAGGCCAGGGGACGGCCGTTCTCCTGTCGGGTGTAAACCACCGTGGCCAGGTACTCCAGATTGACCTGGTGGACGATGCCGGTGGCGGGAGGCACCACGCGGAAATTGCGGAAGGCGGACTGCCCCCAGCGCAGGAACATGTAGCGCTCCCGGTTGCGCTCGAACTCCTTCTCGACGTTGATGAAGAAGGAGGCCCTGCGCCCGAAGGAGTCCACCTGGACGGAGTGGTCGATCACCAGGTCCGACTGAACCAGAGGGTTGATCCGGGAGGGGTCGCCGCCGAGATCGGCGACGGCGTCCCGCATCACCGCCAGATCCACCACTGCGGGCACCCCGGTAAAGTCCTGCAGGATGACGCGGGCCGGTGTGAACTGGATCTCCCGGTCCGACGGCAGTGCGGGATCCCAGCCGGCGAGCGCTTCCACGTCGGCCCGGCGGACAACTCTGCCGTCCTCGTGACGGAGCAGGTTCTCCAGCAGGACCTTCAGGGAGTAGGGCAGCCGTGCGACGCCGGGGAAACCTTTTTCCGCCAGCGCCGGCAGACTGAAATAGCCGTAGCGTTGACCGTCAAGCTGCAGTTCCCGGAATGTTCCCAGACTGTCAAGATGCTGCTGCGCCATCAGACTTGCTCCCCGGCGGCGCGCGACCCGCGCCGCCTGCTATTTGCGGATGATATGGGTGGCGTGGCCGAGAAACATTTCCGCCACCTCACCCACGGTTTCAGACAGTGTCGGGTGGGTATGGATGGTCAGCGCCAGGTCCTCGGCGACGGCACCCATTTCGATGGCCAGGGCTCCCTCGGCAATCAGTTCGCCGGCGTTCGGGCCCACCACTCCCACGCCCAGGATCCGGCCGCTGCCCGGTTCGAACAGCATCTTGGTGAGTCCGTCCGCGTTGCCCAGGGTCAGGGCGCGGCCGGAAGCCGCCCAGGGAAACCGTGTCACTTTCACCTCGACACCGGATTCCTTGGCTTCGTTCTCGGTGAGTCCCACCCACGCCACCTCGGGATTGGTGAAAACGACCGCCGGGATGGCCCGGTTGTCGAAGGCCGACCGTTTGCCCGCCGCCACCTCCGCCGCCACCTTCCCCTCGCGCATCGCCTTGTGCGCCAGCATGGGCTGGCCTGCCACGTCGCCGATGGCGAAGATGTGGGGGACCGAGGTCCGCATCTGTTCGTTGACCTGGAGGAAGCCGCCCTTTACCGGCTGCAGGCCCGCCTTCTCCAGTCCCAGGTCCTCGGTGTTGGGCCTTCGGCCCACCGATACCAGGACTTTCTCGAAGGTCCGGGTCCCGCTGAACTCGCCTTCAAAGGTGACCTCGATGCCGCCCTTGACTTCTTTCATGCCGGTGACGCGGGACTTCAGGTGGACGGCTTCGAAGATGGAGGCGGCCTTGCGGGCAAGGGGTTTCACCAGGTCCCGGTCCGCGCCCGGCAACAGGCCGTCCAGCAGTTCCACCACCGTCACCTTGCTGCCGAGGGCGGCGTAGACGGTGCCCAGTTCCAGGCCGATGTAGCCGCCTCCCACCACCAGCAGGGTGGCAGGGACGGACTCCAGGGCCAGAGCGCTGGTGGAGTCCAGCAGCCGGTCGCTCTGGAAATCGAGTCCCGGCAGCCCGCTGGGACGGGAGCCGGTGGCGATGATCGCCCGCCGGAAGGAGATCGATTGGGGTTTACCGTTTTCCACGGCCAGGCGATGGGGATCCTCAAAACGGGCACGGCCCTGGACATAATGGATACCGCGCGCCTTGGCGAGCTGCCCCAACCCGCCGGTCAATTTGCCGACGACTTCATCCTTCCACGCTCGCAGCCGGTCGAGGTCGATCTTGGGGCGGGTAAACTTCAGCCCGTACGATTCGGCGTGGGCCGCTTCGTCGATGACCTGGGCGGCATGAAGCAACGCCTTGGACGGGATGCAGCCGACGTTGAGGCAGACCCCACCGGGACGGTCGCGGGTATCGATGAGCGTCACCTTCAGCCCCAGGTCGGCGGCGTGGAACGCTCCGGCGTACCCTCCAGGGCCGGCCCCGATCACCACCAGTTCGGTCTCGTGTGTTGTTTGCGCCATGTGGACCGTATCTCCTTCCAGATGCACGCGTCCGCGGGGAAAAAGCCGGCCGGGAAGGCCGCTTGAGGCCCCAGTGTAATACATTGATCCAGTTGAAGTCACAGCCGGGCGCCCGGTTCATGCCGGGCAAACGGATTGCGGCCGGGCCCGGCTGGACTGTGGGCCGATCCCTTCAGTGATCCTCCAGATCGAGGAGCGGGATGCCCAACTGCGTCGCGCAGTCAGCCAGGCGCAGGTCGTAAGTGGCGAGTTGGACCCCCTGACCGCGGGCGCGGAGGAACTCGATCGACGAAAGGTGAAGTGCATCCAGCGTCCGTACGGCGACGGGAAAGGGTTCCAGTGCTCTCGCCAGGACCGGGACCGACAGCTCCAGGAAGGCGATGCGTCCGATCAGACGGCGCGCGGCTTCGCCATGGGTGGCTGAGAGCTTGCGGGAGTGAATCCGGTTCCAGATCTCATATTCGAGCACCCGACTCGACACCAGGGGCTGTTGCCAGAGGCTGGCAGGAGGCACCCGGTCTTCGGCCAGCAGATGGGCCAGAGCCACCGACGTATCCAGATAGGTCAACGGTCATCCCTCGATCGTTCGAGTTCCTCCTGGAGGGATGCCCACGAGCAGACCGGTAACCGGGGCGGTACCTCGGTCTGGGGGAAGAGAGGGGGAGTCAGCCAGCCCTCCCGCACCGCTTCGGCCAGGAGCGCATCCTGAGCGTACGGGGCCCGTTCCGCCCGTGGCGGTACCAGCTCCGCCACGACCCGGTCGCGGTCGGTCACCAGCACGGTTTCGCCGGAAGCTGCCAGACGCACATACTCGCTCAGACGGTTCTTCAGTACCTTCAGGCCCACCGCACGCATCACGGTTCAAAGTAGCTTCCGGAAGCTACTTCGTCAACCGAGCTGGGCCAGTACCTTGGCCAGCGCCTGGGTCCCTTCCCGACCGAGGCCCCGGGCCTGGGCGGAGTGGAAAAGCTGGTGGACCAGGGCGGTTCCCGGCAGCGGGGCATGGGCGGCCCCGGCCGCCTCCATCACCAGCCGCAGGTCTTTCTGCATCAGGTCCACCATGAAGCCCGGCTGGAAGTCGCCCGCCACGATCCGGGGACCCAGATTGGCCAACTGCCAACTGCCGGCCGCGCCACCCCGGACCGCCTCGATCATGACCGCGGGGTCCAGACCGTTCTTGGTGGCGAAGGCCAGGGCTTCACTGACCGCCAGCAGGTTGAGCGACACCAGGATCTGGTTGCAGAGTTTGGTCAACTGTCCGCTGCCCACCGGCCCGCAGTAGGTGATGGTCCGGCCCATGGCCTGCAGGACGGGGAGAATCCGTTCGTAATCCGGGCGGCGTCCCCCCACCATGATGGCCAGCGTTCCCTGTTGCGCCCCGACGTCGCCGCCGGAGACGGGTGCGTCCACCAGACTTGCTCCCACCGCTTCCAGGCGGCGGTCCAGGGCCTGCTCCACCGCCGGTGAAATGGTGCTCATGTCCACCACCAGCGAGCCGGGGCGGATGGACTCCAGCAGGCCCAGGGGGCCGGCCACCACCGACTCCACCGCCGCGGAATCGGTCACCATGACGAAGATCAGATTGGACGCCGACGCCACCTCCCGCGGGCTGTCGGCCACCTGGATGCGATCGGAGGCGATGGCGTCGGCCCGGGAGCGGGTCCGGTTGTAAACCGTCAGCCGGTGCCCTGCCTTGGCCAGGTTGAGCGCCATGGGACGGCCCATGATCCCGAGTCCGATGAAACCGATGGTGGGTTCCTGCATTTGCTCCTCCTCTGCGCCGCGGTGTGAGTGCGGCGTGGCCCCTCGCCCGCCGACGTCATAGAATTCTAGTAAATTGAGGCTGTCCCACGGAAAGGTGTCACCCCGATGAATCGCAAACTGGCGCTGGTTATTGTCTTGGTCCTGCTGTTCCTGGTGCTGGTGGTGGTCGGTGTGGGCGGACTGTTCGTTTACCTCATGAACCGTCCTGCTTCCATCGCCCGCGGCACCGTGCTGGAAGTCAACCTGGGTGCGGTCATTCCGGAGGTTCCGCCTTCGGACCCCCTCACGCTGCTGATCGAGTCGGACCTGACGTCGGTCTGGGATCTGTACCGGGCGCTGGACCAGGCGGCTCGGGACGATCGCATCGCGGCGGTTTCGGTGGAGATTTCGCCGTTGACCTCGGGCTGGGGACAGGTGGAGGAGCTGCGGGAACTGCTGTCCGAATTTCGAAGTTCCGGCAAGGAGGTTACCGTCTATCTGGCGGGTGACCTGGCGATGGAGAAAGAGATTTACCTCGCTTCCGCCGCCAACCACATCGGCATGAACCCCAATTCCAGCTTCCTCATCGACGGGTTGATGGCCGAGGTGGTGTTCATGAAGCGCACCCTGGACAAACTGGGGGTCAAGGCGCAGTTCATCCAGTTCAAGGAGTTCAAGAGCGCGGAAACCTTCTCCCGCCGGACGCTGACGCCTGAGGTGCGGCAGATGCTGACGGAGGTGCTGTCGGAGATCCAGCAGCGGTTCCTGGACACCATCGCCGAGGATCGGGGTATCCCCCGGGAGGAGCTGGACCGCCTGGTCGCGGTGGGGATCCTCCCGGCGGAGCAGGCGCTGGAAGTGGGGTTGGTGGATGCCCTGGAATACCGTCACGAGATCCGCGACCGGCTGAAGGGCGATGGCGAGCACTACCGGTCCATCTCAGTCGCTGATTACCTGAAGACTTTCCCGGAGAGCATTGGCGGCTCGGGTACCCGGGTGGCGGTGGTGGGGGCCGTCGGGACCATCGTCAGCGGCAAGAGTGACGGACTGGCCGACCTGCTGGGAGGCACAACGCTGGCGGACCGGCTGCGCCAACTGCGGGAGGACGACTCGATCCGCGGTGTCATCCTGCGGGTGGACAGCCCGGGCGGGTCCGCCGTCGGTTCCGATCTGGTGTGGGAAGAGGTTTGCCGTCTCGAGGAGGCGGGCAAACCGGTGGTGGTCTCCATGTCCGGGGTGGCGGCCTCGGGGGGCTATTACATCTCGATGGGGGCCCGGCGGATCGTGTCCCAGCCGTCCACCATCACCGGCTCGATAGGAGTCCTGTTTGGCAAATTCGATCTGTCGGGGCTGTACGACTGGCTGGGCATGGACATCGAGCGGATCAAGCTGGCTCCCAACAGCGACCTGTTTTCCTTAACCAGCTCGCTGACCGAAGAACAGATCCGGCAGGTGACGGACTTGGTGGGACGGACCTACACGTCGTTTGTGAGCAAGGCGGCGGACGGCCGCCGGATGAGTTACGAGGAGCTGGAAGCCAAAGCCCGCGGCCGGATCTACACCGGGACCCAGGCACAGGCGGCCGGCCTGGTTGACGCCCTGGGGGGGCTGCATCGGGCCATCGGAGAAATGCGGGAGGCGTTGGGACTCCCCGCCGACGCGGCGCTGCAGCTCGAGCTGTTCCCGAAACCCAAGACCCTGTTGGAGGCCTTGACCAGCGGGGAGTTGCTGGAGGTCAAGGAACCGCAGGCGTTGGTGAAAGCGCTCCTGTTTGGAGTGAGGGAAGGCCTGGAACGACCGGGGATGTGGATGTTGGCGCCGGAGATCCGGATCCAGTAGCAGGCTCTTCAGTCCGCCAGGCCCATGACCTGAACCGCGACCTCCCGGTTGCGGCCATGGTTGTCGAAGTCGACGAGGACGATCTGCTGCCAGGTTCCCAGGCGCATGCGCCCATGGACTACCGGCACGGTCAGCGAGGGTTTCAGCAGGCTTGCCCGGACGTGGGAGAAGCCGTTGCCGTCGTGCCAGGCCTGCTCATGGTGGTAGTCGGCGGTGGGCGGCGCCAGCCGGTTGAAGAGTTCCTCCAGGTCGTTGATCAGTCCTGGTTCATATTCCACCGTGGTGATGCCGGCGGTGGAGCCCACCACAAACACGGTGACCTGTCCGCTGTGGACGCGGCACTCGTCGATCTTGGACTGGACATCTCCCGTGATGTCCACCACATGGCAGAAGCCCCGGGTGGGGAAGTAGAGCGTGAAATCCCGGATCAGCATGACGGGAGTCTAGCATGGAGACGGGAGTCGGGAGGGGAGGCAGGAGACAGGAGGCAGGAGACGGGAGTCGGGAGTCGGGAGACAGGGGTCAGGAGTCAGGAGTCGGGAGTCAGGAAACAGGAGTCAGGAGGCAAGCCTCGGAACGGTACTCGGGACTGAAGATCCGGAAGTCTGCAGAGAGGAGCCCGCCGCACCGGGGCTTCCTCCTGACTCCCGACTCCTGACTCCTGTCTCCCGACTCCTGTCTCCCGACTCCCGACTCCTGACTCCTGACTCCGCTACCCTGACTCCTGACTCCCTTCGGCGGGCGCCAGGTCGGGAACCGGGAAGGCAGGGTCCTTCTTGTACAGGGTGTAGGCCAGTCCCCCCGGCAGCGCTGTCATCGCCACCATCACCAGGTTCAGCAGCGAGAGAGTGACCGCCGTCTCCACCGGTACCCCCAGCTCGGAAAACAGGAGGAAGTACATGCTCTCCCGCAGGCCCACCCCGTTGATGGTCAAGGGAATCGCCACCGACAGGTTGACCAGGGGAATGAACACCAGAAAGAGGTAGAAGGGGGCGTCCAGGCGGATGGAAAGGGCGATCAGCCACATCGCCACGATCACGGTGAACTGGATCAGCAGCGAGACGCTGAACACCGCAAACACCGTGCTGCGGCTGCGGCGCAGCAGGCCGAGGCCTCGCGCCACGTGTTCCAGCTTCTCCTCCAGGCTGAACCACCCAAAGCGCCGCAGCCCGCGGACCAGCAGGCGGTGCATCGCAGGATGGAAGATGGCGGCGACGCCCACCGCAAACGCCAGCACCAGCAGCCCGATGATCCACGTCAGGGAGTGTCCGTGTACGGAAATCGGCCGGGCCAGCACCGCCACCTGTGCGATCAGCAGCATCGCCACCAGACCTGCGACCCGATCCAGGACCGTCGAGGTCAGGGTGGTGGACATGCTTCGGGTCTCGCGCCGGGCCAGATAGTAGGCGCGGAAGAAGTCCCCGCCGATGGCGGAAGGCAGGAACATGTTGAAGAAGGAACCGATGAGGCAGATCTGGGTGAGCTTGCCCAGGGGAGTCTGAATGTCGAAATGGCCGAGAATGGACCGCCAGCGGTAGGCGGACGGCCCCACGGTGGCCAGGTGGAGGAGCCCGGCCGCCAACACCAGCCGCCAGTCCGCCGAGCTGAGAACCCGCCAGAACTCGCCCGCATCCATGCGGGAGAAGAGAAACGCCAGCAAAGCGGCGGTTATCGCCACCTTGATCGCTGTGCGCATGCCGGATGTCACCTGGCTCCCGTTCTCCTCCCGCTCCGGACCCTTGACGTCAGCGCCCCATACGCCCCGGAATTGCGGATTCCCTATAATAAGGCACCATGCCGGTGTACGAGTACTTGTGTCGGGACTGCAGCCGCCAGTTCTCGAGGTTTTTCTGGCGCATCGCCGATGCTGAAGGTACCCGTTGCCGCTGCGGCAGCACCAACCTGGAACAGTTGGTCTCCCGGGTATCCATGCACCGTTCGGAGGAGAGTCGGCTCGAGAATCTGGCGGACCCCACGCGGTGGGGCGATCTGGACGAAAACGATCCGAAATCCATGGCCCGCATGATGAGGAAGCTGGGCGGGGAAATGGGGGAGGACCTGGGTCCGGAGTTCGATGAAATGGTGGACCGCCTGGAGGCCGGGGAGGATCCGGAGGAGATCGAGAAGTCAATGGGGGTCTCCGACGAGGATTCTCCCGACCTGTCCGGGGGTGCCGCGGATTACGACAATCTCTTTTGAGGAGGCGGGAGGGGGGAGTCGGGAGGGGGAGTCGGGAGGGGGAGTCGGGAGTCGGTACACAGGAAACAGGGGAAGAAGTCAGGAGTCGGGATACAGGAGACAGGAGCACCGCCGCGTGGTGAGCTCCTGCCTCCCGTCTCCTGACTCC
>FWPU01008332.1_pt1 | contig 17793 bp, 22 predicted proteins | sample 2228361 | NCBI WGS metagenome assembly FWPU01 (sample SAMEA103939777, study PRJEB20133) | metagenome
TCCTCCTCTGGTTTCGGCCCTCCCCAGGGCCGGTTGTCGTGGTGCCGGGAGGATACGCCTTTTAATTTTCCACGAGAAGAGGGACACCACCGACGATGACCCATAAGATTCTGTTGGCAACACCGGTAGGGGCATTCACCCTGGCGCTGATACCGATGATGACGGAGGCCGCCCCAGCGTGGCTCGACCAGATCGCCCAACTGGCGAGGGACCACCATGCTGAAGCTCGAGGGCAGGGAGCGGGCCTATGATCCCTACATCGCCCAACTCGCGATGGTGCGGATCGCGTACAACGCGGGCGATGAGAAAGGGGTCTTCGCGACGATGAACCGGCTCATGGACATGCTGCAGAAAGAAACCAAGGGAACCGGCATCCCGCTCTGGTCGGCGAAGGAGATCTTCGACTTCTGCGGGAGGATGACGCCAACGAAGCTCCATGATGCCCTGCGGCACAGCCCGGAGCTGGCAGAGGGCGGGTTCGACTACTGGGACGATGACGTGATCGATCTCGGTAAGGGCACCTAACAAACAGAGAGCGGCTCGGGATTCCCGCCCAAGCGAACCGGACAAAGCCGGCATTGGATTGAACGGACGAAGGCACGGGACATAAGAGCTGGGAGGTTGGACGATGAGATGCCTGGATCACATAGACGGGGTTGAGCGGGGGCCCCTGGCGCCCCCCGAGCCGATCAGCGCGGCGGCGCTTCTTCAGGGAGAATTGCAGGAGACGATCGGGGAGGCTGTCGTGACCCGGGTGCTCGTCAGCGAGCGGCACGCACGCGCACAGGCAGCCCTGGGCCGAGCGATCCGGGATCTCACTCAGGTCAAGGCCAGGGAGGCGGCGTTCATCCCGCAGGTGACGAGAAGCGCCGCGGCGGCGCAGGCACGGCGGGAATTTTTGGAAGGCGTGTTCAAGTTCCCGTCGGATTGGCGGGGCGCAGAATTCGCGAGGATGGAACGTGACGCAGCGACGATGGCTCAGCCGGGTCTGGGCGGGAGCATCGTGGCTCGCGCTCAAGCGCTCGCGAGAAAGACGGAGACGGCGGAGGCGGAGTACGGTCGCGCGCTCGTAGCGAGTATCCAGGCGGGTGAGCGGCAGGCAGTAGAACCCGCTGGCTCGCAGGCCACGATCGTGGCCGCGGCTCAGGCGGCGAGCGAGCTTGCCAGGCGGACCGCACCGGCACCGGCCGCAGAGATCGCACGAGACCCGGCCTGGGGCTTCGGGTCGATCGGGGACGGCGTCTGGATTGCGGCTCTCGCGCTTGCCGGCGGGCTATCGCTGTTATTCGCGGCAGGAGCGGCACTGACCGGAGCCCGCGTCTCCAATCGGACCGAAACGGTCCACTGTGATGTGCACAACAAGGACTTCATCGTGGACATGCTCGTGAGCGATGATACGCCGTATGAGGTCACCCGGTGCGCGGCCTTCAACGGAGGGCCGGTGACCTGCGGCAAGGACTGCCTGAAGAGGCCCATGGCTCGCGCAGCCTAAGGGGACTGGCTCCGCCGTCATTGGCGGTGCCTGTCCCCGTCTCGTCTCAACCAGAGGGCAGGAACATGGTGACTCGAGAAGCACCGAAGACGGGAGGGAAAAGTCATGAAACGACTATTCGCACATAGGCTGTTTGCGATTGCCGTCATCAGCGGATGGGTGCTCCTTCTGCTGCCGGTCTTGGCGGAGGCTGGTCAGCCGAAATGGATCGATCAGTTGACTCTGTTCGTGATGGCACAAAAGGAAATCGCGCGGGCAGGATCATTTGATCCCTACTTCGCGCAGCTAGCTCAAGTGCGGCGTGTCGAGAATATCGGCGATCACCACGGGACCTACGTGGCGATGAACCGCTTCATGGACATGTTGGAGGCGCGCGAAGGCGGAATCAGCTCCGCAGTCGCGGAGGCGATTTGGGATTTCTGTTACCGGGTTACACCAAGAGGGTACCATGACGTCTCGCGACACTTGAAGGCGAACCCAGACTATCTCAAGGAGTGGGAAGCGTTCAGGAGGATGGAGGAGCGAGCTGCGCTGGCATTTTAGCCACGGAGCGAGCGCCTGTAAATTCCAGGCGGTTGCGTCAGTTTTCAGGCTGACGCAACCGCTGCAAGATGGTGATCACGGTTCACAGCCATGCTCTCAGACATGTTTCGAAGGACCCAGTTACTCTGGGCGGCGACTGCCACGATTGTCTTCGTGGTTCAACTCGTGCAGGGTTTACTCGTGCTTATGGGCCTCGCGCTGTTGCTGTTATTGAGCGTGACCCTGATCCTGCTCCTCCCGGCAGGGATTCACGATGAAGTGCAGGAAGATGCCTGGATCCATCAGCTCAGAGGGTTCGTGTCGCTCCAAAAGAGCATGGCCCAGTGGGGGCAATCCCACCCCTACGAACCAACGGCGGAAACCTTTGATCCCTACCTCGCCCAGCTTGATCTGGTCAGCAACTTGTTCCGGGCCGGTGATCGCCAGGGAACATACGCCGCGATGAATCGTCTGATGGATGTGCTAGAAGCGCGAGAGGGAGGAATCCCGGACGAGACGGCGGAGGCGATCTGGCATTACTGCTACCGGGTCACCCCGGCGGCATACCACGATGTCAGCCGACATCTGAAGGCGCGTGACACCATTTCCGATCGCACCAGCGCTGTTCCAACCTGATGCCACTAGCTTCACCTTTGCTCCCACCCGCAAAGTCCGAGCAGCGAGCGAAGAGAAGATCGTCTGAAATAGTTGAAACGTAACCTGCTGACACCACGCTAGGAGCTAGGAGCCTGTCCGACATTACCGTTCGTCGCGAGGCGAAGGAGGCGTGAGCAGATGCGCGGCCGCAGGACCCGAAAAACCGGAGGCGTATTCGCTGGAATCGGGACCCATTGCTCTGCAGAATGCAATGGGTGCCCCGGATTTTTCGGGGCCGAGAACAAAGCAGATGCTCCTGCATCGTTCGCCATAGCAGAATGGGTAATGTCGGACAGGCTCCTAGGGCCAGTAATTGGCCACGGCTTTCATGTAACCGAAGACGATGTCCCGCCTGGCCACAATGTCCACCAGGGTCTTCCCCCTGACCACTGGCACCCGGATCAGGTAACGATCCTGGAAGAGGTTGGCGAGATCGAGCAGCGGCATGGATTCGGTCACGGTGACGACCTTGTCCGACATGACGTCCGCGGCCACAAGCTTCCGCAGATCCTTGCCCGCGAGCATCGCGTCGAGCAGATCCGATTCGCTGACCAGTCCGATCAGCGTCCGGTCTTCCTCCACGACCGGGACACTCCCGAGATTCCGCTCGCACAAGATCCGGGCGATCTCCAGCCCGCTGGCCCGAGGGCTGCAGGTGACCACCGCATCCTCCATGAGTTGCCCGACCGTCAGCGACGCGGGATCGCACGGCTCGACCATGTACTCTGTTCGCCGCAAAGTCTCTTACCTCCTTCCCGCACGGGACATTCTGAAAGTCATCAAGTTCCCCACTTGCTGACCTTTGAACCAAAATGCAGCAGTTTCGTCCTCGCCTGTTGGGGCAAAATACCACTCTGCCCGGCGGATCGTTGGGCATCCCTTGAGACGTTCCACCGCCGGTATTCGCGCCCCCACCTTCTCAGTCGCCCAACTCGCTGAAATGCTGCGCATTCGGCTGTTTTGCCTGCATCAAGACGGGGCCCATGAGCGGATCTCGTCAGGGCCATGAATGCTTCGCTCTGGCCTACTCCATGCAGTTTCCAAACCGCGAGAAGAGCTCGACAACCGTATCAGCGAGGGGCTGGTGGCACAGGCGCGAATGTTGCGCGCCTTCCCCAGCGGACCCAATGAGCTCGACGATGAGAGTTTGCACGAGCCGATCACAGCGGTGCATGATCATCCCGCTCCTTCTCGTGCTGTACGCTGCCGGGGAGATCCCGCCGACTACGCCTGCCACGCCCCCAATGTACTGGTGCCCGGACCGGACGCCTGACCAGCAGCTCGGAGCGACCGCGGAGCCCGGATGCGTGCCTCTCGTGACGGAAGAGGCCCTGCGGCGCCCTCCTCTCAAGGTCGAAGAGATGCCGGGTGAGGTATCTCGCTTTCTCGGGCGCTATCGCGAATTCCTGGAATGCTGCCCGCACGATGTGGGCTCGCTCGACCGGTTGGAGGCGCTGGAAGAGCAGGCCACGGACCTGCTGCGCGTGGCGCAGCGCGGTCTTTTCTCCGAGCAGATCAGGCTCAGAGGCTTTTGGCTGCGCGAGCTGATCCCGCCGGTGGCGCGCGCCAGGGATGACCTCCGCGCGATCAAGCAGCGCCTGGAGCAGATCCGCGAGGCGATGGAACAGCTCGAATCCATGGAGTACGAACTTGAGGCCCGCGAGCGTCGCAGACTCGAGCAAGAACAGGAGGCGATCAAGAGGGAGTTTCGACCCAGACTGCCGCCGCCATCGCCGCCAACCGGGGTCGAGATCGGCGTGACGCCGCCCATGGGTCCGGGGATCGGTACAGTGCCGCCGACCGGGCCCGAGATCGGCGTCGCCCCGCCGACAGGATTGGAAGTCGGCGTAACTCCGCCGACAGGCAGGGAGATCGGCCAGACGCCGCCGACCGGCTTTGAGATCGGCACGGCGGGGCGGGTCGGCCCCGAGATCGGCGAATCGACCCTCAACCTCCCGCGGGAGTAGTATCGTTCTTCTACACTTCTCCGCACAATCGTTTCGGGCGGGGATGAGGGGAAACGTTCCGCGTAGCACCGCGCGCCGGTCGGGCGACTGTCTGCCCCGGAATTCCCCACCGCAGGCCGTCTCCCGGTTTTGATGGCAACCTGGAAACCGTTATAAGGCACAGGAACAATACGGGATTTTCTCCCTCCCGTAACTCTACATGGAAGGCACCAGACTTGCTGACAATCCTATAGGGAATGGCCCCTAGACCTTGGTTTTCCGGGGCGGGGATTTCACCACATCGTGTCGGCCGCGTCGCCACAGGCCAGGTACGGCATGCGTCAAGTGGCCGGTCGTCACAAACAAAGAGGAGGGAGCAAGCCATGAGGAGAGTCATACGCATATCGGTCGGTTTTGCCGTAGCCATTTTGGCCGGCGGATTACTGGTCCCCATAGCGGCCCAAGCCGGGGAGTTTCGGTTTGTGGCAGGTAAGGTGGCGGACGGGCGGGCGATCTGGGAGCCGACAAGTGTGGTCATTGATCAGTCGACAGACTTGAAGGACGGCGTGGCGTTCGTGCTGGAGAATCCCACTGACAAGACCCACGGGTTTGTCGACGAGGGGTTGTACGAATACATCCCGATGAAGGTGAAAGAGCAGGTCGATGTCGGGGTCGAGACTGAAGTCATGACCTATGACCTGCGACCGATCCGCGTGACGGTTGCGCCCAAGGAGACCAAGAAGATCATCGTGCACACCGCACAGCTTGAGGGACACCAGGCGATGGGCCGCGCCTTCCGCTACTTCTGCCACCTGCATAAGGATGTGCACCTCGGCGGCGCGATCTTTGTGACGCCGTAAGCCATGTCGGCTTGAGAAAGACGATGCGTGGGTGGGCGGCGTCCAACTGGACGCCGCCCACCAACAAGTACCCCTTTGCCTCCCGATCGAAGGAGCGGGCGGAAACTATAGACGCACACTGGGGTCTCCATGATTCGGGGCTCGCTCTCAAATCCCCATGCAGTGGTGGCGATCGCTCTGATCATCGTGATCCTGGGAGTGGTGTCGTACGACAAGAAAAGGTGTTCTTCCATCCGTCTTATAATCCCGATGCCGCCTTGGCCGAGTTGACCGGACTGACCTATTCGGCACTCCGATACTTGCCCCCGGGAATCTTCCCACCGGTTCTGATCAAATTTGGAAGGGATTCCGAGGCCGCGTGGATTCTGAGCTGCGATTTCGTCCCGCCGCGCCACCATACTCACGAGGGTGTTGCCCCTGACCACCGGCCCCGCCCAATTGCTGGGTCACAATGCGTCAGGCTCCTCGGAGACCGTTGTGGCAAAACACCCCTGATGTCCTCTGGATCAGGAGCCGGATCGATGGCTGGTTACCAAACGGGTTGAGTTCAAGGTTCGGCTCCGCCAAAGCTTTTTCCGGCCCTGCACCTTTATGGCAGCACTAACTGGTGCAGACTTCAAGCCGTTGTACGCTATTTCAGACCCATAGGCCCTGAAGACAGATTCCGCGCCACCTGCGAACCCTGTTGAAGGCGCACCACTCTGCTGCAAGGCCGGGCGGTGGCACTCTCCTTGCTGAGCACATGGGTGTAAGGCATCGAAGCGAGGGGGACAGCCTCGACTGGGCGAGGAGGGATACCTATGAGAAGGGCAGTAGGGATCTCGTTCGCGATGCTGCTCGCTATGAGCGCGGCATGGGCACAGGCTGATCCGGCGATGATTGCCACAGGCAAGAATGTGTATGCGGCCAAGAAATGCGCAGCATGCCACATGATTGACGGCAAGGGCGCCGCCAAGCCCGGCCCCGATCTGAGCACTGTAGGTGCCAAGCGCGATGCGCCGTGGCTGAAGACCTTTATGAAAGACCCCAAGGCAGCGGTACCGAAGGCCAAGATGCTCCCGTTTAAGGGAACCGACGAGGAACTGGAGGCGCTGGTGGCGTATCTGGGCTCGTTGAAATGAGGCCGTGGTCCTTGACCCGCGATCCGTTGTCCGCTGTCCGCTATGACGGGAAACGTGGCATGCGGGGAGCGGAGGCGGGAGAAAGGAGGAAAAACATGCGCTGGCTCAGCCTACGAGCTGCGTGGGGGGTTTTACTTGGGCTTGCGGTGGGACTGCAGGGCGTCGGCTCGTCCGCGCTAGCCCTCACTGATCTCACGCTCGATGCGGAAATCAAGGCCGACGAGAAGACCGTCCGGGAGATTCTGGCGACATTCAAGCTGGCTGAAGAGGCACTGCAAGCCAGAAACCTGGACAGGCTGATGGCGCTCTACTCGAAGGACTATGCCTACCACGGTCTCACGAAACCGGATCTCCAAAAGATCTGGAAAGACCTGTTTGCCCAGCATCACCGGCTTGCGAGCCTGCATCGCCTATCTCGCATTGCGGCGACACCCGGCAAGGCACCGAGCGCGGAGGTCACCTGCACCGGCGCGCTCTGGGCCACGGACCAGACCGAGCGCCGCGTCAACATTGATAGCTGGTTCGAGGAGGTGCATTACCTCGTCTACGAAAGCGCCGCCTGGCGGATCCGCGGGCATGCCGGGGAAAGTCCGAAGGGGATGCGGTTTGGCGTGGCGCCCCACCCGCTGTTCTGAGGCTGCCCCATCCGTCGTCGCGCTGCCGAACGGCTCCGGCGACTGCGGCTCAGCATCCCACCTCCTCCGCCTTTTCCCGGAGGGGAAGGGCGAGTTGAGCGGGGTGGGCGCCAAGCGGGATCCGCCGTGGCTCGCGCGATTCATGAAGGATCCCAAAGCGCTGGACCCGAAGGCCAAGATGCCGGCGTTCAAAGGGACGGATGAGGAGCTGGAAGCGCTGGTGACGTACCTGGCTTCGCTCAAATGAGCAAGGTAAGCCAGCGTGAGAGTTGTGAACCTATGATTTCGAAAGGAGCGCCATGGACGGATCGCGGCAACCACAGAACGGGCGGGTGGCTGTTGTCACCGGGCTTGTCTCGGTCGCCCTGCTTGGGGCTCTTCTCGCGACCGTTCGAGACGCAAAGGCTATTCCCGCCTGGGCACGGAAGTACAACGCCGACTGCACCATGTGCCACTATCCGGTGATTCCCCGGCTGAACTCGTTCGGCCAGCAGTTCCGGCGCGCAGGCTATCGGACGCCTGATGAGTTCAACAAGGAGCAAGATGTGACGAAAGTGGGCGACTTCTTCGCGACTCGGCTCCGCGGCCGGTTCGGCTATGAGAACAAGGAAGGCCAGATCGAGCGCAGCCAATTCACGCTCCATGACGCCACGTTCTTCTATGCCGGGGCCTTCTCGAAAAATTTGTCAGCATTTGTCGAGGCCGAGATGGAACCGGAAGAGACGGGGGTGGAAATCGGTCTCACTGGCCATCTCATGGGCGTATTTGGAACATCGAACCGGTACTTCAGCATTCGAGGCGGACAAATGCACCCCCTCCAACGGTGGGGGTTCGGCGGGTTCGATCGTCCGAGCGGGATCAGCACGAATCCCGTCCATTCCACCTCGCTGACCAGGGGCGGGGCTGGCTTCAACCTGAACCAGGACCAAAAAGGAGTCGAGGTCTCGTACGTGCAGGGGCCTGGGCGGTTGTTCGGCCAGATCCTCAACGGGTTTGACGACACGGCCAGCGGGACAAGACGCAGCATCGACATCGATCCTCAGAAGGACTATCTGGTGGCCTACGAGCACATCCTGGACGACATTGCGTCCGGATTCACGCTGTTCTACTACAAGGGCACCCGTCATAGCACGGTTGATGATCCAGGAGCCCCGACCGCGATCGGCAACCGCTTTGACTTCACCCGGCTCGGCTTGAACGTCAACAAGATCTTCCCCGTCGGGTTTGGCTTCTTCGAGCTGCAAGGAGGGTTCGTCCGGAGCTGGGATCACGTGCCGGGAACGGTGGGGCCGGATGTGCAGAGTAACGCCTTCTATGTTGAATCCCAGCAGGTGCTCAAGGACACCTGGCTCACGTTCATCGAACGTTACTCGCTCATTGATCAGAACGCAGGGGCTAAAAACACAGTCCGGCAAGACTACATGCTCGGAGTCCTGGCGCCCGTGCAGACCTGGGCTCGTCTGGCGGCGGAGTACACCTACACCGACAACAGGGCGACCGGCAACTCCGATCACGCCGCCCTTGCCGAAGTGCAGTTCAACTGGTAGCGACAGGGAGACTCAGCGAGGAACCAAAAAAAGGGAGAGGTACAGGCCGCGGTGATTGCACCGAAGATTGTAAGTCCTGCACGCATGAGGATGCTACTGTCCATAACGTGCCTGCTCGCCGGCCTGCTGGCTGGCTGGGGATGCACCAGCCCGGGCCGGCATATCCGCGCAATCCATGAGGATGAGCGGAATCGGGTAACACTCGTGGCACGCGGCGGCGACCGAACCGGATCCTTTGCCCACCCGCTCTCCTTTAGCGAGGCGGACTGGGACATCATCTTCCAGGGGATCCGGGTGCAACCCAAAAAGCGGCTTCTGCCTTCCATTGGTGCTGACCAAGCCGGCCCTCGGGAGGCGTTTCGCGAAGGCGAGCGGCAGTATTTAGCGCAGCAGCTCGGCCAGGCGTTCGCTCAGGCCGGACCGGATCAATGGGTGGCCTTTTCGCTGAGCCGGCCTCGAGAAGAAGCCAGCGATGTTCGGGGAGGTCCCGGTGTCACGGAAGTGACTTCCGGGGGGTTCTTTGTGCAGGGCGCGAAGCTCCACCTCCTGCTGGCGAATTATCGCTTCACGGTCACGGTCATGGGAGTGTTGGAGAAGATTCGGAAGGACCCGTTAAGGCCGGCCGGCGATGCGTTCTATCAGTTGGTGGCCAGCCGCCACCAGACGGTGCAGGTGGATGAGGAGTCTGCGTTGACGAGACCGTTCCGAAGCCAGGTTCCGGAGCTGATCATCGATTACAAAGCCTCGCTCGCACAATCCAGTCCGAAGAACGAGGAGGCTGCTGAGCCCGAATCGCAGAAGCCCCGGGCCCTTGAGGAGCGCCTCCGCACGTTACAACGGCTTCGGGAGCAAGGTCTGATCACGGAGGAGGAATACCGGCTCAAGCGGCAGAAACTGCTGGATGAGCTGTAGGTCATGGCTCTCAGCTTAGGAAGCGCACTTCGTGGGATTCAGCATGGGGTACAAGTTCTGAGGAGCATGCCATGCAACTGGACCGTCGCGAGTTCCTGAAGCTGGCGGCTTCGACCGCCGCCGTGGCCGCCGCGGGGCTGCCACTTCCCGTGGCGGGAGCTGATCAAGCGGAGATGCGGTGGGGGAAGAGCCCGTGCCGGTTCTGCGGCGTCGGGTGCGGGGTGCTGGTGGGGGTGCGAAACGGCCGCGTGGAAGAGGTCCGAGGCGACCCTGACTGCCCGGTAAACAAAGGTCTCCTGTGCATCAAGGGCTATAGCCTCCCCAAAATCCTCTACGGGCCGGACCGTTACACAACTCCCCTGCTCCGCCAGGGAGGTAAATTCGTCGAGATCTCCTGGCACCAGGCATTGGACCTCGTGGCCGCAAAGTTCAAGGACGCCCTCCAGAGATACGGCCCTGAGTCGGTGGCGGTCTATTTTTCTGGCCAGTCCACCATCTTCGAAGGCTACGCTATCAACAAGCTCATGAAGGGAGGGCTCGGCAGCAACAACGTGGAGGCGAACGCGCGCCTGTGCATGGCCTCGGCCGTGGCGGCCTTCTACTCGACCTTCGGGATGGACGAGCCGATGGGCTGCTACGACGACATCGAGCTGGCGGACTCCGTTTTTCTCTGGGGCTCCAACGTCGCCGAGATGCACCCGATCGTCTATGCCCGGATGGTGGAGCGCAAGCATCAGGACCCCAGGGTCACCTTTGTAAGCCTGCAGACTGTCACAAACCGGAGTTCCGAGGAGCCGGTGGATCATGCGGTCATCTTCAAGCCGCACACGGACCTCGCCCTCGCCAATGCGATGGCCCACGTCATCGTGAAGGAAGGGCTCACCGACGAAGCCTTCATCCGGAAGCATGTGACTTTCAAGAAAGGGCTCACGCAGATCGGCTACGGTCTGGATGACAGCTTTGAGCATGGCGGCGCTGTAGGGCCGACCTGGAGCACCTACAATCCGTTCCAGGACAGGGCCGAAGCCATCAGTTACGAAGAGTACAAGCAGTTTCTCGCGACCTACACCCCCGAGCATGCGGAACAGCTTTCCGGTGTGCCGGCCGGCGTGATCCGCCTACTGGCTCGGCTCTTTGCCGACCCGAGACGGAAAACCCTGTCGGTTTGGACCATGGGCTTTAATCAGCACGCCCGAGGGACGTGGCTCAACAATCTGGTCTACAACCTTCACCTCCTGACCGGGAAAATCGCCGAACCCGGCAACGGCCCGCTTTCTCTCACCGGTCAGTGCTCGGCCTGTGGCTCCGTCCGCGAGACCGGGACCCTTGCCCACCAGCTCCCCGGTGGTCTCTTCGTTGCGAACCCGCAACACCGGCAGCGGGCGGCGGAGATCTGGCAGGTGCCGGCAGAGCGAATCTCCCCTAAGCCGGGATACCACACCATCGAAATGTTCCGGGCGCTCGCGCGCGGTGACATCAAAGTCATGTGGATCAACACGACGAATCCGTTCCAAAGTCTCCCCAACGCCGGCCGCTATCGCAGGGGAGCCCGAAAGGCGGACGCGGGGTTCATCGTGGTGTCGGAGGTCTATCCGAGCGAGACCGCCAGATTTGCCGATCTCATCCTGCCCTCCGCGATGTGGGTGGAGAAAGAGGGTATGTACGGCAATACGGAACGGCGCACGCAACACTGGGCCAAGATGGTCGACCCGCCCGGCCAGGCGCGGGATGATCTCTGGCAGATCGTGGAGCTGGCTAAGCGGCTCGGGCTGGGGCACCTATTTGACTACGGCAAAGAACCCCTCCACAGGTCTCTCTTTGAGGAGTACAGGAAGTTCGGTCTGGGCACGGGGAAGGATCTGGCTCCGTATGAGGTCTATGCGAAGGTCCGTGGCGGTCTCCGCTGGCCGGTTATGGATGGCAAAGCGACCCGGTGGCGATACCGGGAAGGCTTCGACCCGTACGTGAAGTCCGGCGAAGGAGTCCGGTTCTACGGCCAGCCCGACGGCCGCGCGGTGGTCTGGGCACGTCCTTACGAGCCGCCGGCTGAGATTCCAGACCAAGACTACCCTTTCTGGCTTACGACCGGAAGGGTCTTGGAGCATTGGCACACCGGCACCATGACTCGGAGGGTTCTCGAGCTGCACCGGGCCGTGCCCTTTGCTCCGGTCTGGCTCAACCCTGGCGATGCGGAGCCCTTGGGAATCCGGGATGGAGATAGGGTCCGCCTTGTCTCCCGCCGGGGAGAAATCATCACGAAGGTAGAAGTGGGAGGGCGCAACACGCCCCCACGCGGAATGGTTTTTGTTCCGTTCTTCGACGAGCACGTGCTGGTCAATTTGGTCACACTCGATGCCTATGATCCCATTTCCAAACAGCCTGACTTCAAGAAATGCGCGGTCCGTGTGGTAAAGGCCTAACCAGAAGAGCGGAGAACAATGGGCTGCGTGCGAGGTCGAAAACGAGCGGTCTTAGGCGGCCTGCTGAGCTTTGCGATCATCTCCGGGGGCGCAATTTTGGCGCAGGAGCCTCCACGAAAGGAGAACACATGTTTGCCCAGAGCCTATGAGGGAGCCCCGCCCCTCATTCCCCACGAGGTGGAGGCGAGGAAGGGGATGTGCCTGGACTGCCATGGCACCGGTCTTGACGGCGCGCCTCTGACTCCTCATCCGACCCGTGCCCACTACTGCCTCCAGTGTCACGTGGGGCAGGATCTCACGGTGGAGCCTTTTGTGATGGAGAAGGCACGAGTAGGAGGAAGCGGCCAGCAAGGGGGGAGACGAAAGTGATGGGCATGATGCGCTCAGCATCGGAAGGACGCGTGGACAGAATCGCTCTCGTCGTGCCACTGGCCATGACGTTGGGATGGGGGATGACCAGCATGACCGATGCCGCGACGGAGCTGCGCTTTGTCGTCGCCGATCTGGCGAAGGACCTGGCGATCTGGCACCCAAACTTCATGTACATTCGTCCGAAGGACCTCAAAGAGAGGTTGGTGTTCATTTTGGAGAACCCGACCGACAACCTGCACAGCTTTGTGGTCGAGGACCTGTTCGAAGAGATCCCGATGACGATCCGAGAGATGGTAGCGCCCGGCAAAGACATCGAGGTGAAGACCTATTCACTGCAACCGATCGGGGTCATCATTCCTCCCAGGGAGACCAAGCGGGTTCACGTCAACACGATCCTGCTCGAGAGAGCTTCCGGTAACGACCAGCACTTTCGCTTTTACTGTCATGTGCACGAGAGCGAGCATGTCGGGGGCGTCATCTTCGTGCCCGGAAGACCGAGGCCGCATGAGTAAAAGGGGTGCGGATTACGCGATGAGAAAAGAGGAGAACACGATAAAGGCGATGAAAGCGCGGGACATTATGACCCGGGTGGTGACGGCGGCCACTAGGAACGCCCTCGGGCAGGAGGTGGCGCAGTTGCTTCTGTCCGGCAAGTACAGCGGATTACCGGTGGTCGAGCCCGACGGGACGGTCGTCGGCGTCGTGACGGAATACGACTTGCTGAAGGCTGTGCACGAAGGGAAGGATCTAAATTCGATCGCGGCGGAGGAGCTCATGACCCCGGTCCCCTTTTGCGTGGAGGAGGACGCGACGGTCGAAGAAGTCATCGAGAAGATGACGCTGAAAAACGTCATACGACTGCCGGTCGTTCGCAACGGAAAGGTCATCGGCCTGATCGCGCGAGCAGACGTGCTCACTTACCTGGTCAAGCCGGAATTCATCAGGATCTACGGGAGCTGATGCCAGGTGACTGGCTCCATGGGGGACTGGCTCCGCGTCCCCATAAGGGCGACAGACGCATCACCCGTTGCATTGGCCCGTTGCATAGGATGGAGCAACGGGCACACCGAGCAACGGGTCCCCGGAAGGGCGTCAGTCCCCAGCGGGGCGTCTCGCCTGCAAGCGAAGCTCGGTATGGAGGGGACACTGAGGAGTCTCTCCGTCGCGCAGATCATGAGCGCGACCGGCCCTTCGACGTGCTCAGGGCCCCGAGTGCAATCGACCGGCTCAAGCAAGCTTGGTACAAAGAGCTCACTTAAGGTACAAAACTTCTCCGCCGCGATTTGATCGAACGCGGCGGCTCAAGCAAGCTTGGTATGGAGGTCGCCATGACAATGCTACGACGGCTCAAAGACTATCTCGACAGCCAGAAGATCCAGTACGAAGTCTTGACCCATCCGGAGGCGTACACCGCGCCCGAGATCGCCCATGCGCTGCACGTCTCCGGGAAGATGCTGGCCAAGGTGGTGATGATCAAGGCCGGGGACCGGTTCGTGATGGCAGCGCTGCCGTCGAACTGGCGTGTGGACTTCAAGCGGCTGAAGGAAATCTTGGGGACCCCCCACGTTCGATTGGCGAGCGAAGAAGAGTTCAAAGGGCTGTTCCCGGATTGCCAGGTGGGCACTATGCCGCCGTTCGGCAATCTCTATGGCCTAGCGGTCTATGTGGACCGGGCCCTTGCCGAAGATCCGGAGATCGTGTTCCAGGCGGGCACCCATTACGAGGCGGTGAAGATGCGGTACCAGGACTTCGACAACCTGGTCCATCCGACCGTGGCGGAGTTCCACCAGGAGCCGTCCAAACTGTCGGGGGAAGCAGCAGGCTAAGGTTGAGCCTTGTTGTTGGAGAAGCGCATGCTGGAACGACGAGGGTTCGTGGCCGGGCTGACTGTCGCGATCGCCGGCGTCATCGCCGCCGTGCTCGGCGTGCCTTTGGCCGGATACACGATTCTGCCGGCCCTGCGCCGGCGGCCGGAGGAGTGGCATGATGCCGGTCCGGTTGACCGGCTGTCGCTCGATGAGCCGAAGGCTGTCACGCTGGCCTTGACGGTGAAAGACGGCTGGCGGACCAGCTCCAGCGCCAAAACGGTGTGGGCGATCAAACAGGCATCGGGAGCCGTGACCGTTTATTCTGGACATTGCCCCCACCTTGGCTGCGGATTCCGGTGGGAGCCTGCCCGGCATGCGTTTCTCTGCCCCTGTCACCTGGGCCTCTTCGCCCTGGACGGTCGCGTGCTCGGCGGCCCGCCCCCGCGGCCGCTCGATACGCTGCCGGCCAAGGTGGAGGGCGGGCGATTGTTCATCATTTACAGGGAGTTCAAGGCGGGAGCGACGGCGAAAATCGAGTTATGACTGACGAGTAACGAGAAGTGCCAAGTTCCCAGTTCGAAGTTGGACCATCGAATGTCGAAGCTCCCGTAACTCATCACGCGTTACGCATCACGGATCACGATGGCTTCTCGCGTCTACACCTGGCTTGACGAGCGGCTCAACCTCGCGCCCATCCGGGTCGCGCTTCTCGAGGAACCGATCCCCGGTGGCGCGAGCTGGATCTACGTCTTTGGAAGCGTGACGCTCTTCGCCTTTCTGATCCAGATGGCGACCGGGATGTTCCTGATGCTGTCCTATGCCCCCACGGCCGACCACGCGTACGAGAGCGTCCGGTACATCCAGGAAGAGGTCCCCTTCGGCGCGTTCATCAGGAGCCTGCATCACTGGGGGGCATCGTTGATGATGGTGGCGATCGGCCTGCACATGCTCCAGGTGTTCCTCTATGGGGCGTACAAGCGGCCGCGCGAGATGATGTGGCTGGTCGGGGTGGTGCTGTCGTTGTTGACGCTCGCATTCGGATTCAGTGGCTATCTGCTGCCCTGGGACCAACGGGCCTACTGGGCCACCCAGGTGGGGGTGAACATCGTCGGCACGATCCCGCTGATCGGCGACACCCTCGTCCGCATCATCCGGGGCGGCGAGACCCTTGGCACGATGACACTCAGCCGGTTCTTCGCGCTGCACACCGTCTTCCTTCCGTGGCTGCTGATGGGACTGATTGTGCTGCATCTCGTCATCCTGCGGCGGGTTGGCCCGGCCGGGCCGTGGGATGCTGTCAGGGCGGCGGCGATTCAGGAACCATTCTGGCCGAAGCAGGTGGCGATGGATGCAATCGCCATGTTCATGGCCTTTGTGATCCTGGCGGGATTGGCGCTTTCGTTGCCGCCCTCCCTGGCCGATCGGGCCAACCCGGCCGATACCACATTCACGCCGGTCCCAGAGTGGTATTTCCTTTGGTACTACGAGCTGCTGAAGTATTTCCAGGGTCGCTGGGAAATCGTGGGGACATTGGTGATCCCATCCTGTTTGTACCTGCTCCTGTTCCTCCTGCCGTTCCTGGATCGCCGGCCGGAGCGCCGCCCCTTTTCGCGGCCGATCGTCATCGGGGCCGGCGGGCTTCTGCTGGCCGTCGTCTTCACGTTTCTCACGATCTCGCTGAGAGCAGTAGCCTCACTCCCGACGCCTGATCCGTCTGTCGCGCGGGGAATGCAACTCTATCGGAGCTTGGGCTGTGCGGCCTGCCATCAGATTCATGGAGAGGGAAATGCCGTTGGGCCCGACCTGTCTACCATTGGGAACCGGCAAGATGCGGCTCGGCTCATACGGCAGTTGAAAGACCCTGCGTCGATGGTGCGCGGGTCCATCATGCCGTCCTATGCCAGCTTGACCGAAGCCGAACTGGAGGACCTGACCAACTACATGCTGAGTTTGAAATGATGGCGTGGAAAATGTTCCTGCAAGGGGAAGCCATGGCAAAGACGCACCAGCGCGAGACACAGTGGTGTTCGATGTAGCCTCGCGCAGCGCCCACACGGCAGGACAAGGAGCCGTCTATGCCTGACGAGCCGGTGTCGCAACCTCCGGAGATCCTCAAAGCCGTTCAGGCCGCCGAGCGAAAGGTCGAGCGGATGATCCGCTCGGCGGAGCAGGAGGCGGCGGTCATCGTGGAGCGCGGCAGAACTCAAGCCGAAGCGCTGCTCGCGGAGAAACGCCGGAGCGTTGAAGAGAAACTCCAACGTCTCCGGGCGGAATGGGCGAGCGAGACGGAGCGGGAGGTTGAGCGACTCATGCTGAAGGCGCAGGTAGAGGCCACTGAACTGAAAGCCGGGAGCTTGAGCCGGCTGGACGAGGCCGTCGAGTTGGTCCTGCGGCGCATTCTGCCGGTAGACCGTGATCCGTGACCCGTTGTCCGCCATCCGACGGGAAACGGAACACGGATAACGGACCACGGATAAACATGATCGAACCCATGGCCAAAGTGCGGCTGGTCGCTCCGCGAGCGCTCGTGGATCGCGTCACCGCGCTCCTCCAGGACGCGGGTGTGCTGCACATCGAATCGGCACCTGCTGAGGCGGCGCAGATCCCCTTGCGTCCTCAGGTCATCGACGAAGCGACGCGCCAATGCCAGGCCGAGTTGGAGCGCCTCCATGACGAACTCCGCCGGCTGCTGGTGCTCCTGCCGGAGTCCGTCGGCCCGTTCCCGGTTTTCCGTTCCCCGCTGACGGGAAACGGAGGACGGAAAACGGAGGACTGGTCACGAATCGCCCGGCTCGTCCGCCAGATCGGCAGCCGCGTGGACTACCTGACCGGCCGTCTTAAGGAGTGCGAAGACGAGTTGGCCCTGCTGTCAAAATACGAACGCGCGATCGAAGCGCTGGCGCCGTTCCTCCGCTTGATCAAGGAGAGCGACGAGATCGATCACCTGGGGGTGACGATCGAGGAAGAAGCAAGACACGCGCGGGTGCTCCCGCTGCTGCACGAGATGATGGCCAAGGTGACGGACAACCGGTACGAGCTGTTCCACAGCCGACTGGACGCGCGGACCCTTGCGGTCTTGCTGGTCTTCCCGAGGACGCACACCGCCCGCCTCCGCAGCCTTCTGTGGGAAGAAGGGATCAGCGAACTGCGCCTGCCGGCCTCGGTCTCGGGAAAACCATTGGCGCAGGCCTTGCGCGTCCTTCTCAAAAAGAAGACGGACCTGCCCGCTCGCGCTTCCCGCTACCGCGCGCAACTCGCCGATATCGCTCGGACCTGGCGAGAAGAGTTGCTCCGGTACCGCGATGGTGTCGGCCAACGCCTCCAGCAGATCGAAACCGTCGCCTCCTTTTATCAAACCGAGCTGGCGACCATCATCTACGGCTGGGTCCCGTCTCGAGCGCTCGGCGCCATGCACGACAAGCTCCGGCAGGAGTTCGGCGAGGCGGTGGTGCTCGAAGAGTGCCCGGTGCACCGGGCCGAATGGGCGACGGTCCCAGTGGT
>FWPU01008337.1_pt1 | contig 17786 bp, 12 predicted proteins | sample 2228361 | NCBI WGS metagenome assembly FWPU01 (sample SAMEA103939777, study PRJEB20133) | metagenome
TCCCATGGTCGCCGCCCCCTTGAGCCTTGATCGGCACTCACCCGATGCGGTATAGGAGGCTCTCAGGAACCCGCCCGGGAGGCGTCAGCAAGGGCATCTGAAAGACACAGACTCCACCAGTTCCGTTCGGGGTGCTCATGGCTTGGGGCCGGGACCAAGCCTTTTCGGGGAGATACGATGCGAAGCCGGCGGAAAGCGCGGGCAGAAAAGAGGCCTGAAGCAGAATATCACGATGAGTTTTACGGCTCTCTGAATCTTTCTGACGAACAATTGGTTGTTGTCACAGAGGGCTTCAGCCAGAGTCTTCGTGCCAACCCGATTGGCGACTTGTATGCCTGTGTCCTGGCAAGGCTCGGCGATTATCGCGGGAAGAAAATCCTGGACTACGGATCGGGCACCGGTCAAATAGGAGTTTTTTTCGCTCTTACCGGCGCCGAGGTGAGGGGCTTCGATGTCAGCGCCCAGGCCGTCGAGGTGGCCAATCGAAGAGCCCAGATCAATGGAGTCCAGGCGGCAGCGCGGTTCGAGGTCATGACGGCAGAGGCTCTCCAGTTCGGCAACGAGGAATTCGACTTCGCAGTGGGCCGATGGATCCTGCACCACTTGGAAAAGGAAAAACTGCCCACCTGCGGCAGAGAACTCTGGAGGGTCCTGAAGAACGGGGGCAAGGCATTCTTCATCGAGCCGCTCGGGCATAACCCGCTTATCGAATGGATTCGAAAACATCCTTTCTATTCGAGCGGGGGCTATGAATCCGACTACGAGAGCACAATGAAAAGAAATGAGATCCTGGAGATGGGAGCCCTGTTTGAGCAGGCTCAAATGCTCAAGCGGGTCATCCGGGCCAGGCGCGCGCTCAAGGCACTGAAAATGGCCGACAGGATCCTCCTCGGGGCTTTCCCTCCGCTCAAGAGGCTTTGCGGCGAATGCGTGGTCGAATTCGTCAAGTGACCGAGGGGACGGAGGCTGTCGCCCGCGGGAATTTCCCCTTCATGCCACGAGGGAATCTCACGGCCTCTCACCTGTGACCTTTCCATCTCTTTGTCCTCCTCCACGCCACTGGATTTCAACGGCCTTCCGGCGGATGCCCGGTTCTCAAGGAATGCAAAACCCTGACACGGGCTCGTCCGAGCTGTTTCTGGCACGGGACCGCCGTCCGTGGTGTTCCCTTTGCGGCTGTGATAGATTGCTGTTCGAGCCAGACACCCGACTGGCGAATCGCCCTCTGGCATGCTTTCTCAAGGGATCGGATCTGGCGGACGATAGAGTCTCCAAAAGAAGACCTCGCGCAAGTTTTTCCCCTTTTCTTTCGCCTTGCAGACTCGGCAGGCGCGTGCGATGTACATCGATAGAGAGAAGTGGGCCCGGGAGATCTGGTTTCTTTTGTTCAGCCTGTTCGTGCTGTTCGTGTTTTATTATCTCACGACCCACAAGAGGCCTCTTCTCACCCTGTTCCTGGCGGTGGGATTGGTCGTGGCCGGTTTTGTGGCGTGGCTGCTCCTGCAGAAGGCCAAGTGGGCTCTTTTTTTCATCTTTTTCATTTCCCCCTTCTTCCCGTTCCTGCGAGTTCAGATTCTCCGCTATCAGATTGTGGGCGCCGTGGTGATGTTCATCGTTGCCCGATGGCCTGAGGCCCTGATGATCCTGGCCATGTTCGGCAGAAAACTCGGCGGGATCCGGAGAATCTTCTATTCCGCCCCCCTTCTTGACTTTTTGCTTGCGTGTTACGTGATCCTCGGGTTCGTCTATCTGTACGACGCGGCGAGGTCCGGCAGGACCTTCATCGGCCTCTGGGGATGGAAGGACCACTTCCTGTTTTTCGTCTACTATATCTTCGTGCGGTTTATTCCCTTCTGGCCCCAGGACCTTCGCAAGATTCTTACGGCTTCGGCTCTGATCGCGGCCGCCATCGCCCTGTTCGGATGCATCCAGGCCCAGTTTTTTGGCGAAGACCTCGTCCGCACCCTCGGATTCGGGATCGACATCTCGGGCACAGGCCTCACGATCGTTCCCAAGACCCTTTCCCGGATCGCTGCAGGAGGGGTCAGCTTCATGCGGGCAATCTCCATCCTTCAGGATCCCTTGAGTTTAGGCGCCTACCTTATGGTGTTTCTGCTCGTGCTGCAGCCCTTCTATTTCATGCCCGACGACCGATCACGGAGAACGGCTAGGTTTCTCCTCTATTTCATCCTGCTCCTGGGGCTCTTTTACACCACGACGAGAACGGCCTGGATCGGAGCCGCTGTCGGGACGGTGGTCATCGCCTGGAGAAGGAAGAAATTTCTGCCTACCATGGGCATCTTTCTCGGCATAGGCCTTGTCTTTCTGCTCCTGCTCCTCTCCTTCCCTGGCGGAAAGGAGTTCCTGCTCGGGTCCCTCCTCAAAGGCGAAGAATCCAGCCTTCAGGCCCACCTGTCCAAGTACGGCTGGCAATACCAGATCATGAAGGAGAACCCCTGGGGACTCGGGCTGGGCATGACCGGCCGGGTGGGAATCAGGTTCGGGACGGTTCTGCAGGGAGGCTTTCACACCGAGTGCTGGTATTTTCAGGTCGGAACCCAGATGGGATGGATCGGATTCTTCCTCTATGTGGCCATTACGCTGGAAATTCTCCGCAAGCTCTATATCCTTGGCGGCAGATTGCAGGATCCCTTTCTCCGGAATCTTGCCAACGGCATTCTGGCCGCCTATCTGGCCTGCGCGGTTTTCGGCATCTCCCTCAATGTCTGGCAGTGCCACGTGATCCCGATTTTCGTCCACCTCTTTGTCGGCATGGCCCTGTTTCATTTCCCCTTGTGGGATCAGGCTTACAGAACAGAAAGGCTCTCGGGTGCAGGCTGGACCGCCTCCTGAACGCAGACCCGGCGAACCGGGGATCGACATTCTCTTCGTGGGATACGGAGACTGGCACTTGTGGAGCTGGGACGGCTTCCGGACCCGCAGTGCCCAGCTCTGCAGGTTTCTGGCCCGATCGAGCCGGGTGGCCCGCGTATTCGTGCTGAACGAGCCTGTCTATCTGAGGACGGCGCGGGCCGGGCTCTCCCTGCCGCGAAGGGAAAAACTCCGGGCCCTTCCCCTGGTGGGGGGGGTTCGAAAGGCCCGTGGGAATGAAAAGGTCTATCTCGCCGATCCCCCGAAGTGGCTTGTGGGGCCAGAGGGCTTCAAGAAGCCCTTCTATGTGAGGCTTGTGCGAAGGGGGCTGCACAAGCTGGCCAGCCGGCCCGTCCTCTGGGTCGCAAACGTGCACAAGGCTTACCTGATGGACGAGGTCGACGCTGTGCTGAGAGTCTTCGACGCGATCGACGACTGGGAAGCGGTCGAGGAATACGCAAGATTCGCAGAACGGATTCGCCGAGGCTATGAACTCGTCCTGGAGCGTGCGGATCTCATCTACACGGTCTCGCGACCGCTCAGCGAGAAGTTCGCCTCGGCCCGCACCCCAGAGGTCCATCACCTCCCGAATGCCGTGGACCTCGACCTCTTCTCGGAGCCGGCTCCCCCTCCTGCAGTGCGCAGGCAAGAGCGCCGCGGACGCAGAAAGGTGCTGTGCTATGTCGGCGTGATCTCCGAGCGCTTCGATCCGGAACAAGTAGAAAGGGTTGCCCGGGATTGGCCTGACTGTTCGATCCGGATCACCGGGCCTGTTTCGGCAGGGGCCGAGAGGGCGTTCGAACGGGTGCGATCGTTGCCCAACGTGCAATGGCAGGGGCTCGTGCACCACAGCGCGGTGCCTGCTGTTCTTCGCGAGGCGGACGTGTTGCTCATCCCGCACAGGGAGAGCCGGCTGAGCCTCTCGATGGACCCCCTGAAGCTTTACGAATACCTCACGACAGGTCTTCCCATTGTGACCACCCCTGTGCCCCCTTCCGACGCGTTCCGGCGCTGGGTGTACATCGGCTCGGGACAAGGGTTCTCCAGCCGAGTCGGGGAAGCCCTTCGGGAGACGGATTCGGCGGAGGCCCAGAGTCTCTGGGAGGGCCGGATCCAAGAGGCCCGAAGGCACGGATGGGAGGCACGGGTGGAGCAGATCCTTTCGGACCTGGAGCGACTGCTGGAGAGGCCGGGCTATCGCTAGCCGCCCGGGACGGGATCAGAAAGGACGAGCGCCGCATCTCCGGAAAGGATGGGATGGCTCGATGCGGAAAAGAAGCCTTTTCTCCTCGATTTTGTAGTAACGGTCTCTGCCTCTGCCTGAGGCCCACGCGCAGTCGCCCGACCCCGCAGCGGTCCTGACCGTTATTCGGAGCAAGGGGCCGTCCAGGCGGTTCCCCCCTATTTCGTATGTTCCGGTGGCTTTCCCGCCGGACTCGTCGTGCCAGAAGATCGACCCGGACGGCTCGATCTGGATGGTCTCGACGATGCCGCACGGGTTCTCTCTTTCCCAGCAGCCGGCCAGCAGAGCCGGGTCGAACCGGATCGAGCGGATCCACAAAAAGGCCAGGCCGACACAGGCCAGCAGGAGCAGGGCGAGTCCGTCCGATGCGGTGGGCGCAGGGACGTTTCGCGACGGGGTGCTTCCTGTCGCTCCGGTTGCGTTTTTCGGTGCCCCGTTGCTGCCGCGGGTGCCCGTGCACGGAGAAAGCGCTATAGCCCCCAGGAGAACGAGGCCGGATGCAGTCAAGTTCAGCATAAGGTCGCGGCCGTCGTAGTAACGGTTCGGCAAGAGCCCCTGGATGGCCTCGTCGAGAAAGCCGATCGCCACAGCCGCGGCTCCCGCGTGAAGGAGCCGCCTGAACCCTTGGCGTCCTCTGCGGCCTGCAGCAGCAAGGCACAAGAAGGCGAGGAATCCGTACTCGAAGAAGTGAATCCGCTCGATCGTGAAGGACGTCATGCAGACCATGGCGGCCACGAATGCGGCGAACAGGACGAAGAATCGGGCCGTGAGACCCGGCCTGCGGGGCTGCCGGCTGTTCCCCTTGAAAAATCGAAAAAAGAGCACCACCAGGGCCAACAGACCCAGGAGAATCGAAAGACTCAGCAGGCCCTGCAGCCCCCGGGACTCGAGAACGTCCATGAGCCTGCGCGTGAACGGCAAGCTCAAGAAAACGCCAGCCGTGTACAAGAGAACCCACTTCCATGCGGAGAGAAAGGCCAGAGCCGACCCGGTCGGGCTTGTCGAACGACTCTTAGAGGCGCCTCGAGGGCTCTCGGAGCGCGGCATGAAACTCCTCCCGCCCCTACATAAGGGCTGCCTTGACTCCGCAACACACTCGCCTATCATAAACCCACGGATCCGTCGAAAAAAGCGAGACTCGGTCTCAGGATCCCCCAACCGCCGGCCGGGAGGAGCCCCGGAGGGTAACCGTTTCGAAGCGCGTGTCGGCCGCCCCTTTCCCGAGGGCCCCGTGGGCAACAAGATTCAGATCGTGCAGATGAACGCAACGAACGCCCTTCCGGACAAGGGCGGCATCGCCACATACGCCCACGAGCTTGCCTTTCATCTGACACTGTGCGGCCACGAGCCTGCCCTTGTCACATACCCTTGCGAGGTCCCCGTTCCGGAGCCACAGAGTTTACCGTACCCTGTTTTTCGAACCCCTGGGTTCGACCTTCGCCGCCTGGCAGCCCGAAAGGACCGCCGCACGTCCGTGCTTCTCAGGCTTCCTTTTGCCGTTCTGGCCATGGCCAGAGAGACCCTGAGGGTGATCCGTTCCCTGCCTTCGGGCCGCCCAAAGATTCTCTGGCCGGTTCAGTGGTGGCCCGAGTCGCTCGCGGCCTGGCTTGTTTCTCGGGCATCCCGCATCCCTTACTGCGTCACGGCCCACGGCTTCGAGGCGGTGATCCCCCCTACCATGCGGCGCAACCGCCTGTACAGGGGCATCATGAACCGGGCCGCAGCCGTCTTCGCCGTCAGCCGGCACACGGCCAGTCTTCTGGCCCGATGCGGCGTTCGAGACGAAAAGATCCGGGTGATCCCCAACGGCGTGAGGCCCGAGGCGTTCGCACGAACCTCCGTGGTCGATCACCGGATCCGATCCTTGAAGGCGAACCTCGGCCTTGAAGGGGCTTATGTCCTGCTCACCGTGTCGAGGCTCGCCAGGCGCAAGGGTCACCTTGTGGCCCTCGACGCCGTTGCCGCGCTCCGAAACCGCATTCCTGCGCTCCGCTACGTGGTGGCCGGTGACGGCCCCATGCTCGGGGCCATCCGAAACAGGATCGCCGCGCTCGGTCTGGAAGACATCGTGCGCGTCTTGGGGTCCGTCTTGGAGCAGGACAAGGTGGCGCTCCTTCACGGCTGTGATGTATTCGTCATGCCCAACGAGGATCTTCCCCTTGAAGGAGGGGGTGTCGATACGGAAGGGTTCGGTCTGGTCTTCCTCGAGGCCGCTGCCTGCGGGAAACCCGCAGTGGGCGGAAGGGCCGGGGGCGTGCCCGAGGCGGTGGTCGATGGAGAAACCGGGATTCTCGTCCGCCCGGGGGATCCCCGGGAGGTCGAGCAGGCCGTGCTCAGGTTGTGGGAGGACCGCGGACTCGCCGGCCGCATGGGCCGGGCGGGACAGGAGAGGGTGCGGAAGGACTTCTCCTGGAGCCGCATCGCGCTGAGGTACGCCGAAACCTTTGAGGCCCTGCTATGCTCTCGGTGAAACATGCCCCTGTCCGCGGCTCTTTCAAAAATGCTGCTGTCCCCGGCATCAGGGCCCGGGCTTTTGGGGGAGCTGTCTGCGCCCTGTTCTGTGCGTTAGCCCCCCACGTTGAAGCTTTTCAGCCCAACACGCTCCGCCTTGGCACCCTGGAGATCCATCCCTCTGTCCAGGCAGAGGTGGTATACAACGACAACATCAGCCTCACCCGGGACAAGACCGCGGACGTGATCTTCCGGGAGACGCCGGGAATCCGCTTGCTTTGGGAAAGAACCCATGTTCCGGTTCAGGCTCCCCGGATCGCACAGCCGGAAGGTTTGAGCCTGGACTTTCTGCTGGACCTGTATCTGACGCGCATAGCTCCCATGGGGGAGAGAGGATATCTCGGCCGGGGCAAGCAGAGCGTCAGCGTGGGCAAGCCCCTCGAGAACGCGGTCCTGAGCGGCCTCAGGTTCCGCAGGTATTCCGTCGCGCTGGAGTATCGGCCCGACATCATTCAACTCGTGGATCACCCGCAGTTCGACTCCGTGGATCACGACCTCTCCTTCGGCGCAGAGGCGCGTTCTCCCGGAGGGCTCTACGCGCGGCTCGACGACCGGTTCGTCAGCTCCACGACCGTGGCGAGCTACCGGAAAGAAGTGGCCGATTTCAACGCGGCCCAGAGGTCCCAGGGCATCGGGTTCCACTCGAACATTCTCTCGTTTCGGACGGGCTACAATTTCTACGCCGACTACCTCGTGTTTCTCTCCTACACGAATTACCTTTTCTTCATCCGGAATTTCGATCCGGCCCAGGTGCTCGCCGATTTCCAGTTCCCGCCGTTGGTCGAATGGGAAGCGAGGGGAGTCACCTCCGGGACTCTCGGCAGGAACCTCCAAACCGCCGGACTGTCCCTGGCCACGATTCTCGTGCGGAAAACCGCCCTCTCCCTGGGCTACGTGGTGGGGAGGCTTGAGGGGAATCTCCAGGATTTCGGCGTTGACGCGCGGTTGCTGGAAGAGGAGCTGCCGGTCAGCCTGCGGGTCCGCGAAGACCCGCGGAACGCCTGGTTTCACGAAGTGCGGCTGGGTTTTCAGAGGCCCCTTACGAGCCGGGCATCGGTCTTCGGATGGCCCGTGGCCAAGACCCTCCTGGAAGGGTCGGTTGCCTTTCAGTGGCGCAACTTCGACCGGACAGCGGTCGAGGTCCGCGCTGAGGGCCAACCCTTGCTCGAATTCCCGATCCCGGCCCAGGACGTGCGGGAGCCCCTGATCGACCTTCGGTTGTCCTCCGAGGTCCGGCCCCGTACTCGCCTCGAGGCTCGATTCAGCCGCATGCCCAGGGAGGCCCTCGGGGGCATCGGCAGCATGTCCATCGACTGGGAGGCTGAAATCGGTCTTTCCCAGGAAATGGCCGACAAATTCCTGATCGACCTCAGAGGTCTTGCGCGATATCGAGACCTTCCGGAGCAGGCCGGGCTCGAAGACCATTTCTGGGACTACGAGGCGGACGGATCCTTGACGTACCGGATCCAGAGCTGGCTCCAGGCCAGAGGGGGCTACCAGTTCCTTGCCCGGGATGCCGAGCTTTCCTATAATGCCTATCGGTCGCACCGCGTCAGGGCTCAAGTATTCGTTTCGTTCTGACGAAACAGAGTTCACTCCGCCAGGAAAATCGGCGAGGAAACAGGGGGGTAGGAAACGCGATGTTTCTAGAACGACGTCTCGATGCACCCCACTTCTTGCCTCGTCTATTGGCAGGGATGCGGTTCCTGGCGGGCTTCTGTGTCTTTGTCTGCCTGGTTGCGTGTTCGGCCCACGCCGGCTCCCGGGTCGACCCGGAGGTTTCCCCTCAGTCGGCCGAGGCGGACGCCGGGCATGCTCCGTCCGAGCCCGCCGAGGCATCGGGACCCCCGGCAGGATACCGACTCGGTCCCGAGGACGTCTTCAACGTTCTCGTTGTGGGAGAGCCTGAGCTGACGACAGTGGCGCGGGTCGGTCGAGACGGTTTCATCGAAATGCCTCTGGTGGGAAGAATCCAGGCCGGCGGGCTCACGGTGGACGAACTTGCCCGGAGGATCGAGGAAGCGCTGCGGGCCGGCTATCTCGCGAACCCGGACGTGCAGATCATCCTGCAGCAGTACAGGCAGGACGTGGTGCACCTGTTCGGCCAGGTGGGAACGCCCGGACCTTTCCGTCTCACTCACGGAGACACGCTCCTTGAGGTCATATCCAAGGCAGGGGGATTCACGCCGATCGCCAAACGCAAGGCCGTCAAGATTCTCAGGAAGGAAGGCGATCGCACCCGCGTCATCGTGGTGAATGTCCGGCGGATCTTGGATGAAGGAAGGCTTGAAGAGGATGTTCCCCTCATGCCCGGCGACGTTGTCATCGTGCCGGAGCGGTTCTTTTGACCGCAGGAGGGCGCGCCCCGAACCTGGCTCGCAAGGAGCGGCATGTACCGACCTGAAGATTTCCCTCCCGTCCATGGCAAGGACCACTTCCGGATCCTCCTGAAACGAAAGTGGACCGGCTTGACCTTCTTTTTCGTTCTTGTGGGCGCTGTTCTGCTCTATTTGGCGTTCACCGAACCCAGCTACGAGGCCAAGCTCAAGTTCGTTCTCAAACCGCCCCCCATTTCGCCTCTCGTCATGATGAGCGAGATCGTCTACAGCGAGGGCGTCGATATCGTTGCCCGCAGGACCTTCGTCGCAACGCAGTTCGAGGTGCTCAAGTCTCGGTCCCTGGCCGAAAGGGTAATGGACAGGCTGGATCTGTGGAAGGAATACGGCCTCGGCGAGCCGCGCAGGGGCGTCTTTGATCTGTTCGGGCCAGCGCGGATCCGCACAAGGGACGGTGCCGCGGCCGAATTTTCTGAAAACGTCGAGGTCGTCACGCCCAACATCATGAGCAACCACGCCGAGCTGTACTTCAAGCACCGGGATCCGGACATGGCGGCAAGAATTGCCAACGCCTTGCTCGACAGCTATGTGGAATTCTTGTACGAGGAACGGGCGCGCAAGATCCGGGAAAACCTGTCCTGGCTCCACGAGCAGTTCGAAAAGCTCGGAAACGAGGTCGTGCAGGCGGACCAGGCCCTTCAGAATTTCAGGAAGGACCGGGACGCGGTCTCGGTGGACGACAGGGAAAACATTTTGCTCCAGAAACTGCTGTCCCTGAATACCGCCCTCACCCAGGCCCGCATCGCCCGGATCGCGGCCGAGAACGCGTACCTCGATGCCAAGCAGTTCGAAGCGTCGCCCACGCAGCTCGAACGGGCCCCGATGGTGATTGCCACCAACCCGCAGATCGCGGCGATCCTTGGACAGATCAACCTTCTCAGGATCGAATACGCGCGGACCCAGGAACGGTACCAGGAGAAGCATCCGCGGATCCTTGAGTTGCGCTCTACCCTTGCTGAACTCGAGACCCGGCTGAAAGCCGAGCTCCTCAAGACGGTCGATTCTCTCAAGATCACCTACGACCTGGCCAAGTCCCAGGAGCAGGCCTTGGCGCGGGAACTCGAGGCTGCCCAGGGGGAAAGCATCCAGATGGCCGAGCAGCGCATTGAGTATTATCAGCTCTTGAACGCTTCGAAAGTGAATCGGACCTTGTACGACTCCCTGCTCAGCCGCCTCAAGGAGACCTCGATCCTGCAGGGGTATGAAAACCCTCACGACATCGTCCAGATCATCGACAAGGCCGTACCCCCGGACAAGCCCGGCGGATATCGTCCTTACTTCCTGCCCGTTGCGTGCGGGGTCGGACTGCTCCTGGGGTTTTTCCTCTGCTACGTCAAGGACTACTTCGACACAACGATCGAGAACGAAAGGGACGTGCACGAGGCGCTGCATCAGCCCGTCCTCGGGGTCCTGCCCAAGGTGAGACCGCCTCGCGCCCGGAGGCCCTGGGCCGTGGAAAAGGCCGTCCTTCGGTGGCCCGGGTCGGCCCTTTCGGATCACTTCGAAAGGCTCGCCCAGGTGGCGCAGCATCTCTCGGCCAAGCAGGAGATCCGGAGTGTTCTCGTGACAAGCGCCCAGCCCAGGGAAGGCCGAACGACCGTGGCGTCCAATCTGGCCCTTCTCCTGGCCCGGGCCGGCGAGAAGGTGCTTCTCATCGACGGGGATGGCCGCAGGCCCCGCCTCCACGAAATCTTCTCGTGCAGAAGCGAGCCGGGCCTTCTGGACATTGTCGCGGAAGGCCGCGACCCGGCCGATGCCGTCCGAACCACCGACAGTCCCAACCTTTTCCTGATCCCCTCGGGCGTGCCCGCGGGCAGGTGGGTGCCGAAGCCGGTCGAACCCGCCAGGCTCCGGGACCTTCTCAGGGGACTTCAGGACCGGTTCGACCGGATCGTTGTGGACTCGCCAGCCCTGCTGGAAGTGGGTGACGGCTCGGCCCTTGCCCGCGCAACAGACGGCATCCTGTGGGTCGTTTCAAGCGGCCAAACGCCAAGAGAGAAGGCCTATTGGATGCTCCAGTCCCTGTCCCTTCTCGACCGGAGCCTGCTTGGCGTTGTCTTGAACAAGGTCCGCATCCTGCGCGGTCCCACGGGCTATTATTCGGGCGGATCGTGATGCCACCGGAGACCCCGGCAGCCGGAACCCTGGTTTCGAGGCCCGCTCCCCCGCCTGCGGCTTTTCGCAAGACAACTTCCTTTCTCGCCTGCATGGTCGTCTTCTCGATCTTCTGCCGCCTCATTCTCCTCACGCAGAAGGAGGTGGTCGGTACGGATGAGGTGATCTATCTCGCCCTGGGGAAGAGCTTCTGGCAGGGCCACGGTCTCACTCTCGAGGGCCGTCCTGTGACGATGTGCCCTCCCCTGCTGCCGATGGTGGCCGGCACGGTCTCTCTCTTTACCGAGGATCTCGAAAAAGGGACCAACTTTACGTACTGGCTCTTTGGAGGGTTCCTCGTTCTGCCGTACTATTTCCTGGCAAGGCGCATTTACGGCGACAGGGTGGCGAGACTCGCCTGTTTCTTCCTTGCCTTCTACCCGGGGTTGCTCCTGGCCTTTTACTGGGGTTCCATGACCGAGCACCTGTATACCTTTCTTCTCGTTTCTGCCTTCCTGTTTTGCCTGCGCGCCGTTGAACGGGGCGCAACGGCGGATTTCGCCTGGGCGGGCGGCCTGCTGGCCCTGGTGTACCTGACGCGCTCCGAAGGCGTCCTGTTCTTTCCGGTCCTGCTCCTCTGGACCGCGGCGCGCACGCTTCGCGGAAGCAGAAGCTTGAGCCGGGCGGTCTTGCGGCTCGCCGTCATGTCGGTGTGCTTCGCAGCGATCAGCGCGCCCTACCCTCTTTTCTTGAAGAAGCACTCGGGCGAGCTCAGCATCAGCGGCAAAACCAAGCTCATTCTCCTGGCCGGCGCCATGGATTTGGAGGAACGGGAGAGGCTGCTGGGCAAACTCAACGAGGAGGGCACGGACTTTTTCAACTACGAGGATCTCGTTCGGGACAAGACGGTGCTCGGGATGGTTCTCGAAAACCCGAAAATCCTTGTGGGGGGATCCCTTCTCCAGGTTCGCAATTTTTTTGTGACCCTCTTTTCCTGGAAGGTGTTTCCGTCCTTTCTGGCCGCCTTCATCATTCTGGGTCTGTTCCGGCGGCCCTGGGACCGGGACAGGCTGGGCAAGGAGATCTTTCTGGCCACGGCGTGCCTTCCCTTCCTGGTGTTCCTGACCTTCCAGATCTGGCCGAGGTATCTGCTGCCCATGACGCCGGTTCTGCTTCTCTGGGCGGTCCGGGGCGTCGTGGAACTCGAAGAATGGATCGACGGCTCTGCCCGCAGGATCCGGGGCCATGGGCCTCTGCACCACAGGACAGCGTGGGTTTTCGCCCCCAGAGTCCTGGCCGCCCTTCTCCTGCTGGCCATTCTGGTTGCCAAGCCGGTCAAGGCCCGCATGCTTGACCAGATGCCTGTCGAATACAAGAGCGCGGGCCTGTGGATGAGGGAGAATCTTCCCGCGGATGCGATCCTGCTGGCCCGAAAGCCCGAAGTGGCCTACTACGCTCGAAGACGCATGCGGCCCCTGCCCAACGAGGAACTGCCCAGGATCCTCCGGTACGCTCAATCCCAGAACGCGCAATACCTCGTCGTGGACGAGGCCTTCATCGCCACGCGGCCCCAGCTTGCCGCTCTGCTCGGCCATGAGGATCCGCCCCCACCGCTCGAGCGGATCTACGAGACCCGGAGTCCCTCGGGACGATTGCTGCGGGTTTTCCGGATAGCCCAGGGGCAATCCTCTTCGGCCGCCTCGCCGGCAGGAGGAGGGCCGTGAGGGAGCCGGGCTCGCTCTTCGTCAGGCTATGCGCTCTCGCTCTCCTGGCGCTTGCTGTCGCCCCGGGCGTCTGGTTTCGCACCGTCGACCTGGAAAAGGAGGGGCCCAGGGTCTGGGATGAGGGGATCTATGTCCAGGAGGCCCGTTTTCTATACTCCCTCGCGGGCGGGCTCCGGACGACCGGGGCCCTGAAAATCCGTGAGATCTTCACCCGCCAGGACATCTGGAAAAAGGACGAACAGCTCGACTGGCTCCGAAACCATCTGCAGGGCTCGCCCCCCATCTTCGGAAGGGTCACCCACGATGCGGCCCTGGCGGTCGGCATGATCGTCTGGGGACCGGACGACCCGAGCGTGGGCGCCCGGGTGAACGCCGCAGCGGGCGTGCTTTCCCTGGGTCTTCTCTTCCTTCTGGCCAGAAGGCTCTACGGAGGTCAGGGCGCCCTGGTGTCAACGCTCGTCTTTTCCCTGTGCGGATACCACATCCAGTACTGCCGCTCGGCCATGGCAGAGACCACGACCCTGCTCTTCCTTTTGCCCGCCTTCTTGTTCTACTGGAACAGCAGGACCCTCCGAGAGCATCGGTCGTACGGCCCCCTGGCACTCGGGGCGTTCTTCCTGGGCGTTTCGTTCACCGCCCACAACCGGATGCTGGTCCTCTGGGGACTGTTCGTTCTGTACGAGATCGCCCTGTGGCGGATGCGCTCGCCGGCGCAGCCTCCTTTCTTCTTGAGGCGCATGGCCGTGTTCCACGCCGCATTCTTCCTGCCCCTGGCGGCCTGGGAGTTTGCCTACTATGCCGCTTTCCTCGTGACCAAGCATCTCGGCATCGTGGTGTCTGCTCCCACGTACCTCGAGCAGGTGGTCGTTGCCCTGGGCCGCTCCGCTCTCTGGGGGTACATATCCAAGGCGTACAGGCCCGAAGGGTTCCTCACCTTCCCCTATCTTTTCGCCCGGAGTTCGGGGCTTGCCCTTGCCCTGGTCTCGCTGGCGGGATTCGCCGCGGCCGTCAAGAGGAGAAAGCCGGAAGACCTCCTGGTTCTGGGTTGGTTCCTCGTGCCCTTCCTCTTCTACAGCCTCACGACAGCCGGACTGTCGCGGGTGTTCACGGTTGTCCTGCCGGCTGCAGCCTTGCTCGCGGGCGGGCTGTTCCGATCCACGGACCGCAGCCTGTGGTGCCCGAGGCTCTCGGAAGGAAACAGGGCCTTCGCCCTCCAGGTGTCCTTGCTGCTTCTCCTTTTTGCCAACGGCCTCTTCTCTGCTCGGCAGAGCGCGGCCTGGCGGGATGGATATGGAGAAACGGCCTCGTGGCTCAGGGCCCAGGGAGCCGAGAGGATCATCAGCACGAATATCCCGGTTTTCGAGGTGTATGTCGGCAAGGGCCGCGTGGCCGCCTCACCGCCCGACTCCCTGGAAGCGCTCCAGGCTCTGGCGGCGAACGGCTACCGGTATTACGTCATGGACTGCAACAAGCCCCTGTACGGGCTTTACCAGAAAAATCGTGTCGAGGTAATGGATTTTGTCGCTTCCCGGGCCAGGCCCAAGGCGGTTTTCGAGAACCCCTTTGTGAGAAATCCCCTTACTGTTTTCGAAGCCAATCTGTACTTTTGGGACACCCTGAGGACCCTCAGGAATGTGGCGGCTCTCGGCCTGGACCGGATCGAGGTGTATGATTTGCAGGATATCTCCTGGGAAGGAGAGGAAGCGAGGGTCGAGCCCAAGGACGCCGGAATCCTGTAGAAAGACCCGGCCGAGCTGTGCTATCCTTTTTGAAATATAGTTGTTATATTCTTTTCGGATGCCTGAGCAGGAAGGTTAAACGTCCATGTACGGCCCATACAAGGTGAGCGTTGTCATCCCGGCCTACAACGAGGAAGCGACGATCGCTTCGGTCGTCAGGGATTTCCGTTCCCAGCCTGCTCCGGACGAGATTGTCGTCGTGGACAACAACTCCAAGGACAGGACCGCCGAGGTCGCCGCGCAGGAAGGGGCCCGGGTGATCCGGGAGACGAGACAGGGATACGGGAACGCCCTGCGGGCCGGCATGGACCACGCCGAAGGCGACATTCTGATCCTGTGCGAGGCGGACGGATCCTTCCGTGCCTCGGACCTGAACAAGTTCCTCGCCTACATCGAGGACGCCGGGCTCGTCATCGGTACGCGGACGACGAAACAGATGATCGACCAGGGCGCCCGGATGACGTTTCTCATCCGGATGGCCAACATCGCGGTCGCCAAGTTTCTGCAGATGCTCTGGTTTTTCACGAACGAGACGCGCTTTACGGACGTGGGATGCACGTACCGCTGTCTGTGGAGACACGTCTATCAGCAGATCCGGCCCGGCCTGACCGCAGTGGGGCCGGACTTCTCGCCGGAGATGATGGCCGAAGCCCTGCGCTGCAGGGTCAAGATCGTCGAGATCCCGGTCAAGTACTTTCAGAGGGAGGGAGGGGAATCCAAGCACTCCGTCAGCTACTACCACCTGGCCCGGACCGCCCTCAAGATGATCCGGACCATCGTGCGGAAAAAGATCGAGCCCCTGGCCCGGAAGGAGGCGGTCCGGGCGGCCCGGCATTCGGACAACCTCTGATCGAGCAGGAGAGCCGCGTCCCATGGAATCTTCCAGCCGTTTCGTCGGCGTGATTCTCGCCGCAGGCAAGGGAACCCGCATGGCCCCGTTCAGCCAGCGCTTCCCGAAGCCTCTGTTGCCCATCTGCAACCGGCCGATCCTCGAGTACCAGATCGAGTACATGAAGAAGGCGGGCATCCGCGACATCATCCTGGTGATCGGCCACCTCGGCTACGCCATCGCCAGGCATTTCGGCGACGGCGACGGCTTCGGCGTCCGGATCCGGTATGTGGAACAGGAAACCACGCTCGGGATCGCGCATGCCGTGGGAAGGCTCGAGCCGCATCTTTCTTCCCCTTTCCTTCTCTTCCTCGGCGACATCTTCTTCATCACCGAGGACCTGTCTCTCATGATGGATCGGATGATCCAGGAGAAGGCCAGCGCAGTTCTCGCGGTCAAGCGGGAACGGGATCCGGAAGCCATCAAACGCAACTTCGCGGTCCTGCTCAACGAAGAGGGCCGGGTCAAGCGGGTCATCGAAAAACCCCGGTACGTCACGAACTCGATCAAGGGATGCGGCCTTTACCTGTTCGACCTGCACATATTTGATGCCATCCGCAGAACGCCCCGGACCGCCATGCGGGACGAGTATGAAATCACGGACGCCATTCAGATCCTGGTGGACGACGGATTTCCGGTCGTGGCCGCGGACATCGTCCGGGAAGACATGAACGTGTCCTATCCGCACGACCTGCTGCTCTGCAGCTTAGAGGAGCTCCGCCATCGCAACCAGCCCTATCTGGTGGGCAAGGGCTGCTCCCTTCACCCCGGGGTGAGACTCGAGCGGACCGTGGTGGGCGACCGCGTGAGGATCTCGACGCCCATCCGGATCACCGACTCCGTTCTGTTCCCGGACACCGTGGTGGATTCTCCCATGGATCTGGACAAATACATCGTGACCCCCGAAACCTGGATCGACTGCAAGTACTTCTTTTGAACCTCCTTCGCGTGACACCCGTGAGCCGCTGCGGCCCATTCCCTGTCCGAGCCCCTGGCCGTGCCGTTCTGTGGAGCTGGCTGGCCGGCCTGGCGTCTTTCTCGATCCTGTGGCAGGCCGGCCTTGTGCCCGTATCTGCTTGGACCTTCGGTGCCCTTTGCGCACTTTACGGCCTGCCCGTGGTCTGGGCCGAGATTCGGCACCGCTCCCTGTCGGCCTTCCTGGACGAGTGCTGGCACAGCCGAGCCAGGACCTGCGCCCTTCTCGTCATTGTTCTTGCGGCTCTGGCCAAGTTCTACTGGATGCCGGGCTTTCGCCTGTACACCATGGGCGACGGAGCTCCTCACTTCGTGAACACGTGGACGACCTTCCGGTCCTTCCAGGAAGGGGAGTTCCCGTTCTGGAGCAACTACTGGGGCTGCGGGTCCCCGTTCCTTCAGTTCTATCCGCCGCTGTTTTTCTACGGGGCTGCAGGACTGCTGTTCTTGGTTCACAACCCTTTTATCGGGATTCGCCTTCTGCTGTTCTTCCTTCACGTCCTCTCCGGAATCACTCTGTATCGGTTCGTCCGGTCCCTTGGCAGCGGCCGCTCAGGAGGCACGGTGGCGGCAGTAGCCTATGGGCTGGCGCCGTGGCACGTCTTTCAGCTTTTCCATTTCAACCGTTTCCCCGTGGCTCCGGTGTACGCACTCCTCCCCCTGCTTTTCCTCTCCGTTGAGAAAGCCCGAAAGAAACCCCTTCAGGCCTCGATCCTGGGCGCAGGAGCCTTTGCCGGCATCGCCCTCTCCCATCAGGGCTATGCGATCTTTTCCCTGGCTCTGTTCCTGTTGTACGGTCTTTTCCGGGCTGCGCCGTCCGGGCCGGAAGGCTCCTGGACGCCCTGCAGGGCCGCTGTCGGCCATTGCCTGTCTGTCTCGGTCCTCGGATTGGCTCTTTCGTCGTTTCTGCTGGTCCCGCACATCCTGGAAGGGTCCATGCTGCCCTTCCTGCCTTCTCTGACCCGGACGGAAGGGGTGAAGGGCTTTGTCATGGACAGCCCGTACGTGGCCACCCTTCTCCTCTGGTCTCGCAAGCCCATCGGGCACGCCGGCTATCTGGGCCTGTCGCTCCTGGCACTGGGACTGGCGGGAATCGCCCGGCAGGTGTCGGTCCGTGCAGCGGCATGGCCGAGCCTGCTGCTGTGCCTGACCGCGTCGTTTTTTCTTGTCCTTGGGCATACGAACGCGCTCTATTCCTGGATCCCCTTCGTGTACTCCCAGTTCTACGCCGGGAGGTATCTCATCTTTCTCGTCTTTTTCCTTTCGGCGGCCGCTGCCTTTTCCGTTCGCCCCTTCGAGGGCCGCAACGACTCGCCGCCTGCAGGGAAATCCTTGTCTCGAGCG
>FWPU01000590.1_pt1 | contig 17783 bp, 12 predicted proteins | sample 2228361 | NCBI WGS metagenome assembly FWPU01 (sample SAMEA103939777, study PRJEB20133) | metagenome
TCCGGGCGCACCTCGCCCTGGCCAATGAGCTCGCCCCCAACCATGCCGAAGTGCGCGCGGATCAGCTCGGGATAGGTGCGGGACTCACCCTCGTGCCAGGCCGCTCCATCCCGCAGCTCGATCGCCTGCTCCGGCAGGCCAAACTCGCGGGCAGCAATCGCCAGCAACTGGGCGCGAAGCTCCTTGCCCGCGCGCTGCACGGCCAGCCCCGCCAATGTCGTGGAGCGGCTTGCGCCGGTCGAGCGGTCGTAGGGCGTCACCTGGGTATCGCCACCCACCACCCGAACGCGCTCGACCGGCATTGCCAGCTCCTCAGCAATGATCTGGCTGAAGACCGTGCGCACGCCTTGCCCGACCTCGGTCGAGCTGGCATAGACCGTGACCGTTCCGTCGGCTTCCATGCGCACGAAGGCGGTCGAGACCGGATGGGCGCCCGCGGCCAGCAGCCCGACGCTCATGCCGCGCCCCGCGTTCTCCGGTTTGGGCGACTCCCAGTCCAGCGCCGCCGCTACCTTCTGGATGTCCCCGATCAAATCGGCGTCTAGCGGCTTGCCGCCCGGCCGCACTGGCTCGCCGGGCCGCAGCAGGTTGCGCTCGCGAATCTCAAGGGCATCTAGACCGCAGCGCCGGGCGATCTCATCAACCTGTGATTCGCCGATCCATTGCAAGTGCGTGGCCCCGAATGCCCGGTAGGAGCCGGCCGGCGACGTATTGGTGTAGACGCCCCAGGCATCGACCTTGACCGCTTCCCAGCGGTATGGTCCGGGAGCGGCATCCGCCCCAGTCGCAACCACGCGCGGGCCGTTGTCGGCGTAGGCGCCGGTGTCGAACCAGCAGCGCACCTCCCGCGCCAGCAACCGGCCATCGGCGCTCGCCGCCGTCCGCATCCAGGCTTTCATGCCGTGGCGCCGCGTCGTCACCATCGCCTCGTCCACCGTATTGGCGATGCGCACCGGACGCCGTGCCTTCCGGGCCAGTGCAACGGTGAGCGGTTCCATCTTGGTGTACGACTTGCTGCCGAAGCCCCCACCGAGATACGGCACGATGACGCGCACGCTGGCGACCGGCAAGCCAAAGAGATCGGCGAGCTCGGCGCGGACGAGGAACGGGTGCTGGCACGACGACCAGACGGTGATCTCCCCATCGTTCCATTGCGCGATCGTCGTGTGGGGCTCCATGGCGTACTGGTAGACGGCGGGGAAGCGGTATTCCCCTTCCACCACGATATCCGCCCGGGCAAAGGCTGCCTCGACATCACCGCGTGCAAATGCGTGGTGATAACAGATGTTGCCCGGCTGCGGCACTAGCTCGCCCAAGCCATGAAAGAGCCCGGGCTTGAGCAGCTCAGTCACGTGCAACCGTGGCGCGCCCTCCGCGAGCGCCGCCTCGATTGTGATCGCCGCTGGCAGCTCCTCGTACTCAACCTCGATCAACTCGATCGCTTCGGCCGCAGTTTGCGCATCCTCCGCGGCCACCGCGGCGACCGGCTCTCCCACGAACCGCACCCGGTCAATCGCGATGAGCGGCCGGTCCTTTATGGCGTGACCGTAATATGGGTTGATATCCAGCACGTCGTCGCCGGTCAGGACGGCAATCACTCCAGGGAGCGCCAGGGCGCGGCTGGCATCAATCCGCCTGATCCGCGCATGGGCGTACGGTGAGCGCAGAACCTTGCCGTGCGCCATCCCAGGAATCTGAAGATCGCCCGCGTATCTCGCCTCGCCAGTCGCCTTGGCGCGGGCATCAACGCGTGCCACTTCGTGGCCGACGGTGTGCGAGCGGCGCGTTTCGGTGATCGTGCTCATCGTTGCATCTCCTGCGCCAGCCGCCGCGCCGCATCCTCGACCGCTTCCAGGATCATCCAATACCCAGTGCAGCGGCAGAGATTGCCGCCGAGATAGGCGAGGATGTCCTCCCGGGTCGGATTGGGGTGCTCGTCCAGCAGCGCCTTAGTGGTGAGGATCATCCCTGGCGTGCAAAATCCGCATTGGATAGCCGTCCGCTCGATGAACGCTTGCTGAATCGGGTGAAGCTCGCCATAGCGCGCCAGCCCCTCGATCGTCAGGACCTCGCGGCCGTGTGCTTCGTACGCCAGCGTGCAGCAGGCGCTGACCGGGCGCCCATCCAGCAGCACGGTGCAGGCGCCGCAGACCTGGAGATCGCAGGAGCGCTTTGCCCCGCTCAGGCCAAGGCGGTCTCGCAGGAAATCGAGCAACAGCGTGCGCGGCTCGATCTCCGCCCGGACCGGACGGCCATTCACGGTTGTCTCTAGCGTCAGTGTCTCGACGCCATCACCTGGCGCCTGCACCGCGCTCGATCCGCGCTCACAACCCCGATCCATCACCGCTCGCCTCCCGCTGTGCCTGTGCAGCCGCAGCGCCCAGCGCTCGTGCCACGAGGACGCGCACCAGGTGCCGCCGGTATTCCACTGATTCAAAGCGCTCTTCCATGATCTCCACGGCTGCCGCCGCGCGCTCGGCCACCGCCGCAAAGAGCTCCTGGCTGGGTTGCTGATGTGCCAGCATCGCCCCGGCGCCAGGCAGGAGCGCGGGGCGTGGCCCCACGCTTCCGACTACAACGTGGCCCTCACCAATGACACCGTTCGCCAGCCGGATCACTGCCGCGACAGTGACGACCGGTCGCTCGTGGGTCTTGAATCGTTCGTAGGCCGTGCCGGTGCCTTGTGGCGCCAGTGGAACCCGGATCTCCGTCAGAATCTCGTCCTGTGCTCGCGCAGTCTCCAGCAAGCCCGTGAAGAAGTCCTGCGCCGCAATCTCGCGCGCGCCGCGCTCGGAAACCAGGCGCAGCGTCGCATTCCAGGCGGCAAGCAACGTGGCCGGATCGCTATGCGGCTCGGCAAAGCACAGGTTGCCGCCGAGCGTGCCCGCGTACCGCACGCGGATGTTCGCGATCTGCGACGCCAGTGCCGCCAGCGCTGGCGCCCGTTCCCGCACGAGGGACGATTGCTCGATCTCCCGGTGCGTCGTCAGGGCGCCGATGTGCAAGGCGCCGTTCCCGGCCATGATTCCGCGCAGACCAGGAATGGTCTTGAGATTGACCAGGTGTGGGAAATGGGCCAATCCTTCCTTCATCAGCACGAGGAGCTCGGTACCGCCCGCGTAGGCGGCCGCCTCCGGGCCGTGCGCCGCCAGCAGCGCCGAAGCCTCTTCGACGGAACGCGGCTCATGGATGACGAATGGGCGGAGCATAGGTGTCCTCCATCAGTGGCCGCGGCATGCCGTCATCCAGCCCCGCTCGCCGGACCTGGCGAATGAGGTACTGCCAGTACGTGCTCAGGTATTCGTCGCGGTACTTATCCGGGTAGACTCGGTCGGCCATCTCCGGCGACATGGGGCGCGGCTCGCCGAGCGCCCGAGCGATCGCCTGGATCTGGACGACGCGCTCAAGGGTTAGCGCAGTGTAGACCGCCCATGGGACCGTTGCGCCGACGATGAGGACACCGTGCCCCCGCAGGAGCACCGCCCGCTTATTGCCGAGCGCACGGGCCACCGCGGCACCCTGGACGGGATCCTGGATCAGCTCTGCTGTCTCTTCGAAGATGGCCAGGCCATCTTTGAACAGCACCGCGTCGTGGTTGAGCAGCTCTAGTTGCCCGTCCGTCGCGGCGAGAGCCGTTGTATAGAGCGGATGGGTGTGAATCACGCAACCCACGTCAGGCCGGGCGCGGTAGACCTCCGTGTGCAAGACCGCTTCTAAGTGCACGCGGCCCTCGCCAGCGATCTTCCGGCCATCCAGATCGATCGTCAGGACATCGGCGGGCGTGACCTCTTCCAAGCCGATGCCGTTCCGCTTGATGTGCACGCGGTCGCCATCCCGCGCGCTGACGTGGCCCAGCGTGAAGTCCCCGTGCCCGCGCATAGCAAGGATCCGGCAGGCCCAGGCCACCTGTTCGTGGAGCGTTTGTCCGAGCGTAGGCATCTCTGTACGCATCGTCCTCGTGTTCTGCCCGGCTACCGACGCTCGGTCGGCGGGTAGGCCGGGTGCGGAAAGCCAAAGATCATGACGACATTGTCAGTCCCCGTGTTGGCGACAGCGTGCCACACTCTGGGTGGAATGCGGAGTGCCTGCCCTGCCTGGAACGGAACGCTGCCATGGTCGAGGCGCAATTCGCCCCGCCCGGCCACGACAAACGCGAGCTCTTCGACCTCATGGGCAACCATTGCGGTCGCGCTGCCGGGCGTGAAGACGGAGTAGCCTAACGACGAGTGCGTGCCAGGCGCGGTCTCCCCGGTTACGAGCATCCGGCTCCAGCTTCCGCCTGGGAGCGGAATCGGCTCGACGGCACTGAGGTCAACGACAGTGATGCCTAGCTGGTTCTCTGTCACGGCGTCCCCTGTTTCAGCCCGACAGCGGCAAGGGATCGGCCCGCCCTGCGCTGCCGGGCCGCTGCTTACTCCAGTGCCCACTTGCCGTCCTTGATGATGTATTGCCCTGTGTCCTCGATCAGCAGCGAGGCGTTGAGGCAATTCCCATCAAGGTGTAAGGTGCTGACGTTCTGTCCGCCGGGATAGGCGTTGTGGTTGTCGCCCAGCGCGAAGTGCACGGTGCCAAGGAGCCCTTTTTCGGATGGCGAGCCGGTCGGCGACTTCTCGCTCGTGCCGAAGGCAAATTCTCCGATCACATCGGCGCCTGGAACGCCGGCGATGACCTCCCTGAGGCGTTGCGCCTCGGGTCCGCCTTCGATGGCCACGCACCGTCCGGCCTGAACCCGCCACTCGATCGGGTTGGGCGTCTGCCCCTTCAGCCCGATCCCGAGCATGATGCCGTCGACAACGATGCGCCCCTCGGTCTTGTCCTCGACCGCAGCAAAGGCGACTTCCGCCCAGAGCGGGATCGGCCCCATCATCTGGCCGCGTTTCTTGATCGGTGTCACCTCAAGCGCCGGGCGGCCTTCGATGCAGACGCGGACATCAGTCCCGGCCGGACTCGTCACGCGGCACCATGTCTTCCCTTCCAGCGCCGCGATTGCCTGCCGGGCGCGCTCGGTCGCCTCCCGAATATCGGCCTCGGTCAGGTTCCACGAGCCGATGCCCTCCTCGACCGAGGCGATCTTGGCGTTGTTGTTGCAGGACTCGCGAACGGCTGAGACGTGCGCGAATCGGTTCGCCCACTCCAGATTCGTGATAATGATGATCTCGTCGGATGTGACCATCGCCTGGTGCAGATTACGCGGCGGTGCCATGGGGAAGGTCATGTCGGTCAGCGCGCGTTTGACCTGATACTCGTTGTTGCAGATCACAGGGAAGCCGCCGCGCTCGACCACGATTTGGGCCAGCGCATCGGCCTCCTTCAGGTGGTCGTTGTCGGTGATGATGGTGACCACATCATCCTTCTCGACCGACATGCAGACCCCGACAATCAACTCCGCGTCACGCCGCAGCCCCGGTGATAACTCGGTCATGGTGCCTTCCTCCCGATGAGGGGATTGGGGGCTCGGGGCTGGAAGCTATGGGGAGTCTTGTCCCCAGCCCCCAACTCCCCAGTCCCTGCCCCCTACTTGCTGACGCCTGCGCCGGCGAACGCCGGCAACACTTCCTTCGCAAAGCGCTCGACCTGCCCGAACTGGTCGAGTGAGCCGAACCGGCAGATGAAATAGTCCACGCCCGCATCCCGGAACGTGCGAATCCATTCGATAATGTCGTCCGGAGTTCCAATTGGCCCCCACTCCAGCAGATCCATCGCCTTGCTCAGCTCCGGGTAATACTGGCTGATATAGGCGTTGATCCCGGCGTAAGCTTCATCACGGCTATCGGCGATGTTCATCGTCACCTGGTACGACATAACGAACTCGGAGCGGTCGCGTCCGATCTCGTCAATTGCCGCGTGAATCTGGGCGAGCTGGGCGGCGAACTCGTCCGGGTGGCGTGCCCGGCAACAGGTCATCCACCCGTCGCCGTATGTGGCGATCCGGCGGGCCGCCCGGCTGATGATCTTCTCCGTCTTCTCTTCCTGCGTGGTGCCGGCAGTCAGGCGCGGGTTGGAGACGACCCAAATCGGCGGGGGCGATTGCAAAGGCTTGAGCGGCTGCATCTCCGTGCCGGAGTAGAAGGCGATGTCATCGTAGTGAAAGTGCTCGCCGTGGAACGTGACCCGCCCCTCAGTCCAGAGCGCGCGCAGGACTGCCAGACCCTCTTCGAAGATCCGGGCGCGCTTCTCGAAATCCAAACCCAGCGCGGCGTACTCCCGCCGTACCCCCTCTTCCGGGTTCCCCATCCCCGTGCCGAGTATCGTCCGGCCGTTGGAGAGATGGTCGAGCGTGGCCCATTCCAGCGCCAAGTAGAGCGGATTGCGCGTGCCAGACACCATGCACGCAGTGCCCAGCTTGACCCGCTTCGTACGCTGGGAGATAGCGGAGAGCAGCGAAACCGGCTCGAAGCGGGGCTTCGAAAACAGGCTATCCCCGACCCACACCGAGTCGAATCCTTGCGCTTCAACCAGCTCGGCCAGATCGAGCAGGTCGGCCAGGGTGTAGCCCGGTGCGATCAATGGCTCCCGGTTGTTGAGATTCACGCCAAACGTGACCAATGCTCTTTACCCCCGTGTCTATTCCTGCACCGGGGACGCAGCGGGCGCCCGCAGTGTCAGGCTTGCCTGGTTCGTTTCCTCCAGCACGCGCTGCGGCACGTGAATATGCTCGGCCAGTAAGCGCGCCGCGGCGTCGGCATCGCCCGAGCGCACCGCGTCAAGGATGCGCCGGTGTTCTTCGATCGAGCGGTCCATGCCGCCGCGCAAATCGAGCGACGGCGACCGGTAGCGACGCATCTGATCCATCAACGGCTCGTAGATCGCCTTGAGGTAGGCGTTATCGGCGCGGTCGACAAAGAGCGCGTGGAATGCCGCGTTGACGTCGAAGAAGCCATCGGCATCGTGCGCCGCGGCGCAGCGTTGCATCTCGCCGTGAAGCCGCTCCAGCTCGGCAAGGTCGCTTGCTGACAGGCGGGGGACCGCCAGGCGGATCGCGAGCGCTTCGAGTGCTTCCCGCACGCGGTAGGCATCGAGGAATTCCTTGGGAGAGAGTGCGCGCACGACAGCGCCCTGCCGTGGCGTAAGCGTGACGAGCCCCTCGGCAGCCAGGCGGCGCAGCGCTTCGCGGACAGGCACCCGGCTGACGCGGAATTGCGCGGCGAGCGCTTCTTCCGGCAGCGGTGTATCCGGTGGATAGGCATTGGTCAGGATCGCGCGCCGCAGATGCTCATAGACCTGCTGCGCGAGCGTCGCGTGGGTGAGCCGGGGTTGAAAGCCATTGGTGGACACGGCGAGCCTCAAGCGAGCGACTGGCGTGCTTGTATACTGTATACCTAACGCTAGCAAATGATCGGCAGGCTGTCAACTGGTCGCAGATGCGGGGCATCAGGAGCATGTGAGGGCTTGCCAAATGAGAACATATGATCTATTCTGGGCGCATGAGCCGCGTGCAGATCATTCCGATCACCTGCAAATCGGCGCTGAACCGGGTCAGCGGCATGCCGTTCCGCTGGTCGCTGAACCCATATCGTGGCTGCGCCCACGCTTGCCACTATTGCTACGCCCGAGCTACCCACGCCTACTTCGGCTTGAACGCCGGCGGCGATTTCGAGACGAAGATCTTCGCCAAAGTCAATCTCCCGGAGGTGCTGCGAACGGAGCTGACGCGCCCGTCATGGAGCCGTGACCAGGTTGCCATCGGCACGGCGACCGATCCGTACCAGCCGGTCGAGGGCCAGCTCCAGCTGACACGCCGTGCCCTCGAGGTGTTCCGGGATTGCCGTAACCCACTGAGCGTGGTGACGAAATCGACCCTGATCGTGCGGGATCTGGATCTGCTTGCCGGCCTGGCGCGGAGCACGAGGGTGAAGGTGTATCTCACGGTGACGACACTCGATCGCGACCTGTGGCGACAGATCGAGCCTGGCACGCCGCCGCCTGAGAAGCGTCTCGCTGTGGTGGAGCGGCTGGCAGCAGCCGGTGTGCCGTGCGGCGTGTTCATGTCGCCGGTGCTGCCCGGTATCACTGATTCGGCGGCATCGATCGAGGCGGTGGCCGCTGCTGCCGCGGCTCACGGGGCAACGTCGTTCCACGCCGGGGTGCTGCGGCTCGCTCCCCTGGTCAAGGAGCACTACTTCGGTTTCCTGAGCCGGGCCTTCCCGGATCTGCTGCCGCGTTATGCCCGGGCTTATCCAGGCGTCAACGCACCAGCGGCGTATGCGCAGGCGATTGAGGCCCGGGTCGAGGCGATCCGCGCCCGGTATGGCTTTGCCGAGAGCCGGGAGGAGGACCGTCAGGACGCCGGGCCGGTCGATGTCACGGCGAGGGCATTGCCCCAGGCTTCGCAGCTCCGCCTGGCGATCTGAACGACGCCGTCAGCGCGAGGCCGCCAGCCGTCAGGAGGCCGGGATGGCTACTGGCCTGGAGCTGCTGCCTGCTGGCCTGGCTCTCTCCCCCACATGCCAGCCATCTGCTGGATCATCTGGTGAGAGATCTGCTCGACCTGCTGAAGCATCTGTTGCTCTTCCCGCAAGTTTTGCTCAAGGAGCCGCGCGGCCTCGCGCTGCCCCATCGCCCGCGCCTGCTCGATCAAGCTGGAGTAGGCCGCAATTTCATAATGCTCGGTCTTCAGCGCTCCATCAGTCACGATGCCTTCCATCACCTGAGTGGATGGATTCGCCTGTTGAGCGTCTTTCAGCTCCTGGCGGAGCCCCTGAATGGCATGGCATTGCACCGGATGCGGCGTCGCCCCAAGCTGCTGAAAGACCTGCTGGATTCGCTGCGCATGCTGGCGGCTCTGATCCGCATGCATGCGCAGGCCATCCTTAAGCTGCGTGTTCTGAACCAGCCCTTGGGCCTCTTCCAGCATCCGCACAATGGTCTGCTCTGCGTTGTGCATATCCGATAGCTCATGGACAAACAGATCCTGCGGCGTCTGCATCGGCATCTGGCTAGCCTGGCGCATCGCTCCCTCCTTCGTTGCTAACAGGCTTTGCGTCCGATCCGGTACCGGGCACATCCGATTGACGCCGCAAGCTGCGTGCCACCAGACACGGTGGCGCGGGATTCCACGTGCGCTTGAGGTAGCTCGGTGGGAGCGACGAGAGCCTAGCTGCCTCGTCCAAGCAGCGGTGCGGGAGCGCCACACGAACGCTCCCGCCAGCGATTCCCTATCCGTGCTGCTTACGGCCTCGGGCCACGGCCAACAAGCCCGGAGGCGAGAAAAATCGTGACGCGCGTCTTGCCGTCAGTGGCTGGCTCAAGCCAGGCGACGCCGGCGTAGCCGGAATCGTTCAGTTCACGCAGCGGGATCACGAGGCCTGGAGGTGCATCGCTGCGGAGATGGAGACGCGGCATCCCGGCAATCTCACCACAAGCGACATACGTCTGGATGTCCTCAGCGCTGCGGTGAACGTTGATCGCGTATTGGCCGGCAAGCAGATCGGCAAGCGAGATGTCAACGACGGTGACACTCGACAGCACTTCTTCGGCATGCACCATCGCCGGACGTGCTGGCGGTGTCGCAACCATGTCTCCGGCGGGTGGCACCGTCACGTCGTTCAATGGGTAGGCGACAGCACCAAGCGTGCCGCATGTCCCTTCATGGATGTGCGCAGGCAGAGCGGGAACTGCGGTTGGGGTGCCTTCTGGTGTGGCCTCCTGCCCAAGCACGCGCACACTCGCCGGCAGGAGCAGCAGCATGGCGATCGTCATCACAGCAATCACTGCCCGGTCCGAAACAGCCTTCATGACTCACCCCCCTTGCGGAATCTGTATGTCACGCGGATGGCCACCGCATGGGCTATGCTAGTCTGTCCACTGTCGCATCTCTCATACATTACCCAGGTAGGGTATAGCAAAATCGCAACCAAGGATGGGTTGCTCGGTCACTTGCGCGACAGACTACTTTCGTTCCTGTCGATTGATGGGAGCGTGCCTGACGCTGGGTGACTCGGAGCGGAGTGCTTCGTGAAGCCCGCAACCGAAGCGCGCAAGACCTGGCAGCGCATCGTGAGCACGATACGCAGCCAGACTCGCGGACCGGCTCTATAATCCCCCCGCCAGTGATGCTGGCGGATCGCAACGGCGCGCAGGGTCGCTGCCGACCAGCGCAGGAATGACGCACTCAGGGGGGTCTGGACGATGGATGAACAGCACGTGCTCGATCGATTGACCTGGCGATGCATCGGCCCGACGCGTGGCGGGCGAAGCGTTGCTGTCACCGGAGATCCCTCTGATCCGAACGTTTTCTACTTCGGCTCAACGGGTGGCGGTGTTTGGAAAACGGTCGATGCGGGCGCCTACTGGCGCAACGTCTCCGACGGCTTCTTCCGGCGTGCCTCGGTCGGGGCTATCGCCGTCGCGCCATCCGATCCGAATGTCATCTACGTGGGGATGGGTGAGACGACAATTCGCGGCAATGTCTCGCACGGGGATGGTGTCTACAAATCAACCGATGGCGGGAAGACGTGGCAACACCTTGGCCTGGCGGAGACGCGCAATATCGGTAAGGTGCGCATTGATCCGCGCGATCCGAACCGGGTCTACGTCGCGGCGCTTGGGCACGCGCACGGGCCGAACCCGGAGCGGGGGCTGTACCGCTCGCGCGATGGCGGCCAGACCTGGGAGCGCGTGCTCTTCGTGAGCGAGAAGGCCGGCGCCGTGGATTGCTCGCTGGACCCTCATAACCCGCGCATCCTGTTTGCCACGATCTGGGAAGCGCATCGCGGCCCGTACTACCTGACCAGCGGCGGCCCGGATTGCGGCCTGTGGCGCTCGACCGATGGCGGAGATACCTGGACTTCGCTGACGGACCGGCCGGGTATGCCCAAGGGGCTCAAAGGCAAGATCGGCGTGGCCATCTCCCCAGCCCGCACCGGCCGGGTTTGGGCGATCGTCGAGGCGAAGGATGGCGGCGTGTTTCGCTCCGATGACGGTGGCGAAACCTGGGAAAAGATGACCGAAGACCACCGCCTGCGCCAGCGCCCCTGGTACTACTCGCACATCATCGCCGATCCGCTCGATCCGGAGACGGTCTGGGTGCTGAACGTCGAGTTGTTCAAGAGCGTGGACGGCGGCAAGACGTTCAATGTCGTTCCCGCGCCGCATGGCGACAACCACGACCTGTGGATCGACCCGCGCAACCCGCAGCGGATGATCCTCGGCAACGACGGCGGGGCGACGGTCTCCCTCAATGGCGGTGTCTCCTGGACGTCGCAATACGGGCAGCCGACCGCCGAGATGTACCACGTCACCGTCGACACGCGGACGCCCTACCGTGTCTACGGCTCGCAACAGGACAATACCTCCATCAGCGTGCCGAGCCGCTCAGATCACGGAGTCATTACCCGCACCGAGTGGTACGAAGTCGGCGGCGGTGAGGCTGGCTACATCGCCGTCCGGCCAGACAACCCAGACATCGTCTTTGCTGGCGAGTACATGGGGATCCTGACGCGCTACGACCGCGCCACTGGTCACGCCCGCTCCGTCGCGGTCTGGCCGGAGGAATACTCTGGGCACGGTGCAAAGGACTACAAGTACCGCTTCCAGTGGACGTATCCGATTGTCATCTCGCCACACGACCCGAATACTCTCTACGTTGGCGGAAACCACGTCTTCAAGAGCACCGATGAAGGTGAGCACTGGACCGCGATTTCTCCTGATCTTTCGTGGAACGATCCGGCCACGCAGGAGCCATCAGGCGGACCGATTACCAAGGACAACACCGGCGCAGAGGTCTATGGCACCGTGTTTACCCTGGCAGAATCGCCAGTGCAGCCAGGCGTGCTCTGGGCGGGCACCGACGATGGCCGGTTACACGTGACCCGAGATGGCGGCGGAACCTGGACGGAGGTGACGCCGCCCGATCTCCCAGAGCGAGCGCTGATGAGCATCGTCGAAGCATCGCCGCATGACCCGGCGGTCGCCTATCTGGCTGCAACGCGGTACAAGCACGACGATTTCCGCCCCTATCTCTTCAAGACGTCCGACTATGGCCAGACATGGACGAAGATCACTGGGGGCATTCCAGAGAACGATTTCACCCGAGTGATCCGTGAGGATCCACAACGCCGGGGCTTGCTGTACGCGGGGACGGAGACGGGGATCTACGTCTCGTTTGACGACGGTGTGAACTGGCAGCGCCTTGGCGGCGATCTGCCAGCCGTGCCGATTCACGATCTGGTCATCAAGGACACTGATCTCGTGGTGGCCACACATGGGCGCTCCTTCTGGATCCTCGACGATGTCACCCTGCTGCGGCAACTGGCCGATCAACGCGAGCATGACGGCGCCCTGCGGCTCTTCACACCGCGCGATTCGGTGCGCTGGGGACGGATGCCAAGCTTTGGCCTGGAACCGGTCAAGGGGCTGAATTACGCCTTTGCCGCAACGCAGATTCCGGCGTACGACTACGAGAAAACACCGGATGGCGAGGTCAAGATCCGCTGGCTCGATGCGGGCACCAACCCACCTGACGGCGTGATCATCCACTACGCGCTGTCCGCCGACGTTGACGAGATCAATCTGGAGATCCTCGATGCAACCGGAGCGGTGATTCGGACCGTCACGAGCTCGAAGGAGAAGCCAGAAATCGAGGAGGAGCCGCCGCAGTTCCCGCCCGAGGTTGAGGAGCGGGAAATGATCGAGGAGAAGCCCTATCTCGGGAGGAAGGCCGGGCTCAATCGCTTTGTCTGGAACCTGAGGCCGGATGACGCGGCCAAAGTCGAAGGCAAGGGAGGCGACAAGCCGAGCCGCACCGGGCCGCGTGTCCCACCTGGCGACTATCAGGTGCGGGTGACCGTGGGCGAAGAGACTCGCTCGGCGCGTTTCCGCGTCGTGAAGGATCCGCGCGTTTCGACAACCCAGGACCAGATCGCGGAGCAATACGCGCTCTGCATGCGGCTCCACCGGAAGCACGATGAGATCAACAAGGCGATCAACCGGATCCGCGCGCTTCGTGGGCAAGCGGAAGACTGGGCGCGCCGGGTCAAGGGAAGCGAGGGTGGCGAGGAGATTGTGGAAGCTGCCCGGAAGCTCAAGGAGAAGCTGGATGGCATTGAAGGCGAGCTGACGCAAGTCAAGATCGAGTCGCCGCAGGATAGTCTCAACTATCCGGTCAAGCTGAATCACAAGATCGCGGCGCTGCTGGCGACGGTTGACCTGGCCGAGGCGGCGCCAACCGCCTCACAACGAACCCTGGCTGAGGAGCTGATCGCGAAGACAGACGCGCACCTGAGCGCATTGACCAACCTGATGGCCGAGGATGTTGCCGCGTTCAACGCGCTCATCGCGAAGGCGGGCGTCCCGGCGCTCGCAGCTCCGGTGAAGACCAGCGGATAAACACCCGCCGCGAGCGATTTCAGGACATCGTTGGCCTGCCGCTGCTGATCCGGGCGCGCATTGCCGGTCGCGGATCCGGTCAGCAGCGGTCTGCCTGGCTCCGGTGTGAGCCGTTCCTTGCGGCGTCGAATGCATCAGGCGCGGGCCGGTGCGCGCCAGTGAAGCCATGTGGCGAACCATGCCCGCCATCGTTCATTGAACGTCTCCTGCTCGCAAACGGACACAGGCCGGAATATTCCGTTACACAATTGCGACACTGGCCCCCACCTTCGCCACACGCTGGTAATACCTCCACCGATATGCTACGAGGCAGGTGCGCGAGCGTCACCCCCGCTCGCGCCACGGTCAGGATGTGATGCGTCCGTCAACGCAGAGGGGACGAACGATGACACGACAATGGGTCATGCTCTTCCGGGAAGGCAACGCGCAGCTTCGGGATTTGCTTGGCGGCAAGGGCGCAAACCTGGCCGAGATGACCCGGCTCGGGTTGCCCGTGCCCCCTGGCTTCACCATCACGACCGAAGCCTGCCGCTACTACCTGAAATCGGGAGGCGACGTGCCACCGGGCCTGTGGGACGAAGTCCGCGAGGCCCTGTCTGATGTCGAGCAGCAGATGGGCCGGCGGTATGGCGATCCGGTGAATCCCTTGCTGGTCTCGGTGCGGTCCGGCGCGAAGTTTTCGATGCCCGGAATGATGGAAACCGTCTTGAATTTGGGCTTGAACGATGCGCTGGTGCAGACGCTCGCAGCACAGGCAAATCCCCAGTTTGCCTTCGATGCCTACCGGCGGCTGGTGCAGATGTTCGGCAAGGTCGTGTTGGGCATCGACGCCGACCTGTTCGAAGAAGCGTTGAGCGCGGCCAAGGCGCGCGCCGGTGTAACGTCTGATCACGAGCTTTCAGCAGACGACCTACGCCAACTCGTGGTCAGATTCAAGGAGATCATCGCCGAGCACGGAGAACGCTTCCCGGAGGATCCGTGGGAGCAGCTTCAGCAGGCCATCCTGGCAGTCTTTCGGTCCTGGAACACGCCGCGCGCCAGGGCGTACCGGCAGGAGAACCGGATCCCAGACGATCTTGGGACTGCTGCCAACGTCCAAGCGATGGTGTTCGGCAATATGGGCGCCGATTGCGCCTCCGGCGTCGCCTTCACCCGCAATCCGAGCACGGGCGAGAAGAAGCTGTTCGGCGAATTTCTCGTCAACGCGCAAGGTGAAGACGTGGTCAGCGGCGTGAGAACGCCTCGCCACGTCGAAGAGATGGCAAATGACCCGGTCTTCGCTCCGGCGTATCGCGAGTTGCTCGACATCGCCGCGAAGCTCGAAGCGCATTACAAGGACATGCAGGATATCGAATTCACAATCGAGCGTGGCAAGCTCTGGATGCTCCAAACGCGGACTGGGAAGCGCACCGCGCCAGCAGCAGTCCGGATTGCCGTGGATATGGCGAACGAGGGGCTCATCGACCGCAAGACAGCGGTACTCCGGGTCTTGCCATCCCAGCTTGAGCAGCTCCTGCACCCGCACGTTGACGAGACGCAGCCGCTGCACGTGATCGCAACCGGATTGCCGGCCAGCCCCGGCGCGGCGACAGGGAAAGTCGTATTCGATCCCCTGGAAGCCAAGACGCTGGGTGAAGCGGGCGTTGATGTCATTCTCGTGCGACCGGAAACCTCGGCCGACGATTTCCCGGGTATGGTGCGAGCGCGCGGAATTTTGACTGCTCGCGGCGGCATGACCTCACACGCGGCGGTGGTGGCGCGCGGCATGGGCAAGCCAGCCGTGACCGGGTGCGCCGAACTGCTGATTGATATGGCGCACGAAGTGTTCCACGCGAACGGGGTCGCCGTGCGCAAAGGCGATGAGATCACGATTGACGGCTCCACTGGGCGTGTGATCCTCGGACGCGCGCCGATGATCCAGCCGAGTCTGGGCGGTGGTGTCGACACGCTGCTACGCTGGGCCGATGAGTTCCGGCGTCTGGAAGTGCGGGCGAACGCGGATACACCGGCGGATGCCAAACGCGCCCGGGAATTCGGTGCTCAGGGAATCGGCCTGTGCCGCACCGAGCACATGTTCTTTGGCGAGGGGCGCATTGACGCGATGCGGGAGATGATCCTGGCGACAGACGATGCCTCGCGCCAGGCGGCGCTGGCAAAGCTGGAGCCCTTGCAGCGCGGCGATTTTGTTGAGATCTTCCGGGTCATGGACGGCCTGCCGGTAAAGATCCGGCTCCTTGACCCGCCGTTGCACGAATTCCTGCCCCGGGAGGAGGAAGAGATCGCTCGCCTGGCTGCTGATCTCGGTGTGACTATCGATTGGGTCAAGACCGTGATCGAGGCGCACCGAGAAGCCAATCCAATGCTTGGCCTGCGTGGCTGCCGCGTGGGAATCACGTATCCGGCGATCACCCGGATGCAAACCCGAGCGATCCTCGGCGCGGCTGTGCACGTCGCGGCCGAGGGCGTGCACGTTGAGCCGGAAATCATGGTTCCGCTGGTCAGCGAGGCGGAAGAGCTCCGGCGACAGCGGGAGCTGATCGAGGCCACCGCCGAGGAAGTGTTCGCGGAGACCGGCCGCCGGGTGCCCTATCAGGTTGGCACGATGATGGAGCTCCCGCGTGCCTGCCTCCTGGCTGATGAGGTCGCTGCCCACGCGGATTTCTTCAGCTTCGGCACGAATGATCTTACGCAGACGACCCTTGGCATGAGCCGCGATGACGCTGGAAGCTTCCTCCCTGGTTACGTTGAAGCGGGTATCTATCCCGATGACCCCTTCCGGGTCCTGGACCGCAAAGGGGTCGGACAGCTCATGCGCATGGCGACCGAGCGAGGCCGGACCACCAAGCCCAAGCTCACCGTGGCCATCTGTGGTGAGCACGGCGGCGAGCCTTCGTCCATCGCGTTCTGCCACGAGATCGGCTTGGATTATGTGAGCTGCTCACCATTCCGGGTGCCAATCGCTCGCCTGGCCGCCGCCCACGCCGCGCTCGGCGAAATCAGCCGGGATATTTGAAGCGCGGCCTTGCGCTCTTTGCGATCCTCACCCTGCCTCAACGTTATCAGCCGTCAGCGGTCTATCAGCCGTCAGCGGTCAGCGGTCAGCCATCAGGTACCACGCCTGATCGCTGACCGCGAATCGCTGACCGCGGCTTGCAACCCCCACCCTGCCTCACAGCGGAGCACAACGCAGGGGAGCCCTGGGCTCACCACCGGTTGGCGCGAAGACCCCTCCACCTCCGGAAGCCGCCTCTGGGAGTTGTCTCTGGGAGCGCCAGCCTCTGGGAGCGCCAGCCTCCGGCTGGCCAGGCGTGCCCAACCCTTGGTGGCATGAGCTGACTCCCGTCTCACTCCCAGCAGCGTGGAACAGCGGGCCGTCGCGTCCGTAGGCTCGCCGCTGCGGCTTCAATCCCCACCCTGCCCGAAAGCAGAGTGCAACGGTGGCCGCTGGCCGGACGCATTGACCGGCATCCCCCGCAGGGATAGAAAGCCATTTTTCTACCACAGCGGCCACCCAGACACTCTACCACTGAGGCCCCATTGCGAAAAGATCGTGATGTTTCAATCCCCACCCTGCCCGAAAGCAGAGTGCAACTGCCGGAAGGGAGATAGTAGTCACGGATTCCTACGAGTTTCAATCCCCACCCTGCCCGAAAGCAGAGAGCAACTTGCGCGGCTTGCGGTTGCGCTTGCTTGCGCGGCTTGCTTGTTTCAATCCCCACCCTGCCCGAAAGCAGAGTGCAACAGCGACCGCGAATTCCTCCACCGCCGCCTGCAGCTCGTGTTTCAATCCCCACCCTGCCCGAAAGCAGAGTGCAACGAAAAGCGAATTCGCCGTGCCATACCCGAACGAACCGGTTTCAATCCCCACCCTGCCCGAAAGCAGAGTGCAACGCTGAGTGAGCTCGCAACGCGCTACCACGTCGGCATCGCGTTTCAATCCCCACCCTGCCCGAAAGCAGAGTGCAACAACCTCTCGCCGAGCGGGACGATCGCCACGCTCACGCCGAGTTTCAATCCCCACCCTGCCCGAAAGCAGAGTGCAACAGCATGCGCGTATACGTACCAACAATGCGAGCCTGGTACAGTTTCAATCCCCACCCTGCCCGAAAGCAGAGTGCAACTTGTTAGCATGCGCGTATACGTACCAACAATGCGAGCCTGGTACAGTTTCAATCCCCACCCTGCCCGAAAGCAGAGTGCAACTGTGATTGGTTTAGACGAAGAGACAATTGCCGCCATCGTTTCAATCCCCACCCTGCCCGAAAGCAGAGTGCAACACGCACATGTTAGTGATCGCGTTTACACGCACCTTGCCGGTTTCAATCCCCACCCTGCCCGAAAGCAGAGTGCAACCGCCCAGCTTGTCACGGATGGCTCCGTCGCTGGGCAGGTTTCAATCCCCACCCTGCCCGAAAGCAGAGTGCAACATACCGATTCCCTGATCGTCCATCTACCGG
>FWPU01008339.1_pt1 | contig 17783 bp, 15 predicted proteins | sample 2228361 | NCBI WGS metagenome assembly FWPU01 (sample SAMEA103939777, study PRJEB20133) | metagenome
GTCCATGAAAGTTGCCGTGATTTGGGCAAAATCGCCGTCACAATCATGGGCAAGATGCCCATGCCACGCTTATCGCAACTCCATCGAATTATATTGAGGGCGCCAATCAGTTGACCGGCCGCAGGCGGAGGGCGGTCAACGGGGGAAGGTGAAGGGGGTACATCATATGACTTAGGCGGGTTACGCAATTTTTCACAGGTACAGTTCCTCAAATTCAGCTACAATGGCGTCACCAGGAAAGGGAAACAGTCCACGTTGGGAGAATCAATCGAGTGCGATAATTGAGTGCGATAGAGGAGGGGCATCTTGCAAGGCCAGGCACGATACAGGCGACATTCCAGAGCTTCTTTGCGTTGGCCATGACCATCACCAGCGCCATTGGCTTTGTGGGCATTGTGGCTTCTCTCCTCTTTAATGGCTGATTTTTTAATGGCTGATTTAATTCCTGGATAATGGGATCAGCAGGACGCAGACCGATGCCAGGCATGGTTTTCCTCCTTGGGTGATTGGGATGGGCTGTCAGACAGCCAGCGGTGTGTTGCAGCGAGAGGCCCGACGATTTCCATCGCCGGGCCTCTCGCTTTGGGGGCCGGCACCCTGTCTCCGATGCTTCCTGGCTACGCCTCCACATTCTCGTTGCCCATGCACACACCGTACCTGCACAGTTGCCTGTCAGGTTCGACCATGATGGCGGATGGCGTGGGACGTGTCAAGGGGCCGGCGCTCTTTTGCAGGGGGATCGCGCCTGAATCGGCAGGGGAACGTGGGTTGGGGAGCCGGGACAGGTTTGGATGCGTCCCGGCTCCCCGCATGTTGGCTGCTGGCGGCGTGGGCCAGCAGGCCGGGGATGGGGTTAGGTGGCCAGGGCCTCGCCCGGGGCCGGGGCGGGCTCCCGACCATCCACTTGCTGGGCATAGGCCTCGGACCGTTCTCGCCGGAACTGCTGGGTGTAGAGCCGGTAGTAGTGGCCCCGCTGGCGCAGCAGCTCGCTGTGGCTGCCCATCTCGCTGATGGTGCCGTTCTCGATGACCAGGATCCGGTCCGCGTTGCGGATGGTGGAGAGGCGGTGCGCGATGACGAAGCTGGTGCGTCCCTTCATGAGCACTTCCATTCCCCGCTGGATCAGCGCCTCGGTCAGGGTGTCCACCGAGCTGGTCGCCTCGTCCATGATGAAGATGTCCGGGTTGGCCAGCACGGCCCGGGCCAGGCTGATGAGCTGCTTCTGGCCCACCGACAGCAGGTTGCCCCCCTCGCCCACTTCTGCGTCGTAGCCCTTCTCCAACCGTACGATGAACTCGTGGGCGCCCACCAGCCGGGCCGCCTCCTCCACCTCTTCGTCAGTGGCGTCCAGCCGCCCGTAGCGAATGTTGTCGCGGATGGTGCCGGAGAAGAGGTGGGGCGTCTGCAATACCATGCCGATGCGGGACTGGATGGCGTGTTGGGTGAAGCGGGTGTAGTCCACCCCACCGATACGGATCACGCCCCGCTTGGGTTCATAGAATCGGCACAGCAGGTTAACGATGGTGGACTTGCCACCGCCCGTCGGCCCCACCAGCGCGATGACCTCCCCCTGCCGAACCTTCAGGTTGAAGTCCTTCAGGACCGGGCTGTCCTCCTCGTAGTAGAAGTCCACGTGGTCGAACTCGATATCGCCCCGCAGGGTGCCCGGGTCGAAGGCGTCGGGTCGGTCCACGATCTCGGGCGTGGCATCCAGCAGGGAGAAGATGCGCTCGCCCGAGGCCACCGCCTGCTGCATCTCCGCGTACACCCGGGCCATTTCCTGGATGGGAAAGAGCATGAAGGTGACGTAGGAGATGAAGGCCTGCATGCCGCCGATGCTCAGGGTCATCCCGCCCACGGCCACTTCGGCCTGCCAGCCGGTATACCAGATGATCACGCCCACGGCCACGGCGCTGATGAGCTGGACGGTGGGCAGGAAGAGGGCGGAGAGCCACGCCGCCCGGTAGCCTGCCCGGTACATGTCGCTGGTCAGGTGGCTGAATTCCTCCAGGTTCTCTTTCTCCCGCCCCAGGGCCTTGATCACCTTGACGCCGGTGATGGTTTCGTTGTAGGCGCCGGTGATCTTGGAGTTGATCTTCCGCACGGCCCGATATTCCACGATGATCTTCTTCTTGAACTGGATGGCCACGATCACGATGATGGGAATGACGGCGCTGACGATCAGGGCCAGGCGCCATTCGATGATCATCATAAAGTAGACGGCCGTGGCGATGTTCAGCAGCCCCCAGCTCGTGTCCAGCAGCCCCCACGTCACCAGCTCCGCCATCCGGTCTGTGTCTGAAGTCACCCGGGACATGATCCACCCCACCGGCGTCCGGTTGTAGTAGCCCAGGGAAAGCCGCTGGAGATGGCGGAACATCTTTTCCCGCAGGTCGTAGCGGATGCGCTCGCCCAGCAGGCCCGTCAGGTAGATGAAGCCGAAGACGCTGAGGGCCTGAACTGCCAGCAGGGAGCCGTAGATGGTGACGATGCGGTAGAGCGCGGCCCGATCCTGGGCCACGATCCCCTCGTCGATGATGCGTTTGCTCAAAAACGTAAAGTACGAATCCAGGAACGAGGCCAGGGCGATAAGGCTCAGAAACCCCACCAGAAACGGCCAGTGGGGCCGGGTCTGGGCCAGGATCCGCCGAATGGTCTGCCCGTTAAATTGGGTGGTAAACTCTTCTTCCTCGAACTCAATTAGCTGAGACACCGGTCAACTCCTCCTGTAATTCCGTCTCAATGCGAGTTTGTGCCTCATAGATCCGACGGTACATGCCCTCCTGCCGGATCAGTTCTTCGTGGGTGCCGCTCTGGACGATGCGCCCACGGTTCAGGACCAGGATCAGGTCCGCGTTCATCACGCTCTGGATGCGGTGGGCGATGATGAACGTGGTCCGGTTCTCCATCAGCCTCTCCAGCGCCTGGCGGATCTCCGCCTCGGTCTCCGTGTCCACGGCCGAAGTGGAGTCATCCAGGCTCAGGATGCGCGGGTCCTTGAGCAGGGTGCGGGCGATGGCCACCCGCTGTTTCTGGCCGCCGGACAGGGTGGTGCCCCGTTCGCCCACCAGGGTGTCGTAGCCGTGGGGCAGCTTGGTCATGATCACGTCGTGGATGGCCGCTGCCCGGGCGGCGGCCTCCACCTGCTCCTGGGAGACCTCCCGCCCCACGCTGTAGGTGATATTCTCCCGCACCGTCCGGGAGAAGAGGAAGGGCTCCTGCTCCACGATGCCGATCTGCTGGCGGAGGTAGCGCCGGGAATAGCGCTTCAGCTCTACCCCATCCAGCAGGATGCGCCCGCCCGTGTAATCGTAGAAGCGGGGCAGCAGGTTGACCAGGGTGGTCTTCCCGGCGCCGGTAGCACCCAGCAGGGCCACCCGTTGGCCCGGCTGCACCCGGAAGCTGATGTGCTCCAGGGCGATGGCCCCCTGCCGCCGGGGCGTCTCCGCGCCGTCGGTGGCAGCCGGCAGCCGACCGTTGGCTCCGTCCGGCCCATGGGCGCCGTTCCCGCTCAGGGCATGCACGGCCTGGTTGCTGGGTTCCTCGTGATAGTCGAAGCTCACGTCGTCGAAGACGATCTCCCCCCGCAGCCGGGCCGGCGGCGCAAAGGACTCCTCGTCCATCACCTCCCGCTCCTGACGGATCACCTCGGCCACCCGCTCGAAGGAGACCAGACCTCGGGACATCTCCACCACCAGGCGGCCCAGGTTGCGGATGGGCCAGATGATGAGGATGACCATGCCTGCATAGGCCAGGTAGGTCCCTACGCTGATGGTGCCGTTGATGGCCATCAGCGCGCCCACGGTGAAGCCTCCCAGCATCTGGGCGCCACAGAGGATGTCCGAAGTGGGCCAGTAGAGGGAGTGCATCAGGAGCAGGCGCTTGCCTTTGAGGTACTTCCCCTGGTTGGCCTGGCGAAACTTCTCTTCCTCGAACTCCTGGCGGGCAAAGGCCTTGACCACCCGCACCCCGCTCAGGTTTTCCTGCAGGGTGGTGGTCAGCACGGCCTCCTGTTCCTGGTACTCTTCGTAGGCCCGGGAGACCAGCCGGAAGAAGTAGACCGAGATGGCCAGGATCACCGGAATGACGATGATGGACAGGAAGGCCAGCTGGACGTTGAGGGCCAGGATGGCCAGGAAGTTGATGAGAAACAGGAAGAGGATCCGGCTGCTCTCGATGGCCTGGGACGCAAAGAAGCGTCGCAGGGCGTCCACGTCGGAGGTCACCCGCTGGATCAGCTCGCCCGTCTGCATGCTGTCGTGATAGGCAAAGGGCAGGTGCTGGATGTGGTCCAGCAGGTAGTTGCGCAGCCGCTGGGCCAGCCCTTCTGCCGTGTGGGCCGCCAGCTTGCCGCTCAGGAAGGTGAAGCCACCCTGGACCCCTGCCAGGGCCACGAAGCCGGCCGCGATCATCCAGAGGGCGAAGGTACGGTTGCCCTGGGCCAGGTAGCTGTCCACGAAGTAGCGAATCAGCAACAGGGAGGCGGTCCTGGCGCCGGTGGCCACGCCCAGGCTGAAGGCCGCGCCCAGGTAGGCCAGGCGGAAGCCCTTCATCAGCCGCCACAGGCCCCGGAAGCGGTTGCCGGTCACCACCGTCTTCAGGTCCAGATTTGGTTGTGTTGGTTCGATAGATGTCTGTGTCGCCATCCTACATCTGTCCTCTCGAAACAGGAAGGGGGAAATTGGATCAAAAAACGCAGGCGTCGGGAAATCTCCCAATGCCTGCGTTTCAATCTCGGCTGCCAGCCCTCCGCTGGATCTCCACAGTGGAGCTGGGGAGGGCAGGGCCGCGCGAGAAACAAAAAGCCGCAGGCACCGGGTGGTGCGCTGCGGCAGTTGTTCTAACTCGACGGTTGAGTCAACGTGCTACAGACGCACCACTCCCTGGGACTTCAAAGCCACCGGCAATGGCCATCCGGATACGGGTGAACACCCCTGCGTATGTCACGCTCATCTCACTCCTCGCGCGTTTCCTCGAACACGTCTACTTGAATACGTTGATAATTGAACCCGTTGACTCGAACAAGCGGGCCTGGCACGTTCGCTGCCACTCAATCAACGGCCGTTCACGCCGCTACTTTTCACTCTGCTACTTTTCACTCGGCTACTGCTCACTCCACTACTTCTGGCCCGTGCCAGTGTCCCGTGCCTGTTGGAGAGATACCCACCAATCCAGACCCACCAGCCTGGGATGGGCAGATGGTGAAACAACGGCGTCGCCACTGTATCACAGGGGGTTTTGTTTGTCAAAATTCCTGCGCGGCGAATGATACGCACCCCATGGCCCTGGACAGTTGGTTCTCCCCTCCGGCCGCATGGTAGAATGGGTGCATCCCGTGTCGGGAACATTGGCCGCCAGCCACAGCATTCGTTTCTTTACGCCCGGCTGTGCTACGTTCAACAGGTGGACCATACTATGGAAGGTTATGTCGTGGGAGTGGACCTGGGCGGAACCCAGTTGCGGGCCGTCCTGGCAGACGGGACCGGGAAAATCCTGGCCCGGCATTCAACCTTGACCCTGGCCCAGGAGGGGCCCCAGGCCGTCTTAGGCCGGATCCGCCAGCAAATTGCCGCCGCCGCGGCGGGCCACCCCATCGCCGCCATCGGCATCGGCGCGCCGGGACCGACGGATCCGTACCAGGGCGTGGTGCTCATGGGCCCCAACCTGCCCGGCTGGCATCGGGTGCCCCTGCGCCAGGAGTTGGAGACGGCCTTCGGGGTGCCGGTATTCCTGGGCAACGACGCCAACCTGGCGGGGCTGGCGGAGCATCGCTACGGCGCCGGCCGGGGCTGTCGCCACATGGTCTACATGACCGTCAGCACCGGCATCGGGACCGGCGTGATTGTGGACAACCAGATGCTGCTGGGGCGACAGGGGCTGGCCGCGGAGCTGGGACACATTACCATCGACATCCAGGCCGAGGAGGGGGATCCGCCCATGGTGGGTACCCTGGAAGGGTTGGCGTCGGGTCCCAACATTGCCCGACGAGCCCAGCATGCCTTGCGTCGGGGCGCCACCAGCCTGGCCCTGGAGCTGGCCAACGGCCGGATCGAAGAGGTCACCCCACCGGTGTTGCAGCAGGCCGCCCAACAGGGGGATGCCTTCGCCCTGGAGCAGTTCCGGGTGGCCGGCCGCTACCTGGGGATCGGTATCACCAATATTCTCCACATCTTTAACCCCGAGCGGATCGTCCTGGGCGGCAGCGTCTGGCTCCACTGCGCCCCCTTCCTGGAATCCAGCCTCTGGGAGACCATCCGCGTCCGGGCCCAGTCCAGCGAGTACTGGCAGAAGCTAGAGATCGTCTCCGCCGCGCTGGGGGACGACGTGGGGCTGCTGGGCGCCGTGGCCCTGGCAGTGGATGGGCTGTCCCGGGGCGAAGCTAGATAGGACAGGTATTTCACAACATGGAAATCGGTATTATCGGTCTGCCCAATAGCGGCAAGACCACCATCTTCAACGCGCTGACCCGCAGCGACACAGCCACAGCCGCCTTTTCCAGCGGCCAGGTAGAAGTGCACACGGCCGTGGTCAACGTGCCCGATCCCCGGGTGGACCAACTGTCGGCCATGTTCAAGCCCCGGAAGACTACCTATGCCCAGGTCACCTACAACGACATCGCGGGCCTGGGGCAGGGGGCAGCCCGCAGCGGGCTCAGCGGTGCCCTGCTCAACGCCATGGCCGCCAACGACGCGCTGATGCTGGTGGTGCGCGCCTTCGAGGATGAAAACGTCCCCCACCCCAACCAGACGGTGGACCCCGCGCGGGATCTGGCGGCCATGGAGGCGGAGCTGATCCTCAGCGACATGACCATCATCGACCGCCGCCTGGAACGTCTGGCCGGCGGCAAACACCGGGGCACGCCGGAGGAGCGCAAGCGTATGGCCCAGGAGGAAGCCCTGCTCAGCCGGCTGATGGACGCGCTGGAGGCAGAGACGCCCCTGCGGGAGCTGGAGCTGGACGAGGCCGAGCGCAAGATGCTGGGCGGGTTCGGGCTGCTCTCCCTCAAGCCCCTGCTGCGGGTCATCAACATGGGCGATGAGGATGACGAAGCCCGTTTCCAGCACCTGCTGGACGACCGGACGTTGCTGCTGCGAGGGCGGCTGGAAGCGGAGATCGCCCAGATGGCCCCGGAGGAGGCGACCGAGTTCCTGGCCGAATTCGGCATCCAGGAGCCAGGCCTCAACCGGGCCATCCGCATCTGTTATGCCATGTTGGGGCTGCAGAGTTTCTTCACCGTAGGCGAGGATGAAGTGCGCGCGTGGACGGTCCGCCGCAACACCCTCGCGCCGGAGGCGGCCGGGGTGATCCACAGCGACCTGCAAAAGGGGTTCATCCGGGCCGAGACCGTCGCCTACGAGGACCTGATGGCCTGCGGCAGCATGGCGGAAGCCCGGCGCCAGGGCAAGCTACGCCTGGAAGGCAAAGAATATGTGGTCCAGGATGGAGACATCCTGAACATCCGCTTCAACGTGTGAGCTTCAACGTGTGAATGAGAGCAGGGAAGGGGGCCAGACCCCCCTTCCCTGCCCGGCTTTACACCCCGGGCATGGGGTCCACTTTCGGCCGGGAGAGGCGATAGAGCTCCCCGTACTTTTGCCACAGGTAATCCAGGTAGGGCTCCAGCCGGATGGGGCCACCGGTGACCCGTTCCACCAGCTCGAGGGCGGTGTACTTGCTGCCGTGTCGGTGGATCTGCTCCCGCAGCCAGGCGAGGAGGGGGGCGAAATCCCCGGCTGCAATTTCATCGGGCAGGCTGGGGCGGGCAGCCAGGGCGGCTGCGTAGAACTGGCCGGTCAGGATGTTGCCCAGGGTATACCCCTGGAAGCCGCCGCCGATCAGGTCGGCGTACCAGTGTACGTCCTGCATGACCCCATCCCGGTCGTCCGGCGGGGTGACGCCCAGCTGCTCCTGGTAGCTGGCCCGCCAGGCCTCGGGCAGTTCTGGGATGGTCAACTTTCCTTCCAGCAGGGCCAATTCCAGCTCAAAGCGAATGATGACGTGGAGGTTATAGGTCAGCTCGTCGGCCTCCACCCGGATGAGGGAGCGTTCCACCTTGTTGATGGCCCGGTAGAAGGCATCCAGGCTCACCTTGCCCAGCTGTTCGGGAAAGGTTTGTTGAAGCCTGGGGTAGTAATGGAGCCAGAAGTTGCGGCTGCGTCCCACCAGATTTTCCCAGAGGCGGGACTGGCTTTCATGGACGCCGGCAGAGGCGCCGTGGGCCAGGGGGGTCGCCTCGTAGGCGGGGTTGATGCCCTGCTCGTAGAGCCCGTGGCCTGCCTCGTGGAGGGTGCTGAAGAGGCCGCTGGCCAGGTCGTGGGGATCCAGGCGGGTGGTGATGCGCACATCGTCCAGGGAGAACTTGATCATGAAAGGATGATGGGTTTTGTCCTGGCGGCCCCGGCGTAGATCGTAGCCGAAGTGGCGGATGACCTCCAGGCCAAAGGCCCACTGTGTATCCTCTGGAAAGTACTGGTGGAGAAAGTGGTCGTCGGCCGGCTCGTAGGCGGTCACCTGTTCTATCAGGGGCAATAGCTCCTGGCGCAGTTGCTGAAAGAGGGGCCGGATGGTGGCCACGGTCATGCCGAAGTCGGACCGGGCGATGAGGGGATCGGCGATGTGCTCATACTCCGGAAAGTACTGGCTGTACTGGCGGCTGAGGGCCAGGCTTTTCTCCAGCATGGGGCGAAGGCGGGGGAAGTCGTTGGCCGGCCGGGCCTCGGTCCAGGCCATGTAGACGGCGGCCGTGTGGTTGGCTACGTCCGCCATGAATTGGGCGGGGATACGTTGGGCCCGATCGTATTCCCGGCGCACCACCCGCCAGAGCGCGGCATCGTCGTCATCCTCGGGAAGCGTCTCCACATAGGGCTGGAGCTGGTCCAGCAGGTGGCCGATGGCCTTGTCGGTGAACTTTTCGTGGGCCAGCCGGCCCACGGTGGCCAGTTGCCGGGCCCGAGCCTGGCTTCCGCCAGGGGGCATGTAGGTGGCCTGATCCCAGGTCAGCAGGGCCGCCACCGATTTCAAATCTTCGATTTCCTGGAGCCGGGCTAACAGTTCCGAACGGGCAGTCGGGTGTTTGGGGTTCATCTTTGCATACTCTTTTACATAACTCTTTCTCGGGGATTCCTTTGGGCCATTATACCGGGCGCGGTACGAGGTCGCCAAAGTCTCCTGGCCGTCCACAGGGGTCGCGGTCCTATTGGCCATTGTTGGCCCTCATCCCTGGTTGCACTTCAGGCTGGCATCCGTTACAATAGTTGGTGATTCCGGCAAAAGGGCCCACAGGACATCGATTCCCCCTGGCCAGGGGTACGTTCCACACTGGCGTGGCATGATCCCCGGCCGTCATCGTTGCGTGAGTATGGTCCAGGTTCCGGCATCCCCCCAGTGGGCCTGCCCGGCACAGGGCAGGTATGACAGGCAAGTCGTCGTTGGTTTCGTCTTGTCAGAGGAGGGCAACCATGGGATTCTGGTCGAAGTTGTTTGGGGAGAAGTATAACGATAACGAGTTGGAGGCCCACGTCCGAACGGCTATCAACGCCGACCCGTTGATCAAGGATGCGTCCATGATCACCATCTCGTGTCATAAGGGCGTGATCAAGCTCTCCGGCAAGGTGTCGCGGGTTGAAGACAAGGACCGGCTGGAAGGCATCGTACGCAGCGCGCTCCGCAATTCTGGTTTGAAGTATCAGTCCATCGTCAACGAAGTGAACGTGGCCCAACCGGCCTAGTCTTCAGATGGATGTCCGGCCCATCGGCGCTCCCGGTGGGCCTTTTTTGTGCCGCGGGTTTGTGCCGCGGATAGACAGGGATAGGGATAAGCAACCATGGACGTTTTCGAGGCCATCCAGACGCTCCTGGCCGTCCGGGAATACAAAGATCAGGCGATTCCCCGGGAAAGCATGACCCGCATCCTGGAGGCGGGCCGTTTGACGGGGAGCTCGCGCAACCGGCAGGATTGGGCCTTTATCGCCGTGACCGAGCGGGCGACGTTGCGGCGGCTGGGTGAACTGGCCAGCACAGGTCCCTACATTGCCCAGGCTGCCCTGGCCATCGCGGTGGTGGTGCCCGAGTCGCCCGTCGGCTACATCGACGGCGCGCGGGCCGTGCAGGACATGATGCTGGCCGCCTGGGAGATGGGCATCGGCTCCAACTGGGTCGGCAACGTAAACACGCCGGCCATCAAAGAGCTCCTGAATGTGCCGCCCGACCGGATGGTCCTGACTATCGTGCCCTTTGGTTACCCCACCCGCAAGCTGGGCAAGGGCATCAAACGACGCAAGCCCCTGGCCGAGGTGGCCCACCAGGAGCGCTTTGGCCAGCCTTATGGGAAGTAGGGGATTGGGTAATTGGGGGATTGGGGGACAGGTAGTTGCTTTCCCCCAATCCCCCAATTCTCCCCACAATCCTTTCCATCAATTCCTTTCCATCAATTCCTTTCCATCAATCAAGGAGAATTCCCATGACGGTTCTTCTGGCAGAGATGACCCGGGAGCAGGTCCGGGCCATTGCTCCCAAGGCGGTGGCGGTGTTGCCCACGGCCTCCATCGAACAACACGGCCCACATCTGCCTGTGGTCACCGACACGTTGCTTTGTGGCACCGTGGCCCAGCGGGCTGCAGAGCGGGCCGCCCCGGATGCCGGTGGTGGTGGCCCCAGTCCTCCCCTACGGCAATTCCCACCACCACCGCCCCTTTCCCGGCGTCCTCTCCCTGACCAGCACCACCTTCATGGCCGCGGTCACCGAGGTGTTGGAAGGGCTAGTGCTCAGCGGCTTCCGCAAGCTGGTGGTGCTCAACGGCCACGGCGGCAACACCGACTCCAACGCGGTGGTGGGCCTGGACTTCGTCAACCGGCTGCAGCACCCGGTGACCATCGCCACGGCGGCCTACTGGGACATTGCCCGGCCGGCCATCGTGGATCGGGGGGTGATGCCCGGTGGCCGCATCCCCGGCCACGCCGGCCGCTTTGAGACGGCCCTGGTCATGGCCATCCGCCCCGATCTGGTGAACCAGGAAGGGCTGGCCCAGACTCAAGACGTCAGCCAGGCCGCGGGTGGGCTCTTCGCCGCCATGACCGGTGCCACCGTCCAGGTACACGGTGCCTGGGCCGCCAGCACCGGCTACACGGACAATCCCCGACAGGCCACGCCCGAGGAAGGCCAGGCCCTGCTGGAGATCATTGTGGAAAAGGTGGCGGAATTTCTGGTGGCCTTTGCCCGTCAGGCCTGAGCGCCCGGCATATCCCGCCTCCCCATCGTCAACCTTCCCGTCGTCAATCCCGGCAGAAATTCGGCGGCGCCGCCTCCAGTGGCAACCCTTGACGAATTTTTGCCGGATTCTTAACCCCAGGCGATAGCCGTCGCCTTCCCTGCAAAGGCCGGTTGGACCTGGGCAATCGTCCGGCAATCCAATCTGGCCCGGTGTTTGTTCGTTCAATGAAAAATGTCGGTTGGCAGTCCGGTGGAAGTCGTGTATAATCGGGCCAAGACGATAACCTGAATCGCATCTTTTGTTTGGGTACCCCTCCCCGGACACCTGCGGGGGCTCTCCCCGGGCCAGAAGATGCGTGGTCCCTTCCAGTGCCTGAACGAGTGAAGGCTCCCAGATGAATGCAGGATACATACTTCGCCGCCTGGGCGTATTTTTGGTGATCATGTGGGTGGCGGCGACCGTCAACTTTGTGATTCCCCGCCTGGCGCCTGTGAACCCGGTCCGGGAGAAATTGTTGCAGGCGGTTACCTTTGGCGGCGCAGGCAAGACCGACATGGAGCGGGTGGTCCAGGCCTACGAGGAGAAGTTCGGGCTGAACCAACCCCTCTGGCGGCAGTACCTGCGCTACCTGGGGGACGTGGCCCGGCTGGACTTCGGCGTCTCCATCGCCAATTTCCCCAGCCGGGTGATCGACATCATCATGCGGGCGCTGCCCTGGACCATCGGCCTGCTGCTGCTGGCCACGCTCCTGGCCTTTGGCCTGGGGACGCTTTTGGGCGCGCTTATCGCCTGGCCCCGGGCACCGGGAGCGCTCAACTACCTGCTGGCCCCCCTCCTGACCCTGTCCGCGGTGCCCTTTTACCTGCTGGGGCTGATCCTGGTCTACTTCCTGGCCTTTACGTTCAAGATTTTCCCCCTCAGCGGCGGCTATACCCTGGGGGCCATCCCTCGACTGAGCTGGAGTTTTCTGATGGACGCGGCCTGGCATTCGGTGCTGCCGGCCCTCTCCATCATCCTCGCCTCCCTGGGGACGTGGGCCATTGGCATGCGGGGCATGATGATCATCGGCCTGGAGGAGGACTACATCACCTTTGCCGAGGCCAAGGGCATCAAGGATCGGGATATCTTCTTCAAGTATGCCCTGCGCAACGCCCTGTTGCCCCAGACCACGGCCTTGGCCCTCTCCCTGGGCTACATCGTGTCCGGCGCGGTCCTGGTGGAGGTGGTCTTCGGCTACCCGGGAGTAGGCACGGTGTTGTATCGGGCCATTCAGACTTTCGACTACTTTGTCATCTATGGCGTGGTCATCATCCTCATCCTGGCCATTGGCCTGGCTACCCTGGTCATGGATCTGCTCTATCCCCTGCTGGATCCGCGCATCACGTACCAGAGGCGTTAGTGGCCAGGGTAACTCACCTGCAAAAGGGGCTTCATCGTCGCCGAGACGCAGAGGGGAGCCCTCTGGCCCCAGAGGATTGCCGACGAGAAATCTGGCAAAATCTGTCTTCATCTGGGAAATCTGTGGTTTCTTCAGTGGAGTCAAGCGTGGGTGCCTGAATGACGACATTGTCACGGATATTGTCACGTATACTGTCGCAGATACGGCACCACCCTCTCCTGTTGACAGGTCTGGTGCTGGTACTGGCGGTCGCCCTCTTTGGACCGGTGGCTTCCCTCTTTGTGGACGAGAACGGCGCCAAGGTGGGCTCTGCCCTGCCAGATCAGCCCCCTTCCCTGGAATATCCCCTGGGGACGGACACGGTCGGGCGGGAGATCCTGGCTGTGCTGGTGGTGGGCACGCCCCTTACCCTGCGTATTGGCCTCATCGCCGGGGTGATCGGCCTGGGCATCGGTACCCTTTTCGGCTTCCTGGCCGGTTACTTCGGCGGTTGGGTGGACACCCTGCTCAAGGGCGCGGCCGACGTGTTGTTGACCGTGCCCGGCCTGCTCTTCCTGGTGGTCATCGCCACCACGTTGCGGGGCGCGGTCAGCGTCAACATGATGGCCCTGGTGGTGGCGGCCCTGGCCTGGATGTGGCCTACCCGCACCATCCGCGCCCAGGTCCTCAGCCTGCGGGAGCGACAGTTCGTGCTGGTGGCCCGGCTCTCCGGCATGAACGGCCTGGAGATCATCGTGCGGGAGCTGATGCCCAACCTGTTGCCCTACCTGGCCGCCAGCTTCGTCAGCGCGGTGGCCTCGGCCATCCTGGCCACCATCGGCCTGGAGGCGTTGGGACTGGGGCCCCAGAATGAGCCCACCCTGGGCATGACCATCTACTGGGCCCTTTACTATACTTCGGTGCTGCGGGGGATGTGGTGGTGGTGGGCGCCGCCCATCGCCATCATCATTGTGACCTTCGTGGGGCTGTTCCTCATCTCCATGGGGCTTGACCAGATCGCCAACCCCAAGCTCAGGAGAACCGCATGAGCCAGGATATCCTCCAGGTCATCGACCTGCGTGTCTACTACCACACGGCCCGGGGGCCGGTCAAAGCGGTGGACGGGGTCAGCTTCAACCTCCAGGCCGGCTCCCGCCTGGGCCTGGTGGGCGAGTCCGGCTCCGGCAAATCCACCATGGCCCTGGCCCTGATGCGGCTGATCAAGCCCCCCGGCCGCATTGCAGGGGGGCAGATCCTGCTGGATGGGGTTGACCTGGCCCGCCTGTCGGACGAGGAGATGCGCCATGTTCGGCTCAACCAGATCAGCATGATCCCCCAGGGGGCCATGAACTCCCTCAACCCGGTGGTCCGCATCCGCCAGCAGATCATCGACGGCATGCTGGCCCACGGGGTTCAGCTGACCCGGCGCGAGCTGGATGCCCGGGTGGCCCAGGTGCTGGAGTGGGTGGATCTAGAGCCGGCCGTGGCCAACATGTATCCCCACGAGCTGAGCGGCGGCATGAAGCAGCGGGTCTGCATCGCCATCGCCATCTCCCTGCGGCCCAAGGTGATCATCGCCGATGAGCCCACCAGCGCGCTGGACGTGGTGATACAACGCCAGGTGATGGAGACCCTGACCCGAGTACAGGAGGAGTTGGGGGCCGCGGTGATCCTCATCGGCCATGACATCGGCCTGATGGTTCAGTCGGTGGAACGGCTGGCCGTGATGTACGGCGGCAAAATTGCCGAGATGGGGGCGATCCGGGAGCTCTTCCAGGCGCCCCGCCACCCCTACACCCGCCTCCTGATCCAGAGCCTCCCCCGGCTGGGCAAAAAAGGTCAACTTCAGGGCATCCCCGGCCTGGCGCCCTCCCTCCTCAATGCGCCCGCCGGCTGCCTCTTCCACCCCCGCTGCCCAGAGGCCATGGAGATCTGTCGGCAGCAAACACCCCCCATCAGCCGGGAGCCCTCGGGCCGGCTGGTGGCCTGCCACCTGTACGATGCCACCGGCGCGCCGGTTCCCGCTGCCAGCCAGGAGGAGCGCCCATGACGGCTTTTCTGGAGCTGCGCCACGTCAGCAAGGTGTTCAGCAGCGGCCTGATCCGCAAGAAGCGGACGGTAGCGCTGGACGACATCTCCTTTTCCATTGACACCGAGAGGCCTTCGGTGCTGGCCATCGCCGGGGAAAGCGGCAGCGGCAAGACGACCCTGGGCATGATCCTGATGGGCTTCTTGACGCCCACCAGCGGCCAGGTGTTGTACAAGGGGGAAGACCTGACCCGGCTTTCTAAGGCCCACCAGATGGAGTTCCGCCGGGAGGTGCAGGCCATCTTCCAGGACCCTTTTTCCGTCTACAATCCCTTCTATCCCGTGGATCACGTCCTGGAAGTCCCCATCCAAAAGTTCAAGCTGGCCCGAAGTCGGGCCGGAGCCCGTTCCCTGATGGAGGAAGCCCTGAGCGCCGTGGGCCTGCAGCCGGAGGAGACCCTGGGGCGCTATCCCCACCAGCTCAGCGGCGGCCAGCGCCAGCGCATCATGGTGGCCCGGGCGCTGCTCACCCGCCCCCGGCTGATCATCGCGGACGAGCCCGTGTCCATGGTGGATGCCTCCCTGCGGGCCACCATCCTGGAAAGCCTGCGGCGCCTCAACCAGGAATTCGGCATCTCCATCCTCTACATCACCCACGACCTGACCACGGCCTATCACATCAGCGATGACATCCTGATCCTCTATCGGGGCTCCATGGCCGAAGCAGGCGACGTGGAACAGGTGATCCAGGATCCCCAGCACCCGTACACCCAGCTGCTGGTGGACTCCATCCCCTGGCCGGATCTGGACCATACGTGGGGACAGAGCCGTCTCAGGCCGGCCAATGGAAAGATGGCGGGCAGCCCGGGCCAGGGCTGCAAATTTGCCGACCGCTGCCCCCACGTGATGGAGATCTGTCGACGAGACTCGCCGCCTTATTTTCAACTCAGCCCACAACGGGTCGCGGCCTGTTTTTTGCACCAGGGCGCACCGACGGTGGCCAGCGACGCCATTGAGCAGGTCCTCGCCCGGGCATAACCCTGGTGGCTCCTCCCCAGCTGCTGCGTGCCCGACGGCTTTGAATCCGGGCATACCATCTCGGCATTCCACAGATGCCCCAGAAAGGAGGTGATGCACCCAAACAGACGGATACCGGCGACTTCGGAAGGCTCCTCGGGTTTCCCATCAGCCGAGGTGTGGCGCATTTTCTCTTTCCCAAACCATTGGAGGTCACCACTATGGGAACACAAAGACGGATGTGGCTGTGGCGCCTGACCGCGCTGGCCTTGGTTCTGACCCTGCTGTTGAGCGCCTGTGGCCAGGCGGTGCCGGCCGGTCAGGCGCCTGCGGCCCAGGCCCCGGCGGAGCAGGCCGCCACCGGTGAACAGGCAGCTGCCCCGTCCGCTTCCGCGGGCGAGCTGCGGGAGGTCCCCCGGGAACGCACCCTCATCATCATGAACGGCGGCCCCAACCAGTACACCCTGTTCGACAACCAGAACCCCTACATCCCCGGCTCGGACCAAGGCTTCCACATGGGGACCTTGCCGGCCCTCTTCGAGCCCCTGATCATGTTCACCGTGCTCACAGGCGAACACGAAAATTGGCTGGCCGAAAGCTGGGAATACAACGACGACTTCACCGAGATCACCCTACACCTGCGGGACGGGGTGAAGTGGAGCGACGGCGAAGCCTTCAACGCCGACGACGTGGTCTACACCTTCAACATGCTGCGGGACAACGCGGACAGCATGGTCCACCTGGCCGACCTACCGGCCTACCTGGACGAGGCCGTCAAGGTGGATGACCTGACCGTGCGGCTGGTCCTGAAGAAGCCCAACCCCTCCTTCTGGGCCACCACCCTGACCACCAACCACGGCATCCATGTCCTGCCAGAGCACATCTGGAAGGACCAGAACCCGCTGGAATTCACCAACTTTGACCTGGAGAAGGGGTGGCCGGTGGGGACCGGGCCATATCGCATGGTCTTCGCTTCGCCCCAACAGAAGGTCTATGACCTGCGGGACGACTGGTGGGCCGCGGAGACGGGCTTCAAACCCAAGCCCCAGGTGGAACGCATCATCTATCTGCCCCAGCAGGATGAGAGCCAGGCCGCCCAGCTCCTGATCACCAACCAGCTGGACATGGGCCCCATCATGCAAGTCTCCACCCTCAAGAGTGTGCTGGCCCAGAATCCCAAGGTCATCACCTTCACCGGGCAGGAGCCGCCCTATGGCTACCTGGACTGGTGCCCCATCGACCTGAACCTGAACGCCAGCGTGGAGCCGTACAACGATAAGGAGATCCGCTGGGCCATTACCTACGCCATCGACCGGGAGAAGCTGGTGGCCCTGGCCGAATCGGGTGCCGGCGTTCCGGCGCTGCACCAGTTCACCCCCTACGAGTGGTTCCAGCCCTTCGAGGAGGCCCTGCAGGAGATCTTCGCCAAGTACGGTTATGACACCGTGGCCCACCTGGATAAGACCGACGAGATCATGACCAGCAAGGGCTATACCAAGAACGGCGATGGCCTGTGGGTGGACGCCAACGGCAACACCTTCAAGATGAACATCTACACGCCTGAGTGGCTGAAGGCCTATGGGCCGCCCCTGACCCAACAGTTGCGGGACGCGGGCTTCGACGCCACCTTTGACACCTCGCCCGGCCTGGGCACCGCCGCGCAGACGGGCGAGCAGAAGGAGTTCCTGGGCTGCAAGGGTCCCAGCGGCGTGCTGGGCATGGACCCCTACTTCATGCTCTCCATTTACACCGCCCAGTACTTCCGCCCCACCGGCGAGCCGGCGCCCATCTGGTGGGCCACCTCCCGCTGGCAGAACGCGGAGTACGACGCGCTGGTGGAACAGATTGCGCCCCTTAGCGTGGACGATCCCAGGCTGATGGATCTCTTCCTCCAGGCCATGGACATCTGGGTGAGCGAGATGCCCGACATCTACCTGGGCCAGCTCATCATCCGCTACCCCATGAGCACCCAGTACTGGACCAACTGGCCCACCCAGGACAACGTCTACGGCTTCCCCCACTCGTGGCAGTGGGAGATGGAGAAGACTTTCATCAACCTCAAGCCGGCCCAGTAGGCGGTTGCAGGCCGTCGAGCGATTGCGAGCCCCGGGGCACAGCCTGTGCCCCCATTTGTGGAAAGGGTCCTGGCA
>FWPU01008342.1_pt1 | contig 17782 bp, 12 predicted proteins | sample 2228361 | NCBI WGS metagenome assembly FWPU01 (sample SAMEA103939777, study PRJEB20133) | metagenome
GTGGGCAACCTCGGGATGGAACTGGATGCCGTAGAGATGCCGCCGGGGGTCGCCTAGCGCGGCGATCGGCGAGTTGTCGCTGTGGCCCAGGGGGACAAAGCCCTCGGGCAATTGGGTGACACGGTCGCCATGGCTCATCCAGACCGACATCGGGGAGGGCAGGCCCTGAAGGAGCGGGTGGGAGGGGGCGTCCCAGGTGACCTGGGCCGGCCCGTACTCCCGTTCGCCGGAGGGGGCGACCTCCCCGCCCAGGGTGTAGGCCAAAATCTGCATGCCGTAGCAGATGCCCAGGAGCGGCCGGCCGCTTTCCAGGAGATAGTCGGGCAGGCGGGGGGCGTCGGGGCCGTAGACGCTGGCCGGCCCGCCGGAGAGGATATAGCCGGCCGGGTTCAGGGCCAGCACCTCCTCCGCCGGGGCGTCCCAGGGAAAGAGTTCGCAATAGACCTGCGCCTCGCGCACCCGCCGGGCGATCAGCAGGCTGTACTGGGAACCGTAATCCAGGATGGCGATGGCTTCGGATATGGGCAACAGGTTCTCCTCAGGAGCAACAGGGCTGTGGTCAAGGCCGGCCCAGGCGAAAGCCGTGCCCCCGAATCGTCTCGACATAGGTGTGCGGGGTGCCGGTCTCGGCCAGACGGTAGCGTAGCCGCCGCACCAGCGCGTCAATCGCCTGGTCGGTGATCCCCTCGCTGGCCTCGTCCGGCCAGACGGCAGCGATGATTTCGTCCCGAGTGCAGATCGCCCCGCTGCGCTCGTAGAGGAGTTCCAGGAGGGCGTACTGGGCACCGGAGAGGGGCGGGCGCACCTCCACCCCGTCCACCCAGACCCGGCGGGCGGCCCGGTCCAGATAGACGCCACGCGGGGAAGGGCCAACCCGGTAAAGGGGAGCGGTAGACTCGCCGGCGACAAAGAGGATCCTGTAGCGGGCGGCCAGCCGCACCTCGTCGCCGTCCTGAAGCGGCCGGGGGCTGGTGAGCAGGTTGCCATTGAGAAAGGTGCCGTTGCGGCTGCCGGCGTCGCGGATGACGTACCCCTCCCCCTGCCGCTGGATGACGGCGTGCCGGCGCGAGACCTGGCGGTCCTTCAGGCAGAGGTCGCAACTTTCGTCCCGCCCGATGACCAGACGGTCCTCGGCCAGCGGTCGTTCCCACTCTTCCTGCGTCGTCCTGTCCTGAATGATCAGAAGGGGTGTCTCCTCCATGCTTTACCCTCGGAAACAGGCTCAACCGGTCCGGACGGCCCTTATCGTAACACAAGAAGGCGCAACCGTCAACCAAGTGGTATGGCCGGCAGGGCCCCTACAGCACCTCCGGGTTGACCGGATGGGCCGGCCGCTCCCCCCGCAGGGCGGCGATCAGGTTCTCCGCCGCCATCACCGCCATCCGCTCCCGCGTGGTCACGGTGGCGCTGCCCACGTGGGGCACCACGATGACATTCTCCAGGGTGAGGAGAGGATGGTCGGCCGGCAGTGGCTCGGGGTCGGTCACGTCCAGGCCGGCGTAGGCGATCGTGCCGTCCCGCAGGGCCTGGTAGAGGGCCATCGTGTCCACCACCGGCCCACGGGAGGTGTTTACCAGAACGGCCGTGGGTTTCATCAACCGCAGTTCCTCCCGCCCGATCAGGTGGCGCGTCTCCGGCGTCAGGGGGAGGTGCAGGCTGACCAAGTCGGCCTGGCGGAGCAGGGTGGGTAGGTCCACATACTCCGCCCCCAGTTCGGCCTCCAGGTCCGGCCGGCGGAGCGGGTCGGTGTAGAGGATGCGCATGGAAAAGCCTCTGGCTCGGCGGGCCACGGCCGCGCCGATTCGGCCTAGCCCGACGATGCCCAGCGTGGCCCCGTGGACGTCCCGCCCCAGCAGGACCAGCGGCCCCCAGGTGCGCCAGCGGCCCTCCAGGACGTAGCGGGCCCCCTCAACCAGCCGGCGGGCCGCCGCCAGGAGCAGGGCAAAGGCCAGGTCGGCGGTCGTCTCGGTGAGCACACCGGGCGTGTTGCAGACCAGGACCCCCCGGGCCGTGGCCGCGGCGACGTCAATATTGTCATAGCCGACGGCATAGTTACTGACGACCCGCAGGTGGGGCGCGGCGGCCAGCAGTTCGGCGTCAATCCGCTCCGAGAGGGTGCAGAGGAGGCCGGCCTTGTCGCGCACTTGCTCCAGAAGTACCGACCGGGGGACCGGTTCGTCCCCCTGCCAGACCTCCATCGCGCAGGCCTCCCGCACCAGGGCCATCCCTGCTTCGGGGAGCAAGCGGGTGACGTAAACGTTCGGCCGGGTCATCCTAACCACCTCCCAGCAGCGGAATCAGTTTGACCTCGCCAGCCTCGGGCAGGGGGTCCTCTTTTGCCACCAGCCGGCCGTCCACCAGCACCGCCCCGACGATGGCCGAGGGGATGCCTAGGTGGACGAGCAGGTCGCGCACCGGCCGGCCGGCCCAGCCCTCCAGGTTTAGAGCGGTGGCCCCCTCCACGTAACGGCGCAGGGGCCCCACCGCAATCAGTCGAATCGCCATATCTACCTCGATACGACACCTCTTTGTAAGCAGCCGCCAAAATCATACCACAGCGGCACCGGCAGGTCAAATCAGGAGGAACAGGGCCGGTTCCAAGTCGCTCAGTTGGGGACACACCAGCCTTCCCTCCATGCCAGATGCACCTTCCTTGGAAAAAGGGCCTTCCAGGTAGTGCCGACAAGGCGGGCGTGGTATGGGGACGCGGTTCTAACCGCACCCAATCCGTGGTGCAGGATAAAATCCGGCAACGCGATCCCGTGGGGCCCGCCTTCCGACCCCACGGTCCGGGCTCAACCGACGGCGTTCGAGCCGCCGCAAGGCGGCTTGGCCAAGCCCCCGGTTCCAACCGGGGGCGGACCTGCGGGGGCGGGTAATGCCCTTTCCCTCCATGCCAGATGCGCCTTTCCGTCTCTAGCAGATGCACCTTTCCGGACCCTGCGGGAGAAGCGCGCGAATGACCATCCTCCCAACGCTCCGCCTACCTTCCTCCAACACCGCTCTAACATCCTCCCCTTACGATACAGGCGCAAAAAGAACGATTACGCCGGCGCTGGCCCTACCGCCGGTGAAAAAACGGTTGTGGAGGTGAAAGATATGTCCAGGATTGTCGGAATTGACCTGGGAACGACCAACTCGGTGCTCGCCGTGCTGGAGGGCGGCGGACCGACCGTGATTCCCAATGCTGAAGGGGGCCGGCTGACCCCGTCGGTCGTGGCCTTTACCCAAAAGGGCGAGCGGTTGGTCGGCCAGATCGCCAAGCGCCAGGCGATCACCAACCCGGAAAACACCGTCTATTCGGTCAAGCGGCTGATGGGCCGCACCGATGAGGAGGTCTCGGAGGAGCGGGAGCGCGTCTCTTACCGCATCGTGCGCGGCCCCAAGGGGGATGCCCGTGTGCACATCCCCCAGGTCGGGCGCGACCTGACGCCGCAAGAGATCTCTGCGCTGATTCTGCAAAAACTCAAGCAGGACGCCGAGGCCTACCTGGGCGAGCCGGTGACCAAGGCGGTCATTACCGTGCCGGCCTACTTTAACGACAGCCAGCGCCAGGCCACCAAGGACGCCGGCCGCATCGCCGGCCTGGAGGTGCTCCGCATCATCAACGAACCCACCGCCTCCGCCCTGGCCTACGGCCTGGATAAGAAAAAGGACGAGACGATTCTGGTCTTTGACCTGGGTGGCGGCACCTTCGACGTCTCTATCCTCGAGGTGGGCGATGGCATCTTTGAGGTCAAGTCCACCAGCGGCGACACCCACCTGGGCGGCGACGATTATGACCAGACCATCATAGACTGGCTGGTGAGCGAGTTCAAGAAGGACCAGGGGATTGACCTCTCCCAGGACCGCATGGCCCTGCAGCGGCTGAAGGAGGCGGCGGAAAAGGCCAAGATCGAACTCTCGACGCTGCAAGAGACCGCGATCAACCTGCCCTTCATCACCGCCGACGCCTCCGGCCCCAAGCACCTGCAGATGAAACTGACCCGGGCCCGCTTTGAGCAGTTGACCGCCCACCTGACCGAGCGGTTGAAGGGCCCCTTCTTCCAGTCGCTCCGGGATGCCGGCCTTACCACAAAGGAGATTGACGAGGTCATCCTGGTCGGTGGGGCCACCCGGATGCCGGCCGTGCAGGCCCTGGTGCGCGAACTGACCGGCAAGGAGCCGCACAGGGGGGTCAACCCGGATGAGGTCGTGGCGATCGGGGCGGCGTTGCAGGCGGGCGTGCTGGCCGGGGAGGTCAAGGATGTCCTCCTCCTCGATGTCACGCCGCTCTCGCTGGGTGTGGAGACACTGGGTGGGGTGATGACGGTGCTCATCCCGCGCAACACGACCATCCCGGCGCGCAAGAGCGAGAGCTTTTCCACCGCCGAGGATGGCCAGACCGCTGTGGATATCCACGTCCTGCAGGGCGAGCGGCCAATGGCCGAGGATAATGTCACGTTGGGGCGCTTCCGCCTGGAGGGCATCCCACCGGCCCCGCGCGGTGTGCCCCAGATCGAGGTGACCTTTGACATTGACGCCAACGGCATCCTCAACGTCTCGGCCCGCGACCAGGTCGGCGGCAAGGAGCAGCGCATTACCATCACGGCAACGACGAACCTGAGCCAGGAGGAGGTCGAGCGGATGGTGCGCCAGGCCCAGGCCCACGCCGAGGAGGACCGCCGGCGTCGCGAGGAGGTTGAACTGCGCAACCAGGCTGACACGCTGGCCTACAGCGCGGAGCGCACGCTGCGCGAGGTCAGGGAGAAGGTGAGCCCCGCGCTGCGGGCGCAGGTGGAGGCGCGCATCCAGGCCCTGCGCCAGGCGTTGCAGGGGCAGGATACGTCGGCAATCCGTCGCGAGATGGAGGCGTTGCAGGCGCAGTTGCACCAGGTGGCCGGCCAGGTCTACGGGACGCCCGTCGGGGCAACCTACGGCAGCCCCACGGGGAACACCCAGCCCCCCTCTGACGACGAGAACACGGTGGAGGGCGAGTTCCGGGAGGTGTAATGTAGAGTAGGCGACCGGTGTCGGCGAGACAAACGGCTGCCGCCCCCGGGTACGCGACCGCCCCTGGGTTTGCCACCGTCTCGGTCGCAAAAGACCGCCCCTGGGTACGCGGCCGCCCCCGGGTTTGCCACCGTCCCGGTCGCAAAAGACCGCCCCTGGGTTTGCCACCGTCCCGGTCGCACCGCCCCGGGTACGCGACCGCCCCTGGGTTTGCCACCGTCTCGGTCGCACCGCCCCTGGGTTTGCCACCGTCTCGGTCGCACCGCCCCTGGGTTTGCCACCGTCTCGGTCGCAAAAGACCGCCCCCGGGTACGCGACCCTCCCGGTCGCAAACCGTTGCCATCCCCGGCCACCCATGATATAATCCGGGTAGAAACCGGACCGGCTTGGGGCCTTGCGTTCATCCATGCCGGCGGGGTCCTGCAAACGGACCGAACGCAGGCCCACACAGACAAAGGAACTGGACGATGCGACCGGCCCGACGAGCCATCAACCGGCCCGGCAAGCCGGCTCAGATCGTGCGTAACCGGCCCTGGCAATTGCTGGGCTGGCTGGTCGGTCTGCTCGCTCTGGTCGGTGGGGCGGTGGCCGGCTATCAGGTCGCCGCCCGACCGGTGACAATCGACCTGGACGGGCAGCCGATTCCCCTGCACACCCACCACCGGCTGGTGGGGCAGGTCCTGGAGGAGGCCGGCCTGACTTTGCAGGAAGGGGACGAGGTCTGGCCCCCGCCCGACGCGCCCTGGCCGGCCGACCGACCGATCGTGGTACGCCGCAACCGCCTGGTCATCGTCCGGGCCGACGGCGGAAAAGTGCGCTTTAGCGGCCGGCCGCGCTCTCTCCTGGAGGTGCTGGCCTACAGCGGGGTCACCCTGCACCCGCATGACCTGGTCTATATCAACGGCAGTCCCCTCCCCGAATCGGCCTATGCCGACGAACGCGCCTTCCTCCGGGCAACAGGCCCGGACGACAGCGGCCGCCATCGGGCCGCGCTTCCCCCGGCCCCGACAACGGTGCTCGTGGAGATCAGGCGGGCCGTCCCCATCTATATCCACGACGGCGGCGTACCGCTGGAACTGCGCACCACCCAGGCCACCCTGGGAGAGGCCCTGGAGGCGGCCGACATCCCCCTCTACCGGGCCGACCGGCTCCAACCACCGCCCGAAACCCCCATCTCGCCGGGCCTGCACGCCTACATCGAGCGGGCCACCCCCGTCCAGATTACAGTGGACGGCCGCACCTACACCACCCGCACCCAGGCCCGTACGGTGGGCGACCTCCTCACCGCAGAAGGCCTTTCCCTCGGCCCGCTGGACCAGGTAGAGCCGCCGATGAAAAGCCCCCTTGCCCCCACGACCGCGATTCGCATCGTCCGCATCACCACCCTGGAAGAGACCGAGGCGATCACCATCCCCTACGCCTACCGCCAGGAACCCGACCCGACGATGGAACTGGACCACCACCGCCTGCAGCCAGGGGCGGAGGGGATCAAAGAGTTGGTCACCGAGGTCACCTACGCCGATGGAAAGGAGGTCGGCCGCAGGTTTCTTGGCGAACGGGTGGTCAGGGAACCGGCGGACGAGGTCCTCTACTATGGCACCAAAATCGTCATCCGCACGCTCCAGACGCCGGACGGCCCGATCGAGTACTGGCGTAAACTGCGCATGCTGGCCACCTCCTACTACCCCAGCACCTGCGACAAGGAGCCCGATCACCCCCTCTACGGCATCACCTACACCGGCAAGAGGGCCACCCGGGGGATTATCGCTATAGACCCCCGCGTCATCCCCTTCCACACCCGGATGTACGTCCCCGGCTATGGCTTTGGGGCCGCCGAAGATATCGGCGGGGCGATCAAGGGGCTGCACATTGACCTCTGCTTCGACGATGCCGACCGGGGCAAGGGGCTGTGGAGCACGCGCTATGTGGACGTCTATCTGCTTACCCCGGTACCCCCGCCGGAAAAGATTCCCTGGATTCTGCCAGCGTATCCCTAGAGAGGAGGTTTCGGATGGAGCAAGCGGTCGAGACGGTCTATTTTACCCATCCCGGCAGAGAAAACACCGAACGGGTGCTGGAGATTGCCGGCCGGCGCGCCCGCGAACTGGGCCTTCGCCGCATCATCGTGGCGACCACCCGGGGGGACACCGCCGTGCGTGCATCGGAGGTCCTTTCCGGCCATGACCTGATCGCCGTGACCCACAGCACCGGCTTTCGGGAACCCAACGAACAGGAGTTGACCGAGGAGAACCGTCGTCTCCTCCAGGAACGAGGCGTCCGGGTCCTCACGGCCACCCACGCCTTTGGCGGTGTGGGTCGGGCCGTTCGGAAAAAGTTGGGCACCTACCAGGTGGAGGAGATTATCGCCCACACCCTGCGGCTCTTTGGCGAGGGGATGAAGGTCGCCGCCGAGATTGCGCTGATGGCCGCCGACGCCGGCCTGGTGCGCACCGACGAGGAGGTCATTGTCATCGCTGGGACCGGCCGAGGGGCGGACACGGCGGTCGTCCTGCGGCCGGCCAATGCCCAGACCTTCTTCAACCTGCGCATCCAGGAGGTGCTCTGCAAGCCGCGGTTGCCATAGGCAGGGCGCAGGAGGACCGTTGCTCTCCCCTTCCCCGGAACCAAAGGCCGAACGATGGACCCGCCAGGACCGCTTCATCCTAGCCGGCCTCTTTCTCCTCTCCCTGGTGGTACTGGCCCTGCTGGCCGTGCAGGTCCCGGGGCCGCTGGACATTGACGGCGTCTACTACTTGCTCGTTGCCCGGAACCTGGCCCAGGGGCGGGGTCTGGTGGTGGATGCGATCTGGCACTACTTTCAGGCCGCGCCGGAGTGGCCCCGGCCGGCCGGCGACCTCTGGATGCCCCTGCCCGCCCTGCTGATGGCTTTTCCCATGCTCCTGGGGGAGACCTTTCGCCACGCCCAGGCGGCCCAGGTCCTCCAGACGGCGTTGCTCCCCCTGCTGGCCTTTGCCCTTGTCCGGCTGGAGGGGGGAGACCGCCCCTGGGCAACACTGGCCGGCCTGCTCACCCTCCTGGCCGGGACGGTCACCGTTCACTGGCTGGACAGCGACTCCTACACCGCCTGCGCCCTCTTTGGTGGGGCGGCCCTCTACCTCATGGGGTTGGCCCGAACGAGGCCGGGCTACCTGGTTGCCGCCGGCCTGGTGGGGGGGCTGGCCGCCCTGGCCCGCAACGACGGCCTGCTCCTGCTGGCCGTCCTCTGGAGCAGCGCGCTCCTCCTGACGCGGCGCGAGGGACGCCCCTTTCCCTGGAAAGGCCTCCTCCTGGGCAGTGCCCTCTTTCTCCTGCCGGTGGCCCTCTGGGTCGGGCGGAACCTGCTCCTGTTCGGCCAACCCACGCCGGTGTCCCTGGCCTTTTTCCTGACGTTGCGCGACTATCGGGAGATGCTGGCCTACCGGCCCCAGGCGGACTGGGCCGGTTTCTGGCAGCAGGGGGGGGGCGAGTTGTTCTCCCTGCGTCTGCAGGCCACAGGGGCCACGCTGACGGTGTTGGCGGGCACGATGCAGGTGTGGGGGCTCGTGCCGCTGCTCGTGACCGCCCTGCGCCTGCGAAAAAGGCCCACCCTCTGGCCGGCCTTTCTCTATCTGGGCCTGCTCTTTATCGCCCAGGTCGGGGCGGTGCCGCTTCTGGTCCTCCACGGAACCTGGTCGCGCTCCCTGAGCGCGTTCCTCCCCGCCGGGTACGCCGCCGTTGCCCTGGGGGTGGGGGACGCCGTCGAAGGGCTGCTGCGCCGGCGGCCAGCCTTGCCCGCTTCCCTGACGCGGTGGACCTTCCTGGGTCTGGCCGCCCTCCTGGTCCTCGTGGCCGGCAGCAGCGCCCTGGCCCTGCAACTCCAATCGGCTCAGGACCACCCCCTCACCTGGCAGCAGGTCGGCCTCTGGCTCCAGGAGCACACCACCCCCGACGAGGTCGTTATGGCCCAGGATCCGATGGCCGTTCTCCTCTATGGCGAGCGCAGGGCCATCGGGGTTCCCTATCAAGACCCTCCCCTCCTCTTCGAGATCGCCGCCTCGTACGGGGCAGAAAAGGTCGTCCTGGTGGAAAGCCTGGCCTCCCTGCTTCCCCCGACGCTGCGCGCCCTCTGGGAGGAGGGCGGCTCTCAGGGGGCATTTATCCTGCTCTGGGAAAAAGACCTGAACGGGGAGCGGGTGCGGGTCTATCAGATTGCCGCTTCCCCCTGAGAAACTGTCCGGTCAGCGGTGCCGATATGAGCGCGTTCGGGGACAAGGCCAGACAAACCGTTCGGACGGTTCCCTTGGAGCAACGACGGTGGTTGATTCTGCTGCTCCTCTGCGGGTTGACCTTTCTGCTCTACCCGCTGCCGGCCCGGCTGTACCTGGGGGAGTGGACCTTTCCCTTCGATGACCCCTGGATTCATCAGGTCTACGCCCGAAATCTGGCCCGCTACGGGCAGTACGCCTTCAACCCGGGTGTGCCGACGACAGGCAGCAGTGCGCCGCTGTGGGTCCTGTTGCTCGCCCCGGCACATCTTTTGAACCTTGCGCCGGTGCCCTGGTCGCTCCTTCTGGGGTTGCTCTCGCTGTATGCTCTGGGCTGGGTTGTCTGGCGCTGGGCAGAGCAACACCTGCCCGCGCCGTTGCCCTTTGTGGTAACGGCGGCGACGATTCTTTCTCCCCAGATCGCCTGGGCCGGGGTGGAGGGGATGGAAACGGCAGGAGCCGCCGCGCTGGCCCTGTGGCTCCTGCAGCGGCAAGATGTGCGGCCCTGGCCCTCGGCCGGCCGGGCCCTGGGGGATGGCCTCCTGCACGGTCTGCTCCTCTGGCTCCGGCCGGAGGGGCTGCTGCTGACGGCGGTTCTCCTGGGGCAACGTCTGCGGGAGAAATGGCCCCGTCTTTTGGCCTTTGGGGCAGGCCTGGTGGCCCTGGCCGGCCCCTATGGGGGCTTTCACCTCCTGCTCGGCGGTCGGCCTCTCCCCCAGACCATCTATGCCAAGATCGCCTACTATGGCGCTGCCGGCAGCCCGTTCAACCTGCTCTCTTTCGGCCGCGGGCTCTTGCTCGTCTTTGGGCCAGGGCTGTGGGGCCTGGCCCTGCTCCTGCTTCCTGGGGGCCTCCGGCGTATGGCCCGGAACCGCTCCTGGACCTGGCTCCCTGGTCTGATCTGGGCCGCGCTGACCCTGCTTGTGGCGGCCCTGCGTATGCCGGTCGTCCTGCATTTCGGACGACACCTGGTGCCGATTCTACCCCCGATTCTGCTTGCTGCGGCGGAGGGGCTGGCCGGCCTCCCCCCGACCCCGCGGCGGGCGGCCATCCTGCTTGGGGCATGCCTGGTGCTCATCGGCATCGCCATCGCGGCCCCGCTCTACACGGCCAACGGCGAGCGTATCCTCACCTCACACGTGGCGATGGGCCGCTGGGTTGCCGAGCACCTGCCGGCCGGAACCCCGCTCGCCACCCACGACCCGGGAGCGATCGGCTATTTCGGGGGACGGCCTGTGGTGGACACCCTGGCCCTGATCACGCCGGAACTCACACCGATCGTCGCCCGGCGCGATACGGCCGGCCTGCTGGACTATCTGGCCCAACACGACCTCCATTACCTGGTAACGCTGGAGCAGGTTTACCGGGACATTCAAGCCCGGCCCGGGGTCGAGATCGTCGTACGGCAGGGGGTGCTGAGACTGCTTCGCCTGCCCTGAGCACCTCCGCGCCGATTCCCCTGGCCCCCTGAAAGCCTGGAGGGGCGCCAAAGAAACCTGCTGCGGGCTCTAATGGGCCAGGATAAAAAAGAGGCCCAGCCCAAAGAGAATCTGGGCCAGCAGGGCCACCGCCAGGAGCAAAGAGACCAGCAACCGCCGGCGTCGGTGCAGCAAAGCCGCCAGTCCCAGATTGCCAAAGAGGATGACCAGGCCAAAGGCCGGCAGTTTGAACAAGTCGAGGGAGCGGCCGATCAGGTCGGCGACGATTCGAACCCGGCCCTCCTCGACAATCTCCACAAAGTGGACCGGCATACGCGGAGGGAGCGAAGGGTACTGATAACAGAGGAACCCGATCAGGGCCAGGTTGACCAGCAGGGCCAGCCCGCCCACAATCCAGATGGCCGGGATGCGCCAGAACTCCCAGCCAAAGATCCACCAGGAACACCGCACCCGCTCCAGAGGGCGGGTGACGCCCAGGTTCTGCCGGATGCGCAACTCTTCCAGGAAGCGGGTCGGTTCACGGGGAGAGATGACCAGCGTTTCCCCATCGGTGCGTACCAGGAGTTGGCCGGAGCGGCCGGTGGTGGCGTAAAAGCGCACCTTTCCCAGGGTTGGGGAGTGCCCCTTTCCCCGATGGTAGCCCGGCCAGAAGAGCCCGCCGGCGCGGACCCGCTCCCCCCCCTGCCAGGGGCGCACCTCCCGGATGGCCGCCATAGGGAGCACCTCTCGATCTGCCCCCCAATAGAGCGTCAGGCCGTTGCGGTCCAGATCGTAGCGCAGGGTAAAAAAGGCCACGCTCCAGTAGAGCAAAACTGCCCCCAGGAACAGCAGCCCCAGGGTGCTCAATCCAAGCCAAAAGGCCTGCGCCGTCCGGCCCGCGCTCAGGACCTGAACGAAGCGATACCCCAAGCCGGCCGCGCAGAGCCAGGAGAGGACGGTCAGCAAAAGCCCGATGATGCCGCCGAGAGAACGCGCCGGTCGCCAGGAACGCATCGCCTTACGAACTGGGTGCGCGCATGTGGCGACGCCAGCGCCACCAGCCGACGATAATCAGGACAACCACGCCGAGCGGAATCAACCAGGGCACGCTTCCAGAAGCGTGCGGTAGTTCTCCTTCGCCGCCGCCGGCCGGCAACGGCGTGGCCGTCGGTCCACCGGCCACCGCCGTCCCCGCCGGGCTCGGTTGAATCAGGGTCGGGGCCGGCGTCGCGGTCGCCTGCACCGGCGGTCTTGTGGTCGGTGCAGGTGCGGTGGTCTCACCTGCCACAGGGGTCGGGGACGGCTCGGCCTTGGCCTCGGCCGTCGGGGAGGGGGAACCCTCAGCGACCACTGCCAGCGTGGGAGCGGCCGTCGGGGATACCTCTGCCGGCCCCTGCTTCCGTCCCAACCGGGGCAGGACGACCAGGGCCAGGACGACCACGAGAATCAGCAACCCCAGGACACTGCCCACGGCGATCAACATCGGACGGGAGAACTTGACATTGCCCAGCCTGTCGCGCAGACTCATGGCTACCTCCTTGCTTGCCCGTGCAACATTTCCTACAGTATACGTTCATTTTACAAAAAAATCAAGCCCCCTGCTCCGGGCTCCAGGGGACTTGGCAAAAGACCTGGGCGGCCGCCACAGGCCCCGTGCCGGCCGCTTTACCGAACGGCCGGGCTCCCTGCTGTCTGTCCAAGCCAATCGGGGACGATAAAAGGGTGCGCCGGCGGCAGCCCGCCCGCTCAGCGATCGGGCCACTCCTGGGGGACCAGGTTCAGGATGCGCACGCCCAGATAGCCGCGCTCCGGGTCATCCGGGTGGCGGCCCAGGCGCACCGAGAGGACGAGCGTTTCGTTGCGGCGCAGCAGGGTCAGTTCCACCCGGTCGCCAGGGCGGTAACCGCCCAGGATGTCGGGCAGCGGGCGTTCCGGGGTGACCGGTTCCTCGTTCACCGCGACGATCAGATCGCCGGGTCGGAGGCCGGCCTCCTCCGCCGGCGTGTCGGGAAGGACCTCCTGAACCAGCGCGCCGCCCGGCCCCATCATCGGTGAGGGCATAGGGCCCGGCTCCTCCCCGTAGGGCCGGCCGGGCATGGGGCCCTCCTCGATATAGCGGCGCATCGCCTCGACCTGGCCGGCCATCTCCTCCATGCGGGCGTGGGTCTCGCGCAGGGCCTGCTCCAACTCCTCCACGTGGACGGCCAGTTCCTCCGGGGCCTCCTGGGCCTGCCGGCCGGCCAGATAGCCGACCAGTCCGCCGGCCATCGCCCCACTGATCGCCCCCAGCAGCATGCTGAGAAGGAGGGCGATTCCTCCGATCAGCCAGAGGGTGTTGCGAGAAGGTGTCATCGGTTTCCTCCTGTGCCCGTACTATCGGGATACGAACCGTCGTTTCCCCGGCCCAAACAGAACTTTAATTTTATACTATAACCGGACTGGGTTAAAGGGGAATGAAGAACTTGTCATTCCGGTTGGGTTGTGTTATAATGTCCGCAGACGGTTCACTCTCCCGGCCATCTGGGTGAATCGTTCTGCCGCCTAGCTGTAAAGTATGCCCGGCAGAAGCTCGGCAGTTTGCAGATGGCGAAAGGAGGTGGTTGCCCAAAAGTTCCCGGTCGGTTCCCTATGACCTGTCTGTGAAACAAGGAGTGTGAAGATGAAACGAGTTTGCACCGTTTTGTTGCTGGTGGCGATGGTTGTGGGGGCACTGCTCCCCCAGACGCTCACCGCGCAGGGGCCGCTTCCCGATCGCGCCCCCCGGCCGGTGGAGCAAGCGGCCCAACCGACCCTCTTTGCCCCCGAGTATGGGGGGGTCTGGGCGATGGGCCCGGACACGACCTTCGCCTTCACCCGCTTTGACGGCGAGTACTTTCCTCTGGACGGCAAGGTCTACTTTATGGGTGGCCGTCTGGCCGACGGGAACACCGACGGCAGCGTTTGGGTCTTTGACCCGGCCACCGGCGTCTACACTGACACCGGTGTGGACCTGCCCACCCCCATCTCCAACTACGAGATGAACCTGCTCCAGGACGGCAACGGCGACTGGGGCTTTTACGTCTTTTGCGGCCGGCCGGCCGCCGGCGGCACGAGCAACGCCGTCCAGGTCTACTACCCCATCTCCAACACCGCCGTGATGCTGGACCCGGCCGATAACTTTCCCGGCCCCGGCTGCACCTCCGCCCTCAACGTCGTCTATGAGAACCAGGCCTACGTGGCCGGCGGGTTCGACCCGGCCCAGACGCCGTCCAACTGGGACTATACCTACGTCTTTAGCCCGACTGCACCGGTGGGCAGCAAGTGGACCCTCCTCCCGGCCACGCTGAACCTGGCCCGCGCCTACATCATGGGCGCAGCCGTGGATGGCAAGATCTATGCCATCGGGGGGAACTGGTACGATGCCTCCGGAAGTGCCTGCGGCCAACTCCTCTGCGATGAGCCGATCGTCGAAGTGCTCGACCCGGCCAACCCCACGACCTGGGACGATGCCGCCGCGGCCGACCTTCCCCAGGGATGTTCAGAGGGGCGGGCCTACGGCTTTGACAGCACCAGCCCCTACCTGGATCCCGACGGGACTCCGATGGCCGGCAAGATCGTCTCCTCCTGCGGTCAGTGGCCGGACGAGCAAAATCTTGTCTACGTCTACGACACCGCCCTGGACTTTTGGGACCCCTTCCCCTCCCTGAATGTGGACCGCCGGGACCACGCCGCCTCCTTCCTCCCCGACCCCGATCCGGCGATGTGGGTCTGGGGTGGCCGGAAGGACTCGGACGCCAACGTCCTGACCTCCTCCGAGTACTACACCCTGACGATGCCGCAGGTGGCCTGCAACATCCTCCTGGTGGAGGATGACTGGGACTGGGACACGCGCGGTGGCACCCCCTACTACACCTCCACCCTGGACGATCTCGGCTACACCTACGACATCTGGGACACCGAGAGCATGGGCTCGCCGCCCTCCACGACGTTGGGCGGGTATGATGTGGTCATCTGGTTCACCGGCTACGACTGGGAGGACCCGATCTCCCCCACGGTGGACGAGCCCAACCTGATCGCCTACCTGGAGAACGGCGGCAACCTCTTCCTCTCCGACCAGGAACAGAACTACGCTTACGGCATGACCCCGCTGTTCACCGACTACTTCTGGGTCGACTTGATTACGGACGACGTCGTCCTGACCGGGACGCAGGGTGGTGCGGCCGACCCGCTCTTTGCCGGCCTAGGCCCCTACCCGATGGGCCGGCCCGACCAGTGGGATGTGTACTGGCCCATCGGTAGCTTCCAGGGCCCCTATGATGACGAGGTCTCCGTCAAGGCCGGCGGCTTTGAGCCCACCGTCTACAGTGACACCCTGACTCCCAACGCCACCCGCTTCGAAGGGGCCAACTTCAAGACGGTCTACCTGGCCTACCCCTTCGAGTGGATCGTCAACCTGGAGGACCGCGCCGAGTTGCTGGGCACGGTCCTGGATTGGTTCTGCCTCTACGCCCCGCCGGGGGGCATGCAGTTGATCCCGCCGGGGCAGGCGGGCGCCGGCATTCCCGGCGAAGCCGTGCCCTACACCCTCACGGTGGTCAACAATCTGGGCTGGGACGAGACCTTTACCATCACCTACAACTCGCTCTGGCCGGTGACCGGACCTTCTGCCGTCGGCCCCGTGCCGGACGGCAGGTCCGAGTCGTTCTTCGTCACGGTGACGGTCCCGACCGACGTTGGCTGCTTTGACACCGATATGGTCGCGGTAACAGCGGTGGCGGCCAGCGACCCGGCCTACTCTGATACCGCCTATATCGAGACAACGGCCAATCCCGCCGGGACGGGCGTGGTAAAGGGCACAGTCTATGACGCCAACACCTCCGACCCGATCGAGAACGCCTACGTGCTCCTGGATTCCGCCTATGCCTACTATGAAGCGCACACCGACATCAGCGGCACCGTTGTCTTTACCGCCGTCCTGGCCTGCGACTACGATCCGACCAGTTACGTCGCCGCGGTGGGCTATGAGAACCATTTCTACTCGCTGACAGTGGAGGCCGGTGTCACCCACACGCTGGACTTTTACCTGGACGCCGCCTGGCCCGAACTCTCGACGACGGCGGTGAGCGTTACCCTGCCCACCGGTACCGTCTCCACCTACCCGCTGACGCTGACCAACAACGGCAGCGCCGACCTCGACTTTTACATCTCCGAAATTGACAGCGGTGCGCCCTATGCGCCGGCGGCGGCCCAGACGATGCCGCGCGGGGTGGATGCGCAGGTCTATGCTGACCTGGCCGCTTCACCTGACGGCACCGCCCGCTTTATCGTCTACATGGCCGAGCAGGCCAACCTGGACAAGGCCTTCTCCATCAAGGACCGCTCCGAGCGTGGCTGGTACGTGCTGAACACGCTGCGCGAGGTGGCCCAGCGGACGCAGGCCGGCCTGCTGGCCGACCTGGAGCGCGCCGGCGTCGAATACGAACCGTTCTACATCGTCAACGCCGTCACGGTCAGGGGGGACGCCAACCTGGTCGAGAGCATCATCGCCCGGCCCGAGGTGGCCTACATCGGCCCGGACGTGACCATCCCGGCCCCCGAACCGGTGGGTGAGCCGGTTGCTCCCGAGAGCCTCGACGCCGTCGAGTGGAACATCGCCAAGGTCGGTGGCGACCAGGTCTGGCAGACCTTTGGCGCCTATGGCGACGGGATCATCGTGGCGAACATTGACACCGGCGTCGAGTACACCCACACCGCGCTGGTACAGCAGTACCGCGGCACGACCGTCATCACCGAGAGCGTCTACACCTTCACCCATGACTACAACTGGTGGGACCCCTACGGCTACGGCCCGACCGAGCCCTACGACTGGTACGGCCACGGTTCGCACACGATCGGCACGATGGTCGGAAGTGACGACCCGGCCAACCCGATCTCGGCGACCCGCGTCATCGGTCTGGCCCCGCATGCCAAGTGGTTCACCTGCCAGGGCTTTGATATGGCCACCGGCTACGGCTATACCGTCGAACTGCTCGAGTGCGCCGAGTTTGTCCTGGCGCCGTGGGACCTGAGCGGTCAGAACCCCAACCCGGATATGCGGGCCGATGTGGTCAACAACTCCTGGGGCGGCGGTCAGGCCCAGTGGTGGTACAACCAGGTCATCTATGCCTGGCGGGCGGCGGGGATGTTCGGAACCTTCTCCGCCGGCAACGCTGGGCCGGGTTGCGAAACGGTCGGTGACCCCAGCGACATGGAGATGGTCATCTCGGTCGGTGCGACCGACATCAACGACGACATCGCCGCCTTTTCCAGCCGCGGCCCGGCCAAGATCACCGGCCTGATCAAGCCGAACGTCTCCGCACCGGGCGTGGCCGTCTGCTCGGCCGTGCCGGGCGATGCCTACAGTTGCTGGAGCGGCACCTCCATGGCCAGCCCGCACGTGGCCGGCGCGGCCGCCCTGATCTGGTCGGCCCAGCCCGAACTGCGCGGCGATACGCAACTGACCTACTGGCTCCTGGAGCAAACGGCCCTGCCGCTGACCTCGACCCAGGAGTGCGGCGGTGTCCCCGGCGACCAGATTCCCAACAACGTCTACGGTTGGGGCCGCATCAACGTCTTTGACGCCGTCTCGATGGCCCTGACCTACACCTGGGACATTCCCTGGTTGGAGGTCACGCCGGTCTCCGGGACCGTCGCGCCCAGCGCCAGCACGGTCATCTCGCTGACCTTTGACACGAACGGACTGGAGGCGAACGCCTGCTACTCCGGCACACTCAAGGTCCAGTTCAACGATCCCTACTCCGGCGAGGTCTTGGTGCCGGTGGACCTGTGCACGGCGGAAGCCGTACCGCCGACCTATCAGATCTACCTGCCGATCGTTACCAAGAACTACGGCCCGTAGCGACGGGCCACCACCGGGAGGGCGAGGGGGTCCCCCGCCCTCCCGGATACCGGATACCTGCCGGGCAAGGGGCCGGCCGGGGTTCCTCGGCCGGCCCCTTTTTCTTTTGCATCGTTCCGCCCAGGGGCCATTTTTGCAGGGGTCGTCCTGGCCTCACGGCGAAAGTCGCGTCGGTGTGGCACGAATGGCCAGGGCCCGGCTGCAGGCACGTGACGCGCGCGTGCGCTGGCGCCTTGTCGGGCCGGCTCTAC
>FWPU01003191.1_pt1 | contig 17767 bp, 14 predicted proteins | sample 2228361 | NCBI WGS metagenome assembly FWPU01 (sample SAMEA103939777, study PRJEB20133) | metagenome
CCGAAAGCTCGCTGCCGGAAGCCGTACACATCGCCGTTGGGGCACATCCAATATTGGCCCCGCCGGCAGAAGCGGCACTTCCAGCACGGCACGATCTGCTCAGAGACGGCCACGTCGCCCAGGGAGAGGCCGTACTTCTCGCCGGCGCCCTCGCCCAGCGCCACTACCCGGCCCACGAATTCGTGGCCGGGAATCACCGGTGGCTGGCAGTAGCCGGGCGTGTCACCGCTGCCCCAGAACAGGGGGGCGCCCATGTAGCATTTCAGGTCGCTGGCGCAGATCCCCACCGATTCGACCCGCAGCAACACCTCGCCAGGGCCGGGGGTCGGCCTGGGGCATTCCTCCAGCCGGTAATCTTCTGGCCCATGGCAGACCACTGCGGCCATCGTCTTGGGGAGTGTTTCGACCGTTTGGATGTTCATATTCTTCCTGCCTTTTCACGCCTGTGTTTCGCGGGGTGGTTGGTTATCCTGAAAAGTATCCAGATGCACTCGTGCACAATGACAGCACAAAACCGTATCCCTGGCAAGCCCGCTCGATGGCTGGGGTATAGTGCGAAATCGCCGAAGTTCGCCTCTTGGATGTCACCGTCGGGGCGCTGCTTGCTGCGCCCGCCACAGACAGGGCCTGACCTGTCCTTAGGTTCGTTTCCCACATCATCATAGTCAAAAGCGTGCCTTTGTGGCATCCTAATCCCAACACCAATAGCGAGTGCCGCCCTGGTTCACAAGGAGTTATACGGGATGGTGCGCAACTTCAAACAGAAAGAACACCCTTCTGGAAGCGCCAGGCCGCAACCCCATCGGTTGAAGATGGAGGCTGGCATGGCCACCTTGCTGGAGCCACGGAATTCGAGCCGTGTATTGCGCGGAGAGGCCAGCGATGCCCGGGCCCTTGAGGCCCCCGAGCTTCGGGCGGACGATTGGTCCTACCTGCAGGATGGCACGTTTGAACCCATGGCTGCTGTCATTGCGATGCTGGGGCTGGCCGTGATCGTCTTTGAATCGCAGATGAGCGCCCTCTTTCACCTATCCAATCCAGGGATCCGGGTGTCGGTGGTGGGCCTCTGCCTGTTGATGGCCGGCGGTGGGAGCTATCTGCTGGGGCAGTACCACTTGCGACTTGCGGATTGGACGCTGGTATCGGGGACCGCGGTCTCCACGTTGATGGCCGTCGTCTGGTGGCCGGATCGGGGTTTTCTCACCTTCTTTCCCCTGGTACTGGTTCTTGCCATCCTCCGGATGGACACCTGGCATGTCGTGTGGGTGCTTGCCCTCTCGATCGCGACCCTGGAATCCCCCTGGTTACGGGTCTTTCTTTTTGCACACAACCGTTACCAGGTGCCTGCCCTGTACGGGCTCCTGGGCCTCATCGGGCTGATCGGCTGGATCGACTGGCGTAGACGGACCGAACTGCTGCACTTCTTTGCTCGTTCGTACCAATACGCCCAGGAACAGTTACGCACGGTTCGGGAACACCGCATGGAGCTGAATCAGGCCAATGATGAACTGGTCCACGCCTACGTGGAGATTCACCGCCTGAACAAGCTGCTTCAGGCCAGCCGGTTGGAAGCCGAGGCGGCGCGGCGGTCCAAGGAGGACTTTGTGGCCAACGTGAGTCATGAACTGCGGACGCCCTTAAACATGATCATCGGCTTCACCGAAATGATCATGAACTCCCCTGCCACCTACGGCCCACACTTACCCCGAGCACTCCTGTCTGACATTCGGGTCATCTACCGCAACAGCCAACACCTGTCCCAAATGATCAACGATGTCCTCGACCTGGCTCGGGTCGAAGCCGGCCAACTGGTCCTGAGCCGGGAGTGGGTGGACCTGCGCGCCATCGTCCAGGAGGCGATCCAGGCAGTGCAGCCCCTTTATAAGACCAAGGGGCTTGCCCTGCAGGTGGAGATGCCGACAACGGGGCTGACGGTCTTCTGCGATAAGTTGCGCATTCGCCAGATCCTGCTCAACCTGTTGAGTAATGCAGGGCGGTACACGGAAAGGGGGAACGTCACTGTCACCGCGGCTACGACCGCGACCCATCTGGTCTGTTGTGTCTCTGATACCGGCCCCGGGATTCCTCCCGAGGATCGCCCACATCTCTTCGAGCCCTTTCATCAACCCTACGCCCCAGAACGGGCCCTGGCTGGCGGCAGTGGCCTGGGCCTGAGTATCTGTAAAAAGCTGGTGGAACTGCATGGGGGGAAGATCTGGGTCGAAGAGAAAGAGGGGCCTGGGGCGGCCATTGCCTTTTCTTTGCCCCTCAAGTTACCAGAACCCGGCCCCTCGCCGGCCGTGGGCTGGCTCAATCCGTACCGGACAGCCGAGCTTCGGCAACATGCGCCGTTGCCGAAGCTTCCCCGTCCGAAAGACCGCTTTGTGATCCTCGAGAAGGAAGATATGCTGCGTCGTCACTTTGCAGCATTGCTGCCTGAAGCCGAGGTGATGGGCGTGGAGAACCTGGATGCGCTTCAGCAGGAGATCGCTCGCCTCAATCCAACGGCGCTGGTGATCAACGACATCGACGCCATGGAAGACAGGCGCTACAGCCATCGGTTTCAAAGCCTGCCGGAACGGATGCCCATCATCAGTTGCTATGTGCCGGGCCGAAAGGAGGCCATGGAGAAACTCAAGGTGGTCGAGTATCTGGTCAAGCCCATCGTCCGCCAGGAACTGCTGGCCCTCATCCAGGACATCGTGGAACCAGGCAGTACGATTCTGATCGTGGAGAACGAGTTGGAGATGGCGCTGCTGCTCCGGCGCCAGTTGGAGGATGGGGATCAGGGCTACCGGATCATCCAGGTGGGGGACGGCCGGAGAGCCCTGGCATGCATGCGAGAACGGCAGCCCGATCTGATCTTGCTGGACCTGGCTCTGCCGGACCAGGATGGCTACCAGGTCCTGCGGGAAAAGAACCTGGATCCGGCTATCCAGGATATTCCAGTAGTCGTGATTTCAGCCCGTGATCCCGTTGGTGAACCGGTGATGGTAGGGCGGCTGCGGGTCGAGTTGGTTGGTGGCCTGTCCAACCGGGACATTGTGCGTGGGGTGGAAGCGATCAGTCGGACCTTTTCCTCGATCCACCGGTCAGAGCATCCAGCGTCTCCAACAGTTTCGTCCGACTGACCGGCTTCTGCAGAAATGCCCTGGCACCCAACAGATAGGCCAGTTCTTCTTGGGGCAGGATCGTACAGACGATAACGGGGATATCCCGGGTGGCAGGGTGATGGCACCATTCGCTGAGCAGGTCCCACCCGGCCATGTCCGCCATCATGATATCCAGGATCAGGGCCCGCACCCGATGCTGTTGGGCCAATTCGATGACCTGTTGGCCCCTGTCGATGGCAATCACTCGATAACGGGAGTGGGTCACATAGCGCTTGAAGAGTAAGCGGGCATCCGGGTTGTCGTCCAACACCAAAATGGGCACGCTTTGTACAGTGGGCAGGCGTACCACAATGGCAGGGGGCCTGTCTCGTGTTTTGACCTTGCCGCCGAAGGGGGCCAGTAGTTGACTCACGGTGATCAAAGTGGGCTGGCAGCCGATCAACACCAGGGGGAAATCTGCGGGCCCGCCAGGTCGAGGATACACTGCACGCATTCTTCCTCGCTGGCCAGCTGGACATGGATCTGCTTTGCTCCCTGGGTAATGGCGCAGGTGAGCACGGTCAGTAGCGCCTGACGCACGATCGGAGGTGGAAGAGCGGCGAAGTCCTCTGCCGGGCCAGTTTCGCATTGGATGGCCACCTCATAGCGTTGGGCCAGGGGCATGGCATCATTCAATGCATTGGTCAGCTCGTCCGATACACGACAGGCATCTGCATTGGCATCCTCCCGCAGCCAGGCAACCTCCTGCTGAATGGCCGGGTTCGATACCGGTGGATCCGGGAGACCGTTTTCCAGCTGAAATCGGCGCCATAGGCGCTCAGCCAGGTATTCGATGGCGTTATTTTGTAGCCGCCGGAGCTGGCGCACGCTGATCCCGAATTGATAGGCCACTTTATCCTGGTTCAGTTGATTGACGAAGCGGAAGTAGAGAACCTCCCAAAAACGGGGCGGCACATCAGCCTCTCCGGCCAGCGTTTCAATTTCATCCAATAGGAGCTGCTGTAAGGCTACGGGGGTTAGGGGTGTGCCATCGACGCTCAGCAGGGTGAGCAGCGGGCTATGGCGCAGATTCTCAAAGTCATCCAGCTGCATGAGCGCCGTGCGAAGAATTGAAAAAAAAGTGCGCCTGTCCATATGTCCGCTTTTTGGCCGAAAAACATGTCCGGAAATCGGCGCCGGTTCCTTCTCTTGGGCTTTCATTTCGATTATCCTGAGAAGAGAGGAACAAGTCGTCTACCCCACGCCATCGAATTGAGTGGGCCTATGCCCAACCTGACCACGTAGGGCCTGACATCCTGCCCGGACCAGCCTCAGCACCTGGCGCCGATCTCTGTCTGTTGGCCGCTGGGGTTATGGAGCCATTATAGCAATCGTTTGGCGTGGCGACAACCCGACCCGGGTTTCCCATAACACTCCCAGGACGTGGTGAAGTCGCTGCCCTTGTGGCCTTGTACCGTTCCGTTCTCAATAATATCTCAATAATAATATTCGGCGCCATGCTATCACTTCGCCCCCCCTGCCAGGTCGGTTCGACAGTCCTGGTTAACTGAGCTCTGTGGTCGTCTGTGTGTGCCGTATTTGTTCACATCCTTTGTTTACACCATGAGGAGGAACCCATGGATACCATGCGTCAAACCGGCTTGAGTCGACGAGCATTTTTACGTGGCCTGTCCGTCCTGGGCGTGGGCGCCGCCCTGGCTGCCTGTGCGCCGTCTGCCGCGCCCGAAAGTGGCGCCACCGCCGGTGGGAGCGGTGAAACACCGGCTAAGGAAGGCGTGACGATTCAATACTGGGTCTTTTGGAGCCAGCTCGGTACCCTCAAAGAAGCCTTTGAGCAGACTGAGGAATGGCAGGAGGCCATGGGGAATAACACATGGGAATTTCGCAGCGGCATTGAGCAGGAAGCCCGGCTGACGGCGGTGGCTGCCGGGACGCCGCCGGACATCGGTGCACTGGGCAACTACCTGGACTTCATGATTCGCGGGGTCGTGATTCCCTTGGACGACTATGTGGAAGCCAGCGATATTATCGATCCAGAGCAGTTCATTGAGTCCAACTGGGATGTCTGCCAACATGAGGGCAAGACCTATGGCATTCCGGCCAATGAGTGCTTCGTACGACGGGGGTTGAACTACAACGCGCGGCTGGTGGAGGAGGCTGGCCTGGATCCGGACAACCCGCCGGTGACCTGGGATGAGCTCTTTGCCTGGCACGAAAAGCTGACCAAGTTTGACTCTGCCGGCAATATCGTGCAGATCGGGATCGATCCTTACGACGCGGAAGGTGGTACCGGCCCCGGCAACGACGGCTGGTTCCTCCAGGAGTCCTGGGGCTTTCACTACTACAATGAAGAGACCCGCGAATTTAATCTGGACCATGAAAAGATGGCCGCAGCCTTCGAGGTCATGGGCGAGTTTATCAAGCTCATTGGGCCGGACAATCTGGTCGGCCTGCGCAGCGTCGAGGGCCAGGGCACCTGGGGCGCCGCCTACACAGCCCAGGTCCAGGCCATGATCATCGAAGGCTACTGGCACCCCGGCGAGACCTATAACGAAAACTCCGACGTGGCCCAGTACAACCGGGCCACCTGGGTTCCAGTTCCAGAAGATCGCCGCGGCACCAAGATCCAGTTTGGCGGCGGTCACATGGTCCAGATTTTCCGGGATGGTCGCTACAAGGACGAGGCCTGGCCCATTGCTGAGTGGCTGCAATCTAAATCCTGCAACGATCTGATTTACGACAACATTGGCTGGCTCCCTGCCTACAAGCCCTATTTCAACCAGGCGGATCAAAACAAATATCCCGGGCTCAAGTTCTACTTTGATTCTGTGGCAGAGGCCAATTACTGGGGACCCTTTATCCGTTGCCCCATTCAGGCCTTCGTCCAACAGAAGTATCAGGAGCTACGAGAGGCGGTCTACCGGGGGCAGATGACCGGCGCCCAGGCGGCAGCCCGGCTCCAGGAAGAGGCCGTCAAGGAGCTCGAGGCGTCGGGCTTTTAATACACGACGGCTCTAGAGAGGCCCGTGGTTACGTAAGACGTGGTAAGACGTGGTGCGTGGTGCGTAGTCCGTCAACGGGCACACGTACCACGCACTACGCTTTACGTCCCAGCATCTGAGTGTGCCCGCAGGAGGTCTCCATGTCACTCACGCTCCCCCTGTCTGCCCGAAAACGCCGAAATTTGATTTTGGGCTTGCTTTTTGCCTCACCCTGGATAATCGGTTTTCTGGCCTTTACGATCGTTCCCATCCTGTCGTCCCTATACTACAGCTTCACCCGTTACGATCTTTTACGCCCACCTCATTTTTTGGGGTTGGACAACTACATCAACCTCTTTACCAATGACGATGACTTTCGTCTGGTGGCCTACAATACCCTCTGGTGGGTTCTCATCAGTGCGCCCATGGGCGTGCTCTCTGCCTTTCTGATGGCCTTGCTCCTCAACACCCGGATCTGGTGGCGCTCTCTCTTTCGGGCCATCTTTTTCTTTCCTTCCATCGTCCCTGTGGTGGTGACCGCCTTTGTCTGGCAATTCCTCTTGAATGTCCAGTATGGAGCCATCAATTCCACCTTGCAGGGGTTGGGATTGCCCACCATTCCCTTTTTGTCCAGTCCGACGCTGGTGAAGCCCTCCCTGGTGTTGATTCACATGTGGTCCCAAGGGGCTGCCATGGTGATCTTCCTGGCCACCCTGCAGGACGTACCTCGCTCCCTGTACGAGGCGGCCACGGTGGACGGCGCCAACGCCCTGCGCAAACTGTGGCACATCACCATTCCCATGGTCAGCCCGGTGATCCTCTTTAACCTGGTCATGAGTTTTATTGGCGGTTTCCAGTACTTCACCCTGCCCTGGCTATTGACCCAAGGCGGCCCCAGTAAGGCGACTGAGTTCTATGCGCTCTTTCTTTACCGCAACGCCTTTGTCTTCCTGCGCATGGGCAAGGCCTCGGCGTTGGCCTGGATCTTGTTTGTGGTGATCGTGGTGTTCACCTACCTGCTTTTTCGCTTCTCGGGCCGGTTCGTCTATTATGCCGGCGCGTCCCGATAGGAGGCGTAGACCATGTCGATGCGCACAACCACCCAGTCTCCGTCCTGGCCACAGCCCACCCTGGTTGGCCGTCTCCAGCGGCTACGCAAGCTGACCTTGATGGATTGGCTGGTTGAAATCATGAAATACACCATCCTGATTGTGCTTGCGGTCAGCTTTTTGCTCCCGTTCTACTGGATGATCTCGTCCGCCGTGAAGAATGACGCCCAGGTCTACACCGTGCCGCCCATCTGGTTTCCCGTGCCCCAGCACTGGAACAATTTCTGGGATGCCTGGAACAGCGAGAATTTTAACCTCTTCACCTACAACACTGTGGTCCGCTACGCCATTCCGGCCACTATCGGCACCGTGGTTTCTTCCTCCCTGGTGGCCTATTCCTTCTCGCGCATCGAATGGCCAGGCCGTAACTTCCTGTTTGGCATCGTCCTGGCTACGCTGATGATCCCCGGCTGGGTGCGACTGGTTCCCCTCTTTATCATCTTCAAGCAGCTGGGCTGGATCAACACCTTCTTGCCGCTGGTGGTGCCCCATTTTTTTGGCAACGCCTTCTTCATCTTCCTTTTGCGCCAGTTCTTCCTGGCCATCCCCATGGAACTTTCCGACGCGGCTCACATAGACGGTGCCAACGAGCTTCAGATCATGACCCGGGTGATCCTGCCCCTGGCCAAACCTGCCCTCGCCGTGGTCGCGCTCTTTACCTTCATGGATGCCTGGAACGACTATCTGGGCCCCCTGATCTACGTCAATGTGGAGAGCAAGTGGGTACTGGCCTTGGGCGTGCAGCGGTTGCGCAACGCAGTCTATGAAATCGGCAACCGCCAGCTGGCCTACCCGTACCTTATGGCCGTCAGCTCCCTGATCACCCTGCCCATCTTTTTGGCCTTCTTCTTTGCCCAGCGAACCTTTATTGAAGGGATCTCCTTGACGGGGCTGAAGGGCTAGAAGATTGAGGGAAAGAGCCTGCCTCCAACTTGCGTTGGGCGACCTTCTGGCGTAGCATCGTCTGTAACTGACCACTGCCACCATCACCCCTGGAAAGGAAGCGAAACTCCATGAAAGTCCTCGTCACCGGCGTGAGCGGACGCTTAGGCCCCTACGTGGTGCGGGAGCTGGAGACGGCCGGCCACCAGCTGGTGCTCTTTTCCCGCCGCGAGCCGCCCCAGGAATTCGCCCACTGGCCCTGGATCCAGGGCGATATCACCCGCTTCGACGACTGTCTGCGGGCGGCGCAGGGCGGTTTCGACGCCGTTCAGCACCTGGCCGCCCAGCCCTGGCCCACCGACCACCCCCACATGCAGCGGCTGCGGGAGGAGCGGGGCGTCCCCTTTGACGCCACCCTGCGGGCCAACATCATGGGCCTCTACTACCTGCTCCAGGCTGCCTTGCGCCAGGATATCGGCATCTTCGTCATGACCGGCAGCAACTGCGCCCTGGGCCACGGTTTTCGCATCAGCGACCGCCCCTTTCCCCATCGATACTTTCCCGTGGATGAAGCCCATCCCACCGATGTGGAGGATTCCTACTCCTACAGCAAGCTGGCCGGCGAGGAGCTGCTGGCCTCCTACACCCGGGCCTACGGCATGCGAACCTACGCGCTCCGCTCTGCCGGCATCTGCAACGAGGAGCGCCGCCGGCAAATGGCCCAAAACGCGGCGCCGGCCCAGGCGTGGAACCCCTGGCTCTGGTGCTGGGTCAGCAGCGAAGATCTGGCCACTGCCCACCGCCTGCTCATGGAACAGGCCGAGGCCGTCGAACCCCACGGTGTCTACTTCTGCAACGCCGACGATACCACGGCCCTGGAACCTTCCCGGGAGCTGGTGGAGCGCTTTCGGCCAGATCTCCTGCCCCTGGTGCGGGATCTCCCCGGCCACAGCTCCTTCCTCTCCAACCAACGGCTGAAGGAGACTGTCGGCTGGGTGCACCGCCAGTCGTGGCGGCAATACCTGTTCGAAACGACCCCAGAATCACAACCACCGAGTGAAGGAGACACCCCATGAGTCAGCGAGTTGGCATGGGCGTGGTGGGTGCCGGGGCCATCGGCATCCGCGGCGCGCTCATGCATCTAAGCCAGGAAGATGTCCAGGACCGGGTCCGGCTGGCCGCCATCTGCGACCCGGTGCCCGGTCGCGCCGAAGCGGCCGCCCAGAAGTACGGCGTGGCCCGCTGGTACCTGACCTACGAAGAGCTGCTGGCCGACCCAGACGTGGATGCCGTCACCCTGTGTACGCCCATCGGCCTCCACTACCAGCAGGGGCTCATGGCCATCGACGCGGGCAAGCACATCCACTTCAACAAGACCATGACCACCCGGGTGGACGAGGCCACGGATCTCATCCAGCGGGCCGCGGCCAAAGGCGTCCATATCATCGCCTCGCCGGGCATGATGCTCTTTCCCCACAACCGGCGCATTCGCCGCCTCATCCTGGAGGGGAAGCTGGGCACCCTCTCCTGGGCCATCGCCGGCACCACCGCCGGCAGTGGCCAGTATCACCTCCAGGAGGAGTTCCGCACCGGCGAGGACGTGCTCACCAGCGTGGATCCCAGCTGGTATTTCAAGAAGCCCGGCGGTGGCCCCCAGTACGACGTGACGGTCTACTGCCTCCACAACATCACCGGCATCCTGGGGCCGGCCAGACGGGTCACCGCGCTGTCGGGCATCGCCATCCCCGAGCGCCATTACCGGGGCCAGACCATCGCCACGGAGATGGACGACAACACCATCCTCATGCTGGACTTCGGCAACGCCATGACCGCGGTGATCTACGCCACCGTGGCCGGCAGCATCACCGTGGGCTTCCAGCCCAATATCTACGGCACGGGAGGCAGTGTCGTGGGCACCCGCTTCACGCCGGTGGAAGGCGAAGCCCAGGAACTGAAGTTGCCCGACGAGTTCCCGCCCCACGTCTCGGGCGTCCATCGGGAGATGCGGGAATTCCACGTCTTTGAAGACATGATGCAACTGGTGGACCTGATCCGGGAAGGCAAACCCTCCATCGTCACGGCCGAACACGCCCGCCACGTCATCGACATCATCGAATCCGGCTATCGTGCCGCGGAGACGGGCCAGACCCAGAAGCTCCGCACCACCTTCGAGCCGCTCCCCCTGGCCGACCTCTGAGCCAGCATCCACCCCAGGGGAGCCGGAAGGGCACGGGGTGCAACGGGCAGCGCCAGCCCCATCTCCCCGACAGGCGTTGCTGCACCCCGTGCCCGGCTCTGCAATTTCGAGACTCTTCAACCATGGGATGTGCCCAGGGCGGCTGGTGTGCCTGTCCAGGCCCAACCGCCGTCCCTCTCCCGTCCCCTCGACGCCATCGGGCCACGACGCTGGCCAATCCCCGCTCTTCAACCAAATAAATCTGAAAAAAGGGGCGGCGCATTTAACGCATTCCCGCCTCTCCTGGTATGATAAGGGGACTAAGATGAAAGGCGCACGGCGACCAGGTCGGTATGCCATTACTACAACCTGGCGTAAATACTACGGCAGGAATTCGGTGGCACTACCTCCGGTGGAAACCATCGGCGAATTTCTGCCAGGATTTACGACACCGATCTGCCATCCAAAGTCGACCCCAGGCCGGCGTGGAAGTTCGAGTATAGTTTACTTTCGTCGGTCAGACATCCCTGGCCGCGTTGCGTCGTTGGGGTAGGATGTAGGAACAGGGGCCCAGCAGTGCACCCTTGGGTGCTGCCCTCTCCGGCATGAACGGGCGCTGCTTGCTGCGCCCCTACGACAACGTCCGATGGGTGAATTTCGGCGATCTTGAACGATACCCTGGAAGCCACACCAGGAATGTGGCCCTGTGGCCCTGGCAAGGCTGTACTCCTTCTGCCGGCATTGACCCAGATAAGACAGACGCGGACGGTCACGCAGGCTCGCATCCTGGCAGGCATGTGGCTGTTACATGGGGTTGTAAGGTGCCCTGGATGTGGGCACCCTGTCGCCAGGAGGGGCACCGGCCCGGCTCGTGTCAGCTGCGTTACCTGTGATGCCCAGCGCCAACAGGGACAAGGGATTATGGAGAAAGGACATCAGATGGCTTCTCAAGACTTCTTCAACGCAAAGGATACCTTCGACACCGGCAGCGGGGAAGCGGTCATCTACCGGCTGTCGGCCCTGGAGCGAGAAGGCGTTGCCAACATCTCTCGCCTTCCCTTTTCCATTAAGGTCTTGCTGGAAGCCGCCCTGCGACAGGCAGACGGTTTTGAGATTACCCAGGAGGCGGTGGAGACCATCGCCCGCTGGAGCCCGGAGACCGCGGGGACGGTGGAGATTCCCTTCAAGCCGGCCCGGGTGGTGCTCCAAGACTTCACCGGCGTCCCCAGCGTGGTGGACCTGGCCGCCCTGCGCAGCGCCATGGCCCGCCTGGGCGGCGATCCCAAGAAGGTGAACCCAGTGGTGCCGGTGGATTTGGTCATCGACCACAGCGTCCAGGTGGATCGCTTTGGTAGCAAGTTTGCCCTCTTTTACAACGCGGAGCGGGAATTCGAGCGCAACCGGGAACGGTACGAGTTCCTCAAGTGGGGTCAGGAGGCCTTCGACAACTTCCGGGTGGTGCCCCCGGCCACGGGCATCGTCCACCAGGTGAACCTGGAGTACCTGGCCAAAGTGGTTCAGCTGGCGCCCCATAACGGCCTGCAGGTGGCCTATCCAGACTCGCTGGTGGGCACCGACAGCCACACCACCATGATCAACGGCCTGGGCGTTCTGGGCTGGGGGGTGGGCGGCATCGAGGCCGAGGCGGTCATGCTGGGCCAGCCCATCTATATGCTCCTGCCCGAGGTGGTGGGCTTCAAGCTCACCGGCGAGCTGCCCGACGGCGCCACGGCTACCGACCTGGTGCTGCGGGTGACCGAGATGCTGCGCAAGAAGGGCGTGGTGGGCAAGTTCGTGGAATTTTACGGGCCGGGCCTGGCCAAACTCAGCTTGCCGGACCGGGCCACCATCGCCAACATGGCCCCCGAGTACGGAGCCACCACCGGCTTCTTTCCCATCGACGAGGAGACCCTTCGCTACCTGATCGGCACGGGCCGCTCCGAGGAGCTGGTGGAGCTGGTGGAGCGTTACGCCAAGGAGCAGGGCCTCTTCCACTCGGCGGACAGCCCCGAGCCGGTCTTCAGCGACACCCTGGAGCTGGACATGAGCACCGTGACCCCCAGCCTGGCCGGCCCCAAACGCCCCCAGGATCGGGTGGAACTGCGCCAGGTGAAGGAGAAGTGGAACGGCATGTTGCCTGCGCCGGTGGGCCCCCAGGGCTTTGGCCTGACCCCTGAGGAGCTGGACACCCGGGTGGAGGTGGAGCACGACGGGGAACGCTTCGAGCTGACCCACGGCAGCGTGGTCATCGCCGCCATCACCTCCTGCACCAACACCAGTAACCCCACGGTCATGATCGGCGCCGGCCTGCTGGCCAAGAACGCGGTGGAGCGGGGCCTGGACGTCAAACCCTGGGTCAAGACCAGCATGGCACCGGGCAGCAAGGTGGTCACCCGCTACCTGGAGGCCAGCGGCCTCATCCCCTACCTGGAGGCCCTAAACTTCCACACGGTGGGCTACGGCTGCACCACCTGCATCGGCAACAGCGGCCCCCTGCCGCCCCACATCAGCCAGGCCATCAAGAAGGGCGATCTGGTGGCCGTCTCGGTGCTGAGTGGCAATCGCAACTTCGAAGGCCGCATCAGCCCGGACGTGCGGGCCAATTTCCTGGCCTCGCCTCCCCTGGTGGTGGCCTACGCCATCGCCGGCACCATCGACATCGACATGGAGCAGGAGCCCCTGGGCCACGATCCCAACGGCGAGCCCATCTACCTGCGGGACATTTGGCCCAGCCAGGAGGAGATCCGTAACGCCATCCGCCGCAGCCTCAAGCCGGAGATGTTCCGGGAAGAGTACGCCAACGTCTTCGATGGCAACGAGACCTTCAACCAGATCCCGGTGAAAGGCGGCGAGCTCTTCCAGTGGGATCCGGAGAGCACCTACATCAAGGAGCCGCCCTTCTTCATGGACCTGACGCCGGAGGTGCCGCCCGTCCGGCCCATCACCGGCGCCCGGGTGCTGGCCGTCATGCCCGACAGCACCACCACCGACCACATCAGCCCGGCCGGCTCCATCGCACCGGGCAGCCCAGCCGCCCAATACCTGGAAGCCCACGGCGTCCCCCGCTCCGAGTGGAACAGCTACGGCAGCCGTCGGGGCAACCACGAGGTGATGATGCGGGGCACCTTCGCCAACATCCGCATCAAGAACCAGATGCTGGACGGTGAAGAGGGCGGCTACACGGTCTACATCCCCACCGGGGAGAAGATGACCATCTACGACGCGGCCATGCGCTATCAGGAGGACGGCACCCCCCTGATCGTTCTGGCCGGCAAGGAATACGGCACCGGCTCCAGCCGGGACTGGGCCGCCAAGGGCGTGCTGCTGTTGGGGGTGCGGGCGGTCATCGCCGAGAGCTTCGAGCGCATCCACCGCAGCAACCTGGTGGGCATGGGTGTCCTGCCCCTCCAGTTCAAGCCCGGTCAGAGCGTCAGCAAGCTGGACCTGAGCGGCTTCGAGACCTACGACATCCTGGGGTTGGACGACAACATGAAGCCCGGCCAGGAGTACACCGTCCGGGCCACGGCCGACAACGGCGCCGTGACCGAGTTCACCGTGATCAGCCGCATCGACACGCCGGTGGAAGTGGAGTATTACAAGAATGGCGGCATCCTGCACACCGTGCTGCGCCGCCTGCTCCAGTCCTGAATCCGGCTGAGGGATCAGGGCGGCCCAGGTTCGCGATGGGTCGCCCTCTTTTTTCAAGTGAGGGAACGTTTCATGAGCATCACAACCACGGAGCGGACCGAGCCATTCGAGCTTTCGGGCTGGGATCTTTCGGAATTGTTGCCGGAACCAACGGAGGAAGTCATCCAGGAGCGCCTGGCAGCCCTGGAAGAGCGGGTGCAGGCCTTCACCGCCTGGCGGGAAAAGCTGAACCCGGAGATGGACCCGGCCGACCTGGTGGCGCTGTTGCGCCAGTATGAGGAGTTGGTGGAGCAGAGCTACGTCCTGGGCGCCTATGGCAGCCTCTGGTTCTCGGCGGACACCCAGTCCTCTGCCGCCCTGACCTACGGTAACCGTATCCAGCAGGTGTTGACCGGCGTCCAGAACCGGACCCTGTTCTTTGAACTTTGGTGGAAGTCCCTGGACGACGACCAGGCGGCCGCGCTGCTGCCCAGCCCGGAGCAGTACCCCGACTACCGCCATCACCTGGAGGATCTGCGGCGCACCAAGCCCTACACCCTGGACGAACGGTCGGAGCAGATCATCAACATCAAGGACGCCAACGGCATCGACGCGGTGATCACCCTCTATTCCATGCTGACCAACCGGCTGGAATTTACCATCACCGTGGACGGGGAGACCAAGACCCTGACCCGGGACGGGCTGATGGCCTATGCCCAGTCGGCCCGGGCCGACCTGCGGGCCGCCGCCTACCAGGAGCTCTACCGGGTCTATGGCAACGAGTCCAATGTCCTGGCCCAGATCTACGCCAACCGGGTGCGGGACTGGTACGCGGAGCACGTGGAGTTGCGGGGCTATCCTTCGCCCATCGCGGTGCGCAACGTGGCCAACGACATCCCCGACGCGGCCGTGGACGCGCTGCTGGATGTCTGCCGGCAGAACGCTGGGGTCTTTCAGCGTTACTTCCGGCTGAAGGCCGGCTGGCTGGGCATGGAGAAGCTGCGCCGCTACGACATCTATGCCCCCCTCCAGGAGGACGACCGGGAGATTCCCTACCAGGCGGCGGTGTCCCTGGTGCTGGACACCTTCCAGCGCTTTGAGCCCCAGGTGGCCCGGCTGGCCCGTCGGGTCTTTGAGGAGAAGCACATCGACAGCGAAGTGCGCAAGGGCAAGCGGGGCGGCGCCTTCTGTGCCACGGTCTTGCCCAGCCAGACGCCGTGGGTGCTCATGAACTACACCGGCAAGGTGCGGGACGTGGCCACCCTGGCCCACGAGCTGGGCCACGCCATCCACAGCATGATGGCCGCCGACCACTCGGTGCTGACCCAACATGCGACCCTGCCCTTGGCCGAGACGGCCTCGGTCTTCGCCGAGATGCTCCTAACCGAGCGCCTGCTGGCCGAGGAGCAGGATCCGCTGGTGCGGCGCAACATCCTGGTCAAGTCCCTGGACGACATGTATGCCACGGTCCTGCGCCAGGCCTACTTTGTCCTCTTCGAGCGGGAAGCCCACGCCGCCATCATGGACAACAAATCGCCCGAGGATCTCTACGCCATGTACATGGCCAACCTGGCCGAACAGTTCGGCGACAGCGTGGAGGTCAGCGATGAGTTTCGCTACGAATGGGTGAGCATCCCCCACATCTACTACACGCCCTTCTACTGCTACGCCTACAGTTTCGGCCAGTTGCTGGTTCTGGCCCTCTACCGGCGCTACCAGCAGGAGGGGGAGGCCTTCAAGCCGGGCTACCTGCGCATGCTGGCCCGGGGTGGCTCAGCCCGCCCGGAGGAGATCCTGCAGGAAGCTGGCATCGACGTGACCGATCCGGCCTTCTGGCAGGGCGGCTTCGATGTGATCCGGGATCTGATCGACCAGTTGGAAGGGATCAAGCTCTAAGTAGGTCACGGAAAGTTTTTGGAAAGCAGAAAGCGATCTGAATCGGCAGAGCAATTTTGTTTGCGTAGCCATTCCGGGTGCCCTCTGGGCGCACTACCTCTGGTGGATATTATCGGCGAATTTCTGCCGGGATTTACCAGGGGCGCTGGATCAACAGCGCCAGCGGAGCAAAAGGGATCCACGATGCGAACAACGGCGTGGCGGTCCAGATGTGATGGACCGCCACGCCGCTTTATTGATGGGGGGATGGGGAGCTCCTGTTTTCCTGGAAGGATGGATGGCCCATCTGGCCGCACTTGCTCAGGTATCTACAATGTCATCCAGCGAAAGCCCAAGCGCCTTGGCAATGGCTGCCAATACCTCTGGGCTTCCCTGTCGCTTCCCTGATTCAATCTGGGACAGATAGGGGACGCTGATACCAGCCGCTTCGGCCAACTGCTGTTGGGTCAGCCCTCGATACTCCCGCCACACTCGTATTGGATTGCCCCCATCCAGGATGGCGTAGGTAACTTCACTGGGCACTAATTCCTCACCCTGGGCTATTGCCTCTCGGGCTTCATCGTAGGCCCGGATATCCTGGAACATCTCGGCTGCTTCCACCAGGCGTTCATACTCTTCATAGGGTATGACTGCCCATTCGGGCTTACCGTCTTTTTCGATCACCTGGACACTCATCGGTACACCTCCCCCCGGGTTCCTATTCTCAAGACAAGAACCACCAGCTTTTCGTCCTCTAATGCGTAGATCACCCGCCAGTCTCCCATCCGGAGTCGATAGCCGGGACGATTGTGAAGTTTCGTGACGTTAGGCTGGCGGGCATAGGGATCCTTGGCAATTGCATCCAATCTATCACGGATTCGCCGGGCTACATCTCGTGGCGCCTTGCGGAGAGTTTTCTCAGCGCTCTTTGTAAATAGGATCCGATACATACTACTGATGTTAGCAAAAAGCTAATATTGGTGCAAATTTCCTCTAACCACCCGCAGAGTGCCTGTATCTCTGTCACGCAAGGATGCGTGACCTACTAAAGGCAGTGCGGAGGTATTGGAAATGCGCCGGATGATTCGGAGGCAAGTTGTTGCAGGAGGGCAGAGGGGTACGAGAAGTAAGCCGTATAACGGCCGGCCACCGACAGCTGCCGTGTGGAGCGAGCGGAGCAGGGTCGGCTGCAGCAGATGTTAGGCCGCAACATGCTACAGGTAGGGCAGCAAATCAAGGTCGGTGATAAATCGATAGTCGCGCTGATTCTTGGAGGCAAGGGGACAGTCCCAACTCAATGCCGTGGCAGCGATCAATGCATCTGCGATGAGCAACCCGTGGCTCAACCGATACTGTTGTAGCAATTCAACTGCTCTGTCGGAGATCTTCTCATCGATTTTGAGGATTCGGAAACGCCTGAGAAACTGTTCCAGAGCCCGCAGTTCTGCCTTGTTACGACAGCCAACAATCAGCTCCATCTGCGTAACGACACTCACGGCTAGACTTATGCTACGTTCAAGCTCTTGGAGATACTCTGTAGCCTCGTTGATACCGCGGCCAGCATCGATGAGGATATCCGTGTCGACAACAGTGAGCCCTGCCACAGACTCAGCCCCATTCGCGTGTTCTTACAGTCCGCACCCAGGCACTGCTATCTGTCATATCTGGGCGATCGCGCCATATGCCGATAAAGGGTTCGTTTCTCAAGGCTGGCAAACCCTCTGCATTCTCAGATGGCTCTTGGGTATAACGAAGACGTAAAAAGGCGATGAAATCTACCACCATCTCTTGCGCTGCCGGGGGAAGAGCCATCAAATCGCGTAAAATTTGTTCTCGGTTCATCAGATCACCGCGCCAGGTAGCCCAGTCGGGAACATTACTCTCCACCAAATTATACTATACTTATTACCAAGACATCCAACCCGATGGTAGTGTGATCCCTTTCGGTGGAATTTGAAAAAGAGAGGAGACCTCCTGTAGATAGAGATTGACAAGTATCAACTA
>FWPU01008350.1_pt1 | contig 17760 bp, 12 predicted proteins | sample 2228361 | NCBI WGS metagenome assembly FWPU01 (sample SAMEA103939777, study PRJEB20133) | metagenome
CCGATCGACATCCCAGGCCGATATTCAGGCCCGCCACGACGTCCTCGATCAGGAGACCGGCCTCTCAACGCAGTAGTGTTACCCGCTCATGTATTCGCACGGAGGCGTGCGCACCGCCGGAGAGGTCGCCACGAGCGAGCGGGCGCTGTTGTCGACCCAGGCCCGCCGTATCGCCGATCTCGGCGGCGTGTTCGGCCTGGGCACCGAGGGCAACATTGCGCCCAAAACGCTGGCCGTGCCGCAGACCGGCTTCCGCTTCGCCGGCAGCTCCCGCTCGTTCGAGGTGAACCTCGAGCAACCGTGGACCGACCACTTCCAGCTCGTCGTCACCAACGCGGCCAACGGGCTCGACTCGACCGAATCGGCCTTCGCCCAGATCGAGCTGGCCGGCCGCGCGCCCATCGAGGTGCCGCTCAACTCCGGAGGCGTCTGGGCAGGCGGCAGCACGCAGACGGTGACGATTCCGCTCTCCTCGCCGGCGCCGGCAACCGACCTGGTGCGGCTCACTCTGCGGCTCAATGGAGGGCCCAACGCGGCCTGGGAGATCCGCTCGCTGCGCCTCGACGCGGTGACGGCGCGCGGGGGGCGGCGGACGATGGTGTTCGAGACGGTGATCAGCCCGACGACCGGCTTCTTCGAGCGGTTGGCCTCTCCGTCGGCGCTCACCTGGTCGAAGCAGCTCTGGTTTGCGCCGGAGACGGCAGTCCGCCGGGCGGTGGTGCGCATTCGCAACGGCACCACCTCGTCGCTCCCAGGAGCTTCCACGCCTTACTTTTTCGGTGGCGGCGCGGCCACCGGCACTCTGTTCCTCGCCGATCGCCGCGGCTTGGACCAGAACCTCTCGGCCGGCGCCACGTGGGAGCTGGGCAGCACGCAGGAGCGGACGTTCGATTTGCCCGCGGGCACGCGCGCCGGAGACGTGCAGCGGCTGATGCTGCGCTTCGCTCCGCCCGACGGCCTCGGCGGCATGTGGTGGGAGGTGGCGCAGGTGACGGTGCTGCTCGAAGCGACGTCCGGCGAGCGCGTCACGGTGGCCAACGTCACCCCGGGCTGGCGCTTCGACGCGAAGAACAACCTCGGCTTCGTCGAGCTGAAGCCGCCCGAGCTCGCACCGCTCGACGCGCCCGCGGCGGGGCTGCGCATCAACCTCGACATCGTCGACGAGATGGACAGCATGGGCATCGACATCAACGCCACCGTCCGCACCACCAGCGGCACCACGGTCGTGGCCAGCATCAACGAGGCCGGCCGGCTGCGAAACGAGGGCACCACGCGGGTGATGATTCCCCTGCCGGCGGGCACGCGGGTGCGCGACCTCGACCGGCTGCGCATCGAGTCGCCCGGGACCGACGACTGGGAATTCAGCCGCATCGTGGTCGACGCGCTGGCCGACCCGGTGCCCACCTGGTCCCGCGAGTACGTGCACACGCTCGAGGTGATGGGCGGCCGCGGCGTGGCGCTGGGCACCGACTTGAACGGCCTCGCCCCGCAGGTGCCCTTCACGCGCGTCGACGTACCCGAGCGCATCGACGTGGCCTCCACCCGCGCGCCGGCGCACCTGGCCGGCACCGCGCCCGCGCTTCTGACGAGCGCGCTGGGCGACGTCACCTTCCGATTCGAGGACCGGGGCAGCGCCCACTACGGCATGCTCCCCGACTTCCTCCAGGCCGTCGCCGCACAGCCCGAGGGCGAGGCGGTGATGAACGGGTTGTTCCGCTCGGCGGAGGACTTCCTCGCCATGTGGGACCGGGTGCTGGCCGCGCAGGAATTGGTGCGCCGCATGCCCGACGCCACGCCGGTGCAAAGGCTGCGGGTGACGGTGGTGACGGGCGGGGACGATCTGCGCTGCGACTCCAGCGCCCGGGCCTTCGTCACCCTGCGCAGCGGGGCGGAGACGACGGTCGAGCTGGGCTCGGCGTTCTCCGAGGGCGAGGTGGTGACGCAGGAGTTTTCGCTCCCCGAGCCCACGACGCTGGGCGAGCTGCAGTGGTTCGGCGTGCGCGCCAGCCTTTCCGGCGGCAATCTCTTCGGCTGCGAGTCGTTCACCACCCAGGACAACTGGGACGTCAACAGCGCCCGGCTCGAGTTCCTCAACCCGAGCGGCCAGTGGGAGACGCTGATGTTCCGGCGGGGCCGCCCGCTCAAGCGCATGGACCACGGCCCCGGCAACCAGGAGTGGCGCGACCTCTTGTAGCCGTCCGGCTACTTGCTCTTCTTGATGTGCTGAAGCAGCTGCCTCGAGATGTCCAGCTTCGCCGCGCCGCGGGTGCTGCCCTTCGACTTCGCCAATGCCTCGTCGACCAGCGTGTCGCGCACCGATTCCTCGAGCTGCTTGAGCGGCACCCTCCCCACGCTGGCCCTGAGCGCCGGCTCGAGGTCGGGCGGCCGGCTCAACGTGTCGTTCCACACCTGCTCGAGCTGCTTCAGGTCCACCGGCTTCTTGAGGAAGGCCCGCACCCCGGCCTGGGCGAGCTGGAAGGCCTCGTCGGGCTGTGCCGAGCCGGAGATGGCGATGAGGTGCGGCATCGGCTTCTTGGCGCGAATGTCGTCGAGCAAGGGCAGAACGGTGCCGTCGGGGAGCTGCACGTCGAGGAGGATGGCGTCGGGCGTCGATTCGGCCAGCCTCTGCCGGGCTTCCGCGAGCGTCCGGGCGGAATGGATGCGCTCGGCGCGGCTCGCCATGGCCTCCGCCAGAACACGGCGCAGGTCGTCGGCGTCCTCGACGATGAGCAACTCCTTCACGTTGTGCACGGCGAGAGCAAGCTAGCACTACACTCGGCGCCATGTCCGACCGGCCCGGCCCCGCCGGGAGCGAGGAAGTCGCCCAAAAGCTCCTCATCGAGTCCGCCAACCGCGGCGAGGCCATCGCCAGCGTGCTGCGCGGCGCGTTCTGCGCGCTGGTGCTGATCCGCTTCGCGGCGCTCGGCGACCTGCGGGGACCGGACAGGCTTTCGAAGTCGCTGCTCGAGCTTCCGCTCTTGTCGCTGGCCGTCATCGGCTCGTCAATCGCGTTCGTGCTGGCCAGGCGAATCCGCTTCCGCCCATCTCACCTCGTCGCCTCCTGCGGCATGGACGCGGCGGTGTGCTTCGTCTCGCTGCTCAGCAACATGCTCTGGCCCGACGGCGCGTACCAGAGGCTTCTGCGCATGCCGGACGCGGCGGCCATCATTCCCATCGTCTTCGCCAGTGCGTTGCGGCTCACTCCGTCGGCCTCGGCGCTGTCGGGCGTGGCGAACACCTCGTCGCTCTTGGCGCTGGTGGCCTTCGACGGCTGGGCCAACGGGCCGCGCCTCACCTACGGCTGGCAGGACGTCGCCCTGGTGCTCATCTTCGTCGGCTCTTCGTCGTTCCTCGCCTACGTCACGTCCGTCGCCGCGAAGAGGCTGGTCTACGCCTCGGGCATGGAGTCGGCCCGGGTCGAGCGCGCCCGGCGCCATTTGGGAGCGCTCTTGCGCGAGCACCACGACGTGCGGTCGCTCTTGTCGTCGGCGAACCTCCAGGTCGAGCTGGCCGCCCGCGAGCGCGACGGTGCGAAGCTGCCCGAGCGCCTCGAGGCGATCCGCCGCGCCATTGCCCAGCTCTCGGACTTCGTGGAAAGCGTCAAGGTGCGGGCGTTCGCCGAGATGGCCGTCATCGAGGGAGCCGAGCCGGTGGACGTCTCTCGCTCGCTCGCTGGCGCGGCCGAGGCGGTGCGCCGGCGCTTTCCCTCGGTGGACATCGCGCTGCCGCAGCTCGAGCCGCTCGACGCCCGCGTGCTGGGAGGAGAGCGCGCGCTGGCGCACGTGCTGGTGAATCTGCTCGTCAACGCCTGCGAGGGCGATGGCCAGCGCCAAGCCCAGCGCGTGGAGGTGAAGCTCGAGCGCCGCGACGGCGCGGTCGTCATCGAGGTGGCCGACGACGGGCCGGGCTTTCCGCCGCACCTTCTGTCCTCGCGAGGCACGGCCGGCCTCACCACCAAGGCCGCGGGCTCGGGGCTGGGCATGATGCTCGTCGCCGGCGTCGTGGAGTCGAGCGGCGGCCGGCTCGAGCTGGGCAACCGCCCATCGGGCGGGGCGTGCGTGCGCGTGCAACTGCCGGCGGCGTGAGCCGCTTCGCAAAAGGGCTCGGGGGCAAGGAGATTTGCAGTTCCGCGCGTCTGGCCATGGCCGGTACATTCTCGGGCGACGGCGGCGCGCGCGGCCGGCGTGCGCGACGACCGGACGGTGGACACGGTGGACGCCATTCACGCCCCGCCCGGAACCCGAGAGGCTCGTTCCCATGCGCACATTCCTTCTGGTCGGACTCGCGTTTCTCCTCGCAGCGTGCCCGGGGCCGAACCCGGACGTGGACGGCGGCACAGGCGGCGGCACAGGCGGCACAGGGGGCGGAGCGGGCGGAGGCGGAGGCGGCGGCGCCGATGGTGGAGATCCGTTCCCCGCGGGCGTGGCGAAGGGCCTGGCGGTGCAGGGCGACAAGCTGGTGGTGGTGGGAGCCGGCTCGGGCGCCAACAGCGACTTCTTGGTGGCGCGCTTCGACGGCGAGGCCCGGTTGGATCCGACCTTCGGCGACGGCGGCGTGCTTCTCACCGACTTCGGAGGCGACGGCGGCAACCCCTTCCAGGCGAGGAACGACGACAGCGCGCTGGTCGTGGCCGTGTCCGGCGACAAGCTGTACGTCGGCGGGGCCGCATGGGGCCCGGTCACCACCGGCGGCGCGGCGATGGCGTTGGCGCGCTACACGGCCGACGGCCAGCTCGACCCGACCTTCTCCGGCGACGGCAAGGTGGTGAGCCAGTTCTCCTCCAGCGGGAACGAATCGATGGTGACGGCGCTCTTGCCCCTCTCGGACGGGCGCGTCTACGTCGGAGGCCGCGTCTTCAACGGCGCGGCGAACGGCGCCGACTACGTGCTGCTTCGCTACACCGCGGCGGGAGCGCCCGACCCGACCTTCCGCCGCCCCGACGCCGGCAGCGGCGCGGGACTGGTGCTGCACTTCGGCTCGACCGACGAGGACGTGCGCGGGCTCGTGCTGCAGGGCAGCCGGGTGGTGATGGGCGGGCGGACCGATTTCGTCGTCGCGCGCTTCCTCGACACCGGAGCGCTCGACACCTCGTTCGGCAACGCGGGCATCGCCCGCAGCGACGGCGGCGAGGCCCACGCCTTCGCGGCCCGGCCCGACGGCCGGCTGGTGATGGCCGGCGTGCGCTCGCAGCGCGTCGATGGCGGCACCGTGGGCGTTCTGAAGGTGGTGCAGCTGTCGGCCGACGGCGCCCTCGACACCTCGTTCGGCACGGGCGGGGTGGCCGAGCACCTGCTCTCGCAGACCGTCACCGAGGTCCGGGGCATCGCGCCCGAGCCGTCCGGAAAGGTGGCCGTGTTCGGCACGCTCGGCCTCGGCCGCCCGGCGGTGGTGCGGCTTCTGCCCAACGGGGCCCTGGACACCTCGTTCGGCGACGGCGGGGTGGACGTGCGGCCCTGGTCGGTGCCGCTCTTCGCGCCGGCGTTCAACTTCTCCGGCTCGGCGGCGGCCCTCCACGGCGGAGCCATCTACTTCACCCACACCCGCGTCAACACCAGCGAGGGCAACCGGGTGATGCTCGACCGGGTGCCGCTGCCCTGACGGCGGCGAAAGGCACTCGGCTCGGCGGCCCGCGTCGGGCGGAGCGAGGTACTTCGCGACGGCGGTGGGCACGTCGGGGCTGCAAAGCTCCGAGTCGACGGCGACGATCTTCCCGTCGGGCCCGACGGAAGAACGTGGGGTACCACCAGACCTCCCACTCGGAGAGCCGCTGGTGAAGGTCGTCGCCGTCCGGGAGCGCCACGTGCTCCCACGGCTGCGGTGGTTGGCTGGCGAGGATCTCCTTCAGCGTCTCGTCATCGGCATGAAGGGTGACCGTCACCATCCGCAGCCGGTCCTCGGGATGGCTCGCGCGCACCTTCGCCAGATCCGGGATGACGCTGATGCACGCTCCGCATCCATACGCGGAGAACTCGACCAGCGTGTGGCGACCCTTCATCGACTCGGCATCCAGCGCCTTGCCATCGAGCGTGGTCAGCTTCAGGTCCGGAAACGGAGCACCGGCCAGCCGCTTGCGACTGCGCTTCTCGCGACCGAGACCCAGCTTGACGCCTCGCACGTCGGAGTAGTCCGCCGAAGCTTTGCGCAGCAGCCGGTCTGCCTTCTCCAGGTCGCCGCGCTTCTCGTACTCCTTCGACAGCGCGTAGACGGCCTCGCCGCGGACCGAGCGATCCGGGTGCTTCTCGGACATCTCCTCGACGTAGCCGAGCGTCCGCGCCGCATCGCCCACGATGGGGCCGATATGTCCGTGCTGCGCGATGGGGTACGCGCTCCAGGCGATGGAGTCGATGGGCAGGAACGAGGCGAGCTCTTGTCTCGTTTCCCTGCTCACTTCTCCCGCCATGAAGACGAGCACGGCGGAAAGCTCGCGAACGAGGCGCGGCGCCTTCTCATCGCGATACCAACCCAGCAGTTTCTGCGTCATCGGCGCGCGCACCGCACGAGCGCGTTCCTGCGAGCTCTCCTTCGGCGGAGCCTTCAGCTCGTCCATCACCCGCACCGCGTTGCGCGCGAAGGCCTCGGCGATGCGGTGGGCTCGGGCCGTGACGGAGCTCTCGTTCGAGAACACCACCTTCGCCTCGCCGCGCGCCTTCACCTCCAGCGTCTTCGGGTCGAACCGGACGGTGTATTGCCCGTTCTCGACCTTGGCGATCGACACGAAGCCCCACTTGTCGAACACCACCGGCGCCGCGGGATTCGGAATCCACCTCGGCTTGTCCGCGAGCTTGAGCTGAATCGAGTACCGCACCTCGGGCTCCTGGCTGGCGCCCGTGTACGTCCACGTTCCGTCCGAAGCCTCTTCCATCGACAGCTTCTCCCGCATCTTTCCCACGGGCACGACGAGCGGAGCCCCGACGAATGCGGGCCGCTCCGAGCGCTGAAGCCACACCGTCATCGAGGGCAGCTTCTTCGTCTCGGCAGTGGTGAAGACGAAGACGTGGTTCGTCTCGTGCTCCGGAGCGCGGACGAATACACCATGCGCCGGGCACCGGCACGTCCACGGTGAACCGTCCCTTCGCGTCGACGGCGACGGCGTCGAGCTGCCCCATCGTGCCCGGCACCTCCGGGTGGTAGCTGTTGAGCGCCAGCACCGCGAGCGACTCGATCTGCACCACCGCGGCGCGCGGCGGCTTGCCGTCCGCCCCGAGGACCTTGCCCGCCAACATCAGCGGAGCGGCGGCGGCGAGCGTCGACCAGAACAATCCAGCCAGCACGAGATTCATGGGTGGCCGATGCTAGCGGGATTGTCTCGATTTTGCTCGACGCTACCCGCGGGGTGGCCGCGTTCCTAGGTTCACCCAAGAGACAGTCGGGAGGCTCGGGGTGGGTCGTCGATTGCTGGGCAGGCGTGCGGTCGTGACGGGAGCCTCGAGCGGCGTGGGCCGGGCCATCGTCCGCGCGTTCGGCGACGAGGGCGCCAAGGTCGCGCTCATCGCCCGGAACGTCGACGGGCTGGAGGCGGCGTCGCGCGAGCTGAAGGACCGCGGAGCCGATTCGCTGGTGCTCCCGCTCGACGTGTCCGATGCGGGAGCCGTCGACGCGGCGGCTCGGCGAGTCGCCGACCGGTGGGGCGGCATCGACATCTGGGTCAACGACGCGATGGTGTCGGTGCTGTCGCCCGTCCGCGAGATGGCGCCGGAGGAGTTCCGCCGGGTGATGGAGGTGAACTACCTCGGCTACGTGCACGGCACGCTCGCCGCCCTCCGCCACATGCGGCCGAACGGCTCGGGCGTCATCATCCAGATCGGCTCGGCGCTGGCCTACCGGTCGATTCCGCTCCAGAGCGCCTACTGCGCGTCCAAGGCGGCCATTCGCGCGTTCACCGACTCGTTGAGGAGCGAGCTGATCCGCGAGCGCAGCGGCATCGCCATCACCATGCTCCAGCTCCCGGCCGTCAACACGCCTCAATTCGAGGTGCTTCGGAACCGCATGCCGCAACACCCTCGACCGGTGCCGCCCGTGTTTCAGCCCGAGGTCATCGCCCAGGCGGTGGTGCACGCGGCGCTGCACCCGAGGCGCGAGATGTGGATCGGCTGGAGCACCACCAAGGCCATCGTCGGCCAGCGCCTCATTCCCGGCCTCCTGGATCGCTACCTCGCCCGGAAAGCCTGGGACGCGCAGCAGACCGACCGGCTCCCCGCGGGCCATCCGCCGAGGCACGAGTGGGACAACCTCGAGAGACCGCTCCCGGGAGATCGCGGAGCCCACGGCCCCTTCGACGCCATCGCCCGCACCTTCAGCGCGAAGCTCTGGGCGCGCACGCACCCGGCCTGGCTCGCCGCCGCGCTGGCCTGCGGTGTGTGGCTCGCCCGTTCGAAGGCGGTGCAATGGAGGTTTGCATGAAGCGGGTCAGCGACTTCGTTCTCGAACGGCTCCTCGCGTGGGGAGTCCGGCGCGTCTACGCGTATCCGGGCGACGGCATCAACGGCATTCTCGGCGCGTTCGGCCGCATCGGCGACGAGCTCGACTTCGTGCAGGTACGGCACGAGGAGATGGCGGCCTTCATGGCCTGCGCGCACGCGAAGTTCACCGGCGAGGTCGGCGTGTGCATGGCCACCAGCGGCCCGGGAGCGATTCACCTGCTGAACGGCCTGTACGACGCCAAGCTCGACCACCAGCCCGTGGTGGCCATCGTCGGCCAATCGGCGCGCGCGGCGATCGGCGGCGACTACCAGCAGGAGGTCGACCTGCAGAACCTGTTCAAGGACGTGGCCCACGAGTACGTGCACACCGCGATGACGGCGGTGCAGATCCGCCACCTGGTGGATCGCGCCTTTCGCAACGCGCGCGCCACGCGGTCGCCGTCGACCATCATCATTCCGCTCGACGTGCAGGAGCTCGACGCGGTGCCGGTTCCTCCGCACCGGCACGGCACCATCCACTCGGGCCTGGGCTACCGCTCGCCGCGCGTCGTGCCCTGCCCGGAGGACCTGCGGGCGGCGGCGAAGATCCTCAACGAGGGCGAGCGGGTCGCCATTCTGGTGGGCCAGGGATGCCTCGGCGCCAGCAGCGAGCTCGAGCAGGTGGCCGAGCTCCTCGGCGCCGGCGTGGCAAAGGCGCTGCTCGGAAAGGCGGTGCTCCCGGATGACCTGCCGTACGTCACCGGCGCCATCGGGCTGCTCGGCACCAAGCCGAGCTGGGACCTGATGATGAGCTGCGACACCCTGCTCATGGTGGGCACCAGCTTCCCGTACCCCGAGTTCCTGCCGGAGGAGGGCAAGGCCCGCGGGGTGCAGATCGACATCGACGGGCGAATGCTCTCCATCCGCTACCCGATGGAGCTCGCCCTCATCGGCGACAGCAAGGAGACGCTGCGGGCGCTGATCCCGCTCCTTCAGCGGAAGACGGACCGTTCCTGGCGCAAGTGGATCGAGAAACAGGTGCAGCGCTGGTGGAAGGTGCTCGAGGCGCGCGCCATGAACGAGGCCGACCCGGTGAACCCGCAGCGCGTCTTCTGGGAGCTGTCGCCGCGCCTGCCGGACCGGGCCATCCTCACCTCCGACTCGGGCTCGGCGGCCAACTGGTTCGCCCGCGACGTGAAGGTCCGCGCGGGGATGATGGCCTCGCTCTCGGGGAATCTGGCGACGATGGGGTGCGGAGTGCCCTACGCCATCGCCGCCAAGTTCGCCTTCCCCGACCGCGTCGTGGTGGCCATGGTCGGCGACGGCGCGATGCAGATGAACGGGAACGTGGAGCTCATCACCGTCGGCAAGTACTGGCGCGAGTGGACGGACCCGCGCCTGGTCATCCTGGTGCTGAACAACCAGGACCTGAACCAGGTCACCTGGGAGATGCGGGCCTTCATCGGCGAGCCGAAGTACGAGCCGTCGCAGAGCATTCCCGACTTCCCGTACGCCCACTACGCCGAGTCGATCGGCCTGGGCGGCATCAAGGTGGAACGCCCGGAGGACATCGGCCGCGCCTGGGACGCCGCGTTCGCCGCCGACCGGCCCACCGTGCTCGAGGTGCGCACCGATCCGAACGTGCCGCCCTTGCCGCCGCACATCAGCTTCGAGCACGCCAAGGCGTACATGAAGGCCATCGTCAAGGGAGACCCCGACGCCTGGGCCACCGTGCGCGCGTCGTTCCGGGACATGGTGGAGAGCTTCCTGCCGCACCCGTCCGGGAGGTCGTAAGGCATGCCGCATCTCGCGCGGGAGGTCGCCATCGAGCGGGTGGAAGCGGCGGCCTGGCGCATTCCCACCGACCGGCCCGAGGCCGACGGCACCTACGCGTGGGATTCGACGACGCTCGTCGCCGTTCACGTTTCCGGCGGCGGCGAGCGGGGCTTCGGCTACACGTACGGCAGCGCAGCGGTGGTGCCGCTCGTTCGCGAGCAGCTCGCGCCCCGGGTGATCGGCCGCGATGCGCTCGCGGTGGAAGGTACGTGGAATGCGCTGGTGGCCGAGGTCCGCAACGTCGGCCGCCCGGGCGTGGCCTCGACCGCCATCTCCGCCGTCGACGCCGCGCTGTGGGACTTGAAGGCGAGGCTTTTGCGGCTGCCGCTGGTGGCGCTGCTGGGCGAGGTGCGGGCCGCCGTTCCCGTCTACGGCAGCGGCGGCTTCACCAGCTACGGCATCGCCGAGCTCTGCGAGCAGCTCGTCGGCTGGGCCCGCGCGGGCATCTCGCGCGTCAAGATGAAGGTGGGCCAGCACCCCGAGGCCGACGTCGCCCGCGTGGCAGCGGTGCGCGAGGCGCTCGGCGACGGCCCCGAGCTCATGGTCGACGCCAACGGCGCGTACCGCCGGGCCGGCGCCATCGGCAAGGCCCACGCCTTCGCCCTGCACGGCGTCACCTGGTTCGAGGAGCCCGTCTCGTCGGACGACCTCGAGGGGCTGCGCCTGGTGCGCGAGCACGCTCCGCCAGGCATGCAGATCGCCGCCGGCGAGTACGGGTACGACCCCATCTACTTCCGGCGCATGCTCGAGGCGGGCGCCGTCGACGTGCTGCAGGCCGACGCCACGCGCTGCCTCGGCATCACCGGATTCCTCTCGGCGGCGCGGCTGTGCCAGGCGTTCGGCGTGCCGCTGTCGGCGCACACCGCTCCGTCGCTGCACCTGCACCTGGGCTGCGCGGCCACTCCGCTCGTGCACCTCGAGTACTTCCACGACCACGTTCGCATCGAGCAGATGCTGTTCGATGGCTTCGTGGCGGCAAAGCAGGGCGTGCTCCGGCCCGACCGCACGCGGCCGGGCATCGGCGTCGAGCTCAAGGCCGCCGACGCCCGGCGGTACGCCATCTAGGAGAACGGAATGGACGTGGACACCCATGAGCTGGCGCACATCGTCGAGCGCCGAGAGCTACCGCTCGCGAGCGACACGGCAGGGAGCGCACTGGCCAGGGAGCTGGTCAAGCACCTGCGCGGCGAGGTCCGGTTCGACGACGGCTACCGGGCCCTCTACGCGACCGATGCGTCGAACTACCGGCAGGTGCCGATCGGCGTGGTGGTGCCGCGCGACGTGAACGACGTGGTGGCGGCCGTCGCCATCTGCCGCGCGTTCGGCGCCCCCATCGTCAGCCGCGGCGGAGGTACCAGCCTCGCCGGCCAGGCCTGCAACGCCGCCGTGGTCCTCGACTTCTCGAAGTACGTGCACGGAATCCTCGAGATCGATCCCGAGCAGCGCTTCGCGGTGGTCGAACCGGGCGTGGTGCTCGACGAGCTCCGCGCGCGCGCCGAGGAGTTTCACCTCACGTTCGGCCCCGATCCGTCGACGCACAGCCACTGCACGCTGGGCGGGATGATCGGAAACAACTCCTGCGGCGTGCACTCGATGATGGCCGGCTCGACCAGCGACAACGTCGAGGCGCTGGAAGTGCTCACCTACGACGGCGCGCGGCTCACCGTCGGAAAGATCACCGAAGCCGAGCTCGATGCGCTGGCACACGAGGGAGGCCGCCGCGGAGAGATTCACCGAGCCGTCCGCGACTTCCTGGCTCGGTACGCGAGCGCGATCCGAACGGGCTTCCCCGACATTCCCCGGCGCGTCTCCGGTTACAACCTCCCGGCGCTGCTCGACGAAGGCGGGCCACACCTCGCCCGGTCGCTGGTCGGGTCGGAGGGCACGCTCGTCACCATTCTGTCTGCGAAGGTGCGGCTGGTGCACAGCCCGCGCGCGCGCGTGCTGCTGGTGCTCGGCTACCCCAGCATCTTCGAGGCGGCAGATCACATCCCCGAGATCCGCGAGAGCCGGCCCATCGGGCTCGAAGGCATCGACGACGTCCTGGTGGACGACATGAAGCGGAAGAAGCTGCATCCCGAGCGCGTTCGGCTGCTGCCCGAAGGGCGGGGCTGGCTTCTGGTCGAGCTCGGCGGCGACACGCGCGAAGACGCGGAGAGCCAGGCGCGCGCTTTGATGTCCCGGCTCGAGCGGTCGCCTTTGGCCCCGAGCATGAAGCTGTTCGACGATCCGCGCGAGGCAGAGATCGTGTGGAAGGTGCGCGAGTCCGGTCTGGGCGCGACCGCGCGCGTCCCCGGCCTGCCCGACACGTGGGAGGGCTGGGAGGATTCGGCGGTCGCTCCGGAGAAGCTGGGCAGCTATCTCCGCCGCTTCCGCGCGCTGCTCGATCGGTACGGGTACCGCGCGGCGCTGTACGGCCATTTCGGCCAGGGCTGCCTGCACACGCGAATTCCGTTCGACCTGAAGCACCGCGAGGGCATCGCGAAGCTCCGCTCGTTCGTCGAGGAGGCGGCGGACCTGGTGGTGGCCCACGGCGGCTCGCTCTCGGGAGAGCACGGCGACGGGCAGTCGCGCGCCGAGCTCCTGCCGAAGATGTTCGGCCCCGAGCTGATCCGCGCGTTCGAGGAGTGGAAGGCAATCTGGGATCCGTCGAACAAGATGAACCCCGGCAAGATCGTGCGGCCGCACCGGCTGGACCAGGACCTGCGCCTCGGCCCCGACTACCGGCCCCACACCCGCCCGACGCACTTCCGCTTCCCGGAGGACGAAGGCAGCTTCGGCTACGCCACCGAGCGCTGCGTCGGCGTCGGCGAGTGCCGCCGGCTCGAGGGCGGCACGATGTGCCCGAGCTACATGGTGACGCGCGAGGAGATGCACTCGACGCGCGGCCGCGCCCGGCTCCTGTTCGAGATGATGCGCGGCGACGCCATTCGCGAGGGCTGGCGCAGCGAGGCCGTTCGCGAGGCGCTCGACTTGTGCCTCTCGTGCAAGGGGTGCAAGGGCGACTGCCCGGTGAACGTCGACATGGCCACGTACAAGGCCGAGTTTCTGTCGCACTACTACGAGGGGCGGCTGAGACCCCGCTCGGCCTACGCGTTCGGCCTCGTCTACTGGTGGGCCCGCCTCGCATCGCTCGTCCCCGGGTTGGCGAATTTCGCGACGCGGACGCCCGTGCTGTCCCCGATGCTCAAACGCGCCGCCGGCATCGAACCGAGTCGCAGGCTGCCCCCGTTCGCTCCGGTGACGTTCAAGGCGTGGTGGCACAGGTCCGCGCGACGGCGCGAGCAGGCCCGTGGAGCGCGACCGGTCCTGCTGTGGGTGGACACCTGGAGCAACCACTTCGAGCCGCAGATCGCCCTGGCGGCGGTCGACGCGCTCGAAGACGCCGGGTTCCGCATCGTGGTGCCGCGAAGGTCGCTCTGCTGCGGCCGGCCGCTTTACGACTACGGCATGCTGCGCCTCGCCAAGCGGATGCTGCGGCAGGTGCTCGACACGCTGCGTCCGATGCTGCGCGCCAAAGTCCCCGTCGTGGGGCTCGAGCCGAGCTGCATCTCGGTGTTCCGCGTCGAGCTGCCGAACCTCTTTCCCGACGACGCCGACGCTCGGCGATTGAGAGATCAGTCCTTCACGCTGGGCGAGCTCCTCTTCCGGCACGCGAACGGCTGGGAGCCGCCTCGCCTCGAGCGCAGGGCCCTGGTGCAGGGGCACTGCCATCACAAGTCCGTGCTCGACCTGGCGAGCGACGTCGCGCTGCTGCGAAGAATGGGCTTGAACGCCGAGGTGCTCGACGCCGGCTGCTGCGGAATGGCCGGCGCGTTCGGGTACGAGCGCGAGCACCACGCGGTCTCCGTCGCGTGTGCCGAGCGCCACCTCGCTCCGGCGATTCGCCACGCGCCCGACGACGCCCTCATCGTCGCCGATGGGTTCAGCTGCAGAGGGCAGATCGCGCACCAGACGGGCCGGCGGGCGCTGCACACGGCGCAACTGCTGCAGATGGCTCGGCAGCAGGGCCCGGGCGGTCCTCGAGGGCCGATGCCCGAGCGCGGCCACGTGGGCGTGCATTTGCCCGGCTCGGGTGCGCGGAAAGTCCGAAGCGCCGTGCTGCTCGTCGCTTCGGCCGCGGCCGCGCTCGCGTGGATTCGTTCGCGGCGTCGCCGGCTGCGTCAGAACGAGTAGAAGCCGCCCACGATGACGCCGAAGATGAGGTGCGAGAGCAGCACCGCCAGCGGCGTGCGCACGCCGTAGTGCAGGCCGAGGAAGCCGGGCGGCTCGAGCTGTCGGACCACCGTGGGCCCGTGCTCCTCGCTGGCCATTCGCGGGTGCAGCGACGGCAAGAGCGGGAGCCCTACCGTCAACACGAACGCCGCGTGCACCAGGCCGATGAAGCCTCCCAGCACCGCGTTCGCGCGCCCCCAGGTGTGAAAGGCCAGCACGTACAAGAGCGAGAAGAGCCACCCGTTCACCAGGTGCAGCCCCGTTCCCAGAAGCCGCGCCCGGTCCCTGCTGGGAGTGAACATCGTGCCCAGCATGTACGAGATGTTCATCCGCGTGAGCTTCAGCCCCTGGCTCAAGGCCATCAACGTGGTCAGCACGATGGTGGCAACGAATCCCCACAACAGATGACTGCCGACGTTCATGGCGACTGCTCCCGAGCCGCAAGGACCGGTGCCGGCACCCGCTCGGCGCGGCTTCGTTCTTCGCGGGCGCGCTCCTCCAGCGCGAGCGCGGCGCTGAGGAGGCCGACGTGAGAGAAGGCCTGCGGGAAGTTGCCCCAGGCCGCACCGGTGTCCAAAGCCAGCTCCTCCGACATCAGGCCGAGCTCGTTCGCGTAGCGCAGCACCTGGCCGAACAGCCGGTCGGCTTCGGCGAGCGTTCCGCCGCCGCGGGCGAGGTACTCGACCGCCCAGAAGCTGCAGAAGGCGAAGGCGCCCTCGCCGACGGTGCGGCTCTGCTCGTAGCGGTAGAAGAGGCCGGGGCCCGCCTGGAGCCGCTCGCGAATGCGCCGCCACGTGCCCTTCATCCGCGGCGACGAGGCACGCTCGAAGCCATACCAGGAGAGCAGCAGCAAACTGGCGTCGACGACGTCTCCATCGAGAGTTTGCGTGTAGCTGCCGAGGCGCGGGTTGAAGCCGCGCCGCTCGACCTCGTCGCGCAGCAGTCGCTGGTTGCGAATGAAGTGGTCCAGCGGGAGCCGCTGAATCGCGCCGCGCCGGTGCATCTCGACCAGCCGCTCGAGCGCGACCCAGCACAGCACGCGCGAGTGGGTGTGATGACGCGGCCCGTACCGCGGCTCCCAGATGCCCTGGTCCGGCAGCGACCAGTGGCGGCAGACCCATTCGCCGAAGTCCCTCAGCATGCCCTGCGTCTCGCGGTCGAAGCGTCCGCCCCGGCGCACCAGCTGCGCCGCCGCATCGATGACCTCGCCGTAGACGTCGAGCTGGATCTGTCGGCTGGCCGCGTTCCCCACCCGCACCGGCCGCGCGCCCGCGTAGCCGGACAGGTGCCAGAGAAGCCGCTCGCGCCGCGGGCGGATGCCGTAGACGTCGTAGAGCACGTGCAGCTCCGGGCGGGAGAGGCGGGTGGTGTGGACTAGCCAGCCGATGAACGCCTCCGCCTCGAGGTGGTAGCCCAACCCGTACAGCGCCCGAACGGTGAGCGCGGCGTCGCGGAGCCAGCAGTAGCGGTAGTCCCAATTGAGCCTTCCGCCCGGCCGTTCGGGAAGCGACGTCGTGGGCGCGGCGACGATGGCCCCGGAGGGCGCAAAGACGAGCAGCTTGAGGGTGAGCGCGCTGCGGACGACCGCGTCGCGGTAGGGCCCGTGGTATTTCGCCCGGCGCGCCCAGTGGCGCCACCACGCCACCGTGCGCGCGAGCGCGTCCTCCACCCTCGGTCCGAGTGGAGGCACGACCGCCGGCGCCTCGTCGCTGGCCGTCAGCGAGAAGGCACACGCCTGGCCGGCGCGGAGATGCACCGTCGTTGCGGCGCCTCCCTCGAGCCGTGGTTTCAGTCGAGCCTCGCCACGAAGAAAGAACCGGTGACGCTGGCAGGTGAGCTGCAGGCCGAGCGGCCCTGCATCGCAAAGCCTCACCCGGGCCAGCCCGAAGTCGGGCCGCGGGTCGAACGTCACCTCCACCTCCACCTCGCCTTCCAGGCAGCGCACCCAGCGCACCAGCTCGTGCTGCGGCACCAGATGGCGGCGCTTCCCCTCTTCCGAGTCGACCGGCATGAAGTCGGTGACGGTCAGCGTGCCTCCTTGCGTGGCGAAGCGCGTCTCCAGCACGTTCGTGTCGTCGAGGTAGCGCTGGCTCGATTGCGCCTCACCGGTCGGCGCGATGGACCAATGGCCCCCCACCGCCCGATCCAGCAGCGATGCGAACAGCGCGGGGCTGTCGAAGCGCGGCCAGCACAGCCAGTCGAGCTCGGCCCGGCGGCTGACGAGCGCGGCCGCGCGGCCATCGCCGATGATGGCGTGCTCTCCTATCTGCGGCGCCTCTGTCGAGGGCGAGGCCATCGTCCTCGAGCGTGGTGATGCCCGCGCAGCGAGGCAACGCGCGGTCGATGCGCCTCCATGGCTGCCGTCCGCCGGGGCACACTGGGACGATCACCACCGCGAGCCGCGGCTCGCCCTCGAGCAGCACGGCCGTTCGCGGGGGCTCCGAGCGCCGAACACGCTGCTTGCCGCCGCGAAGTGCCCGACGGCGCGCTGCCAGGCGGCCACCAGCTCGGACGCCCGGTCGTCGCCAGCGGCGCTCGTTCGACCGTCGCGCTCGGTTTCGAAGCGCTCGGCCGGCGATGGTCGATAGCGGCGCCGATCTCTGCCGAGAACCCCACCACCACCTTCTTCGCATGCGCCTTCAGGCCGCGGCTTCTTTCGGCTGCCGTCCAGCTTTGCTTTCCAGTACCCGAACCGGAAGAACCATCGCGTGCAGGCCGGCGAATTGGAGGCGGCGCTGAAGCTGGTAGGCGGTTTCGTTGTGAAGAATGCGCTGAAACCACTTCTCACGCTCGAACACCAACTTGCCGGCGAAGAACATCGAGCGCGGAAACTCTCGGGCGACCTCTCGACAGAGGCTCTCCGCCTCTTCGACGACCTCGGTACCGACCCGCATGCGGTAGTCTGCCGGCAGCCCGAGTCGGTGCGCCAATTCGACATACCGGACGAGGCTGTCCTTCGTCTTCGCGCGGATCTCGTCCACGGCGTCGACGTTCTTGAACGCTGCCGAGTCGATGACGCCAATCGAGATGAAGATGAAGTTCTTGTAATAGTTTGGGAACAACCGCTGGATGGAGAGCAGCGAGTGAATCCCCAGCCCGGCGTACGAGCCCACCAGCAACACCGCGGTGGGGGCTTTCGGGTCCAACTTCGGCGGAACGCCTTCTCCTTCGGCGGGTAGAGCGGGCAAGAGCTCGTCCAGCCTCTCGAGGTTGCGCTGAACCTTACGGTAGAGCGAGTCCGGTTATTCGGCGAGCGTGGTACGGCCTTCGGTGCGCTTCGGGCTGCCCGTCAGCCGCCGGCACTTTGCGT
>FWPU01008351.1_pt1 | contig 17758 bp, 11 predicted proteins | sample 2228361 | NCBI WGS metagenome assembly FWPU01 (sample SAMEA103939777, study PRJEB20133) | metagenome
TAAAAAGGATGTATTATTAAATTAAATGGTTATATTGTTTACAATTTATTTCAGAAAGGTTAAAAACAAAAAAGAGGGGTTGGAATTTTTATAAAAAAATAATAAAACTACCTATATGACCAAAATTAAAGTAGTGGGTATAGGCGGGTCGGGATGTAACGCTATTGCGAGGATGATGAAGTGCAGAATAAAAGGGGTGGAATTAATTGCTTTGAATACCGATGCCCAGGATCTTAAAAAAATAAAGGCTCATTTAAAGTTGCGAATTGGGAAAAAAATTACCCAAGGATTGGGAAGCGGTATGAATCCCGAAATTGGCAAAAAAGCTGCTTTAGAAAGTTTGCATGAGATTTCTGAAATTCTAAAAGGCGCTGATATGATTTTTATCACTTGTGGTTTGGGCGGCGGAACCGGTACGGGTGCTGCTCCGATTGTGGCTGAACTTTCAAAAAATTCAGGAGCTTTAACTGTAGCGGTGGTAACCAAACCTTTTTCTTTTGAGGGCGCTTTGCGAAGAAAAATTGCCGAAGCCGGTTTAAGGAAATTAAAAGAGAAAGTTGATACTTTATTAACTATTAAAAACGATAAACTATTGGAGATTTTGGATCCCAAGACAACGATTTTAAATGCTTTTTGGTTTTGCGATGATATTTTGCGTCAAGCGGTTAGCGGAATTTCCGATTTAATCGTTTTGCCCGGGATAATCAATGTTGATTTTGCCGACATCAAGGCAATTATGAAAAATTCGGGAACCGCTCTTTTTGGTATAGGCCGCGCCAGCGGAGAAAAAAGAGCAGAAACGGCAGCCAGGTTGGCTTTGAACTCTCCCTTACTGGATTTATCTTGTAAGGGAGCCAAAGGAGTTTTATTTAATGTTTCAGGCGGCAGAGATATTGCTTTGTCTGAAATAGATGAAGTGGCTAAAGTTATCACTCAGGAAATTAATCCTCAAGCAAAAGTAATTTTTGGCGCCATCCAGGACGAAAAACCTGTTTCATACCGAACTTATTTTGGAGGGGGGCTAAAAAAAGGCGAAATAAAGGTTACGGTCATTGCTACTGGATTTTAAGCGTCAATTTCTTTTTTCGTTTAAAATTTTTGACTGTGGATAACTGTTTATTTTTAACAGGGATTAACTTAATTTGACCCTGTTTTTTTGTTAGAGTAAAATAAAATAATCTTTAAAAAATATTTTTTTATTGATATGGTTAAAAACAAAATTACCAAAGTTCAAAAGCGTGACGGTAATATTGTTGGGTTTGACCAGACAAGAATTACCGATGCCATTTTCAAGGCTATTACTGCTACTGGTCAAGGCGACGGCAAGAGAAGTAAAAGGATTTCTGATAGGGTTGTTAAAATTTTAAATCGAAGATTCAAAAAAGATGAAGTTCCTCATGTAGAACAAATTCAAGATATTGTTGAAGAGGTTTTAATTTTGGAGGGGCTAGTGGAAACTGCCCGAGCTTACATTTTATATAGAGAGCAAAGAAGAAGAATCAGGGAGGCGGTAGCGGTGGTTGATGAATCAACCGAAATGATTGACAGATATATTCAAGAACTTGATTGGCAGGTTTACGAAAATGCTAACATGACCTTTTCTTTACAGGGGCTTAATCAATATACGGTGAAAGAAATTTCTAAAAAATATTGGCTTAACAAAATTTATCCCAAAGAAATTAGGGAGGCGGCCATCAACGAAGATTTTCACATCCATAATTTAGAAATTTTAGCCCCTTACACTTTTTTTGGGATGGAAGTAATAATTTCTAAATTAAATGGCCGAATTAAATTAATTTCTCTTAAAGATCTTTACGAAGAAATTCTTTGTCCGGAAATTCTCTTAAATGAAAAAGATATAGCTTTTGCAAAGTATCCGGAAAATCTTTATGTATTAGATAGAAAGGGATGGACAAAAGTTTTTCGAATGGTGCGAAAGAAAAAAGACAGAGAGATGCGATTTATTAAATCAGAACAAGGAAGAAGCGTAATTGTTACTGATAATCACCCCTTTATTATAAAGAGAAATCAAGTTGAAAAAGAAATTGAAGCAAAAAATGTTCGAGAGAAAGATGATTTGATTTTTTCTGTTTCCGTTCCTTCTTTATTAAAAACGGAAAACCTGTTTTCTAAAAAATATCTTTATTTGGCTGAAGAACTAATTGAAAAGGGTCATCAAAATTTCTTTTTAGAAGGATTCGAATGGCAGGATTTTATAAAAAATTGGGGAGGTTCTTTAAGGGCAGAAGGAACTCTCAGCGCCTCGAATTCAGCCAATAGTTTAAATAATAAATTAGAATTAACTGAAGATTTAGGATACTTGGTCGGTATTTTCATTGCCGAAGGCAATTATAATAGTTGGCGATTGTCAATTGATAATAGCGACAATGATATATTGAATAAAATTCAAAGAATTTGCTCAAAATTAGGTATAAGGTCATACATTAGAGAAAAAACAGAAAACGATAAAGTCATTTCTATTAATTGCAGCACCTTGAAACTTTTATTTGAAAAAGTTTTTCAGATAAAGCCTGGCAGCAAAAACAAAAATTTACCAGTTGACATTTTAAATTATAATCTCGATTTTATTAGAGGGGTTATTGCTGGAATCATCGACGGAGATGGAAGCGTTGATGCGAAAGATAGAGTTAATAATTCCTCCCAAATTTTAATTCGAGTTTCTTCGCGGACAATGGTTGAACAGATTGCTTATTTACTTCAATTTTTTGGAATTATTGTCCGAGATATGGTAAGCACCAAAGATATCGGCAAGAAAAATATTTTTAAAGGAAAGGAAATTGTTCAAAACCACCCGATTTATGGAATTGTCTTTTCTAAAAAAGAAGGAATTGATTTTCCTTCCTTTAAATATCAAAGGGCAAAAGTAGCAAAGAAACATTGGCGAACCGAAAAATATGACTGGAATAAAGTTTTGAATAATGAATTTACTACAATTACCGATAATGTAATTTACGATATTACAACCGATTCTGGCACCTTTCTTTGTAATGGTCTTTTAGTTCATAATTGTATGGGTTGGGATCTTTATGATTTATTATTGCGAGGGTTTGGTGGGGTGCCTGGTAAATTGGAATGCCGTCCGGCAAAACATTTTAGAACTGCCCTTGGTCAATTAGTGAACTTTTTATACACTCTTCAAGGCGAGACAGCTGGTGCTAATGCCGTTTCTAATTTTGACACTCTTTTGGCGCCCTTCATTCGTTATGATAATTTAAACTACCCTCATGTTAAACAGGCAATGCAGGAATTTTTATATAACTGTATGGTGCCCACTCGCGTCGGATTCCAAACACCATTTCTTAATGTTTCTTTAGATATTAAAGTGCCTGAATTTTATAAAAATCAGCCAGTAATTGTTGGAGGCAAACCACAAAAGGAAACTTACGGAGAATTCCAAGAAGAAATGAATATGTTTATTAGAGCTTTCTATGAGGGATTAATGGAGGGCGATGCCAAGGGGCGACCCCTTACTTTTCCTATTCCTACCGTTTCTATTACCAAAGATTTTAATTGGGATGATTCTAATTTAAATCCTCTTTGGGAAGCGACAGCAAAATACGGCGTGAATTATTTTTCAAATTTTATCCAATCGGATATGAAACCAGAGGACGCCAGGAGTATGTGTTTAGATGCAAAAGAAGAGATTTTAATTAGAAATTCAAAGAAAATAAAAAGATTACCCATTAAAGAGGTGGCTGAAAATTATAAATTAGGTGATTTTGATAAAGAAGGTTGGGCAGATTGTAAAAAAGAAGGAGATTTAAAAGTTTTATCGTTAAACCCCCAGAGTTTAAAGTTAGAATGGACCCCGGTGAAAAGATTTTTAAAGATTGTAGATGACAAAGAGACAGAAATCACTACCGAAGACGGGAAAAAAGCAACATTCTCTTTAAAACATCCAATGGCAGTTTATACCCCAGAAGGAATTAAAATGAAATTTGCTAAAGATATTAAGGAAGGAGATTATCTTTTAACACTTAAAAAAGCTGATGGAGAAATTTTTTCAAAAAAGTACCAAAAAATTGGAAGTTTTATTTTAAACGAAGACTTAGCCAAAATTTTAGGCTATTTTACTGCCGAGGGGAATTATCTTTTTGAAAGTACAAATGGCTATACTCATTTTGGAGAGCCAAAGGGATTACAATTCTCCTTTAAAAGAGAAGATTTACAAAATTTAAATTTAATTAAATCTCTAATTAGAAAAACCTTAAGCTTAAAAACAAAAGAAAAACAAGACCAACTTTACAATAATTATTACCTTTTTGTTTATAATAGCGAAATCTCTCGCAAATTATATCAAGCCGGTTTTCGAAAATATGGAAGATTACCACAAATTCTCTTTAATAGTCCCAAAAGTGTTATTGAGGCCTTTCTTGAATTTTATTTAAGGGGCCAATGCTATAAGAAAAGAAAAGAGATTCATTTAAATGATTTAGAATTGTCAAGGGATTTGGTCTTGCTTTTTTCTTTACTTGGAAAGCCGCTTACTTACAAATTAAGAAAGAAAAATCAAATAATTTATCTTCAGCATACAAAATTAGAAGTTAAAAAAGGAAATGACTGGATAAATAATCCAATTTTAGCCGAAAGAGTTCCAGGCCAGATGGTGCTTTCCACTGCCAAAGCGCCAGAACTCGTAAAGTCACGCACGGTAGGATTAAAAACTTTAGAAAAATATAATGCTTATACCTTCCAAAGTTTGAAAATTAAAAATAGCGATATTTACTTAGTAAGAGTAAAAGAAGCGAAAGTTAAAAATTACCAAAAATTAAAAGAATTTTACGATATTGAGTTACAAGAAAATCATCTTTTTATTCATTCTTTGGGGCAGGTTTCTTTCAATTGTTGCCGGCTCCGTCTCGATAACCGAGAACTTTATAAAAGAGGGGGCGGATTATTTGGTTCAAATCCTCTAACCGGGTCAATTGGTGTGGTTACTATTAATATGCCCAGAATTGGTTATTTATCTAAAACCAAAAAAGAGTTCTTTGAAAGGTTGGAGCATTTAATGGATTTAGCCAAAGAGAGTTTGGAAATTAAAAGGAAAGCTTTGGAGGACTTTATGGACAAAGGACTTTACCCTTATTCAAAATATTATTTGTCTTCAGTTAAAAAATTAAGAAATTCTTATTTTGGAAATCACTTTTCTACTGTTGGCTTGATAGGAATGAATGAAGCCCTTTTAAATTTTATTGGTGAAAACATTATTTCAAAAAGAGGGAGAAAATTTGCTTTGGAGGTTTTAGATTTTATGAGAGAAAAATTGGTTGAATACCAAAGGGAAACCGGCAATATGTATAACCTTGAAGCCACTCCCGGTGAAGGAACTGCTTACCGTCAGGCAAGGATTGACAAAGAGAAATATCCCGATATTATTACTGCCGGCACAAAGGAAGTGCCTTATTACACTAATAGTTCGCATCTTCCTGTTAATTTTACCGACGATGTTTTTGAGGCTCTAAAACTTCAAGATGAATTGCAAACAAAATATACTGGCGGTACGGTTTTACATCTTTTCTTGGGCGAAAGAATTTCTGACCCAAAAGCGGCTAAAAGTTTAGTCAAAAAAGTTTTTGAAAATTTTCATTTGCCCTATATAACACTTACTCCAACCTTTAGTATTTGTCCATCTCATGGTTATCTAGAGGGAGAATATTTTGAATGTCCAAAATGCACCATCAAGCAGCCGTGTGAAGTTTATAGTAGGATAGTCGGTTATCTTAGACCGGTACAACAATGGAATCTGGGGAAAAAAGAAGAGTTTAAACAAAGGAAAGAGTATAGAATTTATGGAGATATTAAATTAACTACTTTGCCAAAGGAAAGAATTCTTGGTTCAACAAAAAAATGATTTTAGGCGGTCTCCAGAAAACCACACTTATTGATTTTCCGGGGCACATAGCAGCGACGGTTTTTCTTTGCGGTTGTAATTTTAGATGCCCTTTTTGTTATTCAGCAGAGCTGGTTTTGCCAGAAAAAATAAAAAAACAGCCAAAAATTCCAAAAAATGATTTTTTTAATTTCTTAAAAGAGAGAAAAGGTTTATTGGAGGGAGTGGTTATTTGCGGAGGGGAACCAACAGTTCATAAAGATTTGCCCGATTTTATAAAAAAAATTAAAAAATTAGGTTATTTGGTAAAATTAGATACTAACGGTTCAAACCCTTCAATGTTGAAAAAATTAATAAAAGAAAAATTGATTGATTATGTGGCTATGGATGTAAAAGCTCCCTTGGAATTTAATTTCCAATCTTCAATTTCCAATTTTCAGTCAAATTTCAAATTTCAAACTTCAAAATATCAAAAGGCGACGGGGGTAAAATTAGACCTTAAAAAAATAAAAAAAAGTATTGAGATGATTAAAAACTCTGGAATTGATTATGAGTTTCGAACCACCGTGGTGCCGTCAATTCATACAAAAGAAGATATTATTCAAATCGCTAAAGATATTTCGCCGGCAAAAAGATATTTTTTACAAAACTTCCGGCCAGAAAAAACCATTAATCCAAGATTTGAAAAAATCAACCCCTATCCTCAAGAATTTTTATTAGAAATTCAAAAAATAATCAGCCCATTTTTCAATGTGTGTCAGATAAGGTAAATCTTTTACACCCAATAAGTGCTGCATCCTTTTTCTTGTGTTAAAATTTAGCGCCAAAAGTTTGCTTGATGCGTCCAAAGGTAATTTGTGCTTGTTGTGGGCGGCGTAAAATAACAGATGACTCCATCAAAAATTTTTCTCTATTTTTGCGCCTCTTTTGTTTTTGGGATATTTTTGGGTTCGTTTTTCCAAATTTCTCAGCTGATTTTGTTGGGAATTTTAATTTTTGGAATAATGCTAATTTCAGTTTTTTGGAAATACAAAAATTTAGCGATTTTGGGTTTCTGCCTTTTATTTTTTACTTTGGGAATCTGGCGGTATCAAAACTTTGAATTAAAAATTATCAATAACGAATTAATAAGATTTAATAACTTAAAAGAAACCGTTACTTTAATAGGAGTGGTGACAACCGAGCCAGATATTAGAGAAAAAACTCAAAAATTAAACATAAAAATAGAGCAATTAATCGCGTGTTTCAAGAACAAGGTTTGGGGTAATTGTTCCGAGACTAAAAGTCGGGAAGATTGGGGAGAGGTATTAGTTAGCACTTGGCGGTATCCACAATACCAATATGGAGATAAATTAGAAATTAAGGGGGAGTTAGAAACCCCGCCAATTTTTGAAGATTTTAACTATAGGGATTATCTTAAGAAAGAAGGCATTTTTTCGGTGATGAACTTTCCTGAAATAAAAATTATTGGCAAAAATTTTGGTAATCCGGCAATTAAAATTCTTTTTTCTTTCAAAAATAAATTTAAGGAAATTTCTGAAAGTTTTATTCCGCCGCCACAGGTTGGAATTTTAGAGGCCTTGACTTTTGGCGATGAATCAGAAATTTCAAAAGAATGGAAAGAAAAATTAAATATCACCGGCACCCGTCATATTGCCGCTGTTTCAGGAATGAACGTGACAATAATTTGTTTTTTAATTTTTTCATTCGCTTTAAGTATTGGTTTGTGGCGGCAACAGGCATTTTATCTTTCGTTATTTTTATTGGTTCTTTATATCTTAATGATTGGTGCCCCCTCTTCGGCTGTTCGGGCAGGAATTATGGGTGGATTGGTAATGATTGCTCAATATCTTGGCAGAATATCATCAGCTGATCGAGCGGTGATTTTTGCCGCTGCTTTAATGCTTTTAATAAACCCTTTACTTTTAAAATTAGATGTTGGTTTTCAACTTTCCTTTTTGGCAATTTTAGGATTGATTTACTTTCAACCACTTCTTTTTAATTGGTTCAAAATTTTACCCAATCCCAAGATTTTTCCAATAAAAACAACTTTGTCAGCTACTTTATCCGCTCAAATTTTTACACTGCCAATTTTAATTTATAATTTCGGCATAATTCCTTTAGTCTCGCCAATTACCAATGTTCTAATTGTTCCTTTTTTGGCGCCAACTACTATTTTAATTTTTATTTTTGGCATAAGCGGGATGATTTTTTGGTTTTTGGGTTGGATTTTTTCTTTACCTGTCTGGTTTTTATTAAGCTATATTACAAAAATAGTTGATTTATTTTCTCAGCCTTCTTTTATTTCCTTAAGTCTGAAAAATGTCCATTGGGTTTTTCTTTTAATTTCTTATTTGATTTTAGGATTTATTATCTGGCGATTACAAAAAAACTTCACCTACCCCAAATTTTTACAATAATAAATTAAATTTGGACTATTTAATTTTACTGACGTAAAACTTTAGGGGGACAAGAAATTAATTTTTAAACCGCTAAATTTTTGTTAGAATAAAATTATGAATAAAAAAGCTTTAATTATATCGGTTAATATGGGTTACGGCCACCAGAGAACCGCCTATCCTTTAAGAAATTTGACCATTGATGGAAAAATTATTAATGCCAATGATTATATGGGAATTCCTCAAATAGATAGAAAAATATGGGAGAGAACTAGAAAGTTTTACGAGTTTATATCGCGTTTTTCAAACATTCCTTTAATAGGTAAAGCCGCATTTTCAATTTATGACCAGTTTCAAAAAATTTTAACTTTTTATCCAAAAAGAGATTTATCAAAGCCGAATTTTGCTTTAAAACAAATATATTTTTTATTTAAAAAAGGTTGGGGGAGACACTTAATAAACAATTTCAAAATTCAGAATTTAGAATTCAAAATGAAATTACCGATTATTTCTACTTTTTTTACACCAGCCTTTATGGCTGAATTTTTTAATTATCCAGGTGAAATTTTTTGCGTTGTTTGTGATGCTGATATTTCCCGCACTTGGGCGCCGTTGAATCCGAATTCAAGCAAAATTAAATATTTCGCGCCGACTGAAAGAGTGGTAGAACGTTTAAAGCTTTACGGAGTAAAACCAGAAAACATTTTTTTAACCGGTTATCCTTTACCTCCGGAAAATATCGGTTCAGAAAATTTGGAAATTTTAAAAGATGATTTAAGAAATCGGCTTTTAAACTTAGATCCTTGGGGGAGATATTTTGAAAAATATAAATCTTTAATCTATGAAAATTTAGGGCTCTTACCTCCAAAGTCAGACCATCCCTTAACTATAATGTTTTCTGTTGGCGGAGCCGGTGCTCAAAAAGAAATCGCGGTAAAAGTTCTTAAATGTTTAGCTAAAGAGATTAAGCTGGGGAAGATTAAAATAATTTTGACAGCCGGTATTAACGAAAAGGTTAAAAAACACTTTGAAAGAAATATTAAAAAACTTTGCCTGGGAGATTTTTACGGAAAAACAATTTCTGTAGCTTCAGGCATTGAGATAATTTTTGAGGAAGATATTGGGGGATATTTTCGGAGATTTAATCTTGCTCTCAGGAAAACTGATATTTTATGGACAAAACCTTCGGAGTTATCTTTTTATTCTTCCTTGGGGCTGCCGATAATTATTGCTCCACCGATTGGTTCTCAAGAAGAATTTAATATGAGATGGCTTTTAAAGTCCGGTTTTGGGCTATCCCAGGAAAATCCAAACCACACAACCGAATGGCTTTTTGACTGGATAAATAAAGGATATTTAGCAGAATGCGCTATGGAAGGATTTATTGAGGGGAAAAAATTAGGGACATTTAATATTCAAAAAATTATTAAAGAAAGATAACCCGGTTTTTCTTTACCATTTTATCTATTTAATTCTAATAATTATTTTGTTGGGTTTTTTAAAATATGTTTTAGGGTTTAATTTTTTGAGCGCTCTATCTTTATAGAGAGAATCGGCAGATTTTAACGGTAAAGAATTTTCTTTTTGTGAGAGATATAAGAAACAAGCTGGATTAACTTAACTATTTTAGTATTTTTAAATTTCTAAATTGCTTAATTTTTTATACTATAGCATTAAAAATTAAGCAGGAGACAGTTCAAAAAAGAGAAAATGAAAAATTTTTTTAAAAAATTTATTTTAGCATTTTTTATCTTTGTTTTTATATTAATCAGCTACTTTTTTTGGGGGAGTCCGCCTCGGGCAAAAGAAATTAGCTGGGGAGTTAATTTTTCACAAAAACACAGCCACCATCTTGGTTTGGATTGGCGAGAAACCTATCTTGCCTTATTGGATGATTTGGGGATAAAAAATATAAAAATAATTACCCATTGGGATTTAATTGAACCAGAAAAAGACAGATATAATTTTGATGATTTAGATTGGCAGATAGAGGAGGCTGAAAGGCGGGGCGCAAAAATCATTTTAGTTAGTGGGATGAAAACCGGTCGTTGGCCCGAGTGTCATATTCCTGAATGGGCAAAAAATATGGCGAAAGAATTGCAGCAAAAAGAGATTTTAGAGCTTTTAGAAAAAGTAGTTTTAAGATATAAATGGCGTTTTTCTGTAAGTTTTTGGCAGGTAGAGAACGAGCCGTTTTTTCCTTTCGGAGAATGCCCCTGGATGAGCGAGGATTTCTTGAAAAAAGAAATAAATTTGGTAAAATCTCTTGATAGCCGCAAGATTTTAATTTCCGACAGCGGAGAGTTATCTTTTTGGATTAGAGCCGCCAAATTAGGAGATATAGTTGGCACGACTTTGCATCGCAAGGTATGGTTTAAAGAATTAGGACTTTATCTTTCCTATCCTTTTCCGCCAACATATTATTGGCTGCGGGCTCAGCTGGTTAAATATTTATACGGCAAAGAAGTAATTGTTGTTGAGCTTCAAGCTGAACCTTGGGGGCCAAAATTACTTTATGATTTACCTCCCGAGGAACAAAAAAAGACAATGGATTTGAAACAATTTAAAAAGAACATTGAATTTGCCCGAAAAACCGGCTTTAACATATTTTATTTATGGGGAGCTGAATGGTGGCACTGGATGAAGGAAAAGCAAAATCAACCAGAAATCTGGGAGGAGGCGAAAAAATTATTTTAATTATGTTAAGTATCATTATTCCAACTTTAAACGAGGAAGATTATCTTCCCTTATTGCTAAATTCAATAAAAAAACAAAATTTTAAAGAGGATTTAGAAATTATAGTGGCCGACGCTGATTCAAGGGATGAAACAATAAAGATTGCCAGATCCTTTGGTTGTAAGGTTGTTTCAGGCGGTTTACCAGCCAGAGGAAGAAATGAGGGCGCTAAAATCGCTAAAGGAGAGTGGCTTTTATTTTTGGATGCTGATGTTATTTTGCCGAAAAATTTTTTAGAAAAACTTTTAACCGAAGCTAAAAAAAGAAAATTAGACGTTGCCAGTCTTATGCTTGAGCCTCAAACAGAAAAAAAAATGATAAAATTTTTAATAGAATGTTTTTACAATATACCGATTAAAAAAATAGAAAAAATTTTACCCTTCGGCGCTATGGGTATTTTAGTGAAAAAAGCCGTTCACCAAACAATAGGCGGTTTTAATGAGAGAATAAAAATTGCCGAGGACCACGATTATGTTAAAAGAGCGGCTAAGGTAGGGAACTTTGGAGTTTTAAGAGATGTCAGAATTTCTATTTCTTTGAGGCGATTTTATCAGGATGGTTGGTTAAGAACCGGGATTGTTTATTTGTTAGCCGGCATTTATTATAATTTTGGAGGAACCATTAAATCGGATATTTTCAAATACAAATTCGGTCACTATACAAAAACCAAAAAATAATTTAAAATAGAAAAGTAAAATGTCATCAGAATTATTATCGGAATTCAAAAGTAAAAATCGTAGCCTTTTCCTTTTGATAGCAACGATTTTCTTTTCTTCTATTTTTGGTTTTTTGGCCGGAACAATTTCCAGTACTTATTTTTCGCCTCAAATTAGAAATTATTTAGATAAGCTTAGTGTTCAAATTTCACAACCAGCAGAAGAGGTTGAAAAATTACAAGAATATACTCCCGAAATATTACAAGAAGAAGCGATAATTCAAGTTTTTAAAAACGTTTCCCCAGCGGTTGTTTCCATCGTTATTAGCAAAGATGTGCCGATTATTGAACAATATTACACCAACCCTTTTGAAGAATTTGAACAGTTTTTTGGTCCGAGCCCATTTGAATTTAAAATTCCTCAATATCGTCAAAAAGGAATTGAAAAAAAAGAAGTTGGCGGCGGCACCGGTTTTATTATATCTGAAGATGGAATGATTTTAACCAATAAACATGTGGTTTTAGACGAAAAGGCCGATTATACGGTTTTTACTAATGAGGGCAGAAAATTTTCAGCTAAAGTTTTAGCCAGAGACCCAATTCAAGATTTAGCCATAATTAAAATTACCGATTCAAAACCATTTCCCAAAGTTAAAGTTGGCGATTCCGACAAATTGCAAATCGGCCAGACGGTTATTGCTATTGGCAATGTTTTGGGGGAATTTCGCAATTCCGTGTCTGTGGGGGTAATTTCTGGCTTGGGAAGAACAATTACTGCTTCAGGCGGCGGTTTGATTGAAACAATAGAAGACACTATTCAGACCGATGCCGCTATTAATCAAGGAAATTCGGGCGGACCGTTATTGAACTTAAAAGGAGAAGTAATTGGGGTGAACACAGCAATGGTTCTGGAGGCCCAAAATATCGGTTTTGCTATTCCTATTAATAAAGCCAAAAGAAGCATTGAACAAATTAAAAATTTAGGTAAAATTGTTTATCCTTTTTTGGGAGTAAGATACGTTCTAATTACCGAAAAAATACAACAAGAAAATGATTTGCCTTCAAGCGAGGGTGCTTGGATTGTCAGGGGAGCGGAGTCAGAACCGGCAATTTATCCCGATTCAGCTGCCGAGAAAGCCGGCTTAAAAGAAGGAGATATTATTTTAGAATTCAACAGGGAAAAAATTACCGTTAAAAACAGTCTGGCTAAAATTATTATGAAGTATAATCCCGGAGATAAAGTGGTTTTGAAAATTTTAAGAGACGGCCAAGAAAAAAACATAGAAGTTGTTTTAGGCGAAAGAACCGAATAAAAGTAATAATTTTCTAAAAAACTCTTATATTCTATTCTGAATAACTTTTCAGACGTTATGGTTATTCAGAGAAGAGTCAAAATAAGAAAAAAAATATAAAAAATAAATCCCATACTCTTGATATAAGATTTGTTAATTGAGAATTGTTTAAGGTAGACTTTGGATAATTCAGACAATATTAGAGTCTTAGATACTGCGGCTAAATAATTGATTCTTTAAGAATTTTTTGTTAAACTTAATACAGAAAAGAAAAATTAAAAATTAGAAAATAATTATGAACGGCGCTAATTTTACACATAAAGCACAAGAGGCGATTCTTTCCGCCCAATCCTTTGCATCAGAAAGAGGTCAGCAACAGATTGACGCTTTGCATCTTTTATATTCTTTGCTTTCTCAAGAGGGGAGCGTGGTGTTAACCTTACTCCAGAGAATAGGAGTAGATATTGATAGCTTAAAGAAAAAAGCGAAAATTTTTTTAGACAGAATTCCAGTGGTTGCTGTTCCACAATCTTTTGGTCAATTTTATTTAACTCAAGATATGGCTAAAGTGTTAGAGCGAGCCCGTCAGGAGGCCTTAAAAATGGGTGACGAATTTATTTCGGTTGAACATCTTTTTTTGGCTTTGCTTTCCACCGAGACCAAAGCTAAAGAAATTTTAGACAAAGCTTCTTTTTTACAATCTGGCGGAGGAGCCGCTATGTTGGAATTTGGCAAACTGGACTATGAAACCGTTTTGAAACAATTAGCCCAAATTAGAGGAGGACAAAGAATTACTGATCCCGAGCCCGAGTCAAAATATCAGGTAATAGAAAAATACGCCCGCAATTTAACTCAATTGGCCAGAATTGGAAAATTGGATCCGGTGATTGGTAGGGAAAACGAGATTAAAAGAGTAATGCAAGTTCTTTCCAGACGAACAAAAAACAATCCGGTTTTAATAGGAGAAGCCGGCGTAGGTAAAACCGCTATTGTGGAAGGCCTGGCTCAGAGAATTGTTAAAAACGAAGTTCCCGAGTCCCTAAAAGAAAAAGAAATTATTGCTTTGGACCTAGGAGCAATTGTGGCTGGAACAAAATATCGCGGTGAGTTTGAAGACCGAATTAAAGCTTTATTGAGAGAAATTAACCGAGCTGCTGGTAAATATGTTTTATTTATTGATGAACTTCATACTTTGGTGGGCGCAGGAGCCGCCGAAGGAGCAATTGACGCCTCTAATTTATTAAAACCAGCTTTGGCCAGAGGTGAGTTGAGAGCCGTCGGCGCTACTACCCTAAAAGAATATCAAAAGTATTTAGAAAGAGACCCTGCTTTAGAGAGGAGATTTCAGCCAATTTATGTTCAGGAGCCGTCAATTGAAGATACGATTAGCATTTTAAGAGGAATTAAAGAGAAATACGAATTGCATCACGGTGTGAAGATTAAAGATTCGGCTTTAAGGGTTGCTGCTGAACTCGCCGCTCGTTATATTACTGATAGATTTTTGCCCGACAAAGCAGTTGACCTAATAGACGAAGCGATGTCAGCTTTAAGATTGGAAATTGAATCAGAGCCACAGGAGTTGGAAAATTTAAAAAAAGAAATTCAGAAATTGGAAGTAGAAAAAGAGGCGCTTGGCGAAACAAAATCTTCGGTGAAAAAAATAGCTATTAACCGACAATTGGCTGACCTAAAAGAAAAAGCAAAAGCGATTACAGCTAGATGGCAATCGGAAAAAGAAACCATTGCTAAAATTAAAAATATTAAAAAGGAAATAGAAAACCTTCGTTTTGAGTTGGAGAAAGAACAGGCAGATGCCAATTTGCAAAGAATAGCAGAAATTAAATATGGGAAAATTCCCACCCTTTTAAAAGAACTGAAAAAGACAGAGAGGAAGCTGGCTACTTTCCAAAAAAATAAGCCCCTTTTAAGAGAAGAGGTTTCAGAAGAAGATTTAGCTAAAGTTGTTTCTCGTTGGACAGGTATTCCGGTTACCCGGCTTTTAGAAGAAGAAGCGAAAAAATTGGAAAAGATGGAAGAAATTTTACAAAAAAGAGTAATTGGTCAAAAAGAGGCAATATCTGCTATTTCCAACGCCATCAGAAGATCAAGAGCGGGGATTTCCGAAGAAAAGAGACCTTTGGGTTCCTTCTTGTTTTTGGGCCCCACGGGTGTTGGCAAAACTGAAACCGCCAGGGCTCTGGCAGAGTTTTTGTTTAACGACGAAAATGCTTTGGTCAGATTAGATATGTCAGAGTATATGGAAAAACACACTGTTTCTAAAATGATTGGTTCTCCTCCAGGCTACGTTGGTTATGAAGAAGGGGGACAGTTGACCGAAAAAATCAGAAGAAGACCCTACAGCGTTATTTTACTTGATGAAGTTGAAAAAGCCCATCCAGAAGTTTTCAACATTTTACTTCAGATTTTAGAAGATGGAAGATTAACCGACGCTAAAGGCAGGATAGCTTCTTTTAAAAATTCAATTTTAATTATGACCTCAAATATCGGTTCGGAATATATCGCCAGAATGGGTCAGCTGGGTTTTTTGGGCGGAGGAGAAGAAAATGAACGTCATAATTTAAAAGAAAAAGTAATATCATCTCTCAAGGATAACTTTCGACCGGAATTTTTAAACAGAATAGATGAGATTATTATCTTCAATTATCTCGGCAAACCGGAAATTAAAAAAATCGTTGAACTAGAGTTGGCAAAAGTTCAGAATCGTCTCAAAAACAAAAAAATTGATATTAGAATAACTGAAGGCGTTAAGGAATTCTTAGTCGAAAGGGGTTTTGATGTAAACCTTGGAGCCAGACCGCTAAAAAGAGTAATTCAAAGAGAAATTTTAGACCCCCTTTCTTTAAAAATTGTTTCCGGTTATTTAAAAGAAGGCGAAAGTGTCTTTCTTGATTTAGAAGATAATAAAATTGTTTTTAAAACCGCTAAAGAGTTAATTAAAGCTCGCCAAAGCAGAGTTCTAGAAAAGCAAGGACTTGCAAGATAAAATAATCCCAAGAGATGTGACATCTAAGACCATTGTCATTTTCGCTATCCAAGGTTAGAACCTTGGACACCTTTCAACATTGAAGACTATCGGAAACTGTTTATGGGCAAAAATATCTTGAAAATTATAATTATTTTTATTATCGGGATGGCGGGAGGAATTTTCTCCGAACAAATTTTTTGGCCCTATTTTATTGAAAAACCGCTTTTTTATAAATACCGCTTAGAGCAACGACCTATTTATGTTACAGAAAAAAAGGAAGTAATTATTCAAGAGAATGTGGCTTTAAAAAATGCCCTTGAGAAAGCAGAAAAAATGATTGTTGGGATAAAAACAAAAACAAAAACTGGGAAAATTTTAGAGGGTTCGGGACTAATAATTACTTCCGACGGTTTAGTGGTTACCTTAGCTGATTTGACGCCTCACGACGCAGAGATTAAAATTTTTTGGGAGGGAAAAATGCCAGCTTTTCAGGTTTTAAAAAGAGACCTAAAAGAGAACTTAGCTCTAATAAAAATTGAAGAGAATAATTTGCCGACTGCTGGATTTGCCGATTTGGAAAAATTAAGGCGAGGAGAGAGAGTTTTTTTGGTAGGCGCGATTTTTGAAGAATCAGCCACAATAAATTTTAACGATAAGGTAAATAAGATAGCCAGCGAAGGTATTGTTAGAACTTTTAATGAAAACTCTATTCAAACCAATATTTTTGAGGAAAAAATTTTACAGGGGAGCCCCCTATTTGATATTGAAGGCAATGTTTTAGGATTGAACACAATTGACAGAGAAGGAAGGATTATTGCGATTCCAGCGCCCCAAATACGTTCTTTCACCGGCCTTTAATCAATAACCACCAATACCCTATACCCTATATAAGATTAATTAACATCCGATGATTAATTAACTAATTAACACCCGAGATTGATTATACAAAGTGTTGATTATTGATTATTCCGTTAAATTTTTCCACAACCGCATGGTTGTTTTTTATTTTTAGAGTGGTAAGATTTAAAAATATTACTTTTTTAAACTGGCGCGATATCCAGTTAAAATGTTATGAAGAAAAAAGTTATTTTTTATTTAATAACCGCCTTAACTCTTATTATTATTGCTGGAGGATTTTTTTGGTGGTGGCAAAACCAGAAAGATGTCAGAGAATTAAACAAAAATTTACCAGAAGGAGTAAGGGTGGTAAAGAATTTTGCCAGAGAGTATAAAGTAGTGAACAAAATTGACGGCTATGAGTTTAGCGTGCCAAAAGAGTGGGGAGGAATAAAAGAGATTGAGTATATACCAGAACGAACAGTTAAAGAATTAGTTGTTACAAGCATTGGAATAGAAGGAAGAAAGGGAGAAGCACGAGACATTGCAATCGATAGGTACAAATTACAAGATAAAAGCATAGAATTAGAATCTTGGGCTAAAGAGTTATTTAATGTGTTAAACCTTTCTGGAAAGTTTAATAAAGACACAATTAGAGAAATTGAAATTATAAAAACCCAAGAACAAGAACATTTAATGGGGATGCATATATATTTTTTAAAAAAAAATACAATTGTTTATGTAATTTCAGGTGGTTCTGAGAAACTCATTCGAGATATTATTACCGCTGGCAGATGGTAAACATTAATTTGGCAGATGGTAAACATTAATTTATTAATAAAATGAAACTTTTTCTAAAAAAGCTCCCATTTTTAGTGATTTTATTAGTGATAATCGCTACTATTTTGGTATTTGGAAATATCGCTCTAGCCAAGAAAATAGAAATTAATGACAAGGATGTAGAAAGGATAAAAAGCAGTTTGGACACAATAAAGACATTTA
>FWPU01008352.1_pt1 | contig 17752 bp, 16 predicted proteins | sample 2228361 | NCBI WGS metagenome assembly FWPU01 (sample SAMEA103939777, study PRJEB20133) | metagenome
CTAGACCAGGCCGGTGTTCAAGCACGGGGGTGCGTTATCCGAAGTAACAGGAAACCAGGTGTCCTCCCCCGACATCCTCGAGCTGCGGCTCCTCTTCGGAACAGGCGGTCCGGGCCCGCGGACAGCGGGTGTGGAACCGGCAGCCTTCGGGCGGGTCGATGGGGCTGGGTACGTCCCCTTCCAGGATGATACGTCGTCTCTCCCTGGCTGCCCGAGGGTCGGGAATAGGGATGGCCGATAGCAGGGCCTGGGTGTAAGGGTGGAGGGGGTGCCGGTAGAGTTCCTGGCTATCTGCGAGTTCCACGATCTTTCCCAGGTACATCACCGCCACCCGGTCGCTGATATGCCTGACCATGGCCAGGTCATGGGCGATGAAGAGATAGGTTAAACCCAGGTTGTCCTGCAAGTCCTCGAGCATGTTGACGACCTGGGCCTGGATGGAAACGTCCAGGGCAGAGATGGGCTCGTCGCAGATAATGAACTCCGGCTCCACCGCCAGGGCGCGGGCCAGGCCGATACGCTGTCGCTGGCCACCGCTAAATTCATGGGGGAAGCGGCCCGTGTGTTCGGGGCTCAGACCTACCAACCGCAGCAATTCATGGATCCTTTCCCGGCGGGCCTCCCCGCGGGCCAGCCGGTGGATGTCCAGCGGTTCGCCGATGATGTCGCTGACCGTCATGCGCGGGTTGAGGGAAGCATACGGGTTCTGGAAGATGATCTGCATCTTGCGCCTGATGCCCCGCATTTCCCTTTCGTCACAGGCGGTTATATCTTCTCCCCGGTAAAATACCTGGCCGTCGGTGGGCTCGTAGAGGCGAAGGATGGTTCGGCCCAGGGTGGTCTTGCCACAGCCGCTTTCACCTACCAGTCCCAGGGTTTCTCCCCGTCCAATGGAAAAGCTAACCCCGTCCACTGCCTTGAGTACCGGCCGGTGCCGTCCCGGTAGCCCCCGGGACAGAGGGAAATACTTTTTCAGGTTTCTCACCTCTAAAAGCGGGCCACTCCGGCTCAACATACCACCTCCGGTCCGGCTGCGTCCCGGATTGGGGCGGCGAGGTCATGTAGCAGCCAGCAGGCAACCCGGTGCCCGTTTTCCGGGGCAAAGAACGGCGGACGGTGATCCAGGCATATCTGCATGGCGCGGGAGCACCGGGGAGCAAAAGGGCAGCCCGGCGGAGGCTGGACCAGGTCGGGAGGCTGCCCGGGTATCGGTACCAGGCGACGTTTAGCGATCGCGTCCAGCCGGGGTACGGACTTCAGCAGTCCCCGGGTATAAGGGTGCCGGGGACGGTAAAAGAGGTCCTCCACCTTGCCGCTTTCGACGATCTGCCCGGCATACATGATAAGTACCCGCTCGCAAAGGTCGGCTACTATTCCCAGGTCGTGGGTGATGAGGATAATGGCCATCCCCAGCCGGGCCTGCAGGCTTTTCATCAATTCCAGGATCTGCGCCTGGATGGTGACGTCCAGGGCGGTGGTGGGCTCGTCGGCAATAAGCAGCCGCGGCTGGCAGGAGAGGGCCATGGCGATCATGGCCCGCTGGCGCATTCCCCCGCTGAATTCATGAGGGTACTGCCGGTAACACCTTTCGGGGTTGGGCATCTCTACCAGGCGCAGCATCTCCAGGGCGCGTTGTCGAGCCAGGGCGGTGCTTACTTTCTGGTGCCGTCTTATCCCCTCGGCGATCTGGTTGCCCACGGTCATGGTGGGGTTGAGCGAGGTCATGGGGTCCTGGAAGATCATGCTGATGGAGTTGCCCCGCACCTGCTGCATCTCCCGGTTGGTCCCGGTCAGCAGTTCCTGCCCTTCGAAACGGGCCGACCCTCCTACAATCCGGCCCGGCGGGGAAGGGATAAGGCCCATGATGGAGAGGGCGGTCACGCTTTTGCCGCAGCCCGATTCACCTACTATGGCCACGGACTCCCCGGCATCCACAGACAGGCTGACCCCCCGTACCGCCTGGACCTCCCCGGCGTGAATGAAGAAGGAAACCTTCAGGTCCTTCACTTCGAGTAAGGCTGGCAACCGGTGTACCTCCTACTTCCTGAGCCTCGGGTCGAGGGCGTCGCGCAGCCCGTCGCCCAGCAGGTTAAAAGCCAGGATGGTCAGGCTGATAAAGAAGGCGGGGAAAAAGAGCTGCCACGGGTAGAGGCGTATGGCGGTAATGCCGTCGCTGGCCAGGGAGCCCCAACTGGCGATGGGGGCTGAAACGCCGAGACCCAGAAAGCTCAACCAGGCCTCGGCGAAGATGGCTTCCGGGATGGCCAGGGTGGTGTACACCAGGATGGGGCCCATGCTGTTGGGTACAAGGTGCCGGAAGATGACCCGCCACGAAGTGGCCCCCAGCGCCCGGGCGGCCAGGACGTACTCCTGCTCCTTCAGGGATAGCACCTGCCCCCGCACCAGCCGGGCCATGGACAGCCAGCATACGGCTCCCAGGGCGATGAGGATGGTATGCAGCCCGGGGCCCATCACCACCATCAACAGCACCACGTAGAGGAGGAGGGGGACCCCGGAGAAGATCTCCACCACCCGCATCATCACCTCGTCCACCCATCCCCCCAGGTAGCCGGACAGGCCGCCATAGGTAACCCCGATGAGAAGCTGCACCAGGGAACTGACGAAGCCGACCAGCAGGGAGATGCGCGCACCGTGCCATACCCGGGTGAACAGGTCGCGTCCCAGGTCATCGGTGCCGAACCAGTGCCGGGCGTTGGGCGGCTGGTTGGTAAACTCGGGCGACAGTTGCTGGGCGTCGTACGCGTAAGGGGTCAGGGAGGGTCCGATGGCGGCCATGATTATCAGCAGGGTGATTACCGCCAGGCCGGCCATGGCTGCCTTGTTCTGTCTGAGCCGGCGCCAGGCGTCCTGCCAGTAGGTGGTGCTGGGCCGGACGATGGCCTGGAGATCCCCGGTACCGGTACCCACCGGCCGGAAGAGCTCGCTGCTCAATTCCATGACCTTCAATTCCATGGCCTTCAATCCCTCCTCTCCACCAGCTTGATGCGGGGATCGATGAGAACGTAGGCGACGTCTACCACCAGGTTCATGACCATGAGGAACAGGCTGTAAAACACGGTGGTGCCCATGATTACCGTATAATCACGGTTGGAGATGCTGGTAACAAAGGAACGCCCCAACCCGGGGACGGCGAAGATGAACTCGATGATGAAGCTCCCGGTGAAAACGCCGGCAATAAGGGGGCCCAGGTAGGTGACCACCGGCAGGATGGCGTTGCGCAGGACGTGGCGGCTGATAACCCTTTGTTCCGGGAGACCCTTGGCCCGCGCCGTCCTCACGTAATCCTGCTGCAGCACCTCCAGCATGCTGGAACGCATTAGCCGGGCGATCATGGCCGTGGGCAGCGCCGCCAGGGCGAGGGCGGGCATCACCACGTTCTTCCAGTTGCCCCACATCGCCGGCGGGAGCAGGTGCCAGCGGTAGGCCAGAAAGTACTGCAATAACCCGGCCACCACGAAGCTGGGCACCGAGAACCCGATGGTGGCCAGCACCATGGTACCGTAATCCTGGAAATGGTTTTGCTTGAGGGCGGAGATAATGCCTGCGGGTAAACCAACCAGCAGGGCCAGCCCCACGGCTACTGCGCCGAGTTGCGCGGAGACCGGAAAGTACTCCCTGATGATGTCGTTTACCGTCATCGATTCATACTTGAAGGAGGGTCCCAGGTCCCAGCGAGCGGTACGGTAAAGGTAATCGAAGTACTGTTTCCACAGAGGGTCGTCAAAGTGATATTTTTCATTGATGGCCTTTTCAATAGCGGGGGGCAAGGCCTTTTCCCTGGTGAAGGGGCCGCCGGGGATAGCTTTCATCATGAAGAAGGTAAGGGTAACGATGAAGAAAAGGGATACCAGGACCGTCGCTACCCGTCGCAGCAGGAACCATATTACCATAAAACACCCCCTCTTCCGGAGCAGGCCTCCGAGGTGAAGTTGCCCGCCTTATGTTAACAGCAGGAAGGACGAAGGGGCATACATGCCATGTATACCCCTCCTGCCTTCTCCGGACTCAGGCTATTTTTTCTCGCCTACGTCGGCCCACTTGAACTCGTGGTAGCCGCCGAAGGGCGGTACAAAGACGCCCTTGACCCACGGCTTGTACATGTTGACGTTAACGTAGAAGTAAACGGGGGCGATGGGCATCTCGTCCATTAAGATTTTCTCCGCCTCGTGCATGTTCTTCATGCGCACCTTCTGGTCGTTGGTGTTCTTGGCCTCGGCGATGAGCCTGTCGTAATCCTTATTGCCCCAGAAGGAGTCGTTGTTTCCCCCGCCGGTGACGTGCATGTCCATGAAGGTCATGGGGTCGTTATAGTCGGGCATCCACCCGGCGCGGGCTACCATGAAGTCACCCGTGTCCCTGGTCGTCAGGTAGACCTTCCATTCCTGGTTGACCAGCTTAACTTTGGCGCCCAGGTTATCCTTCCACATCTGGGCGATGGCTTCGGCGATCTTCTGGTGCGACTGACTGGTGTTGTACAGGAGCTCGATCTCGGGGAGACCCTTGCCATCGGGGTAACCCGCCTCTTTCAGCAGCTTCCTGGCGGTTTCCACGTCGTTATCCTTGAAGTAGTCGCCGCCTACCGTGCGGAAATCCTTGTCCTCCGTTACGTCGTGAAAGCCGTAAGGGACAAAGGCCAATGCCGGTTTCTGGCCCGCCTGGGTGATATTCTCCACGATGGCCTTGCGGTCAATGGCCAGGGTGAAGGCCTGCCGCACCTTCTTATTATTGAAGGGCTTCTTCTTGGTATTGAAGATGTAGTAATAGGTGCTGGGATCGGGGAGAGCCACCGCTTTCCCCTCGGCCAGCAGCCGCTTGATGTCCTTGGTGGGTGCTTCTTCGACTATATCGATCTGGTTGGACTCAAACATGGTCAGGGCGGTGTCCTGGGCCTCGACCATGGTAAGGACCAGCTTATCCAGCTTAACGTTAGCTGCATCCCAGTAATCGGGGTTCTTCACCAGTTCCATCTTCTGCTGGTGTTCCCACTTGGCGAGCTTGAAGGGGCCGTTGCCCACGAAGGTCTCCGGCTTCATGTGCCAGTCCTTGTTGGCCTCCACCACCTTCCTGTTGACCGGGAACAGGTTGGAGAAGGCGGTCAGGTCCAGGAAATAAGGCGTAGGGGCCTCCAGCTCGACTTCCAGGGTGTAATCATCCCTGGCCTTGACGCCGACCTGGTCGGCGGCAACCTCTCCCTGGTTGAACTTTTCGCCGTTCTTAATGTAGAAAGCCTGGTAAGCGTATTCCGCGCCGGTGTTCTTGTCCAGCAGCCGCTTCCAGGCATATTCGAAATCGTGGGCGGTTACCGGGTCGCCGTTGGTCCACTTGACTCCTTTGCGGAGGGTGAACATGTACCTCTTGCCGTCAGGGGAGATGTCCACCTTTTCCGCTATGGCCGGCTGCAGCTTCTTATCCGGCCCGTAACGGTACAGGCCTTCCATGAGGGCCATCAATACCGTTCCTTCCGGAGCGCCGGTTTGCATGGCGGGATCCAGAGTCTCCAGGTCCGTGCCCAGGTTGTAGATGATTACCTTTTCTTTAGGAGCTTCCGGAGTAGCAGCCTGCTTTTTTGCGCAACCACCGGCCAGGGTAAAACTCACCGCCAGCACCATAGCGAGGAACAACAAGATTAATCTTTTCCTTCCGGCCACTCTTCCCACCTCCTTAATTTTTTATACACTTGTCCGCTTTTATAGACAAAATTTGTATTCTTCACCAAGGTGGGTTTTCCTGCTGGCGCATCAAAGCACCGGGGATTTTCGTCCTGCTGCGGTCATTAGCCCGGAAACCAGGTCGCACGGCTCACCACAACAGGAGGGAGAGGAGTTGCCCTTATTTGGGTAGAATGTTATGATAATGGGCGGGAAAGGAGGCCCTGTAGTGGAAGAACGCTACAACTTCAAAACCGTGGAGTCGAAGTGGCAGAAGGACTGGGCCGAGAAGGAACTCTACCGCGTGGAGATTGACCCGCGGCGGCCCAAGTATTACTGCCTGGAGATGTTTCCCTATCCCTCCGGGACGCTGCACATGGGTCACCTGCGGGTTTATACCATCGGTGACCTCCTGGCGCGTTTCAAGCGGATGAAGGGTTTTAATGTACTGCACCCCATGGGGTGGGACGCCTTCGGGCTACCGGCGGAGAACGCGGCCATAGAGCACGGGATACACCCCGCCTCCTGGACGGCGAGGAACATCGCCAACATCAAGCGCCAAATGCAGGCCCTGGGGGTCAGCTACGACTGGAGGCGGGAGGTCAACACCTGCCAGCCCGATTACTACCGGTGGACGCAGTGGCTGTTCCTGCTCTTTTACCGCCGCGGCCTGGCCTACCGGAAAAAAGCGGCGGTCAACTGGTGTCCCGCCTGCGCGACGGTGCTGGCCAACGAGCAGGTAGAGGACGGCCGCTGCTGGCGCTGCGACAGCGTGGTCACCAGGAAAGAGCTGGAGCAGTGGTTCCTGCGCATCACCGCATACGCCGACCGCCTGCTGGAAGACCTGGCCCTGCTGGACCGCTGGCCGGAGAGGGTGCGGGTGATGCAGGAGAACTGGATCGGGCGCAGCGAGGGAGTGGAGGCGGACTTCAAGGCAGAAGCGACGGGAGAGACCATTACCGTCTTCACCACCAGGGCGGACACGCTGTTCGGGGTCACCTACATGGTACTGGCCCCCGAGCACCCGCTGGTGGAGCGGCTGGTGGCCGGTACTCCTTACGAGACGCCGGTGAAGGAGTTCGTGGAGCGGACCCGCACCCTCGGCGAGCTGGCCCGGACCTCGCTGGAGACCGAGAAGGAGGGCCTGTTCACCGGGGCCTACGCCATTAACCCGGTAAACGGGGAGCGGATTCCCATCTGGGTGGCCAACTACGTGCTGATGGAGTACGGGACCGGTGCGGTGATGGGGGTACCTGCCCATGACCAGAGGGACTTCGAGTTTGCCGTCAAGTACGGGCTACCGATCCGCCTCGTGATCCAGCGGCCCGATGGCGGGCTGATGCTGGAGGAAATGACGGAAGCTTACGTCGACCCGGGGGTGATGGTGAACTCCGGACCCTTCGACGGCCTGGACAGCCGGGAGGGTATCCAGAAGGTGGCCGATTACCTGGAGGCCACCGGTAAAGGCCGCCGCACGGTGAATTACCGTATCCGGGATTGGCTTATCTCCCGCCAGCGGTACTGGGGGGCACCCATCCCCATAGTTTACTGCCAGGGCTGTGGTACGGTGCCGGTGCCGGAGGACCGGTTGCCGGTGCTCCTTCCCCCGGACGTAGAGTTCCTGCCCGGGGGACCTTCCCCCCTGGCCAGGGCGGAGGATTTCGTCAAAACTGCCTGTCCCTCTTGCGGGGGGCCCGCCAGGCGGGAGACCGACACCATGGACACCTTTATCTGCTCGTCGTGGTACTTCCTGCGGTACGCCTCCCCGCGGGAGACGGCGGGGCCGTTCACCCGGGAGGAGGTCAACTACTGGATGCCGGTAGACCAGTACGTGGGCGGGATCGAGCACGCGGTTCTCCACCTGCTCTACTCGAGATTCTTTACCAAGGTGCTCCACGACGCGGGGCTGGTAGAGGCGGTGGAGCCCTTCAGCAGCCTGCTGGCCCAGGGCATGGTCACCAAGGACGGGGCCAAGATGTCCAAGTCCAAGGGGAACGTGGTCAGCACGGACGAGATCATGGAGACTTACGGTGCCGATGCGGCCCGGCTCTTTATCCTCTTTGCCGCCCCGCCGGAGCGGGACCTGGACTGGAGCGACCGGGGCATCCAGGGGGCGGCGCGCTTTCTCCAGCGGGTATGGAGGTTGATGGCCCATTACCGCGACCGGCTGGGGGGGGACGGCCAGGCGCCGCTGGCTGATACGGCCCTGGCAGGACGGGAGCGGGAGCTGCGGCGGCTCACTCACCGCACGGTCAAGAAGGTGACGGAGGACATAGAAGGCCGGTTTAACTTCAACACCGCCATCAGCGCCATCATGGAGCTGGTAAACGCCCTCTACCTTTACCGGGAGGAGGCCGGGGGCAGAGAGAACCTGGCGGTAGTAAAAGAGGCGCTGGAGAAGGTAACCCTGATGCTGGCGCCCATGGTGCCCCACCTGGCCGAGGAGCTGTGGCGTGCCCTGGGGAACCGGGAGAGCGTGCACCTGCAGGCCTGGCCGGAGTTCGACCCGGAGGCGGCCCGGGCCGAAGAGGTTACGGTGGTAATCCAGGTGAACGGGCGGGTGCGCGACCGCATCCAGGTCCCCCTCGGCCTGGGGGAGGAGGCCTTGAGGGAGGCGGTGCTGTCCCAGGAGAAGGTCCGGGCCCACCTGGCCGGCAGGAAAGTGGTTAAGGTAATAACCGTTCCGGACAAGCTGGTGAACGTCGTCGCCCGCTAAGCGGTTGGGTGTCCCCAACCCGCCAGGGGGATAGTTCCCCGTTACCCGCCAGGTGGGTGGGCCTCCCCCTGCGGGGCGCGAGGGGGCGGCTGGCAAGATGGTACGGTGCGGATGCCTTGGGGGGGAGGAGGGTTATGGCGGAGGGCCAGTATGTTTCTTTCCGGCTGGGCGAGGGAGCGTACGGGGTGGAGATCTCCCGGGTTAAAGAGATTATTGCCGCAGGGGAAATAACCCGGGTTCCCGAGGCGCCTCCCTTTGTGCGCGGGGTTATCAACCTGCGGGGCCGGGTCATCCCGGTAATCAGCCTGCGATCCCTTTTCGATCTCGGGGAGGGAGAGCTTTCGGCCGGGACTCGCATCGTGGTGGCGGAGCTGGGGGAGATCTCCGTGGGACTGGAGGTAGATTCGGTCCGGGAGGTAACCCGCTTGGCTCCGGAACAGGTGGAACCCCCCTCCCCCCTGATCGCGGGCCGGCGAGGGGGTTACGTCAAGGGGGTGGCCAGGACGAAGGACTCGCTGCTGGTGCTGCTGGACCTCGACCGGCTTTTGAGCCGGGAGGAGAGGGAGGCAGTGGCCGAGGCCCTCGCCGGCTAACGTGTCCTGTGGGCAATAACTAACGGTTCTCCCGCAGGGCCACGCTTATTTCCAGATCCCCCAGGGGCGTAACCAGGGGGATCACCAGCTTGGGGATGCTCACCGTAGATATGATCGCTCCCCGTCCCACCACCACCGTGGGGGGAGTGATGCGGCAGACGTAGCCAGCCTGTTCCAGATCGGCGCTGGCCAGGCCGGTGATCACGTTACCCATTTCGGCGATGGCGCTTTCCACCAGGCGATTGAACACCGGCACCCTTTCCCCCGTCATGGCCGAAACCATGAGCTTGGCCGTGCGTTCCGTGAGGCCGTACAGGACAATGCCCTGGACGTCGCCGGTTACCCCGATCATCACCGTGACCTCCCTGCTGGTGGAGGCGGATTCCACGATGTTGAGCTCCCCTTTCTCTATTTCCTCCACTTTCACCTCTTGCTGCAGCACCTTGTAGGCGGCATTGACGAAGGGCTTAATGAACTCCACTTTCATGGGTAACCTCCTCCCGGTTCTGCGAGGACACGGTTTTACGGTAAAAGAAAGGCGAGAAGGGCTCGAAGCCAAGTTCACGGGGCTTGATGATGCACTCCGTTCCTCCCACAAAAAGCACGCCTCCCGGCTTGAGGGCACGGTGGAATTTATGGTAAAGCTCGTCTTTGGCCTTTTCGGTGAAGTATATGACCACGTTGCGGCACAGGATCAGGTCAAAGTTATTTCCGAAGGGATCCAGCAGAAGGTCGTGCTGTTGAAACCGGACCCGCTCCCGTATCTCCGGAATAATCTGGAAGCCACCGTTAACCTTCCGGAAGTATTTTAGACGCCGGGACTTATCGACGTTTTGGATGTCCCTCTCGGTATAGATCCCCTCGCGCGCCCTGGAGAGAATGGTGGCATCCACGTCGGTGGCCAGGATGTGGTGGCGCTGGCCCGGGGTAAGCTCGTCCAGGATAATGGCCAGGGAGTAGGGCTCTGCCCCCATCGAGCACCCGGCGCTCCAGACCCGGAGAGAAGGGGAGGAGCGGAGGAGAGCGGGAAGAACTAGCTCTTTGAGCTCGCGGTACTTCTCCGGGTTGCGAAAGAACTCGGTCACGTTGATGGTGATAAAATCCTTGAACTCCTGCAGCCTTTGCGGGTCGCGTTCCAGCAGCCGGGCATAGGCCAGGAACCCCCCGGCCTCGGACCGGCTCATCAACGTTCGCAGCCTCCGTTCCATCTGGCTGCTTTTATAAGCGTTGAGGTCAATCCCGGTTAGGGCTTTTATTTTTTGGAAGAAGATCTGGTACTCCTGGCTTTCCATTTTCTTCTCCTCTCCCGGGTTCCAGCAACTCCAGAATAGCCCGGGCTACCTGGGGGAGTGGCACCACGCGATCGGCATATCCCATCTCCACGACCGCGCGGGGCATGCCGTAGACCACGCAGGTGGAGGCATCTTCGGCCACCGTACGCCCCCCTGCTCGCTTGATGAGGCCCATCCCCCTTGCCCCGTCGAAGCCCATCCCCGTAAGCACCACCCCGACCAGGGCAGGCCCGTACACGGATACCGCGGATTCCATGGTAACGTCCACCGCCGGCCTAACCCCGTGGCGGGGCGGCTCTTCGTTAAGGTCGATGCAGCGCGACGTGGTAACCACCATGTGGTAGCCGCCGGGAGCCACCAGGGCTGTTCCCGCCAGGATATGGTCCCCCCGTTCCCCCTCCTTCACCTCGATGGCGGATAGCTGGTTCAGCCGCTCGGCCAGGGAACGGGTGAAGCCGGGAGGCATGTGTTGCACCACCAGGATGCCCGCCCCGATATCCGCCGGGAACCGGGGGAGGATCTCGTGGAGGGCCCCCGGCCCCCCGGTGGAGGTACCGATGATTACCAGCTTGTCCGCGTACCCCTTTGGCGCCGGGGCAGCAACCGGGGCCGCCCACGAACGCCTGGCTGTGGCCCGCTGTTTTACCAGGCGGTTCACATCCACGGTAGCCGCCATTTTGACCTTCCGCCGCAAATCCTCCGCCACCTTGTGGAGGTCGAGGGAGATGGCCCCGGATGGCTTGGCCACAAAGTCAACCGCCCCCAGGGAAAGGGCCTGAATGGTGGTCGATGCGTTTTCCCGGGTATGGCTGCTCAACATGATCACCGGTACCGGGGACTCACGCATGACCCGACCGAGGAAGGTGAGGCCGTCCATGCGTGGCATCTCCACGTCCAGGGTGACCACGTCGACCCGCTTCCCCTTGAGCTTATCCAGGGCCTCCAGGCCGTCGCGGGCGGTGTCCGCCACCTCGAGTTCGGGGTCCCTTTCCAGCAGGTCGGTGATAACCTTGCGCATGAAGGCGGAGTCGTCTACCACCAGTACCCTGACCTTGCCCATGGCGCCTGCCTGCTATCCCACGTGCTTTTTTATGACGGCGAGGATCTTTTCCGGCTCAAACGGCTTGACCACGAAATCCCTGGCCCCGGCCTTAACCGCCTCTATGACCATGGATTGTTGCCCGAGGGCACTGCACATGATGATGGTGGCGGAGGTGTCTATCTGTTTTATCCCCTTTACGGCGGCAATGCCGTCCATGACGGGCATGGTAATATCCATCAGCACCAGGTCCGGCCTGAGCTCCCGGTACCTTTCTACCGCCTGCTGTCCGTCCGCCGCCTCTATCACTTCGTAGCCGTGGGAAGCCAGAAGCTTCGAGAGGCGGAGCCGCATGAATTCCGCGTCATCAACCACCAGGATCCTGGGCATCGGCTCCCCTCCTCCCCCTCATAACTCTTTTTCTCCCTGTCCAATGGCCGCCACGGTTACCCTTCCGGTACCCAGGTATAGCTTCACGGTTCGACCGTGGCTTCCCCCCACATCACAACCTGCCAGGGGAATGCCCTCCTTTTCCAAGGCCTTGATAACGGCTTCTATGTTACGGGTTCCGATATCCAGTATTCCGGCGTCCCGCGGGATATTCAGAACCCTGGCCCCCCCGGCCATTTTTACCTGCAGCCGGGTCCTCATGGCTCCTTCCCGCAAGACCGTTGCTAACAGCAATGGTACAGCGGTATCCGCGAACTTGGCCGGAGAGTAAGGCTGCCTGGCCAGGGAACTATCCGGGAGGATAATGTGCACCATGGCACCCAGCCTGATGGCCGGGTCATAGGCGGTAAGGGCGATACAGGATCCCAGCCCGAAGGTGGCCAGTACCTCAGACGGGTGGTTACCCCACTTCAACTCCCCCAACCCCACGGAGGTAATCTTTTTCATCATCAGGAACCTGCTCCGAGGGCCTCGAGGAGTACCGGCACGGCCTCTACGCCGGGGAGCAGGAATAAATACCCTCCAATGTCATGGCCTGTCTCCCCGAAGCTGGTTCTTACCACCAGGGCTTCGTCGCCGGCCAACCCGATCTCGGCCAGCACCGAGCTGATAACTGCCCCGAACATGTCCATCACTATTATCGGTGGCGTGGGGCAAAGCTTTAGCCCGGTGAAGTCAGCCAGGGTGTTGAGCACGGAGGAACAGGTAACGTTGCCGATCTCGCCGAGGGCCGACTGCTCCAATTCTCCCAGGTTACGGGTTCTTGCCGCCGGCTGCTCCAGGAGCAGGTCGACCAGCTTAAGGGCCGCCGGTTCGGGGAGGCAGAGCATGATGTGACCTTCCAGGTCCCCGTGCACCGCCGCATAAACGGCCACCACGACAGCGGAGGCCCCTCCGGCCATCTGGAGAACCCGGTCGAGAGGGAGCAGGTCTACCCCGGCCGACCGTATCTCAAAGGGCGAACCGGTCATCCGGGTCAATACCCCGCGGGCCCGTTCCATGCCTTCTTTTATTATCATCCTCAGTCTTTCAAGCTGTTGAACGGTAGGAGGCGGCATGGCCTTCACCTTCTTCCCCGTTGATGGAGGCCATGTAGTTCTTTACCAGGCTGTGAACGTCCAGGATGAGGGCCAGATCCCCTTCTCCCAGAATCGTAGCTCCCGATATCCCGTGGAGGTTGCCCAGGAACTTGCCCAGGCTCTTTACCACCACCTCTTGCTCTCCCACCAGGCCATCTACGGTTATTCCCAGTTGCAGTCCCGAGGCTCTCACTACTACCACGCAAACTTTCTGGGGGTGGAGAACCTTTCCCCGGGATAGCCCGAACAGCTCATCCAGCCGAAGCAGCGGCAGCACCTTACCCCGGAGCAGCACCGCGTCGTGACCGTTAACCCGGTGCACGTCGCCCGGTGGCAGCAGTATGGCCTCTACCACCGAGGCGAGGGGGATCACGTAGGTCTCCTCTCCCAGCCTCACCAGCAGTCCCCGGATGATGGCTAAGGTCAGGGGGAGCTTGATCCTGAACTCGGTGCCCCGGCCCGGCTCGGTAGCCACCTCCAGGGACCCGTTTACCTTCTCCAGGTTCTTCCGCACCACGTCCATTCCTACCCCCCGGCCGGAGACTTCCGTTACCCGTTCGGCGGTGCTGAAGCCGGGGGCAAAGATGAAATCAATGATTTCCCGTTGGCTGAGGCGCCGGGCCACCTCATCTGTTACCAGGCCCTTGCTGATGGCCAGGGTGCGCACCCTTTCCAGGTCAATCCCCCGGCCGTCGTCGCTAACGGTGATGACGATCTGGTTTTCCTCGTGCTGGGCGGCCAGCCTGATTCTCCCCGCCCTCGGCTTGTTGAGCCGGATCCTCTCACCCGGCGGCTCGATGCCGTGATCCAGGGCATTACGCAGCAGGTGGATGAGGGGATCCCCGATCTCGTCAATAACCCCCCGGTCCAGTTCGGTGTCCTGGCCTTCCACCACGAACTCCAGCTCTTTCCCCGCCTGCTGGGCCAGGTCGCGCATCATGCGGGGGAACTTTTTAAAGAGGTTCTCTAGGGGGAGCATACGCGCCTTCATTATCTCTTCCTGGAGCTGGGCGGTTATCCGCCCGATGTGCAGGGCGGTACGGCTTAGCTCCTGGGTGTTCTCTTCCGCTTCACGGCCGCCGGAGAGCCGGGACACGATCTGCGTCAGCCGGGAGCGGTCGATGACCAGTTCTCCCACCAGGTTCATGACGTTATCCAGCAGTTCTACGTCCACCCGCACGGAGCGGGTGCTCTGAAGCCGCCTGGCCGGCCGGCCGGCCTCCATGCTTTCCTCCCGGGCCTCCACCACAATGGAGGCTATATCGGGTATTTGCTGGAGCTGTTGTTTAAGTTCCGCGGGTGAATGCCTGGTATGGAGCTCCACTACCAGGTCTGAATCGACCTTTTCGTTTTCGATCTCCGCGGCGGAGGGAATCGACCGTATTATGTTGCCCATCTCCTCCAGGGCCATCAGCGCCTGGTAGGCCCTGACCGCGGGCATCAGGCAATCGTGGGCCAGGGTTAATTCTACCCTGGTAGCCCTGGGCTCCTCCGGCGGGGGGGCTGGCTTCTCCTCCCTGCGGCTGCCGCTTTCCCCGTGGTCGCTGCCGGGGGCGGTGGCTCTGCCGGCGATCTCCTCCAGCCGAGAATGGATCCCCTGCAGATCGAGCGTCCCAACCTCTCCTCCGGCCAGCTCCTCCTTGAGCCCGCGCAAAATGTCGAGGGCCTCCAGGAGGACGTTGACCATGGCGGAATCCACCGAAAGCTGATTTTTCCGCACCCGGTCAAAGATGTTCTCCAGGGCATGGGTAACCGAGGCCATCTGTTGAAAGCCCAGGGTAGCGGAAGAGCCCTTGAGGGTGTGGGCGGCGCGGAAGATGGACTGGATCAGCTCTGGTTCCCTGGCCCCCTGCTCGAGCCTGAGAAGACCTTCCTCCAGGAACTGCAACTGTTCCTCGGCTTCTTCGAGAAATATTTTCAGGTCCTCGTCGGTGAAATCAGTGAAGCTCACATTATCCCTCCTGAGTTGCCGCCATTAGCTTGGGGAGATCGAGGAGCATTACCAGCCTGCCTCCCACTTTGGCCACACCCCGCAGGTAATCCGCATCCACACCGGCGATGATGGGAGAGGGAGGCTCTATGTTGTCGCCCGGGATGCGCAGCACCTCGGACACGTTGTCCACCAGCATGCCCAGGGTTTCACCGTCGACTTCCACCACTACTATCCGGCTTTCATGGCCATCGGCTGCCTCGGCGAGGCCGAACTTCCGGCGCAGGTCTATCACCCCGATGACCTTGCCGCGGAGGTTGATTATGCCCCTGACGAAGGAGGGGGTGCCGGGCACCCGCGTGATGTTGGGGACGGTGATGATCTCCCGTACCCTGGCTATCTCCAACCCGTAGGTCTCCTCCGCCAGTTGAAAAACTACCACCTGCTCCTCCAGGGTCGATACCTCCCGGTTCATCGCTTTACCCCCCTTGTTTAATCAGGCCCCGCCGGCACTTTGAAGCGGCCTACCAGGGACTGCAAGTTTTGCGCCATGCGGTTCAGGGACTCGGCCGAAACGGCGATAGATTCGGCGGAAGCGCTGACCTCGGTGGCGGAGGCCGAAACCTCGCTGGCCGCCGCGGCGTTCCGTTCGGCTATAACGGCGATCCTGTCCATCAGGTTGCTTACCTCCGCGCTGCTGGCAGCCATTTCCTCGGTGGCGGCCGTGTTTTCCTCGGTGATGCTGGCCATGTTGTCTACTGCCTTGACCACCTCCGAGCTGGCCGCCGACAGCTCTTCCGAGGCGGCGGAGATGCTCTGGATCTGCTGGTAAGTATCGTTTATCATGCGCATGATGTTTTCCAGGGCCGAGCCTGCTTCCAAGGCCAGGCGGTCGGTTTGTTCGATGTCTCTGGTTCCCGCCTCGATGCTCTGGACGGCATCCAAGGTCTCCCGCATAATGCCCCCGACAAGGCCGGAGATCTCCTTGGTGGCCTGGCCGGAGCGTTCTGCCAGCTTGCGCACCTCGTCGGCCACCACTGCAAACCCCTTGCCGTGTTCACCTGCCCGGGCTGCTTCGATGGCGGCGTTGAGGGCCAGCAGGTTGGTCTGATCGGCGATGTCGCTGATAACCTGTACTATCTCCCCGATCTGCTCCGAGTGTTTACCCAGGGTCTTAATACGGGCGGCGGAGTCAAAAGCCACCTTTTTGATGGCCTCCATGCCCCGGATGCCGTTTTTAACCGCCAGGCTGCCTTCTTCGGCTACCCGGGAAGTGCGGGCGGCAGCCTCCGTCAGCGACTGGGTGCTCGCGGCGACCTGCTGAATGGCGCTTTCCATCTTGGCTGCCAGCAGCGAGGCCTGGTTAACGTGGCGGGCCTGCTCCTGGGCTCCCGCGGCGATCTGATCAATGGCCTGGGCCAGTTGCTTAAGGTTGGAAGCGGCGTTATTAACCCTTTCTTTCTGCTCGCTGTTCCCCCTGGCCACCTCGTCGATGGCCCGGGCTATCTGCTGGGTGGCCTCGGCGGCCGCGGCCGCGGTGAGGGACAGGTTCTGGCTGGTGGAGGTCACTTCCCGGGAAGAAAGGTTAACCTGTTGGATTATGCTGCTCAGGCTGCCCAGCATTTCCGTAAACGACCGGCATAAAAGGCCTGCCTCGTCGGAGAGCCGCAGTTCGGGGAGCCTGACGGTGAGATCTCCCCCGGCCACCCTGGACGAAAGACGGGAAAGGTTGACCAGGGGAGCGGCCAGGGAACCGGCAAAAACGAAGCTGCCCACGAGCCCGGCCAGGAAGATCAACCCTATCGAGGCCAGGGTAAGCCAGGTGAAGCGCCGGCTGGTCATGGCTGCCTTTCCGGAGAGTTCCTCCACCCTTTCCCTGGCCATGGTAGACATGGTGTTGACCAGGTACTCGAAGTCCAGCGTAATGCGCTGTATCTGGGTCAGGAGGATATCCCGCAGGCTGCTTTGCCCTTCCCTGGTGGCCGTTGCCAGCCGGTCCCTTAGCTGGTGGCAGTTGGTGCACATTGAATCCAGCTGTCCGGTGGCTTCCCGGTAGGCCGAATCGGCCTCCGCCAGGGCCATCACCCTGGAGTGAATATCCTTTCCTTGCTGGTGGGCTTCCCGGAAGTCCTGGAGGCTGGTCGGGTTGCCCGTGGCCAGGTAGGCATGAAGAAAGGCGGCCTGTTTGGCGATATTATAGCGCCACTCCCCCACGGCGTCGGCGAAGGGGAGGTCGGTCTTCAGCAACTTTTGGTACTGGCGATCCTTGGCCTGCATTTGCAAGATCCCCAGGGCTCCCCCCACCACGAGAAAGAAAAGCAGGACGGCATAACCGATTATTATCTTGGTCCTGATCCCCAATTTCATCGGCTCCTCCCCCGATGTCATTAAGAGTCAAAACCTGACCGCAGACGTCTTTTCAGTCTAGTTTTCGTTTTACTTGCAAAATAATGTTAGATGTTACCCGTAAAAAGTTAAAAGGAAATTAATGGAAGGAAGTCGAACTAAACCCGGGATTTCATACCTTGGGGGGAGGCAACCGTGTTCTCCTTTTCCGATAGGGAGCAGGCCGCCCTGGTGGTACTGCTTTGCTTGCTCCTGCTGGGCAGCGGGGCACTGGCCTGGAAGCATGTCCGGGCCGGTTTGCCGATATTTTACCGGGGTAGCGGGGCTGTTCCGTCCCCGGTCCCGCAACCCGGGTACTCCCAGTACCTGACCGTGCACGTGGCGGGCGCGGTAAAACACCCCGGAATTTACCGGCTTAAGCCGGGGTCCCGGCTGGTGGAGGCGGTGGAAGCAGCGGGGGGAGGAACACCTGACGCTTCCCTGCAATCGCTTAACCTCGCAGAAGTTATCCGGGATGGGGAGCGCATTTACGTACCCTCTGCCCGCGAAATGGAAAGGGGCGAGACCGGGAGCCGGGTGCCCGGGAAGCATGATGTGGTGAATATCAACCTGGCCGACCGTAAAGCCCTGGAAACCTT
>FWPU01008353.1_pt1 | contig 17751 bp, 16 predicted proteins | sample 2228361 | NCBI WGS metagenome assembly FWPU01 (sample SAMEA103939777, study PRJEB20133) | metagenome
CACTGCGGTAAAGTAGGACAACTGCTAGCAGTTGTCCTACATTTTCATGCTTTATGGTGCCCGAAAGGGCATGGTAAACTGCGGTGACTCGGTGCCTGGGTGTGAAAAAGCCTCACCAAGCTCTCCCTTCGCTTCGCCGAGTGGCAACCATTTTGAAAAACTCGCCCTTCCAGGGGCTTGACAAATCGGGGCCGGTGTGGTATAATTGCACACGTGTGCATTGCAGAAAAAGAGCACGTTTTATCAGCCTAGATGCACACCTGAGGATGCGAATGGCTATGCGGGTCTCAATCAAAGATGTGGCCCGGGCAGCAGGGGTCTCCCACTCGACCGTATCGCGGGCGCTGAGCGGCAGTCGGCTGGTGAGCGCGGATACCCGAGCTCGCATCCAACGCCTGGCCCAGGAGATGGGCTACTCCCCCGACGCCCAGGCCCGGAGCCTGGTCATGAGACGGACCCTGACGCTGGGAGTGGTCGTGACTACCATCAGCGACCCCTTTATTGCCGAGATTGTGCAGGCCATCGAAAGCACTGCCCACGACCACGGCTACAGCGTCGTCCTGGCCAGCTCCAATGCCGAGCCGGAGCGTGAGATCGCCGCTGTAGAAATGCTGCACTCCAAGCGGGTGGATGGCGTCATCGTCACTTCATCGCGCATCGGGGCGCTGTATCAGGAGCACCTGGACCGCCTGGCCGTGCCGGTTGTGTTGATCAACAGCCACAGTGAACAGAGTGGCCCCTACACCTTTTCGATCACAGTAGACAACCAACATGGCGGGTACCTGGCAACCAGGCACCTGATCGAGTTGGGCCATCGGCGCATCGCTTACATCACCGGACCGGCCGATCACAGCGACGATCTGGCCCGCCTGGCCGGCTATTGCCGGGCCCTGGCCCAGGCCGGCATCGCCTATGACCAGAGCCTGGTTGTGGTTGGCACCGGCCGCGCCAACGGCGGGGAACAGGCCCTGCCGATCCTCATGGCGTTGGACGATCCACCCAGCGCCGTCTTTTGCTACAACGACATGACGGCCATCGGCCTGTTGCACGCAGCCCGGCAGGCCCATGTGCCTGTCCCTCAAAAACTGGCCGTGGTCGGCTTCGACGACATCCCCTTTGCGTCTTACGTCCAGCCAACCCTGACGACCATCGCCCAACCCAAGGGCGAGATGGGCAGGTTGGCAATGGAGATGGTATTGGCCCTGCTGTCGGCAGACAGCGCAGGAGGTCAGGCCGTTTCCGACATTGTGGTCCAGGGTGAGCTGATCGTGCGCGAGTCATCCGGGGAACAAAAGAACAAGACTCTTGTTTGCAGAAATACAAAAATCGGAGGTTTGGAATGAAAGGTTTAGTATTGGATGCCAAGTGGGACCCCAGGCCGGATTATTCCCTATCGGACTGGGAAAAGAAAACCGGCAAGGCTATCACCGGCAATAGCGTCTGGCGCTACCCCCGGCTGGAGGTGCGCGATTGGCCCGATCCCAAGCCGGGGCCGAAGGAGGTGGTGCTGGAGGTTAAGGCCTGCGGGGTGTGCGGTTCGGACATGCATTTCTACGAAACCGATCAGGATGGCTATATCCTCTATCCCGGCCTGACCAAGTTCCCCACCATCCTGGGCCACGAGTTTTCGGGCAGGGTCGTCGAGGTCGGGCCAGAGGTGACCACCCTGAAGGTCGGCGACGCCGTGACGGTGGAGGAGATGATCTGGTGTGGCCGTTGTATCCCCTGCCGCAACGGCTATCCCAACCACTGCACCAACCTGGAGGAGCTGGGCTTTACCATCCCTGGTGCATTTGCCAACTATATCGCCGTGGATGAAAAGTTCTGCTGGCCGATCACCGCCATTCTGGAGCGGTTTGGCGACGAGGAGAAGGCGTTCGAGGTGGGCGCCCTGACCGAACCGACTTGCGTCTCTTACAACGCCATGTTCTCCCGCGCCGGCGGCTTCAAGCCGGGCCACTATGTCGCCGTCTTTGGCGCCGGGCCGATCGGCCTGGCAGCCATCGGGCTGGCCAGAGCGGCCGGGGCAGGCACCATCGCCGCCTTTGAGGTCTCGCCCCAGCGCCGCGAGCTGGCCCAGAAGGTGGGCGCCGATTTTGTGTACGATCCGCGCCAGGTCAAACCCCATGAAATCCTGCTAGAGCTAAGCAAGGGGGAGGGCTTTGACTTTCAGGTTGAAGCGGCCGGTGCCCCCCACCTGACGATCCCAGAGATGGAAAAGGCGCTGGCCATCAACGGCAAGATCGTGCAGATCGGCCGGGCGGCGCAGCGGGTGCCCATGTACCTGGAAACCTTCCAGGTGCGCCGCTCCCAGTTCTTTGGCGCCCAGGGCCACTCTGGCGACGAGAACTTTCCCAACGTCATCCGCATGGTGGCCGCCGGCCGGCTGGACCTGAGCCCGATCATCACCGCCCGCTATAGCCTGGCCGACACGGTTAGCGCCATCGCCAAGTCTACCGAGCGGACAGACGGCAAGATCATGGTCAAGCCGAATTAGGGCCTGAATAACAGGTTGTGAGGAGTGATTAGCGCATTTCTCGAAGGGGGGTGATAGCTTAAAAAAGGTTTGTGCGGATCGATCGTTTGAAGTTGAAACCTAATCAAACAAAAGGAGGAAAGAAGAAATGTCACGCGCAAAAATCGTTTCGCTCTTGCTGGTAGCCACACTGCTGGCTACGGTAGTGGCCTGCGGTCCAACGCAGGAACCGACCAAAGCACCGGAAGCGACCAAGGTTGAAGTAAAACCCACCGAGCCGCAGGTCGTTCAGGCCAAGCTGGTCTTTGGCATGGCGGTTCACGCCAATCCTGCTGAGGACGCCTTCTGGGCCGTGGTGGAAAAGGGTGCCAAGGATGCGGCTGCGACCTTTGGCGTCACCCTCAAGTCGGGCGGCAGCGGCGATCCTGTTGCCCAGGCGCAACTGGTGGAGGACTATATCGGGGCCAAGGTGGACGGCATCTTTGTCTCTCTGGCCAACCCCGATGCCCTCAAGGACGCGATCAAGAAGGCGGTAGCCGCCGGCATCCCGGTGATCACCATCAACTCCGGCGTGGACGTCTACAAGGAGCTGGGCGCACTGACCCACGTGGGCCAGACCGAGTTTGTGGCCGGCCAGGGCGCGGGTGAAAAGTTCAAAGCGGCAGGGGCCAAGAAGGTGCTGTGCGTCATTCACGAGGAGGGCAACATCGGCCTGGAGCAGCGCTGCGACGGTCTGGCCGACACCTTTGGCGCCAACGTCGAACGCTTTAACGTCGCTACCACCGGCGTCCGCGATGTGGCGGGCACAGTATCGGCCATCCAGAACAAGCTGATCTCCGACAGCAGCATTGACGCCATCCTGTCCCTCAACCCGGTCATCGCCATTGCGGCCCGCGACGCGATCAAGGCGGCGGGTGGCAAGCAGCTCCTGGCCACCTTTGACCTGAGCCCCGACGTGCTGGCGGCCATCGAGGCCGGCGAAATGATGTTCGCCGTGGACCAGCAGCAGTACCTGCAGGGCTATCTGCCGGTCGTCCTCCTCTACCTGTACAAAACCAACCTGAACACCGTCGGCGGTGGATTGCCGGTGCTCACCGGCCCCGGCTTTGTGGACAAGAGCAACGCTGCCCAGGTGAAGGACCTGGCTGCCAAGGGAACGCGGTAAAGCAACGGCTGAAAACCAACAGGGTGCGGGATGGAGTTTTCCATCCCGCACCGCTTATCGGCAGGCCAAACCACTCCCCATCTATCCCGATCAAGCGCACGATCATCCACCGCAGCATGTGGAGAATGCCAGGGCAATCAATAGGGCCAGGAGCGATAGATTACAAGACGCCCATCTTGGAGTGCGATCTGAAGGAGGATTTTGATGACAACAGAGGCAATCAGAACCGGACCTCGGGATGACCAAATGGTACAGATCGGCTTTTTCAGAGGGATGTTGCGGCGGCCCGAAGTGGGAGCTATCATCGGCGCAGCTATCATCTGGCTGCTGTTTGCGCTGGTGCCCAACGCCAGGGCCAACTGGATCTCGATAACGGGTGTCGCCCGCATCCTGGACCCGGCTTCTACTTTGGGCATCATGGCCATCGCCGTGGCCCTGCTGATGATCGGCGGCGAGTTCGACCTGTCCACCGGCGTCATGACCGGCACGACAGGGCTGGTCGCCGGGTTGCTGTCCACCCGCATGGGCTGGCCCCTGTGGGCAGCTATGGCAGCAGCCCTGCTCTTTGCCTTGATCGTAGGATACCTCAACGGTTTCATGGTGATCAAAACCGGCCTGCCTAGCTTTATAGTAACCCTGGCCACCTTCTTTGTCCTGCGTGGGGCCAACGTAGGCGTCACCAGACTAGTGACCGAGCAGGTATATGTCGGAGGCATTGACAAGACGGTCGGCTTTGAATCGGCGCGGGCTTTTTTCAACACCGGAATCTTTATTAGGGGCATTGAGTTCAGGAGTTCGATCCTCTGGTGGATCGTGATTATGCTCATCGCCAGTTGGCTTTTGCTGCGGACCAAGTATGGGAGCTGGATCTTTGCCACCGGCGGCGATGCCACCGCTGCCCGGAACGTGGGAGTGCCGGCCTCACGGGTCAAGATCGCCCTGTTTATGACAACGGCTGTTTCGGCCTGGCTGGTGGGGATGATGAATATCGTGCGCCTGCGGTCGGCGGTGGCCAGCCAGGGGATCGGCCAGGAGTTCGTGTATATCATCGCGGCGACCATCGGCGGCTGTCTGCTGACGGGGGGCTATGGGTCGGTGGTCGGCGCTTCCATTGGCGCGATTATTTTCGGCATGGCCCAGGTGGGCATTGTCTTTGCCGGCTGGGATACCGACTGGTTCTATAGCTTTTTGGGGGTCATGTTGCTGGCGGCCGTGTTGGTGAACAACTATACCCGCAAACGAGCCACCGAGATGAGCATCGCCGCCGCCAAGGCCCGGACGGAAGAGGAGTAGGGCGATGAAAGAACCGATCCTGGAAGTACGCCACGTGACCAAGGTGTTTGGCAGCGTGATCGCGCTAAGTGACGTCTCTTGTCAGGTTTATCCCGGCGAGGTCACCTGCTTGGTGGGAGACAACGGCGCCGGCAAATCTACGCTGATCAAGATCCTGTGCGGCGTGTACCAGCCCACCGAAGGCGAATACCTTTTCGAGGGCAAGCCGGTGACCTTTCACTCGCCGCGCGAGGCCCTGAACATGGGCATCGCTACGGTCTACCAGGACCTGTCGCTCATCCCGCTGATGCCCGTCTGGCGCAACTTTTTCCTGGGCTCCGAACCGGAAAAGCGGCTGGGGCCGTTCAAGTGGTATGACATTGAATTTGCCAAGCGCACTGTGTGCCAGGAGATGGCCAAAATGGGCATCGTCGTCCGCGATCCCGACCAGCCGGTGGGCACCATGTCGGGCGGCGAACGACAATCCATTGCCATCAGCCGCGCCGTCTATTTCGGGGCCAAGGTGCTGATCCTGGATGAGCCGACGGCCGCCCTGGGGGTCAAACAAGCCGGGATCGTGCTGCATTACATCGTGCAGGCCAAACGGCGTGGCCTTGGCGTCATCTTTATCACCCACAACCCCAACCACGCCTACCCTGTGGGTGACCGCTTTATCATCTTGTGCCGGGGGCGTGTGCTGGGCGACTATCGTAAAGACGAGATCTCGCAACAAGATCTGATCAACCTTATGGCCGGTGGTCAGGACCTGGTCAAGCTCCAAGAGGAGTTGGCCGCACTGCTGGAGGAGCCGGTCGAGCTGGCGTGACAGAGGATAGGGGCATGGCGAGCATCAGGTCCCGCCGGTGGAGTGTGGTGGGAAACACCCTGATCCTGGTCACCCTGCTGGCCCTGGCCGGCGGGGTGGTCCCCGGTTCCAGGCAGCGCCCGCGGCTTGTCTTTGACGAGTCGGTGGGGGCCGATCTGCAGGCCCTGGCCTCCAAGACGTGGGACCGGTTTCTGGACGTGTTTCAGGCCAGGACCAACTGCTTTGGAGACCTCTATCTGCGGGCAGCCTACAGCCTCGACAGCCGGGCCGGTTACGACCCGGATACGGCCACGGCCACTATTCAGGTGCCGGGAACGGCAGCTATGCTGCAAAGTGAGCTGATCCACGAATGGGCGCATCATGTCGAGTTCCAATGTCCGGCGCATCAGACCCTCAGGCCGGCCTTTCTGGCAGCCCAAGGCTTGCCGCCGGATACACCGTGGCGGCCGGACAACGTGCCGGCCAACATGCCGGCTCGCGAATGGGCCCAAATCCCTTCAGAACAGTATGCCGAGGCGACGATTGAGGTCGTCCTGGGCACGCAGCCTATCCCAACCTCGGTCCAGATCGGCCGGGAGGCGATTGAGGTCATCAAGAAATGGGCGGCGGGAAAGTGAGATCCGCCGGGGAGCGGGTCGGAATGCCAGGAGGATCGCCATGTTTAAGAAACTGCTTGTCCCGGTTGATGGCTCAGAACATGCCAACCGTGCTGTTGAGACAGCTATCGAGTTGGCCCAATGCCACGGCGCTGAGGTATTTCTGCTGCACGTCATTCGTGACCTTTCCTTGCCCAAAGAGATCCTGGAGATGATCTCTGCCGGCGAGATCACCGCGCCGCGCATGCAGATCCTGCAGGACTCTGCCGACATCATCCTGGGCAAAGCGCGGCAAAAGTTCGAGCAAGCAGGGATCACCAAAGTCAAAAGCGAATGCGTCATCGGCGATCCGACCGCCGAGATCCTCAAATTTGCCGGGCAGAACGGGGTGGACCTGATTGTGATCGGCCAGCGGGGATTGGGGCCCAACGAGGGCTTGCTGGGTGGCGTGGCCCGCAAGCTGGTCAACATGACCAAAATCTCGTGCCTGATCGTAACCTAGGCCGTTATCCATGCCTTCGTGTACTTGGGATTTGGTTCCGGCTCACCCGCGTCAGGAGGGTTATGTGAATTCACGGGAAAGGGTCGTGCAGACATTGAACCACCAGGAACCGGATCGGGTGCCGTTCGACCTGGGGGGCACAGGGCTGAGCACCATCCATGTCACGGCTTACTGCAACCTGCGCCGCCACCTGGGCCTGCCCGACATTGAGCCACGGGTTGCGTTTGTGGCCGAACAACTGGTGCTGGTGGATGAGGATGTCGCCGACCGGCTGCAAACCGACATCCGGCCGGTCCTGCCCGGCCTGCCCACAACCTTCGAGTATGCCTTTCGTGACGAAGGCAACTATCAGGCATACACCGACGAATGGGGCATCGGCTGGCGCAAACCGGTGGATGGCGGCTTTTACTACGACATGTACTACCACCCGCTGGCCGCAGCAGACTCGGTGGATGAGCTGAAAGCCTATCCCTTCCCCGATCCGCTGGACGACGGCCGCTTTGCCCCGCTCCGCGCCCAGGCCGAAGCGGCAGCGGCCGAAGGCAAAGCGGTGGCCTTGCTCGGCCCCTGTGCCGGAATTGCCGAAATCTATTCCTGGCTGCGCGGCTACGAGCAGTACTATGTGGACCTGGCGCGCAACCAAGCCTGGGTTGCCTATCTCCTGGACCGGCTGGTAGAGTGGAAGAGCGCTTTTTGGGAGCGGGCGCTGCGCAAAGTGGGTGACCTAGTGCACGTCGTCGTCGAAGCCGACGACCTGGGGGGCCAGCACGCGCCACTGATGTCGCCCCGCACCTACCGCACCCTGATCCAGCCACGCCACAAGCGCCTGTTCTCGTTCATCAAAGCCCAGGCCCCGGTCAAGCTGTTCTACCACACCTGCGGCGCGGTGCGCCCACTCCTTCCCGACCTGATTGATGCCGGGATTGACATCCTCAACCCGGTGCAAATTAGCGCGGCAGGCATGGACCCACGCGAATTGAAGCGCGACTTTGGGCGCGACCTGGTCTTTTGGGGCGGCGGTGTGGATACTCAGACCATCCTGGGCACAGCAACTCCGGAGGAGATCAAGGACCACGTGCGGCGCAACATCGAGGCGTTGGCGCCCGGCGGCGGATTCGTCTTTGCCGCCGTGCACGACATCCAGGCCAACGTCCCGCCGGAGAATATCATGGCCATGTGGGAAGCATGGCAGGAATACGGAAGCTACCGGTAAAAAAGAAGCAAGAGGGGAAAAATGGAAAAGATTCGCGTAGGGATCATCGGCGCCGGCCGCATCGGGCGGGTGCACGCCGCAAACCTAACCTATCGCATGCCAGAAGCAGACCTGGTCGCCGTCTCTGACATCGTAGGCGAGGCGGCGGAAAAGCTGGCCGGCGAGTTGGGCGTGCCGGCCGCCTATCAGGACCACCGGCGCATCCTGGACGACAAAGCGATTGACGCCGTGTTCATCTGTTCCAGCACCGACACACATGCCCCCTTCATCGAACAGGCAGCCGAAGCAGGCAAGCAGATCTTTTGCGAAAAACCGATCGCCCTCGACCTGGCGGCTATTGACCGGGCTCTGGCGGCAGTGCAGCGAGCTGGGGTCAAGCTGATGGTCGGCTTTAATCGGCGGTTCGATCCCAGCTTTCGGCGAGTAAGGGAGGCCGTCGCTGCCGGTGAGATCGGCGAGCCACACATTCTGCGCATCACCAGCCGCGATCCGGCACCGCCCCCCCTGGCCTACATTCAGGTATCGGGCGGCATCTTTTTGGACATGACCATTCACGACTTTGATATGGCCCGCTACCTGATGGGCCGCGAGGTCGAGTCGGTCTATGCCGCCGGCGGCGTGCTGGTCGATCCGGCCATCGGCCAGGCAGGTGATGTGGACACAGCGGTCATCACCCTGCACTTTGCCGGGGGAGCGTTGGGCGTCATAGACAACAGCCGCCGGGCGGTGTACGGTTACGACCAGCGCGTTGAGGTGTTCGGCAGCGGTGGCGTGGTCAGTGCCGACAACGCCTACCCCAACACGGTCCAGATCGGCAATGCGCAGCGCGTCCACCGCGACCTGCCGCTTAACTTTTTCATGGAACGCTACACCGAGTCCTACGTCCACGAGGTGCGGGCTTTTGTGGAGTGCATCCTCCACGATACACCACCGCCGGTGACCGGCCTGGATGGGCGGACCGCTGTGGTGATAGGCTATGCAGCGAAAAGGTCGCTCGCGGAAAAAAGGCCGGTGACGATAGAGGAGGTGGGAAAATAGAGAGTAGAGAACGAAGGGAGGAGAAGGGAGGAAAAAAATTTAGAGAGGTGAGGAAAATGACCAAGAATGTTTTGCCACCTGGCTTGTTGCCAACCGATCAACCCGATCTGTTTTTCGAGGACAACCCTGTGGGCCGGCTCAAGAAGGAAATCTGGGAGGCCAGCGACGAGCAAATTGACGCCATTCTGGCCGAATATGGCGTGCCCTCGCCGGTGGAATGGGGCAAGCCTGGCTCTTACATCCAGACCACAGTACGCTGGCAGGTGGAAGAAAACCGCCGGAAGAACGACATCGTCTTTATTCCCGTCGGCTGCACGGAGCTGCATGGGCGGCACCTGCCCAGCGCCTCAGACACGCTGTACGTCAGCCAGATCTGCGAGGGGGTGCGGCGCTACACGGCCAAACGGGGCGCGCCGGTCAACCTGGCCCTGCCCCCGCTGATGTACGGGGCCCACCCCTACCACCATGTTGGTATGCCGGGCACGGTGATCGTCCGCGAGCATGTAGTGCGCGAGCTAATGATGGACGTGATGCTGGGCCTGTGGAACGATGGCTTTCGCAAGCAGATCATCATCAACAACCACGGCCAGTTGTGGGTGTTGGAGTCGGCAGTACAAGAGTTCCAGAAACGTTATCAGTTACCCGGCATCTTTCGGGTCATTGACTGGCACCGGGCGGTGCGGGAGTTCTTCCGCACCCGCGAAAAGGGAGGTCAGTGGGAGACCAACTTTGTCCACGCCGACGAGTCAGAGACCTCGCTGGGCCTGCTGCTCCATCCGGAGATGGTGGACATGCGCTACGCCGTGGATACCGAAAGCAAGGCCTATCTGGCCGAAGGCCACTTTGACAAGTCGGTGGACCCCTTCTCTCGCCCCAGCCGCTGGTCAGAGGGGGAGGGACACTTTCCCATCGAGATCGCAGCTACACCGGAAGGGGTCGTCGGCAAGGCAACCCAGGGATCGGCGGAAAAAGCCAAGCGCCCGGTGGCGGCCATCCTGCGCTACCTGACCCTGCTCAACGACCAGATTCTGGCTGCCTTCCCGGCCGGCACCGTGCCACCGGTGGAGGAGGTCACGTTGCGCACTGCCGGCGAGATGGAACCCTTCCTGCGCGAACCGCTGAGCGAAGGCTGGAAGCCGGTCTATGCCCTACCACGTCTCGGTCAGGGGGAGGACTGACGGGCAAAATCTGCAAATGAGCAAATAATCACCCGCCCATTTGCCCATTCACCCATTTTCCCATTTGCCCATTTGCCCATTTGCCCATTTGCCCATTTGCCCATTTACCCATTTGCCCATTTGCCCATTTACCCATTTACCCATTTGCCTATTTGCCCATTTGCCTATTTGCCTATTTGCCCATTTGCCCATTTACCCATTTGAATCATGAAACTCAGCATCGTCCTATCCACCCACACTGCCCAGTTCCAAGCGGTGGCGTTCAAGGGAGATTTGGAAGCCAACGTGGCCAAGATCGCTGCCTGGGGCTACGACGGCGTCGAGCTGGCCATCCGCGATCCCCGTCTGGTGGACGGCGAGCAACTGCTGCACGTGGTCGCCCGCCACCGGCTGGCGGTCCCGGCCATCGGCACGGGACAAGCGTGGGGTGAAGAAGGCCTGTCTTTCACCGACCCGGAGCCTACGGTGCGGGCGGCAGCCATCGAGCGGGTCAAGGCCCATATCCCCTTGGCCGCCCGGATGGGCGCGGTGATCATCATCGGTTTGCTGCGGGGTATCGTCAAGCCGGGTGTGAGCCAGGAACAGGCGATGGACTGGCTGGTGACGGCGCTGGGGGAGTGCTGTGCAGCAGCCATGCCCCACGGGGTGCGTATCGCCCTGGAGCCGATCTGCCGCTACGAGACGACATTGGTCAACAATGTCGCTCAGGGGCTGGACCTCATCGGCCGGGTTGGTGCGGAGAACCTGGGCCTGCTGCTGGACACCTTCCACATGAACATCGAAGAGCCGGTCATCGAAGACAGCATCCGCGCCTGCGGCCCTCGCATCTTTCACTTTCACGTGGCCGACTCGAACCGCTGGCATCCGGGCGCCGGCCACCTGGACTTTCGCTCGATCCTCGCTGCGCTGTATGCCACCGGCTATAGCGGCTATGTGTCGGGCGAGTTCATGCCGCTACCCGACCCGGATACGGCGGCGCAGCGGGGTATCGCCCACCTGCGGAGCCTCCAGGTTCCATAGACCACAGCCCCCCGGTCTTTGAGAAGCCGGGGGGCTTGTTCTTGTGGGCCGAAAGGGCGGGAAGGAGATCCCGCCCTGCCTGGATTTCTAGAGGAACTCGGTTACGGTTACCTGCGTGGGGATGCAGCGCTTTCCCAGCTCCTTGAAAAATGGTTCCGGCTCCAGGGCCACCTCCGGGGGAAAGACGCCCGGTGCTATACGCCTTTCGGCCAGCCATTGGGCGACAATAGACGGGGCGATACCGGTGGGCAGCGATCCTTTGACGGTCAAAGTTCCCAGGCGATAGATCACCGGCCGGCCCAAACGCATCCCCTTGACCACAGTAACAATCTCTTTGGTCCAATCAGGCGGTTGATTTGTGGGCGGTTCCAGGAACGAGGTGATGGGCGGCACATATTTGCCCAAGAGAGTGAGCATCAGGTCACGGGGGGCCACCTCGACCTCACCCACCCGCACCGGTGTGCGGTCGGCAAACCCCATCTCGGCCAGCACCCTGATCCTTTCCACCATCTCTGGAGCCATACCCCAGTGGTTGATCTTGAAAAAGCACTCCCGCAGCCCTTTGCTCCTGAAGGTGAGAGGGAGGGTGGCAACTTCGGAATGCAGGGACAGGTGGGTGGGCAGCAGGCCGATGGGTGGGGTGAAGAAATAGTCTTCAACCTCGCTCATCGGTTCGCAGACGATGAACTCGCCATTGCGGTAGACCATAGGCGGCAGGGTCAGTTCGTCCACGATGGTGGGCACAGCGTAGCTAAAGGTCGCCATGTCGGGCGGTGGCGGTTTGATGCCGTCGTAGATGTGGATGTACTCGATTGTGTCCAACTGGTCGGCGGCATAGCGGCTTTGGACATTGGGCACGCCGGGAGCACTGCCCATACCCAACACCGCGCTGATGCCCGCTGCTTTGAACTGCTGGTGCAACTGCAGTTGCTTGTTGGTGGTGTGGAACAGCCCCCCCAGGTCGGTATAATGGACCCCCGTCTCCAGACAGGCCCCCATGACCTCCAGATTCAGGTAATAGACGGTGGCATTCAGACAGCAATCGGCGCCCCGCAACAGCCTGCTCAGGGCTTCGTGGTCATGGACGTCCACCTGGGCCAGCGAGAGTTTGGAGCTATGGATATAATCCGCGACCTGTTGAGCCCTTTCCAGGCTCAGATCGGCAACGACTATCTCGTCCACGCCCTCGCTGCGGGCCAGGTCCTGCACTGCAACGCAGCCCATCATCCCTGCGCCGCCCAAGACGACGATCTTCATGATTCCCTTTCCCCCAAATTCTGTTGATCCAGGACGATACGCCAGCCGTGGGTATAGACGTTCAACGCCTTGCCCCGCAAGTAGCCCAAAAGGGTACAGTTCAACATTTCGGCCAGCTCAACGGCCAGGGAGGTGGGCGAGGAGATGGAGATCAGGATAGGGATCCCCAGCCGCACCCCCTTGGCCACCATATCGTAGCTGGCCCGGCCGGTGCTCACCAGGATCTTGTCCTGCAAGGGGATGCCCCGCAGCAGGCAGTAGCCGGTGGCTTTATCCACAGCGTTGTGCCGGCCAATATCCTCACACACCACCAAAACCCGGCCGCCAGCCTCACAAATGGCAGCAGCATGAATGCCCCCCGCCGCCCGGTAGGCCGTTTGCTGGCGCGTGATCTGCCCCAACAGGGGGGGGAGACGCTCAAAGGGCACGTGCAGGTTGGTGGTAATAGGGGCCAGATTTTCCGCCAAAGCCCTGGCATCTGTCCGCCCGCAGCCGGAGCGGATCAGGGGCACAAGATCGAGTTGCCGGGCAGGAACGGCCGCGCCGGGCAACACAGTGACGTCCACACGGTTGCGCGAGCGGTCCAATGGATCGCCTTCGACCGGATCGTCACCTCCAGAAAAGGGAAGAGCAGGCGCGACCCGCCCACAGTGGCGGATGAGGACAATGTCCGCCGGGTTGGCCACCAGGCCCTCACCCAGGCAAAAGCCGGCGGCCAATTCCTTCTCCATGCCAGGGGTGCGCATCAGAATCGCCACCGGCCGGTCGTTTAATCTAATTTCTAACGGTTCCTCGACCACCACGCCCCCCTCCAGGGCCTGGGCCTGTTGGGCTGTCAGGCGCTGGATGCGCCAGGGCATGATAGTTCCCAAATTTGCTTCCAAGTTTTTCTCTATCGGCAAGCAAAAAGGCCCTCACAGCACCAGGTCACGTCGGTGCCGGGAAGACCCTCAGATTCAGAACGCAATCACGCGACACAGCGCCCTATCCAGTGCCTGACCAAGACAAAAGGTGTGGGAGCTTGCGCGCCCTGTGTGTCCTGGCCGGGTTAGGGCAACGAGAGCAGAAAATCCTGTCCCACAATGATCCGAATATCAATCTGGCTCCGGACATTGGGGCTCTGGCGCACATTCTCTGGCGTGACCCGGAACAGTTCCACCAGCCGCCCCAAGGTGTAGCTCTTGCCGGTATAATCTACGATCACCGTACTGCCATAGTCCATCCGGTCAGCATCGCCGAATTCGACCACCTGGTAGCCTTGCTCCAACAGCATGGCCGCCACGCGGGCAGCAAAGTTGGGTTCTGAGGTGCCGTTCTGAATGGCGATCCGCGCTCCTTCGGCGGCCAGCTTTTGCAGTTCATCAATCTGGACCGGCGCCAGGGTAGGAGTTGGGGTGGGCGGTGCCGGGGTGGCGGTAGGAGGAGCGACCACCAATGGTGTGGCAAACAGATCGGCAACCAGTTGGTTGATGAGATCCCACTTGGGCAATTGCACGGCGGCGTTATCGGTGGCGCGGCGATGGCCATAGACGTATGGCTTTTGCAGCACCACCTGCTTGACATTTTCCATATCAATTTGGGGTGCCAGCCGGGCCAGCCTGATCATGTCGTCCGGAGTCATGTCGGTCTTGACCATACTCCCCATCGTGGCGATCAGGGAGGGCAGCTTGGGGAGCAGGTTCAGGTTCAGCGCCTTATCGCGGATGGCAACAAGAATCTGTTGCTGCCGCTTGGCCCGGTCAAAATCGCTGGTGCTCATGCGCGACCGGGCGTATTGCAGGGCTCGCTTGCCGTTCATGTGCTGCAAGCCGGGATCAAAGTGAATTGTCGTATAGTGATAGGGATCGCCCGGCAATGGATCGGGATACTGGGTGTCATGCAAGGCACGGGGCACGTTTATGTCAATGCCCCCCAGGGTATCCACGATCTTTTCAAATCCCTGGAAATCCACCATGATATAGTAGTCAATGGGGATGCCAAAGTTGTATTCGATGGTCCGTTTGAGCAGCGCCGGACCGCCGCCGGGATACCGACTCGACTCGCCATATACATTGGCGGTATTGATCCGATCCTCCTTGTAGCCGGGGATTTCCAGTTGCAGGTCACGGGGGATCGAAAGCATACCGGCCGTCTTGTTGTTCTCGTCTACGGTGACGATGATAATCGTATCGGTCCGATAACCCCAACCCTGCCCACCACGTCGGTCAATGCCCAGCAGCAGGACGTTGATCCGGTCGGCCATGATAAGCGGGGCCTGGGGTTGCAGGTAGGTCAGCGGGATCTCGCCAACCTCAGGGGTCATGTCTGGCAACTGAGGCAGCGGCTCGACCGCCGTTGCCCGTTCGTTGGCAGCAGCCTCGGGCAGGCGGATCGGGATTTGGATGACCGACATGGCCGGCAACTCGGCCCGGGCCACGATCTCTCGGATCGTGGCATAGAACAGATACCCGGAATAGAGGCCACCCATCAAAAACACAAAAAGGAAGAAGCCGATAAAAAATTGGAGCAGCACAGGAGGGCTGCCTCGTTTTCTGGGTATTCTCTGTTTTTGAATCGCCGTAACGCTCAAAGCACCTCCCTAGATTGTCAAGGCCCGCAGCCGGGCTTTGACCGGTCTGTCTGGCACTTCAGGGCGAGCACGGGCTTATTATAACACATCTGTAGCCGGTTGGCAAGAAATCGAGAGGGCCGGTCAAGCGGTGCCACAGGGTGAGGCAATGGGCTTTTGGGCTGCTGAAACGAAATCTGCCCTGGCTCGGTCATCTTTCGTTTGACAAATGCCAGCTTTTGCCCTATAATTTGGCTGTCAATGAGAGACTGGGATGACCAGAAGAAAGCGTAGAAAGCAAGCCACCTGGGAAGATGCCCTGGGCGTGTGCGCGTGGTGCGGGAAGCAGATTCCTGGAGATTCCGAGATATTCAGCGTCGGGGCAAGGTTCAGGCCAGGGATCGAAGTTGAGCGCAACGGAAATGTGATTGAGCTTGCACTCACGCCGACGCGCACGGCTTTGGCGATTGTGCCGGCTGCAGATTCGGAAGCGAAACGGGCTGGCTACGATCTCCTGTTTGTGTTGTGTAGTGAGGAGTGTGGGAAGAGTCTGCGGAGAGCCATCCAAAGAGAGGGTGAGGTCTCTGATGCTCTTCGTGGGACATAGCAGTGACCGGAGGCCTAACCCGCCGCTCCTTGCGACCAGCAAAGGGCTGCTGGGAAGTACTACAATTCGTAGGCCCGGTGGTGTTCAGGTATCCCTACCGGCGATGCACGCCCAGTAAACGTGCATCGCCGGTAACAGCCTTGTGCAAAGCCCTGGGGACAACGGCCTCAACCTGCCAGCCTCAAGGCGGGGGCGGCTTAGGGAAGCGCCGGAAGGTTGAACATCTCGTCAGTCAGAAGCGGCCAAAGAGGCTGATAGGCCGTGGCCCAAAAGGCAACGTGGGGCGAACTGTCGGTGGGGAGCGACCGGCAGCAACATCCGTAGGCCCCACCGGGAGACAAACCTCAACCTAACCGGTGGGCATCTCCTCAGCAGTCAACTGGGTAAGCCCGATGGGCCCCACACTCAAAAGAGGGGTGGTATCCTGACCGCAAGACTGCCGCGTGACGGGAGGCTGTCACACACGATTCTTAGGGGGCAGGGAGGCAGTGCCTCCCTGCTACCCGGCGGCGGCGCGGCTGAGCTCGGTGCCGTTAGCATGCGCAATACCAACAGTTGTCGCTGCTGATACTCTGTGCTATCATTGAACTATTGAAAATGCTCCTGGGAGGAGGAAAAAAAGACCAGACAGTTCAAAATCATTGTGGAGAAGCATTCAGATGGATATGTAGCCTACCCTCTTGGTCTAAAAGGCATTGTGGTGGGCGAAGGCGATACTTACGAGGAAGCATTGACAGATGTCAAATCTGCCATCGCTTTTCATATCGAAACGTTCGGAGATCAAGTGCTTGAAGGCGAAGTTCCTGTCTTGGAAGCCTTTGTTGCTGAAGCGGGGGTGGCAGTCTGATGCCCAAATTCCCTGTGGATGCCCCTATCAGAAAAGTGATCAGGGCATTGGAACTTCGACGAGCTCAGGACAGGCGCTTTGGCGCGCGCATGCGATTGTGAACCTGTGAGCAACGTGGTGTAGAATGGTATTACGCGTCGCGCGGGACAGCGGCGACTGAAGCGCGAACCGCTAGGCGGGCACGGTCGCGACGTAACGTGTTGTGATGGAGATAAGAATATGGAGAAGCAACTGATTGTATCCAGTCCGAACGTGATGATGGGCAAACCTGTTGTCGCAGGCACACGCATCACGGTTGAACTGATCTTGGAAAAACTGGCGGCTGGTGAAACAATCGAACAAATCCTTGATGCCCATCCTCGGCTGACGCGCGAAGCAGTGCTAGCGGCAATCGCATTTGCCAAGGAAGCTCTGCGGGCTGATGTGATTTATCCTGTGGCCGAAGCAGTGGCATGAATTTCCTGGCTGACGAAAGTATTGACCGTGAAATTGATGAACGCCTTCGGCAGGATGGTTATCGTGTGTGGTATGTTGCCGAGATGGAGCCAGGAATTTCCGACGATATCGTCCTCGCCTCGGCACATCAAGAAGCTGCCTTGCTGCTGACTGCCGACAGGGATTTTGGAGAAATGGTCTTCCGTCAGCGTCTTCATACGCACGGCATTGTATTGATACGCCTGGCAGGACTATCGCCAAGTCGCAAAGCAGAGATAGTTGCTTCTGCGATCAATCAGCACGCTACAGAACTGTCGCATGCCTTCGCAGTGATTGCACCAGGAGTTTTCCGCATTCGCCGATTTAGTGAGTGATGCCCGCCCAACCAGCGCATCGTGCGACCTGTTCGCCTGAAGCTGGCTGAAGAGTCGGGGGAAAGGCGGCAGAGTTAGCGACATAGCCCAGAAGCACTCTCTGGGTTACGCATCGGGACTCTGACAGCTGATCGTTGGGCGCGAGAAGGTTCAAACAGGTGGGCGGTGCCAGCTTAGGGAAGCGTGCCAGGATGTCCTCGACCGAGGCCAGCGCGCGCGGCGTGCTACCCGGTTGTTGACAGGCAAGACAGAGCCTTGCTCGGAGCCCCGTCCTGGGGCGGCAGGGCCTGCCTCGGCAGGCCAAGCGCCCCAGAGACGGGAACCACAATAGCACCCAACCGGAGTCTCACCTCAAACAAATCCCACGGTATCCATGTCCCCTCGGAAGAGACCCGCG
>FWPU01004400.1_pt1 | contig 17748 bp, 14 predicted proteins | sample 2228361 | NCBI WGS metagenome assembly FWPU01 (sample SAMEA103939777, study PRJEB20133) | metagenome
ATATCGGAAGAGATACCAGGGGGCGGGAATCAGTTGGGTGGGACCCGCCCTGCATTTATTTAGAGATCGGGGGTGGGAAAAAGCCCACCCTGCCTAGTTGGGGGGGACAACCAGGCAGGGTGGGTACTTTTATTAAACCATAAATCATCAAAATATTCAAGAGCGCGCGTCAATTATTATTTAAGAAACAGCAGGATGAGCACCAGCGTCGACTGTGCCAGACCAGCGGAAATGAAAAGGATAAAATGCAGGGCAATGTCACCTTTCTGGCGTTTATCCATGAGAATTCCAGCCAGCAAGAAAGCCAGCATTCCTGGAATGAGAGGAAATCCGATCGACCATGCTCCAAGGACAACAAAAGCCATCAATATCCCCGCACAAATCCAGGGCATTCCTTTCCAGAGAACGGATTTATCCCTGGAAGGAAATGCGGTGGATAAGAAGCCTGTTAATCCGATGAAGGCGACCTCTAGAAAGTATATCCCTGGAATGGGGAATAATCTTCCGACGTCCTCAGCATACAGAGACAGCTCTGAAGACGTAAACGATATTGCAACAACAATGCAGGTGACTGCCCCGAGAAAACCCAGAAGGATTTCGATCAGACGTCGCCAGGAGATCGTGGAGTCAATTCTCATCAGTTTGCTCTTTGAGAGTGTATAATAGAGCCAGATTGGGTGGACAATAACCTCCGACAGGAAAGCCGGAAACGAGGACGATCTGTTGACCGGGGAGAACCTTAGATGCCTCAAGCATGATCTTCTCTACACTGGACAACATTTCTTCGACTGTATTGACATGTGGAACCAGGAAAGGGATAACTCCCCAGAGCATCGCTAGCCTGTTAAAAGTCTTTTGAACCGGAGTAAAGGCGAAAATCGGCACGCGTGGTCGAGACTTCGATATCAACCTGGCAGTCCTGCCTGTTTGGGTAAAAACTGCTATGGCGGTTACGTTACGATCGTGCGCGAGCTCTTTTGCTGCACGGGTGATCGACAGTGCATCGTCATGGGTAATTTCTGCTTCGGAGATCTCACCAGGGTCTAGATCGCCCAGTTCCCCATTCCAGTGCCCCCATTCTGGGAGATGATCCTCCGCTTCCTGGATGATGCGGTCCATCGTTTCAACCGCCTTGAATGGATATTTCCCGATCGCAGTTTCTCCAGAGAGCATGACCGCATCTGTACCGTCGAAAATCGCATTGGCGACATCGGTCGATTCAGCCCTCGTTGGTCGAGGGTTATGGATCATAGATTCCAGCATCTGCGTTGCGGTAATGACCAATTTTCCATGTTTATTGGCAGATGCGATGATCCTTTTCTGTGCAATAGGTACTGCTTCAGGAGACATCTCGATCCCGAGGTCCCCACGAGCCACCATGACTCCATCAGCAGTGGTCACGATCTCTTCGAGATTGATCAAGGCTTGAGGTCTTTCGAGCTTTGCGATGATGGGAGTATCATCCTTGTCTTCTGCGATACCTGCGATCTTCTCACGGAGGTTGATGATATCCTGAGCCGAGTGGACAAACGATAAGGCAATTGCATCCACATCATGCTCCAGACCAAATTTGAGATCCTCCTCATCTTTGGGTGTTGGAGAGGTCAATCTCAAATTGATACCTGGAAAATTGACGCCCTTATGCGATTTCAGAACACCTCCGACGATAACCCGAGTTTCAACGATATTGTTTGAAATCCCGGTGACGAGAAGTTCCAGATTTCCGTCATCGAGGAGGATTCTGGAGTTTAACTTGATCGTTTCTGGGAGATCTGGGAATTCAATAGGGATGATGTGTTCATTTCCCTCGATCTCTGCCGAGATAACTGAAATCGTTTGACCCTCTTTCAGCCTAATCGCTCCGTTCTTTAACTCACCAACCCTAATCTTCGGCCCTTGCAGATCTTGAAGGACACTTATCGCTACATCTTGCTTTGAAGCAATGTTCCGAATACATCGGATCGCTTTGGAAAATCGATTGTAATTGCTGTGCGAGAAGTTGAGGCGGAAGACATTAACGCCTGCGGTGATCAGCTGGGCGATTGACCCCTCATCCCAGCTGGCGGGACCAAGTGTAGCAACGATCTTCGTCCGTCTATTCATCACCTGTATTGTAATGGATTATCAGCAATTAATGAGCCTGGATTAGTGGTGGCTGCAATTGAGCCTGTACTGATGCTTTCCTGCCAGGCAATCGTAAGCGATCCTGAAATCGTTGCCTCTTATTAGCTACAGATAATGCAGTTCTTTTGCCTGACGTATGAGTTCGTCCCTGAATTTCGGATGAGCGATATTGATCAGGGCTTGCGCACGCTGGCGGATCGTCTTTCCATACAGATCGGCGATGCCATATTCAGTAACTACATAATGAACATGATTGCGCGTTGTAACCACTCCTGCCCCTTGTTTGAGCATGGGAACGATCCGGCTGAATTCCTTCGCCGTGCTTGGCAAAGCGATAATCGGCACTCCACCCTTGGATCGGGATGCGCCATAGATAAAGTCGAGCTGCCCGCCAACACCGCTATACAGCTTCGGTCCGATGCTATCAGCGCAAACCTGACCTGTCAGATCGACTTCTATCGCCGAGTTGATGGCAACCTGGCGCTCATTTTGTGCGATGACGAAAGGATCATTCACGTATTCGGTTGGATGCAGTTCGATCAGAGGGTTATCATCCACCCATTGATACAACCGACGGGTGCCGATTACAAATCCTGCCACAATCTTGCCTGGATGGAGTGTTTTCCTCGAATTTGTGATCACCCCAGCTTCGACAAGGTCGATTACCCCGTCCGAGAAGAGCTCTGTATGAACCCCGAGATCCTTTTTACCATACAGGTATTTGAGCACAGCGTCGGGAATCGCCCCAATACCCATCTGCATGGTCGCTCCGTCAGGGATCAACTCGGCCACATTCTCGGCGATCTTTTGCATAAGCTCAGTTTCACCTTCTCCTCCCATGACGACTTCGGGGAGCGGATAATCGACCGGGATGATGTAATCCAGTTTGCTGACATGAATGAAGCTATCACCCAGCGTCCTTGGCATTTGTTGATTTACCTCAGCGATGATAACCTTTGCCGATTCAGCAGGTGTTTTTGTCAAACCAACTTCGATGCCAAAGCTGCAGAATCCATAATTGTCTGGAGGGGAGAGGTGGACCAAAGCGACATCAACGGGTAGATAACCATTCTTGAATAGAAGGGTGTATTCTGAAAGCAGGACCGGGGTAAAGTCAGCCCGTCCTTCGTGAACGGCGCGACGGATGTTGGCACTGATGAACATTGTGTTAACTCTGAGATGGCCTTCCATCTCAGGGCTGACATAATCTGCCGGTCCAACAGTCAAAGCCTGGACGATTTCCACATCGTGAAGGTGCGGCGCATAATCCACCAATGCCGAAAGCGCTGTCTGGGGCACTGAACAGTTTCCTGTTAAGAAGACACGGTTTCCCGATTTGATTTCCCTGACTGCTTTCTCTGCAGTCACGATCCTTTCTTTGTAGAGAGTGTTCCAGTCCATATAATCAACCCACTGGCTTCCTTGGAGAGAGTAATGTCAGGTGGACCAGATCCCCTTTGTGCGTATTAACCGCTTTTTCAAGGGCTGGATCATCCATCATAGCCTTATCTATACCTCTGTTGGCGATCTCCAGAATGTAAGGTAAGGCTGCATTCGTAAGGGCATAAGTAGCTGTTCTGGCGACGACTCCCGGGATGTTGGGGACACAATAATGAATTACTCCTTCCTTGATGAAAGTGGGATGCTCATGCGTGGTGGGTCGAGATGTCTCTACGCAGCCACCCTGGTCAATGCTTATATCCATGATGACAGCCCGAGGCTTCATGCTTCGAACCATTTCGGTGTTTACGACGATCGGTGTCCGCTCGCCAGGTACCAGGACAGCACCTACGACTACGTCGGCATAGGTACAGGCGCGTGAGATATTACGTGGGGTCGATATCATTGTCGCGACGCCAGGGAACTCCTCGTGTATTCGTTGGAGAGCCTGAATATTTGTATCGAGGACTGCCACATGGGCGCCCATCCCCAGGAACGCTCGGGTCGCATACCTGCCAACCACGCCTGCGCCGATGATCACGATCTCAGCCGGAGGTACACCCGCGATCCCGCCGAGGAGGATCCCTTTTCCGCCATGATTGTTCTGAAGCAAGGTTGCCGCGATCTGGGCTGCCATTCGACCACCGATCTGGCTCATAGGCCTCAGCACTGGCAGGCTCCCATCCGGAAGCTGGATCTGCTCATAGGCAATGGCTGTGATTTTATTCCTCAAGAGTATTTCAACCTTATCTTGTCTGGCAGAGGTGAGATGCAGTAAACCTGCCAGGACAGTTTCGGGCCGTATCCATTCCAATTCTTCCTGTAATGGGCGAGAGACCTTGAGCAAAAGGTCGGCGCGACCAAAAACCTCCTGGGATGAATAAGCGATCCTTGCACCTGCCTGCTCATAATCCTGGTCAGTAAAGCCAGCCCCCAGGCCAGCCTGATGTTCGATGTAGCAAATGTGTCCGTGTTTGGTTAATTCTTCGATCGCCTGCGGTGTCATGCCCACCCGGTATTCGAAAGGTCGGCGTTCTTTGGGTACACCAATGTTCATCCGGCACCTCTTTGCTTAGAGTTGAACTACGCAAATCAATTGCGGGCACGGTCAAGCCCGCTTCTCTTTTTCAGGGTCAGTATAGCATGTTGTGACAATGAAGGATTGTGAAGGAAAACAGCATAATATGTGATCAATGTCACATATTTTATGGAGTAAAAAAACCGCCCTGATTGGACGGTTTCGGAGAGCGGGTGATGGGATTCGAACCCACGGATGGTAGCTTGGGAAGCTACTGCCTTACCACTTGGCGACACCCGCTTTCTGTTTTGAAATTTTACCATGAATGAGTAAAAATGATAGTAAAGTTTTTAGGTTCTCCACTCGTTTGTCATCAAAGTAAGTTTTTCTGTGGATGTTATAATCCTGGCATGTGTACAAGGATGATCGGACAAGATTGATCAAAACGGGCTCGTATGACAGAAGACAACGAACTGAGTGAGCGAGAACGTGAAATTCTCTATTTAGTGGCTAAAGGCGCAAGCAATAAAGAGATCGCTCGCACACTCTTTATCAGCACCAACACGGTAAAAGTCCATTTACGCAACATTTTCGCCAAGATCGGAGCCAGCTCGAGGACCGAGGCAGCGATGTATGCCATCAGTTCAGGTTTGATCGACCTGTTTGCTGATGGCAATGGTGAACGGCTGATTCAAGGATTCTCATCTTCCAACGAGTCGAGCCCAGGAATCCAGGAACAGAAAGGTGTTTTTCGTTATCTCAGGAGGCCTGGACTGTTATTGTTGCTGCTCATTGCTATCATTTTACTGACGGCTGTCAGCGTGAATTACGTCCGCTCTTCCAGGAACCCAGCAACTGCATCTGCCAATTCCCCTCTCATCATTGGAGAATCTCGGTGGATATCGTTATCACCCCTGCCTACGGCGCGCAAGGATTTGGCTCTGGCTGTCTTCGGTGACCTGATCTATGCGATTGGTGGTGAAACAGAGACAGGGATGACGGCAGCTGTAGAAGTCTATGATATCAGTACCGATGCATGGACTCAGGCAAAGGAAAAACCCACTCCAGTTTCCGAAGTACAGGCAGGGGTTGTGGGTGGGAAGATTTATATCCCTGGTGGAAAACTCTCAACAGGTGAAGTGACCAACCGATTAGAAGTGTTCGACCCCGAAAAAGGGGAGTGGGAAGTTGGAGCGCCACTTCCGATCGGGTTGAGTGGGTATGGTCTGGCTACCTTCGAGGGCAAACTATACCTTTTTGGGGGCTGGGACGGTCATCGAATCAGAGCTTCCACCTTCGAGTACAACCCGGATGAGGATAGCTGGAGGCAGCTGACCAATATGCCGACTGCCCGTGTTTTTCCGGGTGTTGGTGAATCGGGAGGCAGACTGTACGTCTTTGGTGGTTTCGATGGCCGATCTCCGCTCGCGGTGAACGAGACCTACCTTCCTGAGAGAGAAGGCAGTGAAAATCCGCCCTGGGTAGAAGCCGAACCTCTCCCGGAACCGAGGTATGCCATGGCAGTCGCCAGCCTGGCTGACATCATCCATGTGGTTGGCGGTGTGGGTGAGCAACCTGGACAATTACCCTCTCTGGAGTTCGTCGCTTCTAGAGGAACCTGGGAGGAATATGACAGCCCGCTCCCCTCTCCCTGGAGTGAACTCAGTATGGCAGCAGCGGGCACACACCTTTATCTGATTGGAGGCTCCCTCAACAACACCATATCTCGAAATGTGCTATCCTACCAGGCGATATATCTGGTCAATTTACCCGTGATCCGTTAAGGGATGCTGATCACTCCCAGATCGGTGATCTCACCAGCTTTGACGGTGAAGACCAGGTAATCCCCAGTGTCAGGATCCTGGATAATTGTGCTTGAAATTGGTGACCAGATTGCCAGGGCATACTCCCCAGGTGGGATGTCGACGAACAAAAATCTCCCACTTTTGTCTTGTTGGGCGATTGGGTTTTCATCCTCTGAGAACGAGATGATGGGTGGATACCCTCCGTCTTCGGACGATTCGATTGTATGAGCCAGGTAAAGCGTGGCGTAATAAGGCTGTCCACCCGGACCGGGGGTAAGAAGTTGTCCTGTAATGACACCTTTATCTGAAGGTGGCTCTGGGATCTCTAGAGAGTCTGGAAGATCGGCAAAAAAGGGTGTGATGGGAGGTGATGGGTATCCCGGATCGGGTGTATAGACCTCGGTCACCTCGACCGGGGGGTATGGGTAGGGGTAACCAACTGGCCCCGAAGGAGTTTCGAGAACCGCTTCAGTTTCGGTTGGCACAGGGGTTGGCTTCGAGCAGCCAATCAGCAAGAATAACGTAGGAATGATGAAGATCAAGGAAGAGCTCAGATTACGACCCATGTGCAAATATCTCCCTGTGAGAAAATGCGAGTGAAACCGCCTCGGCATGAAGCGAGGCGGTTTCATTATAAATCTAATCCTGATGAACCGTAACTATTGATTCAGACCATTTGCCTGGGTGAAGCTATCACCGTAGCGCCCGGACCCCACTTCAACGGCCAGGTTGGATATGGCGACCACGGGCTTGTCGCAAGTCACCGTGACACTGGAGTTGAAACCGTCGGGCAGGTTAGGTACATTGGGGGCGAAGCGTCGGAAGGATCCGTTTGCTGGCAGGGTTACATCGGTTTCCGTGGCAGCCGGTACGCCGGCATAGGTAATTGTGCACTTGCCAGCTGTCCCGGTCGTATTGGCTACCTGGAAGCCGCCCGAGTAAATCCCAGACGCTTTACGGGTGATTTGAGCAAAGAACACTGTATTGGTTTGGTTCCCATCTGGGATGGCGTTATAGGTCGAACCCTGACCGACACGTTCAGCTGGAATCCCCGCGCCTCCACGGTTGTCCTCGTTGACGATAGCCACGATCTGTCCGCCGGTTGCTGCGGTGATCACGGCGCTGCCAAACCGCTGTGTTTCGTTGAGACTGTCAACCGGGTTCAGCACGCTCATATCAGGGGCGTATAAAGCCAGCGCGGCACCTGGTGCGATGGATGGGGAATTGTAGGTATATGTATTACCAGCAAAATTAAAGACAATTTGCACGGTTGTGGATGAATTCCCGACATTTTGGATGCTCAAGCCGCCGTTGTATCCGTAATATTTCCTGACGATCCGGGGTACGAAAAGCTTGTTTGCGCCACCGGCAAAGCCGTTGTAGCTATGCAGTTGGGCGGTCGAGGAGCTCGAACCGCTGTTATAAAAGTTGACTGTCACAGCCAGCCCTGAGGTGCCATCCTGAGCGGATATCGTGGCAGCGCCGAGGAAACCGATCGGTAAACCAGCGTTATCCGTCTGATAGAAGACATGGTTGCTTTGACCGGGGATGGACACGGTTTCCGTAGCTGCCGGGATTGAGTTCCCATTTCGATCCTTGTAGGAGACGGTGACATTGACACTGGCGGTGGTCGTATTTTGAACTGCAATGTAGGATGACCAGGCTCCACCAAATGCCTTCATCACCTGAGGTGCGTACATCGTCGGGGCTGTCTCAGTGTCAGCGAACCCAGCGCTGGTGCCGATCCGATAGGGATCAGAGGTTGTTCCCGCGCCGGTAGTCTGTGTGTTTACATTACAGGCCAGCGGCGTGTTGGACGCGACAACCACCGATCCTAGGAAACCTTCAGGCACACCTGGGGGCGAAGAGGGCGTGTAGTAGTTTCGGCTACCTTTGGGGGGGATTGGATTGGGATCATTATAGGTGAGCGCAGGGGTACCGCTACCTTCAGGATAGAAATAAAGGGTGATGCTGGCGGAATCTGTCTCGCTTAAGTTCTGGCAGGCAATACCGCTCACCCAATTACCCGGTGGTGGCCCGGCATGCGCACTGGGAACAAGTCCCAGCAGAAACGCCAGAATGACCGTCAGGCTGATTATCTGTGCTTTTTTCATAGAAATCCTCCAGAGGTATTTTTTCAACATAAATTTTCAATTAGTTTACTGACCATATCCGAGAAACTCAATACCACTTTTGGGCTATTTGAGAGAAATCGGCTTTCGATCTTGATAAGAATCTCCTCTTCCGATCAGGTTACGGAATACTAAATAACAAAAAATTTCGCTCAGCGTAACGATCAGCCTGGATATGATGGCAATTAACACCGCTGCCGATGAAGGTATCTGCACCAAAGACAAAAAATAGACCATCAGGCTTTCACGGACACCGATACTCCCTGGAACGATCACGATCAACAGCCCGATGATGAAGGAAGTGGTTAATGTGAAAACAAATCCCGAGAATAACCCCGAGGATAAATCAATGATTGCTCTACCCATCAGGTAAAATGCTGTGCTGAAGACCGTCCAACCGATCCAGATCGCAGCAGAAGAAGCGTAGATAGATGATCTTTTTAGCTCGTTAGTTCCTATCCAGGATGTCGCTCTCTGGATGATCGATATGAGGACAACCGGTGTTAAGATAATCACTATTGTTCCGAGGGATTTGCAGATCATCGCTACAGAAATATGATAAGTTTCAGGAATCCAGGCTTTGATCATTTCCCGCGGAAGAGCTAAGAGTGCCAGCCCAAAACCAAGGAGCATCAACTGGGACATCTCCAGGATCATAGCGCTGGCTACAATGTTGGGCTTTACCCCCTGTCGGTTGGTCAGGTAAGCTTTACCAGCAAGTTGCCAGGCATATCCAGGGAGATATTTTGCCAGATTCGACCCAAGGTGGATGGAAACCAACAATTTCCAGGGTACTCCTTCATAGAAAGCTTTGAGTGAAAAACCCCAACCCACAGCACCTAAAAAGACTGCCACCACTGTTAGTAAAAATGCTCCGATAAGAAGATCATAATGGGGGCTTAAACCAGCTAAGAGTTCTCTTGCGTTGCGGAAATTTATCGCCAGATAAGAGACTGAAACCGTCAGCACCATCACCTGAACTGTCAGCCGCAGCCATCGGTTATCCAGGAGTGATTTGGCAGATCGGAGACGGGCGGTTATCCTTGACAGGTGCAAACTCTCTCCAGTTGATCGAAAGAATTATCGCTTCGTGCAGATATAAACGAAGTGATAAGAGAGATTCCTCGGGATGAACGGCGAGAAGATCAGATTAAGAATTTTACGAGGATGTTGCCTGTACCACTGGAGATCTGCCCTTGAACGAGGAAACCTCAGATTATATTTATATGCTTTCCTTATCTTCAAGCCGTTCTCCTCGATGAGATCCCACCATTCTCGAAAGGTGGCGAACCTTTCGAGCTTTTGTTTATGGCTGGGGCTGTATCCCGTACGCCAGACCTGCCAGACGATATCGATAAGATAATAACTGTTCGGTAAAACCAGGGCTGCAACTGCATCGGTCGCCATCACCCGGCGCATTTCTCGCAAGCCCAGGGACGGATCTACAAAATGTTCCAGGCTGCCGACATTGGTCACCAGATCGAAACTGTTGTCCGAGAAGGGGAGGTGTTCCCCGGCTGCAAGTGCGAAGATATTCGCTGCTGTGATCTTCTGTGCGGTTTTGGTACCGACGATTGATAGGTCAACTCCAAAGGTAGCGAGACCAAGTTTCTGCCCAAGCCGGATAAGGTGACCTTCCCCGCAACCGACATCCAAAAGCCGCTGTCCGGGGGAAGGTTTGAGTAGTTTGAGGATCCATGCATAAAAGGCGTCGGAATCGCGCATGATCCCTGGCGAGAAAAAGATCTCGTCGTAGGACTTTGCCAGTTCTTCCCTGGTTGTATCTGAGCGATCTCCGGGTCGCAGGATATTCATCATGTTTCGATTATCTCTCTGTATAAATCTAATGTCTTCCTTGCCGTGATTTCTTTTCGGAATAATCTCGCTCTTTCGAAGCCCCGTGCAATATACTCACTTCTCAATTGTGTGTTTTCGCTTAAATCAATCATCGCTGCAGCCAGATTTTCTTCGTTTATTCCATCAATGATCAGCGCAGCCTCCCCTGCAGCTTCAGCAAACGCACCTGCTCTGTGACCGATGACCGGAGAACCGCATGCCATGGCTTCGATCGGTGCGAGTCCGAACCCTTCGTGCACGGAGGGAAATAAGGTTACCTGCGCGTGGGTATAAAGGGCAGGCAGGTGCGCATCCGGCACCCTACCGGTAAATATGATTTCATCTCTCAAGCCGAGTGCTTCTATCGTGGGGGCCAATTCGAAATCAGGGCTTTTCGGATAAATTTCACCGACAAGAACCAGCTTGGTGTTCCTGGCGGTGCTCAGTTTGAAGCGGTGAAACGCGCGCACCAGCAATGTAAGATTCTTTTTTTTATCGATTCGTCCAACGTGGATAAAGTAGTTCTCTGGGAGGTGGTAGGTGCGCAGTATCTCTCGCACCTGGTGCTCAGGGACTGGCATGAAGTGATCGCCGATTGCCGGGTAGATGACCCTGATTTTATCATCGGGCAGATCGTACAAGGATTTCAAATCCTGAGCTGTGTTTTGGGATATGGCGATAACTTTGGCTGCACCTTGTAGAGTCTTTCTTTCGATCGTGCGCCAATACCAAACATCTAGGGCAGGAAAAAGATCCGGATAAAGCAATGTTGTCAGGTCATAGACAGTGACGATATACGGGCAAGGAGAGAGAGGAACTCCCAGGTTCTTGGCGAAGTGAATGAGCGAGCATCCACTTGAATAATAAAAGATGGCAAGTTGTGCCCAGATTCGAACCAATAATCGGTTTTTTGTCGGTGAGATGATTTGTTCAATATTTTGATCAGCGCGTTTAAGCGATGGTTCGGGCTGGGTCAGGAAAAATAAGAAGCGACTGTGTTTGTCGAGATCAAGGATGCCTTCGAAAGTGTTGAGTGTGGCGGTGCGACCGCCTCCAGGATAATGAATTCCCAGCGCATCGATAACGATCTTTCTTGCAGTCAATGAGTTTTCGTCCACAAGCATTTATCGTTTAATCCCGACCGCGAATATATCGTTGCAGAATATCAGTTTGAAGGGATAAGCTCTTGTCAGGAATTCCATCCCATTCCGAATTATTGGATTGGTTTCATAATTGTACGATACGGTTGATTTCAACCAGACTGTTGCGTGAAAACCAGCAGCCGCAAGGGTCCTGTGCAGCTTTATGGGTGTCTGTTCGTTGACATGAACATGGCTGTATGTCCATCGCTGGCGTGGATTGGCCGGCAGTCGATCACCTCGCAGGTGCTGGATCAACCTATAGATCGGATATCCAAATCGATAATACCAGAGGTTAGGCATGGTATGGATGATCAAACGTCCGTCTGGTTTGAGGATACGCCTGACCTCGGAGAGTGTCTCTGCCAGCTCATCTGGGAGAAGATGTTCGACCACGTCCAACATGAAGACCACATCTGTGCTTCCCGATTTTAGGGGGAGACGTTTTGCGTCAGCCTGTTGGATTCCGAATTTTCCAGCTAACCCTATGTCGGGGATGGTGGACAGGATCTCCTTCGAAAGACTTACCGCATCCCAGGAATAATCCAATCCCCAGGCGAGAGCCCCATCCTGCGCACAGTGCATGATTATTTCTCCCCGACCGCATCCGATATCGACGATATGCATTCCGGGTTGGATTGCTGCTAGCGTATATGGAAGCTCCAGACGCAAAGGAAGTTTCCTGCCATATGTCGAAATGAATTCTTCATGGCCCTGACAGGAGGTAAGGTAATAATCACGCGTGTAATCACTTGGAGGGATGGGTTTTCTCTCTGCGTTCATTTTCAGTCAGACATCGCACTCTCGTAAATTTTCCAAAGAGGGCACCGGTAGGGATTCGAGTCAAATTATTAAAACCGGGACACAACTCCAAGATGTCATGGTGAGCTCTCATCACTTTGCAATACAGTCCTGGATGTAGGCAGCAAGTTTTTTTCCAATGACATTCCAGGTGAAATCTTCTTCGATCAGCTCCCTGGCATTGGACGCAAGTCTGTTCCTCTCCCGTGAGTTTCTCAACAGACGGATAATCGCTTCCTTCAATCCTTGGACATCGCCAGCATGGTAGGTAATCCCGGTATTTCCGTTGTGAACAAGGATAGTTGCCCCAGCGATATCGCTCGAGATGACAGCAGTTCCGGAGCTCATGGCTTCTAACAATACATTTGGTAATCCATCGACGTTTCCAAAACGATCCTTCACAGAGGGGAGGACAAACACGTCCGCACTGGCCATGAAAGCCGGGATTGCATCCCAGGGAAGGTTGCCAATGAAACTTACTTTGTCCTGGACTCCCAATTTTGCAGCTTGCTTAATCAAATCATGTTTGAGCGGACCTTCACCAGCAATGATCAATCTGACTTTTGGGAATTGTTCAATGACATCTGGCATGGCACTGAGCAGAGTGTCGAAGCCTTTCTTGTAGACCAGGCGACCAGCTGAGATCAGCAGTTTTTCACCAGGCTGCGCAAATTGCTTCCGCAGAGTTTCCTGCCTGAAGCGTGGGTGGAATTTATCCGGGTCTACTCCGTAAGGGAGCAGGATCGAATTGCGTGGAGCACCCAACTTGATCGCACCATCCAACAATTCAGGGCTGCATGCGGTGAGACCTGAGGCTCTTTCGAAGATGTAACGAGCCACTGTACCGAACAGACGGTATTTCCTGGCGAGATAAACGTCCGACCCATGGAGGCTGACAATGAAGGGGATTTTCCGATAAGCTGAAACCCAGGCAGCGATCAACCCATTTGGAAGCACCCAATGGGCATGGATGACCTCAGAGCGTTGCTCTTCAGTCAGGCGGATCAATGCGCGGGTGCCTGCGATCAGATAGAAAGGCAACAGGAAATACGCCAGTGGTGCAACATGTACATCTGCCAATAGGGAGCGACCATGCCCCATGATGTGCAGCCGTTTCGGGACGATATAGCGGAATCTGATAAGATGGATTTCTGCGTCTTGATATGGTTTCACCGCCGGGTCATAAGGAGCCAGGACATCGACCCTGTTTCCAAGGCGTGTCAATTGTTGGCAGAACGCCTGGATGAACGGCGCGGTGCCATCACCAGGAAAGCGTGGATAAGAGCTCGTCAATACCGCGATGTTCATGCCTGCCTATCGGATGATTTCGAAGATCCAGACCCGATCTTTATGATAAATCAAGGCGAGATCGGGATCTTCAAGGAGTTTTCCGGGGTTTAGATATGGAGGGGATGGGGCATTCACCCTGCCTCCTTGCTGACCAATATATAAGTGAGTGATGCGCCTCTCTGCCAACGCCTCTTTAACGATCTGATCTCTGATACCTTTCTCATTGATGAGTTCAACGAGACTATTTGTATCTGTTATAAAATCTCGCGAAGGTCCTTTCTCGGATACATAGGGCATCGGCGGGAGCATCGTTTGCCTTCCTGATGTTAGCGGTAACCACCACCCAGCATCGGATCCAACGATCAGGCTTCCGCTATAAGCGAAGAAAGAATTGACCAAAAACTTCGCCTCTTGCGGCAGGTTGTTCCTGATCCACTCGCTGGCAAACAGGTCAGGATAAGTAACCAGGGCATGCTGGGATGGTCTGATATCTCGTAATCTCAATCGTGCACCATAGAGTCCAATAATGATAATCAGGATTCCGATCGTAACTGAAGCAATTCGCATGTAAAGTGATCTTGATCCCAGACGGTTGTCGCTGTTCCCGCGGCTGTCATTCAGCTCGAATCGACCTGGTAGATCTCCGATCGCAGCCCCGACGAGAATGCTGGCGGGGATGTATGCTGAAATCAAAACCGCAAAATTGCTCAAGATACCGGTGCCCGGAAGTCCAAAATATGCCGGGTTTGCCATCAAGAATATCGCGATCCACCAAAAAGTCAAAATTAATGCATTCCCATTTCTGCGGAAAAGAAAATATATCACTGCTGCCCCAATTGACCACCACATCAGAACTGGAAGATAGAGTCTCAGATCCCCGATGACGTTGTATTCCAGCGTTGCGGAAGACACTCTGGATGCTGGTGTGGATATATATTGAAGGAATTGGATAGGCAATTTCCCTGCGTTAAGTCTTAATAGCCAGGGAAGGATAAGAATCAGAGCCATCACTCCCTGCAAAAAGATTGACGACGATTGTTTTTTGAGGTCTATTTTCCGAATGTTATATAAAAAGTCAATGAGGTAGAACAATAGCAAAAAGATCAACACCCGGTAATGGGTGAGGAACAGACCCGCCATGGTGATACTGGCAATCGAGAGGTTTTTCCAATCGACCCGACGATCCTCCAGGAAATTGTCCAGAAAGATCGCTGCGGGGATAAGCATCACATGTCCGGCGAGCTGCGTGTATCTACCCCAATTCGAGTAATACATGGGCATCGAGAGCAGCAGCCCGCTTATCAGAAGGGTCAAGAGTCCTCCCCGGCGATCCCTTGTGATGCGCATAGACATGAGATACAGAGTGATAACGGCAAAGATGTTGATGAGTTGACCAGTCCAAAGGACCGCCTGAAGCGCATCCAGACGGGTGAACCAGGAGAACGCAGCTGCTATCGCATGAAAACCGAAATGATATGTGAAGGATTGCAGATCGGCATATGGCTCCCAGGTGTGAAACAACCCGTTGTTGTCGATTAACAATTGAGTGATTAGAGTATGATGGTAAGAATCACCCCATAATGGGGCAGGTATCATGCGTATAGCCCAAAATCTCGAAAATATAATCAACCCGATTACGATCAGCAGGATAATATCCGTGATCTGGAATCTCGCCGGTAAGTGGATCGACGAGAGGAATGTCGAAAGAGCGAGCTGGCTATTTCTCTTCATTGAACGGGAATTGTAATATCCATACTTTATCACAACCAAAATCCCCCCAAGAACGGCAGGAAGCCATGCGTATAGCGAGCCGAGTGGAATGCCGATCGCATCTGTCCATAAGAATAATAGCGGGTAGATCGCCAGGCTGAGTCCTGTCGATAATCCGGCTTTCTCTAACAGATCCAAGGCATCCCATTTCGGGTAGAGATGTGTGAGCCATCCCCATCCGGGTAGCAGGAACAAGATCAGTCCGGCGAGCAACCTGATACCCCAGGTACCAAATTCGAACAAGAGGCCGAGAAAGACATTTACCGGATCGTAGATCAGCTTAAACGCCAGTTGCGCATCCTGGAATTGCCCATCGATTGACAACGCGCCGTTGAGATAAGTCTCCCCAGGCGCCTTTCCAACTATAACTTCCCCCTCGTTTACGGTTGTTAACGAGAGCAGATATGCTTTTCTGGAGGAATCTCTGATTGTATTGAAGGGAAACGTTATAAACCCGGCTGGCAAATCCTGATATAGCGTGACCTCCACAGTTTCGACTAAGTGCTGGGGCTTAGGATAAGTGTACAGGGACAATCGAATGATTGTAGATTCGGGATTGTGGTCGGGTTCGAGATAGATGGCGATCCCTTCCAAACCGGCATACCGGGCGACGAACGTCTGTTCAATGGTGTTGTTCACCCGCAGATCAACCGAACCTTTGTGTATCGGTTGTTCTGCGCGTGTCAATGGTGAACAGGCGACCAACCCGAAAAAGGAGAATAACAGCAATAAGAGGGATCGATTGATGAGTTTCAATGGTTTGCAATTAAGTACGAACGCAACGTTCACTCACGCTCCTCGGTGTGGGCAGATTGATTTCCCCCCAGCTCGAGCCTGCGCAACCGATAATTGAGGTCCTCCAGGATTTTGCGATTGAATCCGATCAAATCGGCTAATAAACCGATTAAAAAGATCTGAAATCCAACGATCAACAATACCGCGGAAAGGATCAGTGACTGCACATGACCTGCACCTTGCCCGGTGAAATAAAATATCAGGAAACGGATCGTCCCAATCAGCCCACCGGTCAGGAATATGATACTTATGATGGTAAAAACAATCAGAGGTCTGTACATGGTGTACGCTCGGAGAATGGTTGCACTGGAATACGCCAGATAGTGCGGGATATTGCGCATCAATCTGGACGGTCGGGTTGGTTTATTGGTTCGAACAGGTACGAATTTGACTGCCATGCGGCTTACCCCAGCCTGAATCAGCGTTTCCAGTGTGTAGGAATAATCGGAGAGGACAAGAGTTCTCAAGGCTGCTTCTCTCGAGAATGCCCTGAAGCCACTGGTCGCATCGAGGATCTTGAGACCCGAAGCCAATTCGATCACGCGACTTCCCAATTTCTGGAGGAACCTTTTGACAGGCGAAAAATCCGCAAGATTGGCTATCTGCCGATCGCCGATGACAATATCCGCTTCACCCTGGATGATCGGTTCAACTAATTTCGATATATCGGCGGCATTGTATTGATTGTCCGCGTCTGTGTTGACAATGATGTCTGCTCCGAGCCTCAGGCTCTCTTCGAGCCCTGCGCGGAATGCAGCAGCCAAACCGGCGTGGTTCCCTAATCTTCTGACATGATGAACCCCGGCAATTCTTGCCGCCTCGATGGTGCCATCGGTTGAACCATCATCGATGACCAGATATTCTATTGTCTCCACGCCAGGCAGGTTGTGCGGGAGATCTCTTAGAGTGTCTCCAATTGTCAGCGCTTCATTAAAACATGGGATCTGGATGATGAGTTTCAATGGTCTCACTTCGGTTCAGCTCATGTGAATTGAGAAACTTACCCCCAAGAGTATACCATTGTCCCGCTCGCTGACTAATGTCCGATGATCGGTAAGAACATTTGAATCAATTTTCCAACCGATAAACGATAAGCGACCGGATTGCCAATAATCCCACCATTGAGATGACGGACCCTTAAGTAGATATCCCTCATCTCATCACTCTTCCAGATAATCTGAGCACTTTCTCCCAGGTCCTTCGATCTCGCCTCCAGCAATAAAGTTGTTCCATCCGAATCGTAGAGCTCCAGGATAGTTGCGCTCATTGGAGACATGGGGAGCGCCTGAATTATGTAAGTTTTAGCGGATTCTACAGAGAACTTGATCCAGTCCTCATCGTTAAGTCGGTCAGATCGGAGTGGGTTGCAGAAGTTATGAACTCTGGATGGATCTCCTACCGTGATTCTGACGGCATTCAGGGGGTTGTTATCATCCTTGTTGAAATCCCACTCATCTGGAGCAGAGCACAGGACGCTTGCGGATGGAATCGTTGTCCTCGTGTCAGCGGAAGGGGGATAAGCCTCTGTATTGGCGGCGTGATCTACACCCCGGATGCGGAATCCATAATCGTTCGAAGCATTGCCAATGAACCATAAC
>FWPU01008354.1_pt1 | contig 17747 bp, 11 predicted proteins | sample 2228361 | NCBI WGS metagenome assembly FWPU01 (sample SAMEA103939777, study PRJEB20133) | metagenome
AATACAAAATGTTATCGAGTGGCTGAGTCTTTCTTTTTACAAGCACTTAAAATATTAATTGCTAAAACAAAAAAAATGATTTTCTTTTTCATCAGATTTTGCTACATTTGCGTAAAGTTAGGAAATTTTTGCCTTATGAAAAAACATCTACTCGTATTTTGCTATTTGGGTTTTGCCTTACTGGCTTGCAAAAAGAAACAGCCCGAACCTACTACGTTGGATTTGCTTACTGCCCACGTTTGGATAAGCAAGCAAATTGAACTGAATGCGACACTTGCGGGTACGCCTGCATTTGCCGAAAATAGACAGACTGATTCCCTGGCTTTGGAATTTAAGCGAGAGGGAACAGCCATTTTTTATCAGCGAAACCCCACCAATGGCTCACTGACCGAAGTTTCAAGACAGGGTTATTCTTTGAGTAGCGATGAGAAAAAAATTGAATTTACCAATCCTATTCCTTTGCTTCCGCCTGATATGCAAGCCGCTATCGCCGCCGCTGGGGTGCAGATTCCTCGCAGTATTGATATTGAAAAAATCAGTCATGATGAGCTGATTCTAAAAGGTAGCTTTCAGCAAAATGTTACGGTGCCGAATATTCCTTTCCCTGTACCATTAGCCGTAAATTACCGATTTAGCTTTACGAAATAATCATAGAGAACTTTTGGGTGAGTTTTCACGAACAAACTCACCCAAAAAGTTCTACCTTTGCTCCATCAAAGGAAGCAAATACCATAGTAGGGTGCGAATCTTGGTGAAAGATATTGCCTTGATAGTCAATAGCAATAGCCCCTGCAAAGCCGTCAAAAGTTGCTAATTCTTGAAAAGTTTTTTGAAAGGCTTGTTGAATAGACTGCCCATCGGTTACTCGGGTAACAATTTTGGTGGCAATGCCACCACTAACAATATCTTCGCCTACCCCTGTACAAGAAACTGCACAAAATTCATTGGCATAATTGCCTGCAATAGTGGCAGAGTCCGAAACGCGTCCTACCATTTCAAAGCCTTTACCACCTGTGGAAGTAGCGGCGGCAAGTTTGCCGTTATTATCCAAGGCTACACAGCCTACGGTGCCTGTTCCCAAGCTGGCTTTCTTGGCTTCGTAGTCGGCTCGGCGTTCGGGGGTTTCGGGGTTGAAGTAAGGGAAACCTTGCTTTTGGGCAAAAATATTTGCTCCTTCACCCGCCAAAACTCTATCATCAAATTGCATTAGTTTTTCGGCAACTAAAATAGGGTTCTGGATATTTTCAATATTGATAACCCCTGAAAATTTTTTGCTTACGCCGTCCATAAGTGAGGCACTCATTCGTATTTTGCCATCACTTTGGATTTGAGAGCCTAAACCTGCATTGAAAAGCGGTTCATCTTCCAAAAGTTTGGTTGCAAAAACTACGGTTTCCATTGCCGAATGGCTTTTCAGATACTCATAGCTTTGCAAAACAATTTTCTGCAAAGCCTCTTGTTTGGCTTTCTTGATAGCCTCTGTTTGTGAAAATTCGCTAAAAAAACCGCCGTGTATAATGATTTTCATAAGTTTTGACATTCAAAAACCTATGAGAAAATTGCTTGCTCATAGGTTTTTTGGTTTTAAGAGTTTGTTAAGATTTTATTTTACCACTAATTTTTTGTGTATTCGGGCATTTTCGCCAACGATTTGCAAATGATAAACCCCTTTTGGCAATTTGCCTACTTCAAAACTGATTTTACGCTGATAATTCACTGCTTTTTCGTCTTGCAATACACCCAAAGTATTGTAAAGAGAAACTTTATGAGGCATTTGCGAGAGTTTATCAAAATCTAACCAAACTACATTTTCCGCAGGATTGGGATATACTTTGATATGGCTTTGCCATTCATCTTCCAGAGCAGTAGGCAGAGGGGTAGTAGCTTGAGCTACATTGCTGTATGGTGAATGAATGTTAGGACCATTGAAAGCCCTCACACGATAGTAGTAAGTGGTATTACTGCTTACAGGAGCATCTATGAAAGTGGTAGAATTGGGGGCAAGTCCCGAACCACTAATTTCTGTAAAAGTAGTACCATCGGTAGAACGTTCTACTTTGTAACCTGCTTCATTGGTGGCGTTATCTACCCAAGTAAGATTGATTTGGGTAGGTGAAACAGCGGTTGCCACTAAATTGGTAGGGGCATTGATAAGCACCAAAGGTGCCGCAGAGGCAATATTGCTATAAGGGGAGTTGATACTACCATTGAAAGCTCGCACACGATAGAAATACAGTGTTCCCGATAGCAAGCCATTATCAGTGTAGGTGCTGGTATTGGCAGGAAGCGAAGCGGCAATTTCTGTAAAAGTAATGCCATCGGTGGAGCGTTCTACTTTGTAGCCTGTTTCATTGGTAGCATTATCTACCCAAGTAAGGTTAATTTGGGTAGTAGAGGCGGCAGTAGCTACCAGTGTAGTGGGTGCGGCAAGCACTACAAATGTAGTAGCATCTGCTACATTGCTATAAGGTGAATTGGTAGGACCTAAAAAGCACCTTACACGGTACCAGTATTGTGTATTTGAGGTAAGACCATTGTCCGAGAAAGAGTTGGTATTGGCAGGAAGTGAAGAGGCAATTTCTGTAAAAGTAATGCCATCAGTAGAGCGTTCTACCTTATAGCCTGCTTCGTTTATATCGTTATCCGTCCAAGTCAGATTGATACGTGTGGCAGATACGGCACTTGCTACCAAACTTGTAGGAGCATTCAGGGTTACGTTGGGGGTTGTTACGGAAGCCACATTGCTGTACGAGTTGAGCGAAGAGATATACGCATACACACGATAGTAATAAAGCGTAGCAGGTGCCACGGTATTATCGGTGTAAGAAGTAGTATTCGCAGGCAAATCGCCACCAATTTGTGTCCAAGTAATGCCATCGGGAGAGCGTTCTACACGATAGCCCCATTCGTTGGTGGCGTTATCAGTCCAGCTGAGATTTACTTGATTGAAAAAGGGAGCAGTAGCAGTAAGTCCCGTAGGAGCAGTGGGAGGGGTACTCACTGTAAGAATTCTGAAATCATCAATATAAATATGATTGCTCCAAACATCAGTAAGCCTTAATCTGAATTGCACGGAAGGGTTTCCGATGTAAGTGCTTATATCAATAAGTTCAGTACGCCATTGAGAGGTAGAAGTAGGTGTAAAGCAAGTAGTAGAAAACCAAGGCGTAACCGTTGCCAAAGGCTCACCAGACTTTGTCCAGATACTCGTATAAGTTGTTCCGCAGTTGGTAGAGGCTTCCAGTGTAAGAGTGGCAAAGCTACTTGCACTCCAAGCCTGATAAGCCACCTTAAACTCTACAAAGGCGGCGATATAGCCTACCAAGTTTACCCGAGGCGTATTGAAAAACAAGGCATTTGAGCCAATACTAGAAGAGCAAAGATTTCTCCACATACACTTTCCGCCCCCATAACCTACGCTGTTGTTTTGTTCCCAGTTGGCTGTACCTCCCGAATTGCTCACACTGAAACCCGCAGGTGGGAAAGTGCCTTCAAAATCTATCATAATGGGCGGATTGATACCCACAGAAACATTCAGAACTTTGGTGGTACTATTAGTAAGAATACCATTACTTACTTCCAAACGAATTATATAAACACCCGAGTTGTTGAAAGTAACCGTATGCGGACCTTGGGTGTTTGCTGTGCTTGGCGAAGCCCCTCCTAAGACGCCAAAATCAAAGTTCCAACTCCAAGAGTTGATAGCGGGAGTACTGATAGCAGTAGAGGCATCTGTGAAAGTTACGCTTTGCCCTACGCATATACTCGTAGAACTCATATTGAAATCAACAACAAGCATTTGTGCAAAAGCCCCTATTCCCAAAGCCCAAAAACAAACCGCAAGTAAAAGTTTTTTCATAAACTTACAATATTTAGTGTTTGCAAAAGTTCCGAAAGTTACGCTTTTTATTGAAAAAACCAAAGAAAATTTTGCTAAAACATACTAAAATGCAAAAAAATAAGCTTTTGGCTTGGTTTTTCTCTTTTTTATTGCCAACGCAGGAAACATTTTTTTAAGCAGAAATGTTGTTTCTGTAAGAAAAGTACAGCATTTGTGTAAAAAAAGTAATAAAAATTTTTTACTTTGAAACGCAAAATGTATTTTACGCCCATTTATACAACCCTCTACAACTATGGCAGAGAAAATTTTAGATAAAAACTATAAATTCAAAGACTTACTGGTGTATGCTTCTAATGAAAGTTTTGAAGGCAACAAAAAGAAGTATCGCCGTGTGTTTGAAAACAAAGAAACCACTTATATCTATGTAGAACTTTCGTTTTACAACAAACTCTTTGATGAAGAAGACTGGGAGGCGAATATCACCCTCAAAGCCTTTAAGCTCAATTCTGATGGGGGTAGGAAAGAGCTTTGTAATTTGCCTTCCAAACGTGTTATCAAGAAAGATGAAAATATCGTCTATATCCGTGAAAGTTGGGGAAACGAAGACCCTGGTTCGTATTGGTCGCGTGGCGATTATGAATGGGAAGCCTACATTGATGGCGAAAAGGTAAGCACGCGTAGGTTTTATGTGGAAGAAGGCGGACTGGTGCAGGCAGGAAATAACCCATACTTCGAAATCACCAGTATCAAACTTTTTGATGGTCCTTACGAAGGTTTGCCCGCTGATAAAAGAGTGTATGTTACCCAATTCGATAGCCAAGAAACGCAATATATTTTTGTAGAATTTACCGTAAAAAACAAGCAAGAAAAATCTTGGTACGCCGAAGTGTTTTTCAAATTCTATAATGATGCAGGACAACTCAAAGGAGAAACTTCCGAGTTGCGGTACGTAGGACCTAACGAGCAGACTTTTACGCTTACTTCGGGCTGGGGTTCTTCTAACAAAGGTACTTGGTTTCCCGATAAATATCGCTTGGAAGTGATTTTTATGGACCAACTCATTGCCGTAGTGCCTTTTGAAGTCGCTGATAGCTTCGTAGAAGGTGTGCCAATGATACACAAGCCCGAAGCGGGAACACTTTTTACTGGCTTTTCTACCTCTACCAAAAATCAAGAGCAAACCTTGGAGGAAATAATGGAAGAACTCCAAGAAATGATAGGGCTGGATAGTGTCAAAGAAAAAATCAAGGATTATATGCACTACCTTCGCTTCCTGAAATTGCGTCAGGAGCAAGGTTTTGAAGAAAGCACCCAAATCAGCCTTCACTCTGTATTTATGGGCAATCCGGGTACTGGTAAAACGACCGTAGCGAAAATGCTGGGTAAAATTTACCATAAATTAGGATTGCTTTCCAAAGGCACCGTTTTGGAAGTAGGAAGACCCGAACTTGTAGGTAAATTTATTGGACAAACTGCCCCAAAAGTGCAAGAAATGATTGAAAAAGCAAGGGGAGGTATTTTGTTCATAGATGAAGCCTACTCGCTGGCTCGGAAAGGCGACCAAGACGGGCAAGACTTTGGTAAAGAGGTTATAGAAGTGCTTATCAAGGAAATGTCTGACGGAAAAGGCGATTTGGCAATTATTGTAGCGGGCTACCCTGCGGAAATGGAAATATTTTTGGATTCTAATCCGGGTTTGCGTTCTCGCTTCAATATGATTTACCACTTCCCCGACTATCTGCCCCAAGAATTGATGCAAATCCTTGACCTCAAGGCGAAAAAGAAAAATATTGAATTTGACCCCGAAGCCCGCGAATATATCAAAAAACAACTCACCGAAGCCTACCGCAATCGCGACCGTACTTTTGGCAATGCTCGTTTGGTAGCTTCTTTGGTAGAAGAAGCCAAAATGAACTTGGGCTTGCGTGTGATGAAAAACACCGACTTGGATAATATCAGCCCCGAAGTGCTCAAAACCGTAACATTGGAAGATGTCAAAAACATTTTCAAAACCAAAAAAGCCGCCTTACCCGATATTAGCGTTGATGAAGAGTTGCTACACGAAGCTCTTGATGAATTGAACGGCTTGATTGGAATGAATAGTGTGAAAGAGGAAGTTGTAGAGCTGGTTAAGCTAGTTCGTTTTTATCGCGAAACAGGCAGAGATGTATTGGGTAAATTCTCTTTGCATACCGTATTTACGGGCAATCCGGGTACAGGTAAAACTACCGTAGCTCGGATTATTGCCAAGATTTACAAGGCTTTGGGGGTATTGGAGCGTGGGCATTGTGTAGAAACCGATAGACAAGGGCTGGTAGCAGGTTATGTAGGGCAGACTGCTCTCAAAACTATGGAGCGTATCAATCAGGCTATGGGAGGCGTACTTTTCATTGATGAGGCTTACGCTCTTACACAAGGACACGAAAACGATTTTGGCAAGGAAGCTGTTGAAACGCTTCTCAAACAAATGGAAGATAAACGCGGGCAGTTTGCTGTGATTGTTGCAGGCTATCCCGACAATATGAAGCAGTTTTTGGAAGCTAATCCTGGGCTCGCCTCACGTTTTGATATTACTATCAAATTTGAGGATTACAATGTTGATGAACTTTTGCAAATTGCTTTGTATATGCTGAAAGCCGAAAATCTTACCCCTACCGAAGAGGCTCTGGAGCATTTGCGAAAATATTTTGACTACCTCTACCAAAAACGAGATAAGTTTTTCGGCAATGCTCGCACCGTGCGTAAAGTCATACAACAAGCCGTCAAGAATCAGCATTTGCGTATGGCGTCTCTGCCCAAAGAACAACGCACCGAAGAGATAATCCATCAGTTAGATGTGCCTGATGTAAAAGAATTTAACGAAAATCTGGAAGCAGGCGGACAAGGAGGTATTGGATTCAAACTTGGAGGAGGTTCTACGGCTACCGATACCAAAAAATAGCCTCAAAAATTCTTTTTTAGAGTTTTTTAGTGTAAAATCTTAAAAATCAGCTCTTTCAGAATATCACTTTCTTCCATATTGCCTGCATCAATACCTTTGCTTCGCAAGTCGGCTTCGTGAAGGTAGTGAATGCAGGCAATTACTTTGGGCAAAGGGTAATTTTGAGCGGCTTTGAGATAATCTTTTACAAAAAAACGATTGATACCTAAAAGCTCTGCCAAGTGGGTTTCACTTTTATCCGTGCTTTGATGCAAAACCAGCAACTTAGCAAAAAACTGAAATAGTATCAGTACAATAGGAATAAGCGGATTATCTTTGGGATTTTGGGCAAAAAAATGAACAATTTTATTTGCTTTGAAAATATCTTTTTCTTGCAGAGCTTTCTGCAAATCAAATACCGTATATTCTCGGCTTTCGCCTACATACTTTCTGACAAGCCCTTCGGTAATTTCATTTTCACCCTCTGCAAAATTGATAGTCATTTTTTCAATTTCTTTGGCGAGTCGGCTCAAATCATTACCAACAAACTCTACCAGCAAAGCCACCGCCACTGGGGAAATTTTGCATTTTTTTTCTGCTACAAACTGCTCAATCCATTTGGGAATTTCGTTATCATAAGGCTTTTTAGTTTCAAGAACAACAGCATTTTTTTCAAGCGTTTTGTAAAGACTTTTGCGTTTGTCAAAGGTTTTGTGTTTGTGAGCAAGCACCAGAATAGTGCTTGGAGCAGGGTTTTCCAAATATTTTTGTAAGTTTTTTTGTCCTTCTTCGTTTCGCAATTCGGGTAAATCCTGAAATTCTTTGACAATTACTACTTGTCTATCTGCCATCATCGGAAAACGGCGAGCATTGTTGATAATCTGCCCTACTTGTGAGTCTTTGCTATACATTATCACTTGGTTGAAGCCTTTTTCAAACTCTTGTAAGGCATTCTGTTCAATAAAATCGGTGATGTAGTCAATGTAATAGCTTTCTTCGCCGTGCAAAAAATATACAGAAGCAAATTTGCGATTTTGCAAATCTTTACGTATTTCCTCAAATTTCAATGCTGGCATAAGGTTTTGGCAAATTAGATATGAGCGGTTTGAAACTTTGGATTTCAAATTTTTTCCGATTTGATTTTTTCAAGCAAATCAGGCTGATTTTTAGTGAAGTCGTATAAAATTTGCCCTGTTTCGCTGACACGCAGTTCGGCAATTTGCATACTTACCAATTTTTCAAGTCTTTTTTGGGCTTCTTCGGAGCTTAAAGAGGTTTGGGAGGCAAGTTCGCTTGCCGAAATGATGCCTTTTCGCAAATTGGCAAAACGTACAATCATCTCGTCGGTTACTTGGAAGTCATTGTTTGCCGATTGAGTCTTTTTGGTACGGTGTGTTTGTATTCGCCCCAAGATGTAGCCTATCAAAGTTCCCAAGAAAAAAAAGAAAAGGGTTTTCATAAAATGTAATTATTTGTGTTCAAAAAAGTTTAAAGGTTCAATAGTTTGAGGTTCAAGTTTTAATTCTTCTAAATCTCCAATTTCCTAAATCCTGTTTCCTATTTCCTATTTCCTAATAGCAAACTATACCTAAACAATTAGCATAAAATTTTGCTTTTTTTGAAATTAAACGTATTTTGCACAACTCAAATTTTGCAAAAATATGCTTTTGGGGCAAACCATTCGCAACTTAAAAAGAATTCGCCAAATAACCAACGTTCTGCTCAAATACGGATTTGAGGATTTGGTTGCCAACACCCCTCTGAAAGCCATAGTTCCTGCCAGTAAGCGTTTGGCTCGTTTGCGTGGCGAAAAATTTGTTCATCAGTATTCTCACCCCGAACTGGCTCGTATGGCGGCAGAAGAACTGGGTCCTACTTTTGTGAAACTTGCCCAAATTCTTTCCAATCGTCCTGATATTATTCCCGAAGAGTATCAACACGAATTTGAAAAACTTAAAAGCCAAGTAGCTCCTTTCCCCACAGAAGAAGCCAAAAAAATCATTGAAAGAGAGCTAAAAAAGCCCCTTGAAGAAGTTTTTTTAGAGTTTGCCGAAAAGCCTTTGGGTTCGGCATCTATTGGGCAGGTGCATTTGGCAAAACTTGCTAATGGACAAGAGGTGGTGGTGAAAGTGCAACGCCCCGATGTAGCCCAAAAAGTTATGACAGACCTTGCCATTATCAAAGATATTGTAAAGCGTGGTAATAAGTTTTTTCAGGCTCAGGGCTTCTACAATATTATGGATATCGTGGCAGCGTTTGAAAAAAGCATCAAAAAAGAGTTGGATTATACCAACGAAGCCCGCTACATAGACCAGTTTCGCACTTATTACAAAGATTACAAGAATTTTTATGTTCCCAAAGCCTTTTTGGAATACACTACTCGCAAAGTAATGGTATTAGAATTTGTGAAGGGCTGTAAAATTACAGATGTCAATCAGTTGCGTAAATGGGGACACGACCCCACACGCATTGCCGAAATTGGAATGGATATTTACCTAACACAAATTTTTCAACACGGCTACTTTCACGCCGACCCCCACCCAGGCAATATTCTCATCAAAGAAGATGGTACGATATGCTTGATTGACTTTGGAATGGTGGGCAAACTTTCCAAAAACGACCGATTCGCCTTTGCGGGTATTCTGATTTCTATGGCTCAAAAAAATCCTAACGAAATGGCACGGAATTTCAAGCGTTTAGCCATAGATTCCGAAATTGAAGATGAGAAAGTTTTTGAAAATGCCCTTGCCGAACTTATTGACGATTTTGTTACCCTTGATGTCAATCAGTCCAGTATGAGCGATATGGCGGCTCGCTTGCAAGAAATTATTCGTGATTTCCGCTTGCAAGTGCCCGGGGGCGTATTTATTATTTTACGAGCCCTGACTATTTTGGAAGGCATTGGCAAAACCATTCACCCAACATTCCAGACCTACGAATTTTTCCGCCCTTATGGTATCAAGATTTTTTTAGACCAATATTCCCCTAAAAATTTGAGCGAAGAGGCTCTCAATACGGCACGCTCTTTTGTAGGTTTTTTGAATGATTTTCCTCGTGAAGTTCGGGAAATTTTACGAAAACTTCGTAAAGGCAGACTGCATATAGAAACCGAGCTTACAGGCTACGAACCAGCTATTCATAGCCTTACCAAAGCTATTCGTTATTTGGCTATCAGTATTCTGATAGTGGGTTTGCTGCTGAGTGCTTCGCTAATGATAAATACCGAAACCTCTAAAATTTCAACCCTGAGTATTATTAGTTTTTCTTTGGCAATTTTCTTGATGTTGGTGCTGGTGTTTAAGTCTTTTTTGGGTGATGATTGAAAAAGTAAAGTTTTCAATATCAGTATATTGGCTGAAAAAAACTTGTACCTTGCAAATAAAACCTTACATCAAAAAAAATTTTTGCTTGAAAAAACTTAATTTTGAAGTTCATTGTAGCACGTTGTAATGCTTATTTTTTGAATTTTTGAAAAATCTCATTATCATCAATCAACGTAAAAAACTTAAATACTCGTGTTAGTACAAAAAAGAGATGGTCGTTTAGAGTCCGTGAAATTTGATAAAATCACGGCACGTATTGAAAAGCTATGCTATGGCTTGGATATGCGTTTTGTAGAGCCTGTGGAAATTGCAAAAAGGGTAATTTCGGGCATTTACGATAAAATCCCTACCACAGTGCTTGATGAGCTTGCGGCACAAACCGCCGCCGCAATGGCTACTACACACCCCGATTATGCCATTTTAGCGGCTCGGATTGCAATTTCTAACTTGCACAAAGAAACCAGTAAGTCTTTTTCCAACACAATGAAAAGGCTTTACGAATACATAGACCCCAAAACAGGCGAGAACGCAGGGCTTATCGCCAAAGATGTCTATGAGGTTATTCGTAAAAATGCCGCTTTACTGGATTCTACCATTATTTACGACAGAGATTATCATTTTGATTATTTCGGCTTCAAAACGCTTGAAAAATCTTATCTGTTGCGAATGAATGGCAAAGTCGTAGAACGCCCCCAACATATGTTTATGCGTGTAGCGGTGGGCATACACAAAGACGATATTGAAGCCGCCATCGAAACCTACAACCTAATGTCTGAAAAGTGGTTTATTCACGCTACCCCTACCCTATTCAATGCGGGTACGCCCAAACCACAACTATCCAGTTGCTTCTTGCTCACAATGAAAGAAGATTCCATAGACGGCATTTACGATACACTCAAACAATGTGCTAAAATTTCTCAATCAGCAGGTGGCATAGGGCTTTCCATTCATAATATCAGAGCCACGGGTTCTTATATCAAGGGAACTAATGGCTATTCCAATGGCATTATTCCTATGCTGAAAGTTTTTAACGATACGGCACGCTACATAGACCAAGGCGGAGGCAAACGGAAAGGAGCTTTTGCCATTTATCTGGAACCCTGGCACGCCGATATTTTTGAATTTTTGGAGCTAAGACGCAACCAAGGTGCAGAAGAATTGCGTGCAAGAGATTTATTCTACGCCCTCTGGATACCCGATTTGTTTATGAAACGCGTAGAGGCAAATGAAACTTGGTCGCTTTTCTGCCCCAACGAAGCTCCGGGCTTACACGAATGTTATGGCGAGGAGTTTGAGCGTTTGTACGAAAAATATGAATTGGAAGGAAGAGCAAGAAAAGTAGTGAAGGCTCAGGATTTGTGGTTCCACATCTTAGAATCACAGATTGAAACAGGAACGCCTTATATGCTTTTCAAAGATGCCGCCAATCAGAAATCTAATCAGAAAAACTTGGGAACTATTAAAAGTTCTAACCTCTGTACCGAAATCATTGAATATACTTCGCCTGATGAAGTAGCGGTCTGTAATTTGGCGTCGTTGGCTTTGCCCAAATATGTTGTCAATGGCAGATTTGACCATCAGAAACTTTACGAAGTTACCAAAGTGGTTACCCGTAACCTGAATAAAATCATAGATATCAACTACTACCCTGTCCCCGAAGCAGAACGTAGCAACAGACGTCATCGCCCTATTGGTATTGGTGTTCAGGGTTTGGCAGATGTCTTTATTATGCTTCGTATGCCTTTTGATAGCGAAGAGGCTCGTGGTTTGAATAAAGATATTTTTGAAACCATTTATTTTGCCGCTTTGGAAGCCTCTATGGAACTTGCCCAAAAATACGGACCTTACGAAACCTACGAAGGTTCGCCTATTTCAAAGGGAATATTCCAGTTTGATATGTGGGGCGTAAAACCTACTTCGGGGCGTTGGGACTGGGAAGGTTTGAAACAAAAAATCTTAAAGTATGGCGTAAGAAACTCTCTGCTTCTTGCCCCTATGCCTACGGCTTCTACCTCGCAAATTTTGGGTAATAACGAATGTTTTGAGCCTTATACCAGCAATATGTACAACCGCAGAGTGCTTTCGGGAGAATTTATTGTGGTAAATAAACACCTGCTCAAAGACCTCATAGACCTTGGACTTTGGAACGAAAAAATGCGTGAGAAAATTAAAGCCTACGACGGCTCTATTCAGGAAATCAAGGAAATTCCTGAAAATATCCGCGAAATTTACAAAACGGCTTGGGAAATCAAGCAGAAATCTATCTTGGAAATGGCAGCCGATAGAGGAGCATTTATTTGTCAGAGTCAGAGCCTAAATGTATTTATCAAGGAGCCTAACTTTGGCAAACTGACTTCTATGCACTTTTACGCTTGGAAATTGGGCTTGAAAACAGGAATGTATTATATGCGTACTCAAGCCGCCGCAAGTGCTATAAAATTTACTACGGATACCAACGTATTGCAGGAAGTTCAGCAAGGAAAGGAAATGACTTACGAGCAAAAACTCAAAGATATGGCTTGCTCTTTGGATAATCCCGATGCCTGTGAGTCTTGTAGTGGATAAAAATACATCAAAAAAATATCAGGGCTTCGCTTTTGCGAAGCCCTTTGTGTTTGGTAATTATCTGTAAAACAAAAATCCATTTGTGCCGATGCCTGCCCTTACTTCACGTTTCAAATTGCCTGTAGGGGAGAGCTGACGAACTCGGCTGGCTTGCGTGAAAGTGGCTTCCCCGATAAATACTTCTTGGGTAATAGGATTTACCCCTAAACCATACAAGCCAAAATCGGTATTATTGATAAATTCAAATACGGCATTGGTATCAGTATTTACTGCAAAGACCTTTTTTCCTGAAAGTATAAACACCCTATCTGCCGAAACGGCTATTTTAGAGTTAAAGCCATCGCAAGGCACATTATTGATAGTAGCTTCTATTTGGTCGGTAGAAGGGTTGATTTTTACCAAAGTGCCTTTGTTATCAATGAAATTGACAAAATCGGGGTTGCTGTTGCAGATAACCCAAATTTTACCCAATGCATCGGCTACGAGTTTGTCGGGTTGGTTGGCAACCGTGATGCTACCTGTTTGGTTGCCAGAGGCATCAAAAACTAATACCCTGTTGGTGTTGTTATCGGCAACATAAATTTTATTATTGGCAGAAACAATGCCTTGTGGGCGAACTCCATTAAGCGGAATTTTTCTTGTAAAAGTACGCGTACGCAAATTGATTTCTGTCAGAAACCCTTTGGGGCTGGGTCCGAAAGCATCGGCGATAGGTCCCCAATTGGTTACAAAGCCTCTCTCCCCTACTGCGGCGAAAGCCTGTGGGTTTTCTATGGCATTGCTTCCCTGAATAACTGCCACAGCTTTGAGTGTATCTGCATCGCAGATAATTACTTTATCTTGGGCATTGGTAACGATAGCGAGCTTATCAGCGTTGCTTGCAAAAAAGCCCAAAGAATAACCTCGTACAGATTGAATGATACCGCCGATGCCATTTCCACCATTTTCGGCTTCAAAGATGCCATTTTCTACTGTGCCATCTTCTTTCATAAAACTCACCGAGCCATTGCCTTGCGAAAAGTTACCTTCGTTGATGATAAGCGTCCCCCTTCCGTATTTTCCTGATGAAGGTTGAGGGTCTGATGTAGTACAGGCGGTTAGCAAACTGCTGGCTACCAAGCCCCAAAGCAAAGAGCGAAAAATTTTTTTCATAACAATCGGATTTTTAGGTTAAACAATAGGAGTTGGTTTTTTGTGTTCATCTATGGCTACAAAGGTAAAAATACCCTTGATGGCTTGCTCTCGTTTGTTTTCGTACATTTCTTCTTTGTAGATTTCTACTTCTACATCAAGGCTTGTTCTGCCTACTCGTACCACTTTGCCTACGGCTTCAATAATGGTATCGGCAGGTATAGGTTTTTTGAAATCTATTTTGCTGGAAGAAACCGTAACCACTCGTTTTCGGCAAAAACGAGTAGCAGTAATAAAGGCTACTTCGTCCATTATTTGCAGAGCAGTACCACCAAAGAGCGTATCGTAGTGGTTGGTGGTATTGGGAAACACCACTTTGAAGATGCGTGTTTCTGCGGCTTGAATTTGTGAGGCGTATTCTTGCATTTTTTGGTATAGTTTAGGAATTTTTTGCAAACAAGTATTACACAAGCAATCGGAGTACCTTTCTTGTAAATAGTTTGCCTCTGCCTTACTGAGTTGCACCGAAAAACAATGACAAATCGTAATGCTACCCAATTTACATTCAAACATTTTGCCACAAGCAGGGCAAATTTTATTTTCGTGATTTGGCATCAGGCAGAAATTTGCAATTTACTTCAAAATTACATTTATACTCGCTTGATAGTTGCGTTTGGGCATAAATTGGTTCAAAATATTTTCATAACTTCGGTTCCATAGGTTATTGACCTGCAAAGCTATTTGCCATTGTGTTTTCTTGCTTTGCCAGTTTTTACTCCATTGCAAATCGCTTACCCAAAAAGGCTTTACAAATTGAATATTATCCAAATCTGTAAAACGCTTATCAGTAAGGTGTGTTGTAAAAAGTAGGGTTTGTGTTTTGTAGCTTAAAAGCAGTGTGGTACTCCAACGATTTTGTGGGGCATAGGGCAAAGTTTTCCCTCTGAAACGATTACTTGCATCGTTGCGAATTTGCTCAATGCGAGCCAAATTATAGGTGTAATTGAACCAAACTTGGGCTTTCCATTGCTCACTAATTTTTTGGCAAAAATGCGAAGATAGCTCAATACCTTGCGAGCTTACGTCTTGCAAATTCTGCGGCGACCAGAAACCTTGGTCGGTGGGTTGCCAAATAATCCAATCCTTTACTTGCATTTGATAGGCAGTGATTTCGGCAAACAGACTGCTTTTGAGGGTTTTTCGCTCAAAAACCAAGCCTGTTTCGTAGTTCCAACTATGTTCGGGGGCAATGTTCGGATTGCCTCCGGGTTGCCAATAACGGCTGTTTAGTGTAGGCAAGCGGTAGCCTCTGCTCACTTGCAATTTCCAAAGCAAAGTATTGCCATTTTTTTTCTTAAAATACCATTCCGAGCCCAAAGCAGGTGTAAAAGGCGTTTGATAGCCGCTTACCCAAACCTTTCGGGCATTGAGAGCTACTGCCCAAGCGGACAAAATCTGTAAGCGGGTGAGCAGAAAGGCATCGTTTCGTAGTTCGGTTTTAGCCTCGCCGTAGGCATCAACATTCATCAAAAAGTATTGACTTTGCCAACCCGCTTGCCAACTGACTTTACCGAAATCTTTTTGCATTTGGGCAATTCCAACCCAACGCTTTGTTTGGGTAGTATCTTGCCTGTTGTAGAGCATAAAATCGTTGATGTAGGCAATTTTACCCTCCAAGAGCCAATCTTTTGAAAACTTTTTATGCCAAGCAAGTGCTGTACGCCAATTTTTTTCTAAAAGTGTAGCTCCATTGCTCAAACGCCTAAAATTAGAATGTAACCAATTGTGAAAAGTAAGTTTTTGATTGTTAGTTGTTTGTAAAGAAAAATCTTGATTAGTGCCAAAATAATTTACGGGGGTATTGTTTTCAGTTTCGCCAAGCAGGGCAGGTATTTTGTAATTGTTTTGCAGAGAAAAGCGGTAAAAATTGCTTTGTAACTGCCATTTTGTAGCATTTTGTAAAAAGTGCAAACCTGTAAAGTTTCTTCCAAAACTTCCTATTTCTTGCCTAAACTGCAAAAAATTTTCCTTAATATTTAGCAAATTAGAAAGCAAGATAGCTCCGCCAATAGCTTCTGAACCAAAAAGCGAAGATGCTGAACCCATTTGCAGAGCCATATTAGAATTGGCAAAAACAGGTAAAGTAGCCAAATCATTTTCGCCGAGTGTTGCCGAATTGATATTGATGCCATTCCAAAGTACAGCCGTATGCCCTGCGGAAGTGCCTCTAAAAGCCGTTGTGCCAAGCATTGCGTTGCCGTATTCTTTCAGGTACACGCCACTATAACGCAAAAGCCATTCCGAAGCCAAATTTCCTGCATTTTGAGCTAAAAGCAGACTATCGGCTTGCCAAGATTTTGCCCCTACGGCATAGCGTTTGTAAGGGTAGCCCTTTACTTCAATGGGGGCAATGGTATCTTGGGCAAAAGCAATTTGCCAAAAAAACAAACTCAATAAGAAAAACACAAAACGCATTTCCAAGACTTTTTTTGCAAAAAGCCTTTTGTAAAAGCTCTGAAATGGAAAAAAATGAGCAAGAACTTACTTGCTAAAAATTTTGCATTTCAGCACCTTTCACCCGAAGGCTCTGAAAAAGACGGTTCATTTGGCAGGTCTCCTGGCTTGTCGCATTTTGTCAGCCTTCCCACCCCAAAGGGCAGTGGCAGGGGATTTGACAAAACTGCTTCGCGACTCACAGTTGCGGGGACAGCTACGGATTTGCACCGTATTCCCTATTAAAGCCTACTTGCGATTGCAAACAGGCTACCAAATGCAGGGCAAAGATAAGGAAAAAAGTTAATTTTTCATAAAAATCCAATCATTTTTAGAAACTTTTCCCAAAGAAAAGGCGAATACTTCGCCATAGGCTACGGGGATTTTGAAAATGTTGAGCAAGGGAATTTCTAAAAGATAAGCCCACAAACAGCGTATCACGCCTGCGTGTGTGATAAGCAAGACCTTTTGGTAATCTTTTGTTCGCAAACTATTCATAAAATCACTTACTCGCTCATAAAGCCCCAATAGGTTTTCGCCACTGGGGGCAGAGATATTTACGAAATCCTCCATCCATTTGTGCAGTTCCTCTTGGTTGATTTCGTTCCATTTTTTGCCTTCCCACTTGCCAAAATTCATTTCCATAAGGGCTTTTTCATAAAAAATATTTTTGTACGGAAACTCTTGGGCAAGCCTATGGCATCTTTGTAAAGGACTGCAATAAACGGCATCAAAGCTATCGGGCAGTTTGCTTTGCAAATAGCGGGCTTCCTCTGCGAAAGTATCGGCTAAGGGGACTTCCATTTGTCCGTAACAAAGGTCTTTTTCTACCTTTACCGCCGTATGACGCACTACATATACTTCCATATCGCCGCAAAAGTCAAAAGGATACAACATTCAGAAAGTTGCTCAACTGCCCCCAAGCAGTCGCCTGTGTAGCCGCCTATCCATTTTTCAAAATATCTTTTAGCAAAGAAAAAAAGCACCCCCAAAGGAATAGCAACCCATAGAGCCATTATGTTCCAATAGCTCAAAAAGCCGAGCGGTAGCAGACCAAAAACATACACTCCAACCACTTCTGCTTTTCCAAAACTTTGGGCAATGGGTTTGGCTTTACTTTGCTCATCTTCGCGAGCATACTGGGAGTTAAAAATGATATTAGCCGCATTCAGGCGAGCAAGTGAATGATAAGTAAGAAAAATGAATAAAGTTTCCGCAGAATTGCCTGTACGAGCTAGAATATTTTGTAGAGCCAGCCCTTTGAAGAGCATCAGGAAAATAAGAGCAAGAACGCCGAAAGTGCCGATACGGCTATCTTTCATAATTTCTAAAATTTTCTCTTTGCTCCAACCGCCACCAAAGCCATCAAAAGTATCGGCTAAACCATCTTCGTGAAAAGCCCCCGTAATCCATACGCCTACTGCTAAAGCAAAAACTACACCCATAGAAGTTCCCCATAGCCAGTTACTTATCC
>FWPU01008355.1_pt1 | contig 17746 bp, 15 predicted proteins | sample 2228361 | NCBI WGS metagenome assembly FWPU01 (sample SAMEA103939777, study PRJEB20133) | metagenome
CGAGCACCATGGCCTCGTGGACCATGGTGAGCTCGAGATGCGTCGTCGGGTTGTCGACCGGGATCCGTGCGTTCTTGGCGATCGCGACCATGAGGAGCGCCACGAGTGCCAGACCGAGAGAGACCCTGAGTCCGACCGGCTCGTGGAGCATGAACTCGGCGATCGCGGAGAGCTGGGTCGAACCCGCCAGAAGTGCGACCGTGAAGACCACGAGCAGCATCGCCGGTTCCGCTAGGCTCGCGATCATCATCTCGCGCGAGCTGCCGATGCCGCCGAAGGCTGTCCCGACGTCCAGGCCCGCGAGCGCGAGTGCGAAACGGGCGAAGCCCAAGAAGGCCACGAGCGCGATCAGATCGGTGGCCCAGTTGAACAGGAGTCCGGTCGCATAGGTCGGCACCAGCGCCGCGGCGATCCAGACGGTCGTGAACACGGCGTAAGGTGCCACGCGGAACAGCCAGGACGCGTTCTCGGCGAGCACCGGCTCTTTGCAGCAGAGCCGCCAGAGGTCGCGATAGGGCTGTAGGAGATCGGGCCCCTGCCGGCGCAACAGCCGCGCCCGTACCTTTCGGGTCCAACCGAGGAGCAAGGGGGCGGTCAGGAGGACGAGGAACATCTGCACGCCCTGGGCCAGGAGCTCGAGGAGGAGCCGCATCCCGCATCCTCCTCAGCGGCCAGCCGCGGTGATCAGGAGAAGCCCCACCAGCACGAGGAAGACCAACATGAGATAGCGTCGGATGGTCTGGAACTGCATCGGATTGAGCCGATCGGCCATGGCCAGGACGGTACCGACGAGCGGCCGGTAGAGGCCGTCCATGGCACGGTCGGAAAGCCGCACGTCGAGCCGGGCGGGGCTGGGGTCGAGTGGCGGCGGCATCACTACCTGTTCTTCGGCGGCGAGTAGAAGTGGGCCCATCACGCGGCGGATCGGCTGGCCCATCGAGGCGGCGGTGTACTGGGTCGAGGGTGCAGGGTCGGGGTAACCGCAGTCCCAGATCGGCCCGCGTCGGAGCCCCGCTCCTCCCAGACGGTGAACCAACGCCGCGGTGAAGGCACCGGCGAGGATCAGGAAAGAGAAGAGCACGAGACCGTCGTAAGAGGCGCGTCGCTCGGGGATCGGCTGGAGGGAGAGCCAACCACCCACACCCTGCTCCGGCAAGCTCGAACCGAGCCCGAGCCCGGTCACGACCGGTCCCAAGAGGTCGATCACCGGGGCCGGGAAGACGCCGAGCAACAGGCACAGCGTCGCCGGTACGAGAAGGCCCGCGCGCGAGAGGGGATCGACCTCGTGCGCTCCGGCCGCCTCGAGGCTCCTCGGCCGACCCAAGAACACGATCCCGTAGAAACGGACGAAGCAGGCCGCGGCCATGGCGGCCGCGAGGGCCAAGAGGGCGCCGGCAGCGGGGATCACGAGGCGGAGTGTGGCCTGCGGCAGATCGGGACTCACCAGAATCGCCTGGAACAGGAGCCATTCCGAGACGAAGCCGTTCAACGGCGGGAGGGCCGAGATCGCGGCCGAGCCGACGAGCACGGCGGCACCGGTGAAAGGCAGACGATGGATCAGACCGCCGAGCTTCTCGAGATCGCGCGTGCCGGTGGCGTGCAGGACGGCGCCCGCACCACAGAAGAGCAGGGTCTTGAAGACCGTGTGGTTGAGGGCGTGGAGAAGTGCTGCCGTAGCGGCGAGCGCCGCCGGCAGCGCGAGACCGGCGGCCGAGAACGCGAGCGCGAGACCCGCGGCGGCGGCGACGATGCCGATGTTTTCGATCGTCGACCAGGCGAGCAAGCGCTTGGTGTCGCGTTCGACGAGCGCATGGACGAGCGCCAGGACGGCACCGCCGGCGCCGAGCGCGACGAGCAGCGTCCCCCACCACCAGAGCGGGTCGCCGATGAGATCGAAGACGAGACGAAGGAGACCGTAGAGAGCGATCTTGGTCATCACCCCGCTCATCAGCGCCGAGACCGGTGCGGGAGCAGCCGGATGGGCGAGCGGCAACCAGACATGGAACGGCACGAGCCCGGCCTTGGAGCCGGCGCCCACGATCGCGAGCAGGAAAGCGATCGTGGCGAGACCGGGGTCGAGCGCACGCGTTCGGATCGCCTCGAAGTCGTAGAAGCCCTCGGGACCGGCGAGGAGGCCCATGGTCAACAGAAGGGCCATCGTCCCGAAGCCGGCCATCACGAGGTAGAAGCGAGCCGCACTCCGGCTCGTTTCCTCCCCGTGCCCCACGAGCACGAGGGCAAAGGAGAAAAGCGACATCACCTCCCAGAAGAACAGGAAGGCGAAGGCATCGTCGGCGAGGCAGACCATCGCCATCGCGGCGAGGAAACCCGGATAGAAGGGCAGGATTCGGCCGGGCTCGGGTTCGTTCCTGCCATAGCCCGAGGCGAACAAGGAAGCGATCGCGGCGCCGATCCCGAGAAGCAGGAGAAAGAATGCGGAAAGGGGGTCGAGTCGCAAATGTAGCCCGAGCCAGGGCAGCCCGATCGGCAGAACGAGCCGGGCGGGCTCCGCGGCCGTCGCGAGCACGAGCGAAGCGGTGATGCCGATCGCAACGGCGACGAGGAGCGAGCCACCGTAGACGATTCTCGGCCAGAGCGTGCCCGGTCGACTCGCGAGTGCCGCCACGGCGAGCGCCAGCAAGAGCAAGACCAGGCCGAGAAGCGTACCGAGCAGACGCACCACAGGTCCTCTCAAGGGAAGCGAGACTAGCGGGCCGACCCGCCGGAACGTCAACCGGAACGTGAGCCGGGTGATCTCGGGCCGGGGCCTTCGTGACCGTGCCGGCACGCCCGAGCCTTGCGGTACGGCCGGCTACCGCTATTTCGCCCCTGGCCCTTCCCTTCCGCATGGCGACGATGCAAGCCTTCGCCGAGCTCTTGGAGCGGCTCCTCCATTGCCCGCAACGCACGGGCAAGCTCGCTTTGTTGCGCGCTTATCTCGCTCGCACGCCCGATCCCGATCGGGGGTGGGCGCTGGCGGCGCTCATCGGCACGCTCGACTTCGCACACGCCAAGCCCGGGGTGGTCCGCGCGCTTCTGGCCGAGCGCACCGATCCCGTGCTGTTCGGCTGGTCGTACGACTATGTGGGCGACCTCGCCGAGACCGCGGCCTTGCTCTGGCCCGAGCCGGCCGAGCGGCCGCCACCGCCGCGGCTCTCGGAGGTGGTGGGCCTGCTCGCGACCACCGCCAAGACGAGGCTGCCCGCTCTCCTCGCCGATCTCTTGGATCGGCTCGACACGACCGGGCGTTGGGCGCTCTTGAAGCTCGTCACCGGGGGCTTGCGGGTCGGGGTCTCGGCCGGGCTCGTGCGCGAAGCCCTCGCCGGTCTGGGCGGGGTCGATCCCGCACGGGTGGAAGAGCTCTGGCACGCGCAAGCGCCGCCCTACGAGGCGCTCTTCGCCTGGCTCGAGGGGCGTGGCCCCGAGCCCTCGGGTGGGGCCGAGCTCGCCTTCCGTCCCTTCATGCTCGCACACCCCCTCGAGGAACCCGATCGCGCGGCGATCGCAGCCGCCCCCGGCGACTGGGCGGTCGAGTGGAAATGGGACGGGATCCGCGTTCAGCTCGCCGCGGGGGCTTCGGGGGCGCGCCTCTACTCGCGTGCCGGCGAGGAGATCGGGGCGAGCTTTCCGGAGCTGCTCGAGACCGCCCGGCTGTGCCGTCTGCACGCGGTCCTCGACGGCGAGCTCGTCGTGATGCGCGACGAAGAAATCGGCAGCTTCAACGATCTCCAGCAGCGCCTCAACCGAAAGGAACCCTCGGCACGGGTGCTCGCCGATTACCCGGTCGGGGTCCTGCTCTACGATCTTCTGGCCGAGGAAGGCGAGGATCTCCGCCCCCTTCCCTTCGTCGAGCGTCGCGCCCGACTCGAATCTCTCGTGACCCGCCTGCCCTCCCCCCGCCTGCGGCTCTCTTCACTCTTGGCGCCGAGCGCACCGGAAGCACTCGACCGGCTACGCCAGGAGCCGCCGCATCCGGCCATCGAAGGTCTCGTGTTCAAGCGCAAGACGAGCCCTTATCTCGCCGGGCGGGTCAAGGGTCACTGGTGGAAATGGAAGCGCGATCCGTTCACGGCCGACCTCGTGCTCCTCTACGCCCAACGTGGCCACGGCAAGCGTTCCTCGTTCTATTCCGATTACACCTTCGGGGCTTGGCGCGAGGGACCGGGCGGTGTGGAGCTCGTGCCGGTGGCGAAGGCCTATTCGGGCTATACCGACGAGGAGCTGGTCAGGCTCGACCGCTGGATCCGCGAGCACACGGTCGACCGCTTCGGCCCGGTTCGGGCGGTGGAGCCCGCTCTCGTCTTCGAGATCGGGTTCGAGGGCATCCAGCGCTCGACCCGGCACAAGTCGGGGATCGCCTTGCGTTTTCCCCGGGTGTTGCGGATCCGCTGGGACAAGCGGGCGGCCGAGGCCGATCGGCTCGCGACACTCGAAGCGCTTCTCGAAACCCGCGAGCGTGCGGCTGCCGCCTAACCGCCGTTCTCCTCAGGCGGCCTCGCGACCTTGTGCGAGCAATCGCCGCGCCGCCTCGGCGAGGAAGGCCGAGCGGGTCTGACCGCGCAACTCGGCCACCCGGTCGATCCGGGCGAGCAGCCCTTCGTCGATCATGATGTTCACGCGAACCGGCTTCTCCGCGAGTTCGACCGGGAGCAGGACCCGGACGCAACGGCTCGGGTCGAGTTCGGCGAGCCAGTCGGGCAAGGGTGCGTCGGGCGGGGAAGGCTCGGGTAGCTCGAGCCCCTCCTCGATCATCCCTTCGACATGGAGAAGAAGCGCTTCTAGGGCGTTCCTGGTCGCTTCTTCGGCGTCGCGCCCCGTCGTCACGCAGCCCGGGAAATCGGGAAAAACGACTCCGTAGCCGCCCTGCTCGGCGGGTTCCAGAATCGCGGGATAGAACCGCAAGGTCATGTACCGCGCCGCTCCACGAGACGGTCAGCCCTCAGCTGCGCTCTCGCCTCACGTCGCGAGACGAAAGCGAAGGTCCGACTGGCGCTCGATCGACAGGATCGTGCGGAGCGGGAGGTCCTTTACCGGATGCGGCACCGTCACGAGTCCCGATCGATCGGAATGTTTGAATTGCCAGAGACTTCCCTTGGTTCGCGCACGCTGGCAGCTATTTTATAGAATGTCTTGTGCGTTTATTGCATAGCTCGCGATTTCCCCCGTATCTACTCGGCATCCGAAAAAAAGCCCGCCGGAGGGCCGGCGGGCGAGTGGTCAGGGAGGCCAACGAAAAAGGGGGAAACTCAGGCGCGACCCGGTGCCGTGGCGGGAGCAACCGAAGCGGTGGTCTCGGGCGGTGGCAGCAGCCCGTCGGTGTTCGCGCCGATCTCCTCGCGCCAGGAACGCCACCGCTCGAGCGCCACGAGACCGAGCACGATCAGCGCAGCGAAGCCGAAGGCGAGCCACGGGAAGGGAACGCCCAAGACCTTGTCGAGGGTGAGCCTGCCGGCGCCGCCCGTGAGCAGGACGGGTCGCAGTGTGGGCTCGAGATAGGTGAAGGTCAGGGCACCCGAGAGCCCGCCGGCGAGGGTGAACCAGGCGTCTTTGTAGCCCGCGCCGATCTGGGCGAGCGTGGTGCCCGGGCAGGCTCCTGCCAAGGCGATGCCGGCGCCCAGGATCAGGCCGCCCACGATATCGGCGGTCCAGAGCGCGGCTTTGGGATGGAGCCCCGAGAGGCCGGTCGCGACGAGCGCGCCGATGACCACGAGGCCGGCCGCAACCCCCGACAAGAAGATCTTGAGCATCAGGAAGTTGCGCAGCTGGAGCTGGCCCAGGATGACGGCCGGTTCGAAGACGCGCGACTTCTCGAGCACGAAGCCGAACACCACGCCCATGGCGAGGCCCAATAGGACGGCGGAAAGAACCGACATCGGACGTTCTCCTCACACGCGCCGCAAGAGATGCGCCATGGCGATCCCGCCCGCGAAGGTGGCGGCGATCGCGACGAACGACCCGACCGCGAGCTGGGCCATCCCCGAGAGCCCGTGGCCGGAGGTGCAACCGTCGGCGATCCGGGCGCCGGCGAGCATCAAGAAACCGCCTGCGAAAGCGAGGAAGAAGCGGGTAGCCGGGCTTCTCGTGCCGAGCGCCCGTTCCCAGACCGGGGCGATGCCGCGGCGCAACGTTCCCGAGAGCTTGGCCGAGAGGAACGCGCCGAGCGCGATTCCGACCACGAGGGCGACCTGCCACCAGTTCTTGGCGCCGGCCAAATGCTTGGCGGCATAGTCGATCTGCTGGATGGCCGGATCGACGAAGGAAGCGAGCGTGGCCGAGACCGTGACGAAAGAGGAGGAAGCACCGAGCGCGGTGCCGATCAGGAGAAAGGCAGGAATCTGCAGGAGTCCCAAGAGCGCGCCGGCCAGGTAGGGCGACCAGGCGCGATCGGTGAGCGCGGGCATGGAAGCGTCTCCCTCGAGCGGAGCCGAGATCCGAACTTGCCGTCAATCTAATATTAGAAAATACGAAATCAAGGCCTCGGCGACGAATCCTCGAGCCGGTGGACGGGCTCGGAGGTCGGGGAACGGCGCTAGCTACATCGGGCCGAACGCGTGCCATACGCCGGCTCCGCCGAGGCGGCGTCGTCACACGGAGAAGAAAGTCACTCATGTAGTCCGGGCCCGATGCGCGGCAGCTCGGATGGGAGGCCGATCCCGCCAGCCCTCGGGGGATGGCCTGGAGATCTAGGTTACGAGCGGCCCACGGCCGATCCTGTGTCGCCCGTTTGAGGGAGCACTCCACAATCGGGCGGTGATCGCTTGCAGCAGTCGGCCGTCACCGAAGTCCCCGCGCGTTATATCGAGCGGCGGTTCGGGCCGTTCGGAACCGGCGAGGACGAGCGCCATGCGAGGTCCGAAACCGAGGCCGGCAGCCGGCTCCGAGACGTCCCGTGAGAAGCGGCGATCGGGTCGGACGACGAGGCTGGTCCAGCCGATCGACCTCCGCGGATCGCGCCGCGGTACGATCATCGCGGCCGGTGAGGCGAACGAGCGGCGCCGAGCGGGACGGGCCCGATGAGGAAACGAGCCTCCCTTCGAGCCTGCCGCGGGCTATTACCTCACCCGAACCGGTCGAAGAGGCGGAGCCACGGGATGGGGTCCGGACTTTGACCCTCCCGGCTATTCGACGATGCGGTCGACCTTGTAGTCCTTGGTCTCGCGCGCCCAGGCGAATGTCACGAGCTCGCCGATCAAGCCCACGGCGACGATCTGGATGCCGAGCACGACCATGAGGGTCGACAGGATCAGAGCCGGTCGATCGCCCAAGGGCACGCCGAGCACCAGCCGCTCGAACACGAGCCACGCCGTGGCGAGCCCGCCGAGGGCGAGCGTCAGGAAGCCGAAGCCGCCGAAGAAGCGGAACGGCTTCTTGAGGAACTTCAAGAGGAAATAAAGGGTCACCACGTCGAGCACGAGACTCGGCCAGGCTCCGGCCCGGGCGAGGCCGGGGCCCGCGCGACCGGGCGCCGGAGCCACGAGCTCTTCGACCGTGAATCCTTGCGCCTGCGCGATCAGCGGTAGAAAGTGATGCTGGTTGCCGTAGAGGCTCAGCTCGGCGGCGACTCGCGCACGCATCGCCCGGATCGGGCTACGAACGTCCTCGAGCCTGCTCTGCAGGAGAACCTCGAGCAACCGTTCGAGCTTGCCGCGCCCGACCCGGCCCGGGGGGCGACGGGCGAGGGTGACGATGTCGGCGCCACCCGCTTCGAGGGCCCGCACGAGGCGCGCCAGCTCGGCCGGGTCGACCTCGAGCTCGGCCGGTACGGTGAGCACGATCGCACCGGCCGCGTGGCGCAAGCCGACGGTCAACGCCGCGGCTTCCCCCATCGGGCGTGCGAAGGTCAGGATCTCGATCCCGCCATTCTGCCGACGGAGGGCTTTCAAGGCCTCGAGGGTGTCACGCCATGGGCCGTCGACGACGTAGATCACTTCGCAGCGACGGCCGAGCGGTGCGAGACCCTGGCGAAGTCGGGCATGGAGGGCAGCGATCCCGGGCTGCTCGCGGAGAACCGGCACGACCACGGACAGCTCTGCCGCGGCGGCGGCCAGGTGGACGATCCCGAGCTCGGCGCTCATCGGAGGGTCCCGTTCTCAGGGTGAGGTGGTGGTGCCGGCCGGACGAGCGGCGAGCAGGCGGAACAGGTCGAGACGGGGCGCACGGACGCTGTGCAGGAGGTAGCTCAGCAGAGCCAGAAACAGCAGGAAGGCGGTGAGCGCCCCCGAAAGCATGACGACACCCTGGAAAGCGACGCCGGGCTCGGCGCGTGTGAGGACGAAGAGCCCGGCCGCCAGGCAACCGACTGCCGCCACCAGCCCGCCGGTGCCCAGGAGCCACCGCATGGGGCGTCGGGTGAAGTCGAGAATGGTGGCGATCACGACGAGGTCGACGAGCACTTTGTAGATGCGGGAGAAGCCGTATTTGGAGCGGCCGAAGCGGCGCGGATGGTGGCGGACCTCGATCTCGGCGATGCGTGCTCCGGCGAGGCTCGCCATGGCCGGAATGAAACGATGCATCTCGGCATAGAGCGGGATCGCCTTGATGAGATCGGCCCGATAGGCTTTCAACGAGCAGCCATTGTCCTTGATCGGCACGCCCGTGATCCAACCGATCAGGCGATTGGCGACCTTGGATGGCAGCACACGCGACCAGTGGTCCTTACGATCCTTGCGCCAGCCGACCACGAGATCGAATCCCTTATCGATCTCCGCCAGGAAACGCGGGATGTCCGTCGGATCGTTCTGCAGATCGCCGTCGAGGGTGACGAGAACACGGCCCCGAGCGTGCTCGATTCCGGCGGCCATCGCCGCCGTCTGGCCGTAGTTCCGTCGGAGCTTGACCAACCGTAGCTTCGGCTTGCCGTCGCGCGGCAGCTCGAGCGCGCGGGCGAAGGTGGCATCGCGAGAACCGTCGTCGACCAGGAGCAGCTCGACCGCCAACGGTAACGGCGCCACCGCAGCGGCGATCGCGTCGAACAGCGGCCGCACATTGTCCTCCTCGTTGTAGAGGGGGACGATGATCGAGAGGTCGGGGTTCATCGCACCGCAGCATCCATCAATCTCGACATGTCGAAAAGGTCCTCGGCCGACAGCAATGAGGTACGCCGATATGTTTGCCGATCCACCGTGCCCCGATCGTCGCAGTATCCGAACGATCGTCGGTTCGACCGGTGCGGCGGCGCGACGGATCGCCGCGACCGCCACACCGCCGGATACGCGCTCGCATCCACCAGGGCAGTGATCTGATTGCAACAGCTGCAGTTGCGCCAAAGTCACGAATTGCTCGCTGTCAACCCGACCCAGACATTGCCGGGTACGCGATCGGTGAACGACCATTGGGGTGTTGCAGATTCTCGCAGGATCGCCTAGTGCGGATCACGTCAGCTCGCGCCGGTACGACATCGTCGCCATTGTCCGGGGCTTGCCCGCCCGGGTCGGTCAAGAAGCGAGGAGGAGAACGGCATGCCGGAACTGACCGTGAGCTCCCGTCGCCGTTTCCTTCTAGGGCTGGCGACGGGCCTTCCGATCCTCGCGCTCGGATGGAGGGCGGCGCTCGCCACGGTTCCGGTCCGCCAGATCGCCCTGCACCACCGGCATACGGGGGAAGCCGTGCGGGCCGTGTATTTCGCCGATGGTCGTTATCTCGACGAAGGGCTGCGCTCGATCAACCGACTCTTGCGCGACTGGCGGACCGACGAGATCGTCGAGATCGATCCCCAGGTGCTCGACATCGCCTACGTCCTGCAGCAACAGCTCGAAGTGAACGGGCCGCTCGAGGTCCTGTCGGGTTATCGCTCACCCGAGACCAATGCCATGCTGCGCCGTCGCTCCCGAGCCGTCGCGCGCAACAGCCTGCACATGTACGGCATGGCCGTCGATCTGCGCTTCCCGGGCGTATCGCTGGCCCAGGCCCATCGAGCGGCGTTGGCCCTGCAGGCGGGCGGGGTCGGCTACTATCCGGCGGCCGACTTCATCCACCTCGACAGCGGGCCGGTACGGTCTTGGACGCAGCTCGGTCGGGTGCAGAGCGGCAGAGACGGCGGCGTGCCGCGCGGGTTCGCATCCAGCCGTCGTGCCGCGGCACGCCGGAACCGGCTCGCCCGCCTCAAGAGCCGGATCAAGACCACTCGTCGTTGATCGTCCGGCTCGATCTCCACCGGCGCGCGGCGTCGCGTTGACAAGCCGTTCACGGCACGGCTAAGCGGCGCCGCTCGCCGGCCACCCGCCCCGGGGCCGGTCGGTCGAGGTCGGAGACGGGCGACGCGTCATGGACCATCTCGACGAGCTCGAGGCGGAGAGCGTCTTCATCCTGCGCGAGGCCAAGGCCAAGCTCGATCGGCTCGCGATCCTCTGGTCGCTCGGCAAGGACAGCAACGTCGTTCTCTGGCTCTGCCGGAAGGCCTTCTTCGGCCACGTACCCTTTCCGGTGATGCACATCGACACCGGCAAGAAGTTCCCCGAGATGTACGCCTTCCGCGACCGCTACGCCGTGGAATGGGGTCTCAACTTCATCCGCGAGGAATGCCCGCCGCTCGAAGCGACCGATCCCTCGCTACCGCCGGCCGCGCGCTCGGCGGCCCGCAAGACCTTGGGCCTCAAGGCGGCACTCGAGAAGCACGGCTTCCAGGGATTGATTCTCGGCATCCGCCGCGACGAGGAGGCGATCCGCGCCAAGGAGCGCTACTTCAGTCCCCGCGACGAGAGCGGGCAGTGGCAGCTCAAGGATCAGCCGCCCGAGTTCTGGAGCCAGTACATGACGAGCTTCCCGCAAGGGACGCACGTCCGGGTCCATCCTCTCCTGCACTGGACCGAGCTCGACATCTGGAAGTACACTCGACGGGAGGGGATCCCGATCATCGACCTCTACCTCGCCAAGGACGGCAAGCGGTATCGCTCGCTCGGTGACCAGGACATCACCTTTCCCGTACCGAGCCGGGCCGACACGATCGACGCGATCATCGCCGAGCTCGAGACGACCCGTACACCCGAACGTGCCGGTCGGGCGATGGATCACGAGGCCGAGGACAGCTTCGAGCGTCTGCGGGCCGCTGGCTACATGTGAGGGGGCCGGCCGGCACCCTCGGGACGGACGGAATCACCATGCCGTACAAGAGCGGGGCCGCGGAAGCGCGGCCGCTTCGCATCGTCATCGTCGGTCACGTCGATCACGGCAAGTCGACGTTCGTGGGTCGCCTCCTGAACGAGACCGGCTCCTTGCCCGAGGGCAAGCTCGAGGCGGTACGAGCGATGTCCGCACGCCGGGGCATGCCGTTCGAGTGGGCCTTCGTGCTCGATGCCATGCAGACCGAGCGCGACCAGGGCATCACCATCGACACCACCCAGATCCGGTTCCGGACCGCGCGGCGTCCCTATCTCGTGATCGACGCTCCGGGCCACAAGGAGTTCCTCAAGAACATGGTGACCGGGGCCGCCCAAGCCGAGGCGGCGTTGCTCGTCATCGACGCCGCCGAGGGTGTTCAGGAGCAGTCCCGTCGGCACGGCTATCTCCTCCATCTCCTCGGCATCCGCCAGGTTGCCGTGCTGGTCAACAAGATGGACCTGGTTGGCTACTCGGCCGACCGGTTCGGTCGCGTGGCGGAAGACTTTCGGGCCTACCTCGCAGAGCTGGGTGTGGAGCCGGCCTGCATCGTGCCGATCTCGGCCCGCGAGGGTGACAATCTGATCGGCCACAGCCCGCGGATGCCCTGGTACCAGGGGCCTTCGGTGATCCAGGCTCTCGATTCCTTCGCCTACGCCGACCTACCGGTCGATCGGCCGCTCAGGATGCCGGTCCAGGACGTCTACAAGTTCGACGAACGGCGGATCGTCGCCGGACGAATCGAGGCCGGCCGGCTCGCGGTCGGCGACGCGGTGCTCTTCTCCCCTTCCAACAAGACCGCACGTATCCGCTCGATCGAGGCTTGGCACGTGCCGGCGCCACCCACCGAGGCCGTTGCCGGCCAGAGCATCGGCGTCACGCTCGACGAGCCGATCTTCGTCGAGCGGGGCGAGATCATGAGCCATCCGGAGCGCCCGCCGATCCTCACGACCGTCTTCAAGGCTCGGCTCTTCTGGCTCGGCGGCACGCCATTGCGAATCGGCTCCACCTACAAACTCAAGCTCGCCACCACCGAGGCCTCGGCAGTGGTCGAGGCGATCGAGCGGTCGATCGATACAGCCGAACTCAAAAGTCTGTCGCCCGACCGGATCGAGCGGAACGGCGCCGGCGAGGTCGTGCTTCGGACCAAGCGCATGTTGGCGCTCGACGAATATACGGCGAGCCCACGAACCGGCCGGTTCGTGCTGGTCGAGGACCATCTGCCGGTCGGCGGCGGAATCGTCTCGATGGAGGGTTATCCCGACCAGCGCCAGCTCGTGACCGTCCGTGCCACCAACATCACCCAGGTCGGTCACGCGGTCAGCCGGGCAGCCCGCGCCGCCCGTAACGGTCACAAGGGTGGCGTCCTCTGGTTCACGGGCCTGAGTGGCGCCGGCAAGTCGACCCTCGCTCTCGCTCTCGAGCGCGAACTGTTCGCCCGTGGCTGGCAAGTCTACGTGCTCGACGGCGACAACATCCGCTCCGGCCTGTGCCGCGATCTCGGCTTCGGCCCCGAGGACCGTGCCGAGAACATCCGGCGCGTGGGCGAGGTCGCGGCACTCTTCGCCGATGCCGGCTTCATCGTGGTCTCGAGCTTCATTTCGCCCTACCGGGCCGACCGACAGCGAGCGCGGGAAGCAGCCGGCGAGGCCTTCCACGAGATCTACGTCAAGGCCGATCTCCAGGTGTGCGAGCAGCGCGACCCCAAGGGCCTCTACAAGCGCGCGCGCAAAGGCGAGATCAAGGAATTCACCGGGATCTCGAGCCCCTACGAGCCGCCTGAAAATCCCGAGCTCGTGGTACCGACCGATGCGCTCGGCGTCGAGGACTGCGTGGCGCTCCTGCTGCGTTACGTCGAAGAGCGCTTCCGGCCCTGACCCTCCGATCGGGCGGAGCCGAACCGTCAGCCGATCCGAGCCCGCTCGAAGGCGTCGGCGAAAGCTTCGAGCGTGGGGAAGCGTAGGGTCGGGGTCACCGCGACCGGAGGGGGCTTCGTCGCTCCACCCGTCCGGCCGGCCCGACGGTCGATCCATACCGAGGCGATCCCCATCGCCGTTGCCGGGGCGTGGTCGTGAAAAAGGCTCTGGGCGACGTGCAGGAGCCCTTCGCGGGGCAAGCCTCGACCGGCGAGGAAGCCCAGCAGATAGGCGAAGTTCCGCAAATCCGGCTTGTAGGAGCCGATCGCCTCGGCGGTCAGGATCGCCACGAAAGGATCTCCGAGCTTGGCGGCCGAGCGACGGATGCTCGCCTCGTCGACGTTCGACAGCACGATCAGGGGGACCCGGCGGGCCAATTTCGCGAGTGCCGCAGCGCTGTCCGGAAAAGGCGGCCAATCGCCGATCGAGGCGCCGAAGGCCTCCGCTTCGGCCGCCGTCGCCGGAACCCCGAGACGCCGGCCGAGCCGCTCCAGCACCCGCGCGAGGAGCCGATCGTAGCGGAGCGTCGGGGTTTCCGCCTGCTGGGCCGATTCCTCCTCGGCAAAGGCGGCGAGGAGCGCCTCGTCGTCGAGGGACAGGCGCACGCGCTCCCGCCAGGGCTCGAAGGCCCGCAAAAGGCCCTGCTCCCAGTCGATCAGTGTACCGTAACAATCGAAACTCAGGACCGCGCACCGGTCGAGCCGCATCACCCCCTCCCCTCGGCCGGAGCGGAACCTAGCGGCGCGGACCAGGAAAAGGAAGGCGCACGGATATGCGTTGACATTCCTGAATTACAGGACTATAAACCTGTCTGCACGCATCCGGAGCCTCGCCGTGACCCAGCTCACTCGCCTCGCCGCGCTCCTCGCCCTGCTCGCCCTCCCTGCCTGTGCCGAGGTCCAGGCTTTCGGCACGAGCGCGATCCAGCAGCGCCGGATGATGAACGATCTCCAGGCGCGGTTCACCATGGCCGCCACCTGCGACATCTCGCTCGGTTCCTATTTCCGCGAGCTGTCGGAGCTCGAACGCCACTATGTCGGGCTCGTCTGTGGTGGGGTGTTGCCACCGCTCTCCGCCCCACCTGCGGCCGTCCGTTGAGCGTCTGTCGCCTCTCCTCGCCCCGGCCGTCCCGTGTCGTGAGCGTCCGCGTCACCGGGCGAAGCCGGGGCACCGGCCAGAGAACCGGCGACCCGCGCGAGATAGAGAGCCAGGCCGGGCGCTAGACGCCGGTTCCTCGCCTCGTCGGGCGACAACCAGATGGCTCGAACCACCTCGCGGCCATCGACTCGAACCATCGGCCGGGCCATCGGACGCCAAGCGAAGACCGCACACCGGATCTGCCGTCGCTCGAAGGTGAAGCCGAGCTCGAGCGGCCCCTCGAGCTCCGGCTCGGAAGCACGCAGGCCGGTTTCTTCGGCGAGCTCGCGCAGCGCTGCCGCGAGCGCCGATTCGCCGTACTCGACAGCCCCTCCCGGCAGATCGAGAAGACCGGGCCGATAAGAGGTCTCGACCACGAGGAGCCGTCCCGCCGACCAGACGGCGATTCCCGCGCCACGAGCGGTCGGTCGTCGAATCGTCCACCAGAGGAGCCGGGCGGCGTGGGCGAGTCGGTAGGCGAGACGCCAAGGCAGGTCCATGCGGTCAGCATCTCTTCCCGTCCGCGGCCCGGCAAGTCCGGCTGCTTGACGTTTCCGCCCGCCACCGCCTAGCTCGCCCGGCCGTCGTCCTTCTACCTACGGAACGCGTGCATGCTGCTCTCCGGCAAGGCCCGGCTGGCCGGGGTCATGGGCTGGCCGGTCGGTCATTCCCTCTCGCCCCGCCTGCACGGTCATTGGTTCGAGCGGTACCGGATCGACGGCGCCTACGTACCACTGCCCGTCCGGCCCGCCGATCTCGAGCTCGCCTTCCGGGCTCTGCCGCGGCTTGGCTTTCTCGGCTGGAACGTGACCATCCCGCACAAGGAACGGGCCTACGCGCTCGTCGATCGACGCGACGCCGCGGCCGAGCGAATGGGGGCGGTCAACACCGTGCTCGTTCACTCCGACGGCATGCTCGAGGGACGCAACACCGATGGCCAGGGGTTCCTCGCCAGCCTTCTGGCCGCCGCTCCGACCTTCCGGACGACCGACGGGCCGGCGCTTCTCCTCGGAGCCGGCGGTGCCGCCCGGGCGGTCGCCTGGGTTCTGCTCGATGCTGGGATCCCGCTCCTGCGCCTCGCCAACCGCACGTCCGAGCGGGCCTCACGGCTCGCCCGAGAGCTCGCGGCCGCGTTCCCGGAGCGGGTGACGACCGTTTCCTGGCCCGCGCCGGCCGAGGCCATCGCCGACCTCGCCCTTCTCGTGAACGCCACGAGCCTCGGCATGCGAGGTCAACCACCCCTACCGATCGATCTCGGACCTCTGCCGCGGACGGCGCTGGTCGCCGACCTGGTCTACGTGCCGCTCGAGACACCGTTGCTCGCCGCGGCGCGGGCACGTGGCAATCCGGTGGTCGACGGGCTCGGGATGCTCCTCCACCAGGCCGTCCCCGGCTTCCGTCATTGGGGAGGGCGGGAGCCCGAGGTCGACGGGGCGCTCCGCGCCTGCCTGCTCGAGGTCCTGGCGGCAGCCGGTTGAGCCGTCGGGCGGGGCACCCGCCTTACCGCCTGCGATCCAGGCTGCCGTTCGGCCCCAAGAGCTCGAGGAGCGTCGCCGCCACGATCTCGGTTGCCTTCTCGAGGTCGGCGAGCGGCAGGCGCTCGTCGGCGCGGTGCGCATTCGCCTCCTCGATGCTGCGAGGCCCGGCGCCGTAGAGCACGATCGGAACACCCGCTTCGGCATAGTGTCGAGCATCGGTGTAGAGCGGGACCCCCTTGACCGGGACGGGCTCGCCCAAGATCCGCTCGGCCTGCCGGGCGAGCACCGCCACGAGCCATTCCTGTCCGGGCAGGGGAACGAGCGGTCGGGCGAGGAGGATCCGCCGGATCCCGAGCCGGGCTCTCGGAAAGGTGCGGATCGCTCCCTCCAACAGCCCGACCAGCTCCGCTTCGACGGCCTCGGGATCCTCCTCCGGAATCATCCGCCGATCGAGTCGGAAGATGATCCGATCGGGCACGACATTGGTGTTGATCCCACCCGTGATCAGCCCGACCGTGAGCTGGGCCGTGCCGATCCCGGGCACAGAGCTCATCCGGCCGACCAGCTCACGACGGAAAGCATAGAGGGTCGCGAGCAGATGCGTCGTCGCCTCGAGCGCATCGACGCCGGTGTGTGGCAGAGCGGCGTGCGCCGAACGCCCTTCGACCGTGACCTCGAGATGCAGGCAGCCATTGTGAGCGGTCACGATCGCATAGGAGAAACCCGCACCGATCGCGAAATCGGGTCGACTGATACCCTCCGCGAGCAGGCGTCTCGGGCCGATCTCCCCACCCGCTTCCTCGTCGAACGTGACGTGTAGCTCGACCGCCCCCCGCAACCTCTGTCCACCGCGGGCGAGCGCCTCGAGAGCGAGCAGGGCGAAAGCGTAGGTGGCGATGTCGGACTTCGAGACCGCCACACCGCGGCCGTACATCCAGCCGTCGCGGATCGCCGCACCATAGGGATCGACGCTCCACCCCTCCCCCGGCGGCACGACGTCGCCATGAGCGTTGAGGGCGATCACCGGCCCTTCACCGAAACGCCACCGGACCACGAGATTGGTGGCGCTCCGCATGCCGACCGCCCGCACCGCTTCGGCCGGCACGGGATGGCGCTCGACCGGCAAGCCCAGGCCTTCGAGCAGGCCGGCGATCCGCTCGGCAGCGGTCGCCAGATCGCCCGGCGGATTGTCGGTCGGGGTGCGGACCAGCTCTCGCAGAAAGGCGACCTCCTCCGGGAAGCGATCACGAACGATCCGAGCGAGGCGGTCGAAGGGCAGGCTCATGGGAGGTCCTCGGACAGAAGCGCGATCGTCTCGACCAACACGCTGAGGGCCGCCTCGATGTCGGCCGGTGCCGCGAACTCGGCGGGATCGTGGCTGATTCCGCCCCGACAGCGAACGAACAGCATGGCCACAGGGGCGATCGTAGCGATCGCCATGGCGTCGTGGCCGGCGCCACTCGGGAGCCGTGGTGCGGACAGGCCCCGACGAGCACAGGCTCGGGCGAGCGCGTTCACGAGCCGCGGCTCGCTCGCCACCGCCGGTGCCTCGTGGACCGTGACGAGCCGCGCCGCCAGGTTGCGCCGTTCGGCGATTGTCGCGACGCTCGCGCGTAGCTCGTCGAGTGCACGGGTCCGCAGACCGTCATCGGCACTCCTCAGATCGACGGTGAAGCGCACCCGACCGGGGATCGTGTTGACCGCGCCGGGCAGGACGTCGAGCCGACCGACGGTGGCGACTACTCCCTCCGTGCCGCGCGCCAGCCGCTCGACGGCGAGCACCATCTCCGCCGCCGCCGCGAGCGCGTCGCGGCGCAATCGCATCGGTACCGTACCGGCATGGCCGGCCGTTCCCTCGACCACGACCTCGAGCCGGGTGGCACCGGCGATCGCGGTCACCAGTCCGAGCGCCACGCCTTCGTGTTCGAGCACCGGGCCCTGCTCGATATGCGCTTCGAGATATCCCAGAATCTCGCCCGGCTTCCGCGCACAGCCGGCGAGCCCCCGGGGATCGAGGCCGCAGGCCCGCAAGGCCTCGGCGAGGCTCGCACCCGATCGATCCTCGAGGCCGAGGACCGCCGGATCGAGCGTTCCCGCCATCGCCCGTGAGGCGGTGAGGGC
>FWPU01008356.1_pt1 | contig 17744 bp, 19 predicted proteins | sample 2228361 | NCBI WGS metagenome assembly FWPU01 (sample SAMEA103939777, study PRJEB20133) | metagenome
GATCTTCACCCAGCTTCTTTTTCAAAGTGCTTAGCCTGTAAGTGAGGATGCTTATATACGATTCTATCCTTAGGGGAAATTTCAGGTCGTAGTAGTTAACTGTAAACCCATTGCTATTGTAGCGCAATGAGATTTCGCCCTCTTCCAGAGACTCCCCGTACAGCCGTCCTAGGAAGGGGGCGAGGAGTCTCCCCTTTATGCTTTCGTAGGGATGCTTCCAGTCTACATCAAAGAAATCAAAATATTCTGAACTCTGACCGTTTTCCAGAACATCCATAAGCATCTGGTTTTCACCATCATAGGCCATGTGGTTAGGGATTATGTCCTGGAGCCATCCCATCCCGTGATGCTTAAGTTCTCTGGCTAGCAGTTCAAAATCCTCTGCTGTTCCAAGTTCAGGATTTAGTTGATTCGGGTCAACTATATCATAACCGTGTAGACTTCCCCTTCTTGCCTTGAAGATGGGCGAGGCATAAACATCAGAGATTCCCATATCAGAGAGGTAGGTTATAATATTTTTAGCTTCTTTAAACCTAAAGGAAGGGTTAAACTGGAGCCTGTAGGTGGCTGCGGGAACCTTCATTGGGAAACTCTTACGTGCATGTGGTGGCCTAGTTTATCAAAGACTTCTACCCATTTGCGGGCACCGTTTTCTCCTTTTTCTGCCTTCTGTTTCATGGTGCCATATAGGTTTTTCCCGATGGTAAAGTATATGTTTTGTGCCTTCCAGAGGTCTAGTTCTATGGGTAGAAGTTGTAATAAGTTCAGTGTGTTTTCAATCTTTTCAAGGAGTGCAACGTCCTCGGGTTGTAAGGTAAACCTCTCCATGAGGGAATTTATACGGGCCATTGAGACAAATCCAATTGAGGTGGAGTCAATTTCAATAGATAACTTTTTGACCTCATTTACCAAACCTTCCAGTTTCCCCATATCCACTTCCTCTGCCTCAAAAATCCTCTTGAGGTCTCTATTCATTATATACTCGGCTGCCGTGGAGAGGGGCTTAGGAAGCGGTATTTGGAGATACTGAAAGAAGTTCATTATGTTGTAGTTGTTTTCGTATATTTGCCTGTAAGAGGCCTCAATCCCTTCGTAAGTGGACTGGAGTATTTGGTCTAAAATCTTTCTTTGCTCGTCTCTAAAGAGGTGCCAAATGGAATAAGTGTGAAGGCCAAAGTGCTTGTCCATGAGCCTTATCACCTCAGGGACGTCCCCTTTCTCAAAGGCCTCTCTTATCTCACCTTGCATAGTGGAAAAGGCATCCTCCCCCATAAAATCTCTAACCCCTCCGTTTATGTTATGATCTCCAAGGTGTAATACTGCGAAGCTGATGGTCTTTTCCTCCCAGGTAATATCTGAGGTAACTACTGCCTTTCCCAGGGCAAGTTTCAGCCTTCCCGCCCCTATTCTTTCATATACCTCGCTCTTTGCGGTATAGCAAAATATCTTTATGTGTTCTGGATATTCTTCAAAGATGGAAGATATGCCATAGTGGGCGCCCACCCGCAAAAGGTCTACTCTACTCGGTCTTACGAAGATTTCGTATGTTTTTGTGCCATTTTCAAACACATTACTTGGTGCCTTTTCTAAAATCCTCAGGTATTCGGATTCGAGGGACGAACCCTGCAGGTCTTCCAGGTACTGTAAGGTCTTGGCTGCGTACCGCATTACCTGGACGGTTTCTATGCCTGAGATTTCTTCAAAAAACCATCCACAACTGGTGTACATCAACATGGCGTTTCGCTGTATCTCAAGGAGTTTTAGTGCCTCTATTTTTTCTTCCCTTGAAAGTGCTCTGATGGCATGTTCTTTAAAGAACTCCTCCGTGTTCTCCCCGGATCTGTCCACTACGACATTGATGTAATCATTCCTTGCATCCCATGGGTCCTTGAGATATTTTGGGACTTGCTCTTCGTAAAAGGGTATGAGTTTGTCTCTCAACCCATCCATAGCCTCTCTCAGAGGTTTTCTCCACACCTGTGTCCAATTTGGGTGCATTCCTGAATTACATCCGCAGTTGTCCCTCCACCGTTCTATGCCATGGATACAGCTCCAGGAGGAGTTTTCAAAGATTTCAACTTCATGGGTTGGGGGATGTTTTTCGAGATATTCTCCGTAGTTGGTTAACCTTGCAAGGTTTTTGGTTTCAATGAAGTATAGACAGTAGGCAAGGGCCATGTCTCCGCGTCGGTGGTGGTGTCCGTAAGTTTCGCCGTCCGTCGCAATGTGTACAATCTGGGGAGAGTCTCTGTGGTCGTTGAACGTTTTTATCAATCTCTTGGCGAATACCTCTCCATTGTTCAAGAGGTTTCCAAAGGCTACATCGTGGGAAATAGGACCGTCGTAGAAAAAAAGGTTTATGTGTCTCCCCGACGGCAGGACGCAGATATAAGGCATTGTAGGGTCAATCTTGCCCCCACTTACATCCAGCCATTCATCTTCGTAAAGCTTTCTTGTGCCCTTGGCCTGATGGGGTGCAAGTATGGTGAACTTTATTCCAAGCTCTGCCAGCACCTCTAGTGTCTCCAGGTCTACGGCTGTTTCTGGGAGCCACATCCCCTCGGGAAACCTTCTGAATCTCTTCTGGAAGTCTTTTATTCCCCATAGAACCTGTGTGGATTTATCTTTTCTGTTAGCAAGTGGCATAATCATATGGTTATAGACCTGGGCGATTGCAGAGCCGTGACCGGAGAATCTTTCCATGCTTAGTTTGTCTGCCTCAAGGATTGCCTCATATACGTCCGGCCTGTGACTTTCTAGCCAGTAGAGAAGGGTAGGGCCGAAGTTAAAGCTTATCCGGGAATAGTTGTTAACGATGTCGATGATCTTTCCATCCGAACCAAGTATACGGGAGGCCGAATTGGGGGCATAGCACTCGGCAGTTATCCTCTCATTCCAGTCGTGGTGTGGGTATGCAGAATCCTGAAGTTCTATCTCCTCAAGCCACGGGTTTTCCCTTGGCGGTTGATAGAAGTGACCATGTATGCAAATATATTTGTCCATTTAGCAGGAGTTCCCTTCGGCAGTGAGCTCAGGGCCGAACTGCCCTTTTGCGTAGACGATAAAACTATGCCCTCTGATAGTTATTTCTTCACCCGGGGCTACATTCTCCGGGGCGAGCGTGCCGAGACCGCACCATGTCTTATCAGAAGAGTCTAATATCCTTCCGTACCTTCCTTGTACAACAGGGATTTTGAATTTTACATCTGCCTTGCTAAAGTTAAAGAGGCAAAATACATGGCTATCGGCCCCCCACCTTCTCATAAATATAACCTTTTCCTCTTCAAGTCCAAATACGTCAAGGCAATCCTTGTCAGGATTTGAAAGGGCTGGGACAGCCTTCCTCAGTTTTATCAGGCTTTTGTAAAAGTTTAGCAGAATCTCATGTCTCCCTTCCTGTTTCTTTTTCCAATTTATTTTGCACCTCAAGAAGGTATCTACACTCTGGGGGTCAGGTGGTTCTACTTTCCAGCTAAAGGCCTTGAACTCTTCCCGTCTGCCCTTCCTTACAGCTTCAATGAGCGACTTATCTGAGTGACTGACAAAATAAAGGAACGGGGCTTCCTCCCCGTACTCCTCTCCCATAAAGATAAGAGTTATGTATGGAGAGAGGATGACGACACCCGCTGCTAACTTTAGTGCCTCAAACGAGACCAGGCTTGACAGCCTTTCACCAAGCATCCTGTTTCCCACCTGGTCGTGATTCTGGCAAAAGACCACAAACTGCTCTGCAGGTCTATCTTTTGAAGAACTTCCGTGACTTCTTTTCCTGTATTTAGAATATTGTCCAGAGTAAACGAAGCCTTCACGTATAGACTTTACCAAATGCTCTATTCTGCCGAAGTCCGCATAGTATCCCTGGTCTTCTCCTGTAAGAAGGGTATGCAGACTGTGGTGAAAGTCGTCACACCACTGGGCATCAAGACCAAACCCTCCCAGCCCTCTCGGTCTTATCGCCCTTGGATCGTTCAAATCACTTTCAGCTATTAAAAAGAACTTTCTCCCTATTCTTCTAGAGAAGGCCTCAACCCTTTCGGCAAGTTCCTGCAAGAAGGGCCTGGCGCTCATATCATAAATGGCATGGATGGCATCTATGCGGAGGGCATCTATGTGATAGTTTTCAAACCAGTACAGGGCATTTTGTATGAAGAAGTTCCTCACCTCGTCGCTGTAGGTATCGTCAAAGTTTATGGCCTTGCCCCAGGGGGTCTTGTATTTCTCGGTAAAGTAAGGCCCGTAATCCCAGAGGTAGTTCCCCTCCGGACCGAGGTGATTGTAGACTACATCAAGTACGACTGCCATACCATTTTTATGGCACTCATTTACCAGTTTTTTAAGCCCTTCTGGTCCCCCATAGGAGTCCTGAACGGCAAAGGGATATACCCCATCGTATCCCCAGTTCCTCTCGCCGGGAAACTGTGCCATCGGCATTAACTCCAGGGTGTTTATGCCCATGTCTCTAAGTTCATTGATTCGTGGAATTATCTCCTCAAGGGTACCTCCCGGTGTGAACGTTCCTACATGTAGCTCGTAAATTATCATCCCAGAAAGGTCTATCCCCCTCCATAGACCATCCTGCCAATTAAATAGATTATGGTCTATCACTTGAGAGGGTCCATGAACCCCCCGGGGCTGAAATTGGGATGCAGGGTCCGGTCTATCCCTTTCTCCATCAAGGCTGTAAAGATAAAGTGTGCCAGGAAAAACATTCTCTGCTAATACCCTCCAATATCCCGCACTGTCACCTTCCATGGAGATGGTTCTTTCCTCTGGCGAGACTACTTTAAGCTCCGCCCTTTTTAGGAAGGGGGACCATAACGAGAATTCACACCTTCCTCCTCCGAGGTAATTTGGCCCTATTTTTGTTTCTCTCATAAAGGACCTGAAAAAGATAACTCCATTGTGGAGATAAATCAAGAAAGGAAGTATTATTGTTGTTATTGTCCGAGGTGGGAAAAAACAATTTTTGATTTCTAAAAGAGATAAGATAACCTTCAAATCCTGAAATAAATTCAGGACAAGTTTTTAGGGCTACCGTGCAAACGAAAGACATAGAGTACATGAAAATGGCTGTGGAGAAGGCCAGGGAAGGGGTGTTGGAGGGACAGACCCCCTTCGGGGCGGTCTTTGTCTGGAATGGAAAGGTACTGGCCTGTGTACACAACAAGGTCTGGAAAGACAATGATATTACCGCCCATGCTGAGATAACTGCCATCAGGGAGGCCTGCAAGGCATTGAATACTGTAGACCTCTCAGGCTCTACGCTCTATACGACCTGTGAACCATGCCCAATGTGTTTTAGTGCTATGCATTGGGCAAAGGTCTCTAGGGTGGTCTTCGGCTGCAAGATAAAGGATGCTAAAAAGATGGGGTTTTCAGAACTTTCAGTTTCTGCCAGGAGGCTGAGGACTTTAGGTAAGAGCCGCATTAAACTGGTCGGTGGGGTACTTAAAGCGGAGTGTCTGGGTGTAATGGAATTCTGGCAACAATCGGGAGGCAGGCCCTATTAAGTGGTGGACAGTTCACGTCCTAGCTTAAGACACTACGGCTTTCCAGCGGGGCATCATACAAAACAGAAGATTAAAACCTTCTGACAGTATTATTGCTATCTCCTTCTGTAACAGCACATTACAGAAAATTTAATCAAAAAATTTGCCTGATTTGACGAAGGGTGGTATACTTTTTACAAAGTGTGAGCAAGTATTCACTCACAATTTGAGCCTGAGAGGGAAGAAAAATGGAGGCTTTGTCTTGGCTAGCGGTAATTGTGGCAGGTGTTCTCTGCTCATTATTCCTGTGGTGGTCTTTCTCTCTTGAAGAGATAGGAGCCAGGAGCTTGAAGTGGGCCTTCTTGCTAGGAACGGCTTCCTTGATGCTCTTCCTACTGTTCTTCACCCTGGATTATCTAAGCCTTCTCCCCCAGCGTGCTGGCAGGATGACAGACGAGGTAGTTTTAGGTAAGAAAGTATGGCACAAATACTTATGCATAGACTGCCATACACTGTTAGGTAATGGTGCCTATTATGCGCCGGACCTGACCAAGAGCTGGGACAGGTTCCTGGTCCGCTCTGGTGGGGATGAGGAGCAGGCAGGACAGATGATGAGGAGTTTCTTAAAAGACCCTCCAGCAGCCACCTGTAACCGCAGGGGTATGCCAAGACTCGGCATGACTGACGAGGAATCAAGGGAGTTGGTCTCCTTCCTGCGATGGGTTGCCTCCATTGATACAAACGAATGGCCCCCCAACCCTCTATACCAAGCGGTTACCATTACCTCCGTACCACACCCTCAGGACGCTCTTCTATACTTTCAGAGACCCTTATAAAAAACGGGGAAGCCCTTTTCCTCTCCAGGGGGTGCGGCACGTGCCATACCCTGGGGTTGGGGCCGAAAGTAGGACCAGACCTCCTGTACACGGTACGACGCCATAGCCAGGAATACTTAATCCGCTGGATAGAGAGCCCGGAGGCCATGTATAAAGAACTGGGCGTTAAGCCCATTAATCAGGGATTTCCCCCCATGCCCGACCTGGGGCTAAGTAAGGCAGAGGCCCAGGCCATTGCTACTTACCTGCAGTGGAAGGGAGGCCAGGAATGGGGTAGCTAGGAGACTACAGTTTAGTGAAGTAACCCATGAGGTAGCCGGCAGGTTTTTCCTCCTCGCTGCCTTTTTGTTCCTCCTGCAGGTAATTTTTGGGCTGATGGGGGCTATGCAATTTCTTAGACCGGACCCCCCCCGTCTCCGCTGAATTTCAATGTAATCCGCATGCTTCATAAATGCCCTGATTGTATGGCTACTGGCGGGCTTCATGGGAGGTACGTATTATCTGCTGAAGGAGGAGGGTGGAGGGCTGTATTCAGAGAGGCTGGCGTGGTGGAACCTCTGGCTCTTTTCTACCGGGGTATTTTTGGTAGTGGCAGGATATCTTTATATGGGCCTTTCTGGGCACTATTCTTCGCTATTCTCTGAGGGTAGAGAGTACATAGAGGCCCCCCGGTGGGCAGATTTATACCTTGTCGCAGTCTTCGGTCTCTTTTTGTTCAACGTTTTTATGACGGTGAGGACTCGTACGGGCTGGGATCCAATTACAGGGCTACTGACAGCAGGGCTGGCAGGGTTGGCCTTCTTCTATCTCTTCGGGATGAAGTTCTTTAAGAACATGTCCATGGACTTTTACTTCTGGTGGTGGGTGGTACACCTATGGGTGGAAGGCTGTTGGGAACTCATAGCTGCCAGCATGTATGCCCTTCTGGCTATTCGGCTCTTTGGCTTCCCGCGAGAGCGGGCAATAAAATACTTGTACATTGAGGCCGGACTCGTCCTTTTTACAGGCATCCTGGGGATAGGGCACCACTATTACTGGATAGGAACGCCCCGTTACTGGCTCTTGGTAGGTGGATTCTTCAGCGCCCTGGAACCCCTGCCTCTTTTAGTAATGGTGTTGGATTCCGTTAGACTGGCCTTCAGGGAGAGGGGGTTTAGTCATCCGAATCTCCTGGCTCAATACTGGCTGGTTGGAGGTGTGATTATGCACTTCCTGGGCGCTGGAGTATGGGGATTTATCCAGACCCTTCCCCAGGTGAACCGCTGGACCCATGGAACCCAGCTCACCGCGGCCCACGGACACCTGGCCTTCTTCGGGGCCTACGCCATGCTCATCATTGCATGTATATATTACGCCCTGCCCAGATGGCGATTCGGTCACGATGGTCTGGACCAGAAAAGGGGTTTCTTGGCCTTCTGGCTAATGGTAATTGGCGTTATGGGTATGACCCTTGCCCTTACCTGTGCCGGTACAATACAGGTATTTATGGAACGGTTGTGGGGGCTGCCTTTTCTTGAGGCGCAGGGCTACATGGGTTTTTTCTACCTCTTGAGATTTGTTTTTGGACTGCTTACAGCCACTGGCGTATGGTTGTTCTTCCTGGATGTGTTGTTGCCAAAACCAGTAACCGTAGAGGAGGAACTCTACAAAGAACCTTTAGTGCTGGAAGGGTTCCATGTCGCTTAAACAAGTATTTTGGAGTATGGTAGGGAATTTTTTACAAATTTTTTATTCCCCTTATAAGGGGAAAGGAGGGAGAGAATGGCGAGTTTAGCTACCTATTTGAAGCGGCAGGAAATATCTGCGAAGAGGCTCTCTTACCCGGCGGGGAGCAAGGTCTTTTCTGAAATGGACCAGTCCAACGGGATGTATTTCATTGAGTCAGGGCAGGTGAACATAACTAAGAGGGAGCCCCGAACCAATAGTGAGATAAACCTAGCTACACTGGGTCCGGAGGACTTCTTTGGTATCTTATCTTTTAGTTCGGGCAGGACCCGTCTAGCAGATGCAACTGCCGTAACGGATTGCACAGTGTGGGAGATAGATAGGAGGGCCTTTAAGGAGGCGGTAGATAAGTGTCCAGAATTCTCCTTAGTCCTCATAAATGGTCTGGTGAGGAGGCTGGAGAGTTTGAACGAAAAGATGAAGGAGATGTCCGCACATCTAAAGGAGTTCACCAGCCGCATGGAGGACCTCTCTTCCCTCTGGCACTCCTTAGCCCCGATGGGCGGATTAGGTTAGTGGAGGGAAAGAGGATATGTTTTGCACCGCAGAGGCAATAGTTTTCGGTACTGATTTAAGGAGAGAAGTAATGACTGCAGTAGCTGAATGCTTTATGAGGCATGAAGTGCCAGTGAAAAAGAAAAACTACCACGCAGGCACTCTGATATTTTCTGAAGGGGACACCGTTAGCGGGATGTATTTTGTGGAATCGGGCGTGGTGAGGATAACGCGGAATGTGCCCGAGATTGGCAGAGAGATAAGCCTTGCCTTGCTAGGGCCAGGGGAATGTTTTGGAATTATCTCCTGCATTACCGGTAAGCCCAGGACCGCCGATGCCAGGGCAGTTACGGACTGTTCCATCTGGGAGATGGACAAAGACACCTTGAGGGAGGCAGTAAGCAAGAGTCCGGAGTTTGCCCAGTTGATGGTGCAGGGCCTTATAAAGAGGCTTGAGGAACTCCAGACCAGAATGAGGGAGACTACCGAGCAGATGGCAGAGTTCGCCCGTCGGATGGAAAACCTTTCCACCCTCTGGAACTCCCTTATCACATGGGGATGAGGCAGGGCCGTTGACTTCCGGGAGAACCTCTCGGTGGGTTCTCCCTTCTTCTTTTTAGAAAATGTGTTAAAATATGTCTTAAATGAGCGAAGTGCTTTTTAAAGAAAGAGAAGGGAAGAGGTCCAGGACCAAAAGGCAGGAGATACTTAGGGCTGCCCTGGAGCTCTTTGCAGAAAAAGGTGTTAGGGCCACTACAATCAAGGATATTGCCAGGAGGGCAAGGGTAGCCGAGGGGGCACTCTACCGCCACTGGAAGGGCAAGGAAGAACTGGCCACAGAATTGTTCTGTGAAAACATGAGGCACTTCAAGGATTGTCTGGCGGCGGAGGTAGAGGGGTTCAAGGGCACCAGGCTGAGGCTGAAGAGGGCCGTTGAGGCGTTTTATGCGTTTGCCGAAAAGGAGCCGATGATCTACAGGTTCCTCATCCAGGCCTCTCACCAGGAACTGAGTTACCTCCTGCCCCGTACGCCCAAACCCATTGACCTCTTCATCACAATAGTACAGGAAGGTATCCAGTCTGGAGAACTAAAAAATATAGAACCCTCTCTATCTGTGGCCTTCATAATCGGTACTGTGATCAAGCTCTCGGATTTCAGGAGGATGGGTGTTATACAAAGAGGCTTGGGGGATTACATTGACCCTCTCATTGAACTCCTGTGGGAGGGGCTTAGGACTAGGGATGGGCTGGGGAAGGCATTTTTTTATGAAAGTGGGTGAGAGGAATGACGGGCCTTATGGAAAAATTGAAGGCTAAAGAAATTCCAGCACAAAGGGTTGCTTTTAAGGCTAAAAGCATTATCTTTTCAGAGATGAATGCCCCCTCTGGGATGTATTTGATAGAGTCTGGGGAGGTAAAGATACTTAAACGGATACCCAATACTAATAAGGATATAGACCTGGCCACCTTCGGGCCTAATGAGTTATTCGGGGAGATGTCACTCATCACTGGAAGGCCGCACTCGGCCGACGCCCTGGCCACTACCGATTGCATCCTCTGGCTACTGGACGAGAAGGGGTTCAAAGAGGCCATCGCCAGGAGTCCGGAGTTTTCGTTTATGCTGCTGAGAGGGCTGGCCAAGCGGCTTACTGATATGAATGAAAAGATGCGGGATATCTTCTCCCATCTTCGGGATTTCAGCGACCGCCTGGAGAACCTCTCCGCTATATGGCACACCATAGCGCCTTGAGCAATGCGGGGGTAATCGTGAGGGCTATTTTTTTATTGTTAATCCTGCTTGTTTGTCATCTCCTTTGGCCAAGCCCTATTTTTTCAGAAGAGGATGCGGTGGCCCTCTTCAGAAAGGCCAACCTCTATGCCTCAGCAGGTCGTTATGAGGAGGCCGTTGAGGGTTACAATAAGGTCCTAAAATTAGACCCCCAACTCGTCCACGCCTGGAATAATAAGGGCAATGCACTGGCCGCTCTTTGCAGGCATCAGGAGGCGCTGGAGTGTTTCAATAAGGCACTGGAACTGGATTCCAGATATGCCTTTGCCTGGAGCGGGAAGGGTAACACGTTCATGTCCCTGAAACACTTTAGCGAGGCCCTGGAGAGCTACGAGAAGTCCCTTGGGCTTGACCCCAAGAATGCCTATGCCTGGAATGGAAAGGGCAATGCCCTGGCAGGGCTCAAGAGGTACGCTGAAGCCCTTGGGGCCTACGATAAGGCCATGGAGATGGAGCCATGGGCCCAAGATATCCGGTTCAACAAGGGGGTTGCCTTTAAGGAGATGGGGAGGTACGAGGAGGCCCAGGAGTGTTTCGAGAGGGTAATAGAGCTAGACCCCAAGTCTCCCTCTGCCTGGTACAATCTAGGGCACGTCCTCCATCATCTCAGGAGGGACGCAGAGGCCCTGAAGTGTTATGACATGGCCCTGGAACAGGCCCCGCGCTTCGCAGAGGCCCTGGGCGGCAAGGCCGAGGTCTTGAGGGAGCTAGGCAGGCTTGAGGAGGCCCTGGAGTGCTGTAAGGCCTCCCTGGAGATAGAACCAGGCTGTGAAGCTACATTACGCACTCAAGCCCAAATCCTGGAGACACTGGGAAAAACAGCGGGTAGTAAGTAGTGGGCAGTAAACAGAAATCAAATAAATATTAAAATCCAAATTCCAAATGAATCCCAAATGCCAAAATCCAAATGACAAATAAAGTCCTTTTTTGTCATTTGGGTTTTGACATTGATTTGGCATTTGAACCTTGGCATTTTGATTTTTTCTTACCTTAATTGTAATAGGGCAATCGCTAACTGCAGGTCTTCCGGGGTAGTTATTTTTATATTAGAGGGGCTTCCAGGGACTATCTCAACGGTGTATCCCAGTTTTTCCACCGCCTGGGCATCGTCGGTGACCTCTTCCCCGGTTTCCGCCAGGGCATCGTAGGCCTCAATGAGGATCCCTTTGCGGAAGCCCTGGGGCGTCTGTGCCATCCAGAGTCCATCCCTGTTAACGGTACGGGTTATCCTTTGCTGGGCATCCACTTCCTTGACTGTAGCCTGGATGGGTACGGCGGGGATAACCGCCCCTTTCTCCCAGGCCGTCGTTATTACGGATTTTATTATCTCAGTACTGACCAGGGGTCTTACCGCATCGTGGATGAGGACTATCTCCGCATCCTCGTTTAAACTCTGCAGGCCACAGTAGACGCTGTCCTGCCTCCTCTTGCCCCCTTCTACAAGTCTTACAGGAGTAGCATATCTGGAGATTAGGTCTCCCCATTGTGCCTTTACGTAATCCAGTTCTGCGCCACCCACCACCAAGATTATTTCAGCCACCTTTGACGGGGATGGCCCTGCCACTTCCAGGCCCACAAACCTCTCAATGCTCCTGAGGAAGATAGGTTTACCCTCCAGTTCAAGATAGGGCTTTTTAACTGGCCCACCCATCCTGAGCCCAAGTCCTGCGGCAGGCAATATAATGGAGACATTATACATGTTTTTATTATGTCATTACGAGGCACCAAAGGCAACAGCGTTCTCAATGTCATTGCGAGTGAGCCGTAGCCCTGGTCCACCTCAGACGGAACGGCCTGTCCTGCACTTTTTCAAAGGCCTCACTCGTTTAATCCAGTGGTAACTTGTTGAATCCAGCCATTTACTTTCTTGAAAAAGTTTTTATGTTTAAAGGAGATCTCTGCAAAAGTCCCGTCTGTGGGTTTCACTCTTTCAATCCCTCCCCCTTCCCCCTCAAGGGAGGGGGGAAATTAGGGGGCATTCGTAGAGTTTTGGTCTCTAAAGATATTGCAAGAGCTTCATGAAAAATAGCGTTGCGTATAAATCAACTTCACTAAAAGGAGAGACACAATGGCCTATAAAAACTACGAGATTGAAACGGTAATTGTCCAAAGATTAGAAGCCATGGAAGATTTCCTAAAGGAGTTCATTTCTAGCCTAGAAGAACCACTTCAAACGAAAGGATTGGTGGAGGTTAGGGCCCGCATCGGTGGCACAATCCTAGAATGGTATGTTAAAGATGAACAGGTAGATGAATGGGTAAAAGAGGGGCAGGAAATCTGTCTTATTGGAACTACTATAGTTCCTGGTGGGGCAACTATCAAAGTCCGTTCTCCTGCCACGGGTAGCCTTCATATCCTAGCTGGGACTGGAGCAAAGGTTAGACCAGGAATGACCATAGCTACTATAAAGACCTCTACTCTGGTCTAAGGAGGGTAGCTAACCTGGGCACGCAATGCATCTTCTACCATCGTTACCGATTCTCTCCACCAGTGGACGACCCACACAGGATGTTTACTGAGGCGTTTGCATCTCGTATCGTGGCCAGGGAATTTTTTGGACTCGCATCACTGTCTCTAACAGCCCCACTGGTATCCAGGATTGTAGCATCACTATTTATTCCTGAGATGCTGGTGTTACATGTGAAGTCGCAGGAGGGGTCTATAGAACCGTCGGTGTTGAGATTCAAGACCCAAATGTTATTACTATACCCAAAAGACCATGTCTCACCAACTACGATGTACCCGCCATCGTTTGTCTGCCGGATAGCTTGAGCTTCGTCTACGTTATTATGACTCCCATAAGTCTTCTGCCACTCCACAGTCCCATCAGCCTTGAGCTTTAAGACCCAGGCATCGGGGCTGCCGATAACCTTAGCACTGAAGGATTCTGTAAAACCGGCTACTATGTAGCCACCATCAGTGGTCTGTTGGATAGAGTTAGCCCTGTCAAAGTTACCTCCCCCATAGGCCTTTTGCCATTCTACGCTCCCATCGGTCCTGAGTTTGAGGAGCCAGGCATCGGGTTTTTCATCGGCTCCAGCGCCAAAGGACTCTGTGAAGCCGGCCACTATGTAGCCACCGTCAGTCGTTTGCTGGATGGCATCGGCCGTATCATGGTGAACCCCACCGTAGGTTTTTTCCCATTCTACAGTACCATCTGGTCTGAGCTTCAAGACCCAGGCGTCCCCACCACCTACACCAAAGGAGTATGTGTGCCCGGCCACTACGTAGCCACCATCTGCGGTCTGCTGGATAGAAGTGGCCACGTCATAACTACCACCCCCATAGACCTTCTGCCACTCCACAATCCCATTAGCCCTGAGCTTCAAGACCCAGACGTCAAGTTCTCCTGCGGCAAAGGACTCTGTTTCACCAGCCACTATGTATCCCCCATCTCTAGTCTCCTGGATAGAGTTAGCTACATCCCAGTCTGCCCCTCCGTAGGTCTTCTGCCACTCAACAGTCCCATAAGGCCTGAGCTTCAAGACCCAGGCATCATAGCTTGTGCCAAAGGAGCCTGTTCTACCGGCCACTATGTATCCCCCATCTTTAGTCTGTTGAATGGAATAGGCTGAATCCCCACCGTCTCCTCCATAGCTCTTCTGCCAATCTATAGTCCCATTCGGGTTGAGTTTCAAGACGAAGATGTCGTAGACCTCATTGCCAGCGGGTACAGGATACCTTGTCTCACCAGCTATTATGTATCCTCCCTCTTTAGTCTGTTGAATGGAATGTGCCAAATCCCCCATAACCCTTCCATATGTTGCAGCCCATCCACCTGTGGCAGAAAAAGCGGGACAGACTCTAAAGAGGATAAGCGCACAAAACAGGAGATATAATGCTGGGCAAAATGTAACCATTAAGTTAGTCTACCCGGATGGACCCTAAGAACAATACGAGATTTCATACCCTCTCGTAAGGCTGAAAGAGTCTTAGGTACTCGTCCTGGGCATATCGGTCGGTCATGCCTGCAATGTAATCGCAGACCCCCCTGTGTATCCCTACTTTCTCCACCCAGGCCTGGAAGTCTGGAGGGAGTTGTTTGGGATTCGCCACGAAGGCCTTAAAGAGTTCCTCCACGAAGCGCCTGGCCTTGTCTGCCATCCGGGCCACCCTATAGTGCATGTACACGTTCTCATTCAGGAACTTCTCTAATTCCCTCTTTTTTCCCGAGATTTCCGGGGAAAAATCCGCTACAGGTTGGGGACAACGCCGCACATCTCCAGTACCCTTAATTTTTAACTCTTTTAACCTCCGCTGGGTATTCTCTATTAAGTCGGTGACCTGGAGATTTATCAGGAATATGATGGTTTGTGCCCGTCTGCTGTCACTATCCAGGTTGGTCCATTTGCTGGCGACTTTTTCTGCGGCATGTCGCCACAGTTCTACCCCACGGAGGGTCTCCTCGTTTATAAGTCCTGCCTTCAGGCTATCGTCCAGGTCATGGGTGTCGTAGGCGATGGAATCCGCCTTATCTACTATCTGGGCCTCAAGCAGTGGTTTTTCGCCTGGATTAAACTCCCCGGATACTTCCCTGGAGGCGTTGTGTTTCAGTATGGATTCCCTGACCTCCCAGGAGAGGTTGAGTCCGGGAAAGTTAGGATAACGCCTTTCCAGGACGTCCACCACCCTCAGGGCCTGGATGTTGTGTTCAAAGCCTCCGTGTCCTTCCATGAGCTTACTCAGGGCCTCTTCCCCTGAATGGCCGAAGGGTGTGTGACCCAGGTCGTGGGCAAGGGCGATGGCCTCGGTGAGATCCTCGTTAAGGTTCAAGGCCCTGGCCAGGCACCGTGAAATCTGGGCCACTTCAATGGTGTGGGTGAGCCTTGTGCGATAATAATCTCCTTCGTGGTTAACGAAGACCTGGGTCTTGTACTCCAGTCTGCGGAAGGCGGTGCTGTGGATGATCCTATCCTTATCGCGTTGGTATATGCTGCGGTAGGGGTGTTCTTCCTCGGGGTATTTGCGTCCCCTGGAGTTCCTGCTTTTGGTGGCATAGTCAGCCAGCCCTTCTTCCCTCAGTTCTATGTCGTTGCGGGAGAACATCTAAAATGAACCCTTTAATCTCGAGAGGAGCTCCGAAAGGTACTGGGAAATGATCTTTGTGTCTCCCAGGACGGGCATATAATTCGTATCGCCAACCCAGCGGGGCACGATGTGAAAATGGAGGTGTTCTGCCCCTGCCCCAGCCGCCTTCCCGATGTTGGCCCCAATATTGAACCCTTCCGGGTTCAAGTGCTTCTCCAGGACAGTCTGGGCCTTGGAGAGTAGTTGCATACTCTCCAACATCTCCTCCTGTGTAAGTTCTTTTAGGCTACACCGGTGTTTATTGGGTGCCACCATGAGATGCCCGTAGTTGTAAGGGTACTTATTCAGGATTATAAAGCACTCCTTACCCCTGTGGAGGATAAGATTTTTAGCGTCCTGGGTATCATCTACCGAGAGGCAGAAGAAGCATCCCTTTTTTTCTGACAGGATGTACTCTTGCCTCCATGGTGCCCAGAGGTGTTTCACTGGAAAGGGTGCCTTTCTGTGGAACGAGTCATGTTACGCCGCAGTCACAGGCGGATTATTTGCAGGTATCGCAACTGGTAGCGGAGCAAGAGCCACACGCCGAAGGGCTAGAACCTCCATTATCGCCACCTCCGCCCATGCCAAACACCGAAAATACCCTGTTAACCTGCTCGCTGCCACATTTGGGGCACTTTAAGGCCCTATTTTGGGAGGAGCTAGAGAAATATTCCTCAAACCTGGAGGTACAGCCATTACACTGGAACTCGTATATTGGCATAGATTCTTTTTACCTTAATCTTTTTGACAAATCAAGAGGAATCAAGGGGTGGTGTGAGTTTTGTGTATTTATAGTTTATCCAGGAGTCTGCGTTTCCAGTTTTCGTAATCGTCTTCGGTGATTAGGCCCTCGTCTTTCAGTCCTTTTAACTCCTTTAGCAAATCGGGTATAGTCCTGTCCTTAGGAGGTGCCTCCTGGAGGATCTCCTGTTTCTTTTTTTCATAATCTCTTCCAGAGATTAGCTCTTCGTTCAAGAGTGATTTCAACTCCCGTAGCTTCTCTCCTAGGGTCTTTCCGGAGGCAGAGGTCTCATTCCCGGGTGGTGTGGCAGGAATGGGCCGTTCAGTTTCGGTGGTTTCCTGTTCCTCTTTTTCCTTTGAGGACAACACGATTTCTTCTAACTTGCGAAGTCTTTCCTCAATGATACTGTCGCCAAGAGTAGACGTTTCTTTCTCGGCTTCAGCAACGACGACGGGTTCAAAGGCCTTGTCCTCTATATCGATGATTAGCCAGTTTGTGTGTCCCTCCTTCAGGCGTTGGCCCTTACCGGGGATCAGTTCCCAGAAACCTGAGCCTTTTGTGGAGGTGGGTTCTTGGGCGCGTTGGGTCTTCCAGTCTTTGAAGCTAGGGGACTCTTCATGAGTAGAGCGTATTTCACTGAAGGCCACGTTTAGTTCCTTCCCCAGGACGAAGAGACTGAAGGTGCTACTCTGATCCCGCACCAGGGTCTTTTCTGCGGCCATGGAGACAAAAACTTCTTTATGAGGGGTGGCCTTGGCAAGGGACTCTACTACAAGAGGGGCGAGCTTGTCTAGCTGTCGGTCCGTAAATATCCTTTTACTGGTTCTCTTCTTCAGTAATCCCTTCTCACGGAAGTACAGGGAAGAGAGGATGGCGCGTAACCTGCCCTCGTCGATAAAATAGGGATGACTGAAGGAGACATCATCCTGGGACTTTTCTGCGTCCCCGAGCTCAACGGAGATTTTACTGCTTTCTTTGTGTCTTGTTCTGCCTGAGGCTTGATTATCCTGGAAAATCAACAGGAAGACCAGGAGTACAGGGAAGAATAAAAAAATCTTGAGTTTAAACACCGACTACTATCTTTTCTTTGAGGATCTCTTTTGCCCAGCATTTCTGGCCTTGACGTAAAGGGCCTCCATGTATGCCCTGCTCTTTTTCAGGCCGAAACGCTTGGCCTTAAAGCGGACAGCCTCCAGGGTCCTGCCCAGCTTTCTGGCCAAGAGCTTTGTATCCGTTTTAGGGTATTCCCTCCTTAAGGTATTGAGTTCTTCTCTTGTCCACTGTTTTAGTTTACTTGTTCTGGAAACCTTGGCCATATTGATTCCCTTATGTTTTATTACTTAATTTACGCATGCGCACTATAAGATTCTGAAGCTAGACTGCTAACCATACCTTCACATGAAACAGCGAAAGTTTGAGACACTGCGGCGCTGCCCGGCTTATATAAACTAATTACTCTACATGATTATCGTTGTCAAGAGAAAACAATCAATTTATGTGGATGATATAGGGTAGTGTAATAAATCTTGTGTAAATTCTAGAAGGAGGGTTTGAAGGAAAGACAAAAGGGTGTATCCTTCCCATGGATAAATTTTAAG
>FWPU01008358.1_pt1 | contig 17739 bp, 16 predicted proteins | sample 2228361 | NCBI WGS metagenome assembly FWPU01 (sample SAMEA103939777, study PRJEB20133) | metagenome
GGCTGTCCCCCGCCAGCGGGGGACGGGGGGATGTCGGCGCTACTTTTCGGATAGGCTCTAAGCCCTACGCCAATCTCTTCTCCGCCGTGAACAGGAATCGGGATGACTTTACCTGTTGCGGGATTGACCATGTGTTGGCCGTCCGCCGGGCGTGGGTCCCTCAAATCCCAACTTACGCAGTTTTCGCATGACCTCTTGTGGTTTGAGTGGCGTGAGTTTTGGCATAACTGACTTCCTTGATTCTGACGCCCTTGAGTCGCGGAATGTCAAAGCCCATTTGCAGCGCAATCAAAACGTTGCCCTCAATCGCGTCGCGCAAGTTCTCCCGTGCCTCCTCAAACGTCCGCCCCTGTGTAAAGAATCCCGAAGCGTTCGGCACGCTGGCGACGATGTAGCCACTTTCGTCGCGCTTATACTCAGCTTGCTCCAACGCCTTCTGGACGTATTCGGTGAGCGAGAACATCTTGATTGTGGCGTTCGTTCCAGACTTATTCTTTCTCATGTTACAACATCCCCTTCGTGCTCGGCACGCCCGTGGCGCGTTCGTCGTAGGACACCGCCATTCGCAGCGCGCGCGCGGTGGCTTTGAACGCGGCTTCGAGGAGGTGGTGGGCGTTGCCGCCTGCGAGTTGGCGCAGGTGCAGGTTCATCTTCGCGTTCGCGGCGAGGGCGGCGAAGAACTCGTGTGCGAGGTGAACGTCAAAAGTGCCGACGCGCTCCTGCGGAAAGTTGAAATCGTAAACCAGAAACGCCCGCCCGCTCACATCAACCGCGCCCAGCACGAGGCTTTCGTCCATCGGCAGCAAACAGTGTCCGTAGCGCGCGATGCCCGCCTTGTCACCCAACGCCTGCGCCAACGCCTGCCCCAACACGATGCCCACGTCTTCCACGAGATGATGGTCGTCCACCGCCACGTCGCCCGTCGCTTGGAGGGTCAAGTCAATGAGCGAGTGCTTGCTGAACAGCTCCAACATGTGCTTGAAAAACGGCACCGGTAAGTCAATCAGGTAAACTCCTGTGCCATCCAAGTTCATTGACAGTTGGATGTCTGTCTCTTGCGTTGTGCGCTTCACATGCGCTGTGCGAGCAGGTCGGGTGGTATCCGTCATCTCTCAATGGAGTGATGGAGTGGTGGAGTATTGGAGTGTCGTCATTGCGCCGTTCCAATACTGCACTCCAATACTCCACCACTCCATCACTCCATTACTCTCTCATTGCAACATCGTGCCCAGAAACGTCATCACCGCGTTCACGTCGGGCGCGACGATTTCCGCGCCTTGTTCCAGAAAGAGCGAATGATTCTGCGCGCCCGCCGCCCCGGACAGGACGAGGCAGCCAATGACCTTCGACCGGCTCGCGCCGCGCAGTTCGCGGTAGTTGCGCACAGTGCGCCAGTCGTCCAGCGTGTCGCCGACGTAAATCGCGGTGCGGAAGCGCAGGCGTTCGGCAAGCAGGGCAAGCGTGCGCCCCTCCGGTTTCTGCACGCCGTCGTCGTGCGTGACCCAGTGCGCTTCGAGAATGAGGTCCGTCACGTTGGCGCGCTGCAACACGAGCCGCGTCTCTTCGAGTGTGCGCCCGGTGAGAATGCCCAACTTGACGCCCGGCGGAATCGTGCGCGGGTTGAGCAGGACGCGCTCTTTGTCGACATATCCTTCGCTGTGGACGTGCTCCGGGTCGAAGCCGTAGAGCCGCTTGCAGTATTTCGTGCCCGCATAAATCTCCTGAAAAATCTGCACGATGTCGCGTTGGTTCCACTGGAGGCTCAACTCGCGCCGTAGCGTGGGGCTGTCGAAGTATTCGAGCATGTAAGCTTCCGCCACGCTGAGACCGCCGCCGCGCCGCGCGATTTCGTCGGTGAACTCTTCAAACGTCGGCGAGAATTCGCGCAAACGTCGGGGGGTCTTCGTCTCGTAGTGCAGCGACTTGGCAATGGCGAGCAGCACGACGGCGAGGGTTACATCCCAATCGTTGTTGAATCCCCCGGCGCGTTTGAACAGTTCAACTTCGTTGGGATAAATCAGCCGCCCCTCGCGCTCAAATCCCAAAAATTGCTCGCAGTAAAATTGCGCCGTCTCGCAGACGACGACGCGGAACGTCTCCGAAACGTTGACGATGACGCCGTCCACGTCCAGCAGCACCGCGTCCACCTGCGACAGCATTTTGAAGAGTTCCTGTTTGATGAAAAGCTCCCCCCCGGTCGGGAGGCGGTCAGTTGTTTCGAGAGGAGACATGGTTGCTCAGGACGAGAGGTGGGAGATCAGGGATGAATGATGCGTGCTGCGGCATACGTCATCGTCTCTCATCCCTCATCCCTTAACTCTTATCTTCACGGCCGCCGCGTGCGCAGGCAAGTCCTCCACCGCTGCCATCGTTTCGACATCTTTGGTCACGGCTTTCAACCGCTCGGCGGTGTAGCCAACGATGCTTGTCTTTTTGATGAAATCGTCCACGCTCAGTCCGGACGAAAACCGCGCTGTGCCAGCGGTCGGCAGTTCGTGACTCGGACCGGCGACGTAGTCGCCGACCGGCACGGGCGAATAATGCCCCAAAAAAATCGCGCCCGCGTGCCGCACCTTTACCAGCCATTGCAGCGGCTCGCGCACGCACAACTGAACGTGCTCCGGCGCGCAGACGTTGACCAGTTCGCACGCTTCGTCCAAGCGGTCAACCGTCGCCATGAATCCGAAATTGTCCAACGACTGCTGAATTAACTCCGCGCGCGGCGCAGTTTTCAGTTGTTCCGCGATGGCGCGCGCCGTCGCTTTGGCGATTTTGGCGGAGTTCGTCACCAACCCACACAGCGAGTCGGGACCGTGTTCGGCTTGCGCGATGAGGTCAGCGGCAATCCATGCGGGATTCGCCGTCTCGTCCGCAACGACGACGACTTCGCTCGGTCCGGGCAAACTCTCGATGCCGACGATGCCGTAGAGCAGTTTCTTCGCCAGCACGACATACACGTTGCCCGGTCCGACGATTTTGTCCACCTTCGTCACGGTCTCCGTTCCAAACGCGAGAGCCGCCAACGCCCACGCGCTGCCCATGCGGTAGACTTCGTCCACGCCCGCCACCTTCGCCGCCGCCAAAATGTGTGGGCTGATTTCTCCGTCGCGTCGCGGCGGACTGGACAGAACGAGTCGCTGAACTCCCGCCACCTGCGCAGGCACAGCGACCATCAACAGCGTGCTTGCCAGACCGCTCGGCACGTAAACGCCGACGCTCTCAATCGCCGTGAACTTCTGCCCCAACACCACGCCGTCATCGCCAAAGTGCAGCCATGACTGCCGCCGTTGTCGCTCGTGATAATCACGGACGTTTGTGGCAATGCGCTCAATCGTTTTCAGGAAATCTCTGCCGACCTTCTGGCACGCCGCGTTCACGTCCTTCGGCTTCACGCGGATTTGCGCCTTTGTCATCGTTGGACAATCAAACCGCCGCGCGTACTTCAACACCGCCTCGTCGCCGTGGGCGCGCACGTCCTCCATGATGTCCCGCACGACGGTTTCCTTCTCCGACAGGTGCGCGTAACTCTTGCTCCGTAGAATACTCTCGATGATTGCTTTGCCTGCGCTAAATCCGTTGACTGTTTTCATGGGCAAGGGGGATTATACTATTTCGACGGGGGGAAGGCAAGTTGCGGAGTGGTTGACCCAAAGCAAACGCGGAGGGGCAATGCCGCCCGTCTGCGTTGGCTCATCACGGCAGCGGGCAGGAATTCTTCTCACCCACCTTTACGACCTTCGGCTGCCACCGTCGCGCTTCTTCGTCGGTGAAGAGTCCGTAGGAAATGATGATGACGACATCGCCCACCGCACCCCAGCGGGCGGCGGCGCCGTTGAGGCAGACAACGCCGGAGTGGCGTGCGCCGGGGATGACGTAGGTTTCCAGCCGCGCGCCATTGTTGACGTTGACAACTTGCACGCGCTCGTTGGGGAGGATGTCAGCGGCTTCCATCAACGCCTCATCGAGCGTGAGGCTGCCTTCGTAGTGCAGGTTCGTCTCGGTGACGGTGGCGCGGTGGATTTTGGATTTGTGCATAATGCGGAGCATGGTCAATGTCGGAGTCACGGCAACACACGGAAAGTGCCAGAATTTTCAATCCATGAAGAACACGAAGTTGCACGCGACAGGGTCTTTCGTGAACCTCCGTGTGGTGCCGCGGCTATTCAATCACCGTGTTATCAATCAGCCGCGCGCGCCCGAACTTGACGGCGAGCGCGACGAGGGTTTTCTGTTCAATCTTCTCAACAGGTTGCAGCGTTTCCGCGTCCACGACGGCGATGTAATCAATCTGCGCTAAGGGTTCAGCGGCAATGATGGCTCGCACCGCGTCGCGCACCGCGTCAGCCTGGCGCTCGCCCTCCTTGACCATCTCTTCGGCACGGCGCAGCGAACGATTCAGCGACCGCGCGGCTTGGCGTTCGGCGGGGCTAAGATAAGCGTTGCGCGAGCTCATCGCCAGCCCGTCGGGTTCGCGCACGATGGGACACGGAACGATTGTGATGTCGAAGTTCAAGTCCTTGACCATCTTTTGAATGACTTTGCACTGCTGATAATCCTTCAAACCGAAGTAGGCGCGGTGCGGCTGCGTGAGGTTGAAGAGTTTAGCGACAATCGTTGTCACCCCGCGAAAGTGTCCGGGGCGCGACGCGCCGCAAAGCGGCTGCGTGAGTTTCTCGACGGTCACTGTCGTTTCATAGCCGTCGGGATACATCGCCTCTGTCGTCGGCGCAAACAGGATGTCCACGCTTTCCGCCTCCGCCAACTGACGGTCGCGCTCAAAGTCGCGGGGATAGGAGGCGAAATCCTCACGCGGTCCGAACTGCGTCGGGTTGACGAACAGCGTGACGATGACAACATCGCACTCCGCCCGCGCGCGGCGCATGAGCGACAGATGCCCCTCATGGAAGAAGCCCATCGTCGGCACGACGCCAATCGTCTTCCCCTCGCGGCGGAGGCGGGAGGCGGTTTGTTGCATTGCGGCGATGGCGGTAATGACGTTCATGGGTCAATGAGTCAATGGGTCAATGGGTCAATGGCATTGACTCGTTGACGCGGACGCATCGCGTCCGACATTGTCCCATTGCCTCCGTTGTTCTGCCCTCATGTGGAAGGCGTTCGCGTCCGTCGGGAAGCGTTCGGCTTTCACGTCCTCGGCGTAGTCGGACACGGCTTTGGTCAGAATCTCGTTGAGATTAGCATATTGCTTGACGAACTTGAACGGACCCTCCGCGCCCCAGCCCACGAGGTCGTGGAAGACGAGCACTTGACCGTCGCAGTGCGGACCCGCGCCGATGCCGATGGTGGGGACGTGAAGCGAGCGGGTGATGTCCTCAGAAACTTCCGTCGGGATACATTCCAGCACTATTGAAAAAACTCCCGCTGCTTGCAGGGCAAGCGCGTCCTCCAGCAGACGGTCCGCGGACTCCGCATCTTTGCCTTGAACGATGTGGTCGCCGAATTGATAGGCAGACTGCGGCGCGTAGCCGATGTGCCCCATGACGGGGATGCCCGCTTCGACGATGACGCGCACCGTGTCGCAGACGCGCTTGCCGCCCTCCAATTTGACCGCCTGCGCCCCTGCTTCTTTGAGGAATCGCCCGGCGTTGCGCAATGCCTCTTTCGCATCCGCCTGATATGACATGAACGGCATATCCGCCACGACCAGCGGACGCTGCACGGCGCGAGCGACGGCTTTGACGTGGTGCAGCATGTCATCCATCGTCACGGGAATCGTGTTGGGATAGCCCAACACGGCGTTGCCGAGCGAGTCGCCGACGAGAATCACATCCACGCCCGCCGCCTCGCACGTGCGCGCGGTCGGAAAATCGTAGGCGGTCAGCACGACGATTTTCTCCCCGCGCTGTTTCATTTCCAGAAGGTCTGTGATGGTCAAGGATAGGGTTTTCATGTTGTTAAGGGGAAGGAGGGGGAAGGAGGGGGAAGGAGGGGGAACATGGACTCCTCTTCCTTCCCCTTCTTTCCCCTTCCTTCCTCTTCCTTCCCCTTCCTTCCTCTTACTTCACCACCGGCTTCGCCCCATACTGCCCACGCTCCAACCGATGAGGAGACTGGTGAAAATCACGTTGCCGCCCCAGAGAAAAACTTGCGTCGCTATGGCGGGGCACAGTCCGGCAAAGATGCAAATGAGCGCAAAAGCAATGCCTATCATTTTCACAACCGACCACGAAAACTGCTCCTGCACCAGAGCCAGCACAACGTAACACACAACTGACAGGTAGAACCAGAACAATCCCAACAGCCCAATCAACGTGCCGACGGGAAACGCACCGCCAGCAAAAGTATCGGCACTCATGAACAGTTCTTCATCTACGTGCCCGACCCAATGCAGCAGCGGCAGCGCAAGACCGAGCAGGAACGCGCTCAACGCTGCTGCGATGAGCGCATGTTTCGGCACCACGTTCAAGAGCAACTCGCCCGGGTCGAACCAGACCCATGCGAACGACGAGAGCGCTAACGTGATACACACAATGCCGACGACGATGGCAGCGGGCGACGGCGCGTGTGAGCGTATGGGCGTGTGGGCGTATGGGCGTCTGACTGCCGACTGCTCACGGCTGACTGCTGACGGCGCTGTGACTCGCCGTGCTGCCGCTTGCTCCATCTGGAGCAATTCCTCTAACCGCCGCTGATACAGTTGACTTTGGGGCGCGAACTGAACGGCGTAAGTATACATTAAGACTGCCTCATTGAACTTGCTCAATTCGCGGCAGATGTCGCCCATCAGCGCGTAGGCGTGCGGGTTGTTCGGATCGCGTTGGAGAACTTCTTGACATTTGGCGATAGCCAACTGCGGCTGACCCCGAAACAGATACAACTCCGCCGCCGTGAGCAGCGCGTCAATGCTTTGCTGTCGCAGTTCCTCCTTCCACGAGTATTCCGGCGCGACGTGCTGCGCTTCCCGTTGCCGTGAGCGGTCGTATATCTCGCGCTTGAGGGGGTCGCTCAACGTCTTGTAAGCGTTGACGATAGCGACGAACCGATCATGCGCTGCGAGTTTGTCCGCGCTCACGTCCGGGTGGAACTCGCGCACCAGCCGACGATAACTCTGCTTGATTTCCGCAAAATCGGCGTCCGGGGACACACCGAGAATGTCATAAAGGTCTGCGTTTGCCATTGCCTCTCAAACGAAAACTGCCTTCTGGAACGAACCCAGAAGGCAGCAAAAAGTCGTAGCGACTTCCGTCGCTAACGACTACCACACATTCCCGATTCTGCGCCTTCCGTCCCGGTCCGCGAGCGGCTCCAAGCGGAGATTGCGCCCCGATTCTCGGGGCGACGCTGTGACGGGTTGAATTATACCATGCCCATAGAAATTGCGCAACTGCGGACTACTGCTGCGTCAAGGTAGGTTTGACAGGTTCATCCCGATACATCGGGATACATCTGAACGTAGCCGCAGGCTTTACGCCTGCGATGGGGCGCCCCGATTTATCGGGGCGGCTACCCGTTAATCCTACCTTGACGGAACACTACTTTGCTACTTTGCCATTGGCTTTTAACGCCTTCGAGGGATGTCGGCTTAAAGTCCAGGCGTATCTTCCCAGTGTTTCGCCCAGAGCGCGCTGCCCTGCGGCATATACGAGTCGTCCTCGTTCTCGTCATTGACTATTTCCGAAAAGACCAATAAACGACCGAGGACGACGACGACGATTTTCCTGCGGCGGGGGGCGTCAAGGACACATGGGTGATTCCTCTGAAATCAACAGCGGCGCGGCGATGCGGGCTTTGCGGCGTTGCTCATCCAACCATTCTTCAAACAACAGAGATTTGATGGCTTCGCGGGTATCGTCGTCCAGCGTGGCGGGATGCAAGCTCTCGACTTTGACGAGTTCCCAGCCGCCATCGGTTTTGATGGGGCCGACGATTTCGCCCGGCTTCGCGCCGAACACGGCGGATTCGATGGGCGGCTCCATCGCTTTGCGCTTGACGACGCCGACGTAACCGCTGGCAGGTCGCGTTTGAGCGTCAATCGAATGCCGCCGCGCCAGGGCGTGAAAATCCGCTCCCTCTTCGACAATTTCCGCCCGCAGTTCTTTGGCAACGTCCTCGTCTTTGACGATAATGCGCGAAATCGTCGCGGCGTCGAAAGAGAGCCGATTCACCGCGAAACGTTCCTTCACTTTGCCGTCGGTTAGAGCGTCGCGCAGTTTGCGGGTGATGACGTCGCTCTCCAGCAGCAACTCCCAATCTTCGTAGGTCAGAGAGTTGGCAGCGAGATAGTTTTCCGTCGACTCCTCGTCAAACAACTCACGCTCCACGCGAAAATCGTCGGCGGCTTGCTGGAGTTCGTCGTCAGAAACTTCAATGCCATGATGTTCGGCGGCTTGGCGAATGAGGGCGACGTCTATCGCCTCGCGGACAAACGCCAACTGCCCCCGCCACTTCGCCAGCCGCATCACGTCTTGCAGGCTGACTTCCTCACCGTTGACCTCAAGCGCGACAAATTCGCTCAGGTTCGACATGAAATGCACTCCCGTTTCTATCTTCTCACTTTGAATTCTCGCTCGGAACTAAAATTCTAAAGTCCGCCAGTTGCCGGATGAGTCCATCGCTCAGTCGGACGCCCCGCGCTTGGACGATGGCTTGACGCGCTGCATCGGTGGAGCGTCCGTCGAAGTAGGGCAGAACGTCCATGACCGCCCTGGGCATCTCAAGCGGGTCAAGCGGGTTGTAAGACACCACACGACTGGATTCAGAATTCAACTGAATGACATTGATGGAACCGACGCGCAGCAACGGTGGAATCTCGTCCGACATCAGTTCTCGAAAAGCCTCGCGGGTCAGACGCGCCGCAATCTGCACGTCAGGACCGCCAATCGTCATCACCTCCTTCCAGTTCAGCGCGTTCACGCGGCGGGCGCACTCCTTATAAAACTTCTCCTCGCGGTTTAGCCATTTGCCCCAGAGCGCGCGATAGGTTGCCGGGTTGGCGACCCCGTCCAGAGTCTCGGCGTCAATCGAACCGCTGGAATCAGACGAAGGAAACGGAAACATCTGCCGCAGCGCGTCGTCGCCCACGTCGAGTTCCAGCACGCACCAGCGGGACAGGTTCATTTCGACGGCGGAGAGCAGTTGGTGAAGTGACCGCCAGAACTTCATGCCCACCCCTCCCCGCACGAACTTGCAGAACCACGTCACGCACACGGCGGCGCGGTGGCGATAGACCCCGCAGCGTCCGCCGTTCTCTTCGAGGTAGTGCGGACAGCGCATCGTCCGACTCCGCCCGAACGCGCCGGGGCTGTGCGCGTAGAGCAGGCTGTACGTCGGCGTGCGCCCCAACCCCAACGGCGTGACCGCCACCTTCGCCCGCAATCGCGCTTCCACCGACGCTCGCCCCTGCTGCCACGACGGGTCTTTGTCGCCGCGGAAACCGGAGGTTTCCGACAGAATCCGCCCCACCAAAAAGTTCGGCAACTCCGTCAGGTAGGAACAGCACTTGACCTGCGGGTTGAAGAACTGCGCGGCATCGCTCAACGGCTCGCCCGGTTTGGCGCACATCGCGCAGTCGTCACAGGTCGCCTCCGTCTCCGGCGGGATGGGCGAACCCAGAAGTTCGTCCATCCACGCCGCGTAGAGCGGAGGCAAGACGCTGCTCGCGTTGTCGGTCAGTCGCTTTTTCGCCATTGCCCTCACTTCAAAATTACTTCGCCGCGCCTGCCTTTGACCGCAGTTCGCGGAACGGCGCTAAGATGAGGTTCAAGATGCTTTTGCGCTCGGTGATGATTTCCGCAGTGAGCGTCATGCCAGGACGGAGGGGAACCTCTTTGCCCTTGGCGACGATGCTGTTTTTCTGCGGCGCGATGGTGACTTTGTAGAACGAGCCGAGTTGCGGGTCCGCCTGCGCGTCAGGGGAAACCTCAATAATCATCCCCGGCACGCTGCCGTAGTCCTGAAAGGGAAAAGCGTCCAACTTGAGTCTCACGGGCAGCCCCGCCTGAATGAAAGCGATGTCTTTGTTGGGCACCTGCGCTTCGGCGACGAGGCGCGTGCCTTCGGGAACGATGGTGGCAACCTTCTGCCCCGCCTGCACGACGGCTCCCGCGCTGCGCACGTCCAGCGTGGCGATGATGCCGCTCGTGGGCGCGGTGATGGTCGTATGTTTGAGCGCGAGTTCAAGGGCGGTGATGTCACTCTCCAACTGCGCGACGCGGTTTTGCTTCTCCAAAATCTGCGCCGCGTCCACACGCGCCGCTCGCAGTTGTCGCAGTTGCTCCTCGTTGGTCGCCAACTCTTCGCGCAGTTTGCTCAAGCGTGTGCGCTGCTCCGTCGCATCCAACTGAATCAACGCCTGCCCCCGCTCCACCGTTTCCCCCTCGCGCGCCAGCGCATATTGCACGACGCCCGAAACCGCTGCCTGCACTGGTCGCACGTAACCTTCGGGAACCAGCGCGCCCCGCGATTCAACAATGATGTCCAGCACGCTGAAGTGCGCCCACAGCAGCCCGACAATGATGAATCCCACGATAATGTAAACCAGTCCCCGCGCCGCCCACCACGGCATCTCGGCGATGATGTCCGACACCTCCGGCGTCATGTCCACTTCCTGCGGCGGCTTCCACATTCTGCCAAGCGCAGCGAGGTCGAGGGGTTCGTGAGTTTCGATGGGTTGTGTGTTTGGCGAAGATGTCATGTCGTTCCCCTTTTCAGTTGCTCCCATTATATCAGCCCGCCTGTCATTTTGTAAAGCCGATGTGCCGAGTTGGGGGCATTTCAAACTTGTTGGGAGGGCGGCGATTTATCGCCGTCCATGACGCGCAATCAATTGCGCTACTACCAACGCATAGGGAATGCACCCTGCCGAGTTTCACATCCACTCCATCCGCCACAGCCACATCGTTCCGTCCTCACACCCGCTTGCCAGAACCTTGCCATCAGGCGAAAAGGCAACGCAGAGAACTCCCAATTCATAACCTGTCAGCGTTTGTTTCCAGTCGCCCGTCAGAACGTTCCACAACCGCACCGTTTTGTCTTTGCTCGCGCTTGCCAACGTTTTTCCATCAGGAGAGAAGGCAACTCCAACCACTCTGTTGTTATGTCCGGTCAACGTTCGCAGCAACTCTCCCGTTTGCGCGTTCCAGAGTTTCACGGTGTGATCGCCGCTTGCGCTGGCGATGGTTTTTCCATCCGGCGAAAACGCGACGGCGTGGACGCCGCTGCCGTGCCCCGTCAACGTGCGCAGCAAACTCTTCGTCTGAACGTCCCACAGTTTGATCGTCCTGTCATCGCTCGCGCTTGCCAACGTTTTTCCATCCGGCGAAAAAGCGACAGAATTCACCCGATGTTCGTGCCCTGCCCATGCCAGTAGAAACGCCCCCGTCTGCCCATTCCACAGGCTCACTTCCCCCAGCGTTTGCACGCCCTCAAATCCAAAACCTCCGGTCGCCAGAGTTTTCCCATCAGGCGAAAACGCGACCGACAATCCTCCCCCTCCTGACAGAGCCGCTTTGAGCGTTCCCGCCTGCGCCTCCCACAGAATCACTTCCCGCGATTTGTCTGCCCCGCTGCTCGCTAACGTTGCCCCGTCCGGCGAAAAGGCAACCGAAGTTACCCGCTCTTTGTGCTTCCGCAAAATCGTCTTGACTGCGCCCGTTTGCGCATCCCACAGTGTCACCGTCGCATCACGGCTGCCGCTTGCCAACCTCTTGCCGTCCGGTGAAAAAGCGACCGTCTGCACTGCGTCACTGTGCCCCATCAAAATGCGCGGCAGCCCCGGCGCGCAGAGTTGATACTGCCACAGTTTCACCCGCCCGCCGATGCCGTACGCCACCGTCTTCCCATCCGGCGAAAACGCCACTGCTGACACAATTTCCCGATGCCCGCGCCACCTGCCCTTGACCGTTGCCCACCGTGTATCCCAGACTTTGACTTCGCCAATTGGAAAACCGTTTTCCATCCCGAAACCGCCACTTGCCAGCGAACCGTCAAGAGAAAAAGCGAGTGACCGCACGCCGCCGCTGTGCGCTTTCAAAATCATGCGCGCCTTTCTCGTTTCCACATCCCACAGCGTCATCGTCGAATCCGCGCTCCCACTTGCCAGCGTGTTGCCATCGGGCGAGAAGGCGACGGAATGGACGGCAGATTTATGCTGCATCCAGTAACGTCTTTGTGACGTCCCCGTGTATGAGTTCCATAATCCAACCCTATCATCGCCCCCGCTCGCCAACAGCACGCCGCCGGGGGAAAAAGCCACCGACCACACCCGTCCCCGATGTCCTCCAATGATCAGCAGAATTTTTTGCCTCTGCCAATCCCAGACTATCACCGAACCGTCGACCCCGCCGCTTGCCAGCCTTGTGTTGTCGGGCGCAAACGTCAATGCGCTCACAAAACCGTTATGCCCCACCAACCTTGATTTCAACTCCCCCGTCTTTACCTCCCACAACCTGATTTCACCATAGTAACCGCCCTCCCACATCCCTCCGCTCCCACTGGCAATCATCTCCCCGTCCGGCGAAAACGCGACGGCGTTCACCGCGCCGCTGTGCCCTTTCAACGTCCGCAGCAATTTCCCCGTCCCCCTGTCCCACAGTTTCACCGTTTTATCGGCGCTCCCGCTCGCCAGCATCTTCCCCGTCGGTGAAAAGGCAACGGACGTGACCACGCCGCTATGTCCCATCAACGTTTGCACGACGGATATGTCCTTCATGGGACTGGAGACATCGCGGAATGAGAAGATGGAGAGGAAAAGCAGGATACCAATAGTGTGATATGTAGCCGTCATTTCTTGATCACGCTCACACAGACTAACCGCCGCGCAGCCTTCGCCCGAACGCCACCGCCCCGTTGAACGTGCCCGTGTTTGTCGCGTCGCCGCTGTGTTTGCCCCACTGAATTTGTCCGCTGCCGCCGAGAGAGACGAGGGCAAATTGCTGAGAGTTGGGCATCATGCCGAGGTCGAGCCTCCCGTCGCCGTTGATGTCGGCGAGAAGTGGCGTGGAGTCGGTGCGGTCGTCGCCGTTCGCGCTGACGATTTCCCACAACTGTTTGCCGTTCGCGTCGAACGTGACGAGGCGACCTTTGGACGACATCGCCAGCACTTCGGGCTTGCGGTCGCCGTTCACGTCGCCGACGAGCGGCGTGCTGCGCACAGATGCAGAACTGTCACCCACTTGCGCCGACCACGCCGCTTTGCCGGTGAAGATATTGACGGCGTGGACGCGCCCGCCGCTGTCCCCGACGAGGATTTCGGGCACGCCGTCGGCGTCCAAGTCCGCCAGCGCCAAACCTGTGGAAATCTTCGTGCCGAAAAACCAGAGGTCTTCCATCGAACCCCGCCGCACCGAGAGGGCGCGAACGGTGACGCCGGGGATGAAGATTTCGTCGCTGCCGTCGCGGTTGATGTCCACGGCAACCGGCGCGTCCGTCGGGGCTTCGATGAGCGAACGCTGCGTCTTGACGGAGCCATACTTCGCGTCCAAAACTGCCGCGTCGCCGGTGTTCGTCACCGCGAACAGGTCAAGGGATTTATCTCCATCGAAGTCGCCGGCGATGACGGGCGCTTCAACGGGGCGGCGCAGTTCCCGTGCCCAGATGATTTTGCCCGTCGCGCCTTCGAGGGCGTAAACGTTTCCGTGCTGGCAGGGAATCATTACGTCAAGTTTCCCGTCGCCGTTCACATCCACAATGAGAGGTGAAGCCGTGATGCCGCCGACGGTTTTCGTCGTCCACTCTGGGCGTCCGTCCCGCGCCGACAGAGCGTAAACCTGATGATTGTTCGCGCCAAAGATGATTTCCGGCGAGCCGTCGTTGTCCACGTCCGCCACCGCCGGCCACCCCGCGATTCTATCGCCCGCCGAGAACTGCCAGAGCGGATGCCCGTCCTTGCCCGACAGCGCGACCACCGTTCCGCTGGTTCCCGCCAGCACGACGTCCCAGCCCTGCTTGTCACGGCGAGCGACCAGCGTGGGACGCAGCGCATAAGGCGCGGGCTGCTGCCAGACCACGCGCGGCGCGGCGGACGTTCCGACGGATCGGAACGCGGCAGCGCAGAGAGGAATCAGAATGAGGATGAGCATTTTGTTTGCTTTCGACATGAGTGCCTCCTTGACTTTGGAACGTTGCCGCCCATTGTAGCATGTTCGGGGAAGGGCGTCAAATCGGCGTTCGCCATTATCTGAGCCGCACGACGGGTTCTTCTATCCGCAAGTAAGTCTTGCGCACGAGGTCATAGACGGTCATGCACAGCCAGCGGTCTTCATTGACCGAGTAGGTGACGCGCAGGCGCGGGGAGTGGCCGCGCCCGGCGGGGGTGAGATGAATCGGCTCGTCGGCGGGGTTGAGGGTGACGACCATGCCATTGTGCGATTCGCTCTGCGGAATCCAGTAGGATGCCCCGTTCGGGCGTTGCTCCCAAGACACGGGGGCGTGTCCGAGCCGCCCGATTTCGCAGACGCGGAAACTCATGTCCGTCATGCCGTTGTAGTCGGCGTAGTAGCGCGTGACAAATTCCGGCGGCGTCGGGTAGCGCGTGCCGCGCGGGACAAGGAGTTCGTATTCGACCTTGCGCGTGCGGTCATTGTGGACGCTGAGGGCGTAGTCATGGTAGATGTGGTCTTCAATCGGCGCGCCGCTGGCGAACCGCGCCGCGCCCAAGGCGACGTAGGTGAACACGAGTTCCGGCTGACGTTCCGGGTAGCGCACGATGGCGGGACGACACAACTCGTCCACCAGCCCGGCGACTTCGGGGAGAAGCGTCGAACCGCCGACGAGCAACACCTCGTCAATCTGCTTGTGGTCGTCGGGCACGTTGGCTTCCTCCAACTGACGGCGGATTTCGGCGAGGGCTTTCTCCACTTCGTCGTAGAGTCCGCGCTCGGTCAACAAATTCACCAAATCCAGTCGCGTGAACGGCTGCGGCTTGAGACCGCGAAACTGGAAGATGGACTCGCCACACAGGCTCGCCTGTTCTTTGACGCGGGCGGCTTCCCACTTCAAGTCCTGATGCCAGGCGGGAATGTCGCGCACCGCGCTGGGGACGAACTTCTCGATAATCCAGCGGTCCACGTCGTCGCCGCCCAACATCACCATGTGCTTTGCCAGCACCGGAGCCGCGCCGGTTTCGGCGGCGTGTCCCCCCAAGCGAATCGCCGCGAGGTTGAGCGTGCCACCGCCGAAGTCGAAGACGAGCAGCGTTTCGTCGCGGGCGACGTTGACGCCGTAGCCCAACGCGGCGGCAATCGGTTCGTCGAGCGAGCGGAAGCGCCGGACGCCCAGCGACTTAACGATGGCTTGCAATTCGGCGCGATACGTTTCGTAAAACCCGACCGGCGCGGGAACCGTGAGGTCAGCAATGCGCTGCTGCGACTGCTGGCGGAGGGCGTTGAGCAACTCACGCAGGAACATCCTCGTCACGTCGCGCACGGAAAAATGCTGATTCTCGAGGCGGGCGATGGGACGCTGACTCTCGCTCCCCAGGAATCGCTTGAAACTCTGCGCAAACGAGGGCGATTGTCCGTCAAAGTTCTGGTTGAGCGCGAGTTGCCCAATCAGCACCTGGAGAACATTGCGGCGGAAGAACAACAGCCACCGCCGCTGCGTCTGGTAGAGGTAAACCGCCGACGGAACCAGCAGCGACATCGGTGACGGCATCTCCCGCACGATGTTCGGCAGGTGAACGAGATGCACGCCCGTCTCGTCCGCCATCGCAGAAACCGTATTGGTTGTTCCGAAGTCAATTGCCCAGTAGGTCGGCATAGCGCACCCGAACGACAGTCACCAGTGAGCAGTCAGCAGTGATTCAGTCTCTACCAACCGTATATTAACCATTTTCACTCAAGTCGTCAATCGTGGACAAATCGAAACCTGTCATGCCAATCCTCTCTAAGCGAGTGTTCTGTCAAGGGAGGATTGACGGGTTGAAAAAGGGAGGGCAAGGCTCCCGCCGCGCCGAGGGAGTTCGGCAGGAGCCTCACTCTCCCACCGGTCAATCCTCCCTTGACGGAACACGAGTAGCCAGCCACTCCGCAAATTCTACTTCATGATTGACTTTTTGTTTCATATAGTGTAGAATAGGGAAAAACCCTTCTGGCATGAAGAGGGAGGAACGCAGAGATGGGTTGCCAATTAGATGTGTTGAAGCGAGCCACGCTCGCGGGAGTTGTTCTTTTGCTGTCGGGGGGAGTTTTTCGTCCCGCTCACGCGCAACTGCCGGTGGGCAGTCGGGCGAACCTGAACTTTGCGCTGCCCAACGTCAACGGAGTGGCGGTGAATCTGCGCGCGGCGGCGAACGGGCGTCCGCTGCTGCTGAATTTCTGGTCCAGCACTTGAGGCACCTGCGCGTCCGCTGTGCCGCAGTTGCGGCAATACGCTGAGAAGTACGGCGCGAAGGGGCTGACGATTGTTGCCATTAACGTTGACCGCGACCCCAGCCGCGTGCGCCAGTTCCTCATCGAGAAGCAAGTGCAAATCCCCGTCCTGCTGCGCGGCGATGCCGTGCAGCGAAACTTTGGCATTGACGGTCCGCATCATACCTTTTTGATTGACGGCAGCGGTGTGGTTCGCGCCCATCAACACGGCGCGTTGAACGACAAGTCGTTTGACCAGAAGATTGAACTGCTGCTGGGCATGACACCGCCGGAGTTCGGCTGGCTGCGCTCGGTCGCGGCGACGTATCAGAAAGCCATCGAAGACGCCGACGCCGGGCGATTAGACCCGGCGTTAAACGCGCTGAAGAGCATCGCGCCGCCCCGCACGATGTTCATTAAAGTTGAGACCAGTTCCCTGCCGCCGCAGTACGTCAGGACGTGCCTGCAAGCCGCCTCTGCGGGCGTTCAGCAGTGGCAGAAAATTCTGGGTAAGTTCATTCAGTTCCAGTTCGTCTCCGATGAGGATGCCAATGCAGCGCATCGGACGAAGCCCGAAGACAACGACCGTAAGAAGGACGAGAAAAAAGAAGATGCCGAGGCAGCGCATCGGACAAAGCCCGAAGACAAACGCCCCGACCTCATCATCAAATTCGCCACGCAGGTTTACGACCCCGCCGACAACGCCGGAATCACGACAGTGTGCGCTCACACGCGGGTTATGAACGAAGGCGAAATGGGAATGCGCCCCAACGCCGGGGAGGAGCGCAAGCCGCGTCATACAGTGGCTCTCATTGCCGTTGGACACGCCTCGGCGGGCACGCACAGCCCGCGCGCGCTGGTGCATCTCGTTCAGATGTCCGTGGCTTATGCGCTCGGACTCGACCACCGCGACGACGCGGACAGCATCACGAAGGTCAATGTCGACGACGACAGCCCGACCATCGCTCCTTCGGCGGAAGACTTGTTGGCTTTAAGCAACCTGTTGACCAACGTTCACGTGCAGATGGGCAACGTTTACCTCAAGCAGAAGAAGTTCAAAGAAGCTGCTGACGAGTTCCAATACGCGCTCGCCGTGAACCCCAGAGACACCCGCGCTGCGGAAGGCTTGAAACAGGCGCAGCAGCAGAAGGTGGTGGCGGGAACAAATGGGAAGAGTTAATTGGTCAATTGGTCAATTAGTCAACTGGTCAACAGACTATATGGGGGCACCAATTATCTGAACGACCAGATTCTTCGCTTCGCTCAGAATGACACTGTAGCGGCGTGAAAATGTCATTCTGAGCGAAGCGAAGAATCTCGGTGCGTCCGACAAGGACTTTTGCAAGAGGTCTATTGTTCTGTCAAGGGAGGATTGACGGGTAGCCGTACCCTTTATGGGTGCGCCCCATCGCAGGCGTAAAGCCTGCGGCTACGT